>OBEQ010509564.1_pt1 | contig 14831 bp, 13 predicted proteins | sample 1670901 | NCBI WGS metagenome assembly OBEQ01 (sample SAMEA104232315, study PRJEB22302) | groundwater metagenome | biome: forest; feature: aquifer; material: groundwater | place: USA | collected 2011-08-07 | depth 5.4 m | reverse complement strand
GCGGCTTCAAGTTTGTGTTTGAGGCGCTCGATCTGCTCGCCAAGGGCCTGCCGCTCTTCCGGCGGGAGCGGCGAGAGGCTCTGCTGCTCAGCCGACAGCGTCGCTTCATCGATGCGATACACCTCGTGGAGCCGCTCGAGGATGCGCGAGCGCCGGTAGGTGCGGTCCGCGATGTGCCGCTCTTGTTCCTCGATCCGCTTGGCGACGGCCGCGAGCTCCTGCTCCACCGTGAGCAGCCCCGGCAGCACTTGGTCGCGGGCTCGCTCTTCGACGCGCAGCTCGTCGGTCACGCGAGTCAGGCCAGCCTGCAACTCACCCTGCTCCGTCGCGAGCGCGGCGACCACTGAAGCGTGCTCCTCGAGCTGCGCGGCGAGCTCCATCTTCCGACCGTCGACGGACTCCACATCGGCGCGCTTGTCCTCGAGCTGCTTCGTCATTGCTTCGCGCTCCTGCCGGATCTCGTCGACACGGGTCTGCAGGCGGCTCAACTGGCCTTCGCATGAGAGTACGGCGGTTTCAAGCTGTGCCGATGCAATCAGTGCTTTTTGTCGACGCTGATGCGCTTCCTCAAGTTGAAGCTGTAACTGCTTAAGCCCTGCTTCCACATTCCGTTGGCCGGCTTCGGCCTCGGCGACCGCGCTGGCCACAGCAGACTGAGAGTCGACCAGCTCCCGCTGTTGCGATGCCGCTTGCTCGGCATCCATCTCCAGCGCCTTCGATTCCTCCTCGAGCCGGCGCGTGTCGTGCGCGAGCTGCCCGATGACCGCATCGATGTTCGCTCGCTTCGGGACGAGGCCGTCGAGCTGCTGCCGGGCGGCGGACTCTTGACCGCTCAGCGCTTGGCAGCGGCCCTCGGCATACTGCCACGCCGCCTGCAGCCCATCGACCGCGCGCTGCTGCGTCTCCAGCTCGCGGCGGCTTTGCTCGAGCCGGCGCAGGAGTCCGACACGCGCAAACGGTTTGGTCGACCCGACGAACCGCCAACTGTGCGCGTCGCGCCGATCGCCGGACCGGGTCACCCAGCAGCCCTGCGGCCGTTCCCAGACGCGCTCAATCGTATCGGTCACGACCCAGGAACCGAGCAGCCAGTCGGCGAGAGGCTCGCAACCGGCCTCGCAGTGAACGAACTGTCGCAACCCTCCGAGTACTCCCTCGCCGGACGGCGCGACCGACGGGCCCTGTGTCGACGGACAATCCGCCAGCACAATGAACCGCGCCCATTGCAGCGATTGCCCGGCCAACAATGTATGACAGCGCTGCAGCGCCGGCCGATCGCGCACGACCACCGAGAGCGCCAGCTCACCCAGCACCGATTCCACGGCTTGCTCGAAACCCGCATCCACGTCGATGAGATCGGCAAGCAGCCCGATGGTTCCCTCGGGCGGAGTGGCGAGCAGCGCCTTTACAGCCTCCGGCACACCCTCGTCGCGGCGCGCGACTTCTTCGAGCATCGCGACCTTTGCCTGCTCCTGCACGAGCTGCTCGCGGGCTTGCCGCAGCCGGCCGGTGAGCTCGTCGCGCTCGGCCTGCGCTTGCGAGAGAAATTGTCGCGCCGCGTCGAACTGCTCGCGGCAACCGCGCTCTTGCTCGGCCAGCGTATCGCGCTCTTGCTGCGCCTGCTCGGTTCGCTGCGCGAACCCCTGCAGCCGCTGCTCGACGGACTGGCGCTGGCTGCGCGATCGGGCCAGTTGCGCGTCCAGCCCCTGCAGCCGCAGCGCGAGCGCGTTCATCTCGTTGCGACGTTGCGAGGCCGCTGCGGCCGCCTCGAACACGCCCGCCTTCGCCTGCTCGAGCGATCTCGCGATCTGCGACTCTTCCGCCTCGACCGCGAGCAGCGCGTCTTGTGTCTGCGTGTGGTCGCGCTTGAGCTGCGCGTACTGCTGCTCCAGCGCTTCATGGTCGCCACGGATGCGGTCGAGCTGCTGGACCAACTGGGTCGCGCGCTCTTCGAGCTGAATCGTCTCGCGCTCCAACCGCTGCCGCTGCGTCGTCAGCTCGTCGATCCAGCGCGCCTTGAGCGCGCGCTGCTCGGTATGCTGTTGGATGCGGCTCGCACACTCGACAACCTGGGCGCGCAGCTCCTGCAGCCGCCCATGGATCGAGGCGATCTGCGCGTTGCGCGTTTCGAGCGAGGCCATCGCCTGCTGCCGCTGCTCGTCGAGCGCGCGCCGCTTCGCCTGGAGCGTTTCCACTTCCTGCCCAACGGTCAGCGAAACCTGCAGCCCCTCGCGCAGCTCATCGGCCGCGAGGCGAACCTCGGCACTCTTGAGTTGTTCCCACTGCGTCTTGTACTGCCGCGCCTTCGCCGCCTGCCGCTCGAGCGCGTTCAATTGCCGCTTCACCTCGCTCGTGATGTCGGCGATGCGCACGAGGTGCTCTTCGACTTCATCGAGCCGTCGCATCGTCTCGTGCTTCTTCGCGAGGAATTTCGCGACACCGCTGGCCTCTTCAAACGGCGCGCGCCGCTCTTCGGGCTTCGACGACAGGATCTGGTCGATGTGGCCTTGCGCGATGATCGCGTACGCGCCGCCGCCGAGGCCGGTGCCCATCAACAGCTCTTGGATATCTTTGAGGCGGCATGGGCTCTGGTTGATGAAACATTCGCTCTCGCCGGAGCGATACACGCGGCGGGTCAGCGAGACTTCGGAGAATGCGATGGGCAGCAGGCCGCGGTCGTTCTCGATGAGGAGGGTGACTTCAGCCATCGACAGCGGGGCTTTGCTGTCGGTGCCGTTGAAGATGATGTCCTCGAGCCGAGGGGCGCGCACATCACGCGGGTTGTGCTCGCCCATGACCCAGCGGACGGAGTCCACGATGTTGCTCTTGCCCGAGCCGTTGGGGCCGACGATGGCCGTGACACCCGGCTCGAAATGCACGGAGGTCTTCGTCGCGAACGATTTGAACCCGAAGATGTCGAGGCGCTTAACGCGCATCCGGAGAGGAGGGGTGCAGGTCCATGGCCGATTTACGACCGGCGAGGCGATGAGGTCGCGACCGACGCGCCGCGATCGACCATCGCACTCGCCAACCGACAATCACCGCCCGCTTATCCGACGATATCTTCGCCGCCGTCGATGCCGATCACGTTGCCGGTCATCCACTGGACGGACGAGTTGCTGAACGTGGCGATGGCGCGCGCGACATCGTCGGGCGTGGTCAGGCGACGGTGCGGGTTGCGCAGCGTCGCGAACTCGATCATCTGGTCGCTGCCGGGGATCTTGCGAAGGGCCGGCGTGTCGGTCACACCGGCGCGCACGCAGTTGACCGTAATGCCGTAGGGGGCCAGCTCGAGTGCGAGCTGGCGGGTGTGGGATTCCAACGCGGCTTTCGCGGCCGAGACCGCGCCGTAGCTCGGCCAGACGCGCGTGCCGCCAGAACTGGTCATCGAAAACACGCGGCCGCCCTCGCCCATCAGCTTCCTGGTGACCAAGTCCTGCGTCCAATAGACGAGGCTATTGGCCATGACGTCCATCGTCATGTCCATCTGGTCTTTGGTGATCGCGTTTTTGGGATCGTTGCTGATGAACGGCTTGAGGGTACCGAACGCGAGCGAATGCATCATGAGCGTCACGAGGCCGGTTGGATTGGAGCCTTGGAGCTTGGTCTGCAGCTGGTCGAGAACTTCTTGCCGCTTGATGGGATCGGCGGCGTTGACGTTGAAGAAGAGCGCCTGGCGGCCGGTCTGCTGGATCTTGGCGATGAGCTGCTCGACGTTCGCCATCGCGGCCCGGCGGTCGAGATGCACGCCGGCGATGTTGAAGCCCTGGCGGGCCAGCTCCATCGACGTCGCGGCGCCGAAGCCGCTTGATGCCCCGAGAATCAATGCCCAGCGATTTGCGTGTGTCGTGCTCATGCGCTCCCTCGTCGAGGTTACTCTAACATTCGCCCAAAACTGCTGCAAGCGATTTCTGACGCTGCGGCCGCCTCATGGCCTCGCCGCTTGACCGCTCGCGGGTGCGGGCTGCGCGCCCTCCGGCGGCTGATAATCCACGCGGAAGCGCACGACCACGCGTTGCGCCGCGGCCTCCTTGGGAAACTCCGGAAATTGCAGCGACGCCAGCGCCGCCTGTGCCGCGTTGACGAACAGCTCGCCTTGCGGGCTGCTAATCTTCGGCTCGCCGACAATGCGCCCGTCGGCGCCGAGCGTGAGCGAGACGTCGATCGTCCCCGCCGGCAACGCTTGCCGGCGCAGCGCCTCGCGCAGCGTGCGCTCGATCACCGCGCGCAGCGTCACCTGGTAGCTCTTCGGGATCGGCTCATCCTCGACGCGCGCAATCGGCGACGTGCTGAAGTCGGTGCGGTGCTCGCCGCTGGCTGAGATGATCTGCGGCGTGAGGAAGACAACCAGCTCCGATTTGCGTTTGGTCTTCGTATGGCTGCGGAAGGCGTTGCCGATCACGGGAATGTCGCCCAGCACCGGCGTCTGGCTGCGGGTGCTTTCCATTTTCGTGTCGATCAGCCCGCCGATGACGAGCGTAGTTCCGCTTTGCACAAGGACATTCGTCTCCGCTTCCGTCGTACTCACGATCGGGATGCGGTTGTTCTGAAACGTCTCGATCGTCGCGGTGCTGACCTCGGGGCGGATCTTCAGTTGGACGTGCCCGTCGCGCTTGATGTTCGGGGTCACAAACAGCTTGGTCCCGACGTCGACGAATTGGATCTCGGGCGACGTGACGACGGAACCGGTCGTCGGCACCGTCGTGGTGACCGTCACGAATGCTTGCTTGGTGCCCACGAGAATCTTGGCCTCTTGGTTGTTCGCCACGGTAATGCGCGGGTTCGAGACCGTTTCCACGTTGCCGAACTTCTTCAGCGCTTCGATGACGGCCGTCGTATTGCCCGATCCGGCGGCGTATTTCAACGCGCTGCCGATCCCGGTGGCTTTGTCGCCGATGATATCAGTGAGGACGCGGAAGTTGTTGCGCGTCCGCATGTCGATGCCGCCGAAGACCTGCTGCCAGTCGACGCCGAAGCTGTTGTCATCGGTGAGCTCAACCTTGACGAGCTTCGAATCGATGAGGACTTCTCCGTCCTGCTCGTCGAAGGCGTGGATGATTTGGTCGATGCGCGGCAGCACCTCGGCCAGATCGCTCACCACCGCTTTGTTCGTGCGCGCGTCGAAGCTGAACGCGCCGACGTTCGGCGTGAGGAACGCCTGGATCTTGTCCTTGAGCTTTTCGGCGTCGGCGTAGTTCAGCGAATAGATGCGCGTCTGCGTCGGGCGGTCGAGCTGGCCGATCATCCGCTGCATCTCTTCGAGGCGCGCCGGGATCTCGGTGATGACGACGCTGTTGGTGCCCGCGTCGACGGTCACCACGCCTTGCTCGGATTTCATTTGCGTCAGCGCGTTGACCATCTGGTCGGCCTTGCCGTACTTGATCGGGATGATGATGTTGTGGCGCGGCTCATTGAACTTCTCGCCGTAGAGCAGCTGATAGTCCAGCGTGGTCAGCACGTTGATGAGCTCGCCCTGGCGGACGTACGCCAACCCGTTGGCTTCGATGATCCGTTGGAACGCCTGCCAGATCGGCACGTCCTTGGCGAAGATCGTCACGCGGCCGGAGACGTTCGGACCCGCGATGAAATTGAGCCCGCTGCGCTGGGAGAGCAGCTTGAGCACATCGAGAATGTCGACGCCTTTAAGGTCGAGCGAGATCGTCTGGTCCGGGCCGAGCATCTCGGGCGCGGTCGCATTCGGCTGCGCACCGACGCACGCCGGCCACAGCGGCGCGGCCGCGAGCGATGCGACCAACGACAGCGCGAGTCTAGAGCGTGAGGTCGATCTTTTCGCCATTGAGATCCAGGACCACATGGTTGCTCTGAATGTCTTTCACCGTCGCGCCGCGAACGGATTGCCCGACGGTCACGAACTGCGTCTTCTTCGCGCCGTTGTCGTCGACTTCAATAATGGCTTGCGGCGGATCGCCGGTGATCACCCCGATCAGGCTCATCTTCTGCGCGATCGCGCTGACGTCGACGGCGGGAACTTTTCCGGAGGCACCCGCCGGTTGCGACGACTCGACTGCCTCGGCCACGCGGAACAACGGGCGCACGGTCGCCGCCGCCAGCGACGGCATCGGCTGTTCGGCCGGCGGCGGTTCGGCCGACGCGGCCGGCGACGCGACCGGCTCGACCGACGGCTCCGGTGCGACCCACATCGCGACCAACAGCAACAGTTCCGCGAGCACCGCGCATCCGAGCACGATGTTCAACACGCCGAACGACCAATCGGGCTTCGGCAACCGAAACGCGAAGCCTCGCGCTCGGCCCGCGGCCGCCGCCGACGGATTCGCCGACGCGCCCGGCTGCGGCTTCCCGCGGATCAGCCGCAGCAACTTCTCTTCCGGCGGCAGGCTCTTCGGCCCCGGGCTCATGCGCTCCCACTCTCCGCCCAGCGAGACTCATCGCGGACCAGGTCGTGGACCAGCGGCTCGTCGATCGTCGAGACCTCGCGCATGAGCAGCTCCTCGAGCGCGCGCTGGCAGATCTTCGTGATCTTGCGCGGGTAGCCTTGCGTGGCGCTGTAAATCGCGCGGATCGCACCGTCGGTGAACAGCGCGGCGCCATCGGCCATGCCCGCCGCCTCGAGCCGGAAGCGGATCAGCTCCGCGGTTTCCGCCTCGTCGAGCGGGTTGATGATGTACTTGAGTGCGACGCGGTCGATGAGGTTGCGCACGCGCACGACGCGCGGCAGCAGCTCCATCTGCGAAAAAATCACGACCTGCAGCAGTTTGTATTCGTTGGTCTCATAGTTGAGCAGGACGCGCAGGTTCTCGAGCGAGTCGAGCGAGAGTTTCTGGCCCTCGTCGAGCACGAGCACGGTGGTCTTGCCCTCGACGACGCCGCGCTGGAAGAGACAATGCTCGATCGCTTCGCGGCAGTCGAGGGTCGATTTGAAATTGGCACCCAGGCCGAACATCTGGCTGAGTGTGAGCAGAAACTGATATTCCGATTCGAAGGACGGGTCGAGGACCATGTGCAACGCGAAGCCCTCGTCGGAGGGGAACGCATTGACGAGCGTGCGCGCGAGCGTCGTCTTGCCGATGCCGACGTCGCCGAGGACCAGCGACAAGCCGCGGCGCATGCGGATGGCGATCTCGAGCCGGTTGAGCGCCTGGAGGTGCGAGTACGAGCGGAAGAAAAACGACGGGTCGGGGCTGAGGGAGAACGGTTCTTTGTGCAGGCCCAAGGCCGTGAAATAGCTCATCCACCTGCACGCGTCGCGCGCGTGCTGCCGGCAGGCCGGTTAGCTCGACGACTCATCAAGTGTGCGTTGAATCTCGGCCAGGCTGTGCTGCTGCTTGCGCAGCGAACGGATGCGCTGGAGCCGGTCCAGCGTGGCATCGTCGAAGTATCGGAATCGAGTGGAGGGGCTGCGGCCGATCTCGCGGATCAGTCCGCGCTTCAAATAGAACTTCACGGTGTGCACGGATTGGCCGCTCAATCGTGCCAGATCCTTAACCATATAGATGTTGGGGATCGTCATCGCGTGCTCTCCATGTGGAGAGCAAGTGCGATCCTAACACAAGGCGCGCTCGCGCAACAAGCTTTTTCTGCGAAACGCTCAGTGCCCGGCCTTGGTCTCGTCGCCGGTGGCGAGGATGACGCGGTTCACCAGCAACTCCCCGCGCAGCGGCAGCTCTTTCGACGGGCCCATGCCGAGGCGCAGCCGGTCGATCTCGACGAGCCGTGGCCACGCGAGCAAGCGGTCGAGAAACTGCATCAGCGAATCTTGCGTCGCATCCACTTCGACCTCGACGGGGATGCGCGTGACGCCGTTCTCCGCGACCGGCGGCCGGGATTTCAAGGTCAGCTGCAGGTCGGCACCCTGCGTCAGTTGCTCGAGCTCGTCGAGGAATGTCCGCTTGATGTCGGCCTCAGGCTCCACGGCGAGGTACGGGGCGTCGGCCGCGTAGCGCCGCTCGATGGCGGGCTTGCGGCCCGCGAGGCGCTCGAGCTTCGCCAACTTCTTCAGGGCGACCTCGCTCTGCTGACGCAGCTTGTGCAATCGGCTCCAACTGGGCAACGCGATCGCCGACAGCAGCCCCCAGCCCACGACCGCCATCGCGACCAACGCGATGACACCCACTCGCTGCCGCTGGCCGGAGACGTCGGGCGACGATGGGCTCATGAAGTCCGCAGGCCCGCGACGAGCTCGAACTCAGTGGCGGCACCGCGCGAGGAGCTGCTTGCCATGGAGTAGCGCAGCTCGACGTTCGCGAACTGCCCGGATTGCTCGAGCATGTGCAGGTAGTCGATCACCGACCGCGTGTTGGGCGCTTGCCCGTGCACGATGAGTTCGCTGCGCGCGCGGTCGAGCAGGATGTAATGGAGGAGCACATCGGGTGGAGTGGTTTGAAACACGTCGGTGAGTGTGGTGGCGATCAGCCGGCGCGAGGCGAGGATGCGGTCGACGGCTTCGACCGTTTGCTGCTGGCCTTCGGTGCGCCGCGTGGTGATTTCCAGTTGCCGCAGCATCGTCAGGAGCGCGTCCGTGGCTCGCTGCTGTCGCGCGACGTGCGCCCACAAGAGCGCCGCGCCCAAGAAGAGCGCGATCAAGAGCAGCGCGGCGCTGACGGTCGCCTGGCGCACGTGCCGGCGCGTCGATTGCGCGTGCCGGGCTTCACGCGGCAGCAAGTTCGGCAGCCAGCGCGGGTCGGCGACCGCGAGGCCGAGGCCCACGACCGGCGACGCGCCGACGTCGGGACCGGCGGGCGAAGGCGGCGACGCGGCCCGCGCAACCACCGGCTTGCCGAGCCGCTTGGCCAGATCATCGCGCCACTGATCGAGTGGTCCGAGGCCGGTGATGACGAGGCTTTGCATGTCGACGCCGGGCAAATCTTTGCGCAGGCTCGACACACTCCGCTCGATTTCTTGCGCGAGCGGCCCGAGCGCATCGGGGCCCGCGCGCCAGTCGTCGAGCGACTGTGTCAGGCTGCGGCTGAAGAGCAGGCGCTCCTGACCGACCATCACGAGGTCGGTGTGGTCCGCGTCGACGTGCACGAGCATCGCGGGCTCGCGGATCTCCGCGGACCGCGCCAGCCGCTGGTACCATGCGAACACGCCCCACGAACTGGGCACGATGATCGCGGGCTCGATACCGAGGCGGCTGAGGCTGCCGACGTGCTGGTCAAGCAGCTCGCGATGGCACGCGATGAGCTGCACGGTGCTCGAGCCGCCCTGCTGCTCGATGACTTGGTAGTCGGCGACCGCTTGCTCGCGCGGGTACGGCAGCTGCGCTTTGCCCGAGAGCTCGACGATCTGCGCGAGCTCTTCCGCGCGCGTGGCCGGCAGGCGCAAGACGCGCGTGATCACTTGTTCGCGCGGCACGCAGACGATGACACCCGTGCGCTCGACTTTGCTCTCCTGCACGAGGGCCGCGAGCTGCTCGCCGTGGCTCTGCCCGGGCTGCAGCGGCTTAACCACGAAGCGGCTGACTCGCGCGCCGCGCGCTTGCCCGTCGACCTGCATGCATCGCAGCGACGTGCGGGTCAGCTCAATGATGGTTTTCATCGCTCAACGATCGCGCCCATGCGCCGGGTCGGCCACAATGTCCCGCATTGTACCACTTGCGCGCGAGCGGCCGCGCGGCAACCTCACAGCCCTTCCCTCCACGCGCGGATCGGCGAATCTTTCCCACCGATGTTGGTCCGATCAATGACCGCCGTGACCTGCGCGCCCAAGAGTGAACCCGCGAACCGCGCCTGGCTCGTCACCGAAAAGATGGAGGACTGCGTCGTAAACAGGCCGGTCAGCGACGGACCGATCAGGTTGACGAGGTCCGAGAGCAACCCGTTGTCGTTGCCGATGGCTCGCCGGTCGTTTTCGTTCAGCGACACAAACGCGTTCTTCTGCTCCGTCGGGGGGTCGGTCAGGTCCCATCGAAACTCGACGATGCGCCTCGCAAGACTCGCGGGGCTGACCGATGGATCCAGAACCACCGTGGACAGCGCCGCCGCCAAGATTTTCTCATCGGCGGTGTTGATATTGATGTGACTCTTGTCGCCTGATCCTAAGTATGGGCTGGCGCTCGCTCGCAACGCATCGGGCGGCGACGTCGGCAGCGCCTCGGCCAGTCCGGGAATGTCGAACAGCTCTTCAAGCACCGCGATCGGACCGTGCTTCGGCACGTAGTGCAACCCGGGCAACGGCTCGTCACCGCCGCCTGGCGGCGCCGTACTCGGCGCAATGTAGTTGGCGATGAGCTTTGTCGCCTCCGCACCGAATAGCGATTGAAACATGTCGGCGACGGGCTTCTCGCCGATGCGATTGATCGGCAGCTTGCGCTCTTCGTCGACCATGCGCAGCGTAATACTCGCCTCACGGGACATGCCGTCGCCGGCCGGGATCACGACGGTGAGCGCTCCCACCTCGGTCGACGGCGGCGGTGTCGAATCCGGCGGTCGCGGCGTGGATGACGGGGGCGGCGTTTGATCGACGGACCAGATGTCGCCCAAGCCGTCGAACTGGTCACGCCCGGCGTCGGCCCGCAGCAGCGCCATCGCGTAGCGCACACCGCCCCGAGCGAGCGCCCGTGCTTGCGCGGCTTCGATTTGCGAGCGCACGAGGCGGATCTCCAGCGCCTCGCGGTGCGCGACCGCGATCGAGAGCATCGCGAGCACGGCGACGAGCCACAACGCCACGAGCAACAGCGAGCCGCGGCGGCGACTCATCGCTCCACCAGCGCGCCCGCCGGGACGGCGAACGTTGTCGCGGCCACGATGACCGGCTCCCGCCGCGCTTGCGTGTCCGAATCCGTCTTCGGCGGCAGCTGCCTGATCACCACCTCGACGAGCCTCGGCACGTGATCGCTCGCGGACCACGGCTTTCGATCGAAGACCCATCCGCGCGGCTCGGCCGAGCGATACGCGTACCGCAACTCGAATCCCTCCGACATCGGCACGCCGGGCAGCATCACGCTCGTTTGCGTGGTCTTCGATTGCATAGTCTCGCCGGCGCGCAGAGCGGCGTACGACTGGGCACGTCGGATGAGGCCCGGCCCGTGAGCGGCCGCATCGATCGCCGAAAGTTCGGGCACCACCTCGTAGACGACGTGCTGGACGCGCGCGAACTGCGGCTGTCCGTCGCGTCCCGGCACGACGGTGATGAACTCAAGCTGCGCCGATCCGAAATGCGGGACGTCGTGGATGTCCGCGTGCGGCTGGGGATTGATGACCGTCGCGTTGGCGAGGTCCTGCCCCATCCGCCTAAGCAAAATGCGGACGCGCTGGGACTGATCGGCCGCGTCATTGGTCCGCCGCCAGACGACCATCGCCGCGCGCAGATGGGAGGAGAGGCCGACGCCGAGGATCGCGAAGATCGTCGCCGCGATCAACAGCTCGACGAATGTCAGACCGGCTCGGTCGGCCGCGCCGCCAGCGCGCCGCGGCACTTCCCCCTTCGCGCTGCCGCGCTGCGGGGACTTCCTCGGCGACCACGCCGGTGGGCGTGGTGCCCGCCTCGGTGCATCGCCAGCATGGATCGTACCGGCTCGGTCGCGTCGCACCGCGTCAACTGCCCGTCGTGTGCAAGACCAGCGTCGTGAGATTCACGCGTGCGCCCGAGGTGCTGTGCGTGTCGGCGACGGTGAGGCTGAGACGGTCCACTGCCGGCGGGTTGCCGTTGAGTAGCATGTTCGGCGCTTGGAAGCGCGTCCGGATCATCGACCACTCGAAGCGGCTCCATGGTTCCGGGAACGCCGATGTCGTGGTCGCCGGAGCGGACGGCAACGTGCCGAGTTCAGCGTCGAGCTCAAGCTCCGCGAGCTTTTGCTCCGCCAGGCGCAGCGCCAATTGGTACTCCTGCGTCTGGCGCAGCGCGCGCAGGCTCGAGCCGAACGACCGCGTCAGGAGCACGAGGAACACCGCGATAACCGCGACCGTGATGGTCGCTTCAATGAGCAGCACGCCCGGCCTGGACCGAGACGTAGCCCGTCGTCTCATTGACCGCGATGCGATAGCCGTTGCCGGAGTCATCAGCCACTCGGATATCGGCCGCTTGGCTGTCGGCCGCTTGGCTCGTGCCATCCGGAAAGAAATCGACCGCGACGGGCTCGTGGCGCTCGCCCAGCGACATCGTGATCCCGTCGGGGATGTCCATGGATTTCGGGCGCCCGGCGTCATCGTTCGGAACGGTGACGACCAGCGACGAGGCTTTGCCCTGCGCCACCGGTCGCATCGCGCAGTGCACGACGGTCTGGCGCGACACGGCGATCGATTGCGCGTAGCGCAGCAGTTGCGCGGCATCGAACGCGACCCGCTCGAGGCGCAGCCGCTGGTAACTGTCGCTGAAGCGCGGGAGAAACGCGCCGACCAAAATCGTCAGCGTGATGACGACGAACATCATCTCGATGAACGTGAAGCCTCGACGCCTCGAGCTGGTGCATGCGAACGTCCATCGCGCCGCGGGTCGCCTACTCGTTCTTGATGTCGTCGCCGCTGTCGTAGTTGCCATCGGGTCCCGCGGAATACAGGCGATAGTCCTTGCCGCCGCTGGGCGGCGTATATTTGTAGTCGTGGCCCCACGGATCTTGGAAAGTTTTCTTCTTGAGATACGGACCTTTCCATTGACCCTCGCCCGCGGCACCACCCGAATTCTCGATGAGCGCTTTCAGGCTCTCGGTTTCCGGATATTTGCCCATGTCGAGCTCATACATGTCGAGCGCCAGACCGATCGAGGACAAGTCGGATTTCGCGCGCGCGATCTTCGCCTGCTCGGTGCGCCCGACCAGGCGCGGCACGACCATCGCCGCCAGCACGCCGATGATGATCACGACGAGCATCATTTCGACGAGCGTGAACGCGGTCCGCACGGATCTCCGCGTTTGCCTGCAACCGAAACCGTCTGCATGAAACTCTGTCATTGAGCAACCAGCCCCAGTTCGAAGATCGGCAACAAGACCGAGATGACGATGAACATCACGACCAACCCGACGACGACGATCAGCAACGGCTCAAGTGCGGTCGCCAGCAGGCCCAGCGCGCGATCGCTCTCGCGCTCGTAGCTGCTTGCGATCTTCAGCAGCGCGGTCTCGAGCGTACCGGATTCTTCGCCGACCGCCACGAGGTTGCTGACGAACGGTGGGAACATGCCCGTGGTCCGCAGCGATTCGGACAAGCTCTGCCCGCTCTGCACCGAGTCGCGCAAACTTTCGACCGCCTCGCGCAGCGGCACACTCGACACCGTCGAGCTGGCCACTTCGAGCGCTTGCAGCATCGCGACACCCTGCCCGACCATGACGCCCAAGTTGCGCGCGAACCGCGCGGTCTGCATCTTGCGCACCAACGTGCCAGCCAGCGGCAGCGACAGGATGAAGCGATCGGTGACGGCGTGGCCAGCACCCGACCGGCGGAACCGTCGGAATGACCAGATCGTGACCGCCAGCGACCCGATCCACACCCACCACCAATCGGAGAGCGTGTGGCTGATCGACAGCAAGATCCGTGTGGGCAGCGGCAGCGCCTGGCCGCTCTCGGTGAACACGCTCGTCAACTTCGGCACGACGTAGACCAGCAGCACGAGCACGGTGATCGCGCCGACGAACAAGATGATCGACGGGTAGACCAGAGCGCTGGTGATGCGGCCGCGGAATTCCGAGTCGGCTTCCAGGAGGTCCGCGAGCCGGCCCAGCACCGCGTCGAGCGCGCCACCCGCTTCGCCCGCGCGGATCATATTAATGTAGAGCGGCGAGAAGACCTCGGGGTGCCGGGCGAGCGCGTCGCTGAACGCCTGCCCTTCGCGGACCGCGTCCGCAGTGCGGTCGATGACGGCCCGCAACGTGCGATGCTCGGTTTGCTCCGAGAGCAATGCGAGCGCGTTGAACAGCGGCAGGCCGCCGCCGAGCAGGTCCGCCAGCTGGCGGCTCAGGTGCGCCAAAGCGCGATTGGGGATGCGGCGAGCGCCGCCGAATGACGGCAACGGGCTGGCATGAGCGGGCGCGTCGGCCGACCGGATGGTCAGCGGAAACACGCCGGCCGCGCCGAGCCGCGTGATCGCGGCCGTCTCGCTGTCGGCTTCGACGGTGCCTTCCACGAGCTTCTGCGTGCTGTCCCGCGCCTTATAGATGAAGTACGGCATGATGGAGGTTCGCGGCGCGTGGCCGCAACGTCAGCCGATTCCCCCGTCGCGTCTGACCGGGCAGTATAACACGGTTGCTCTGACTGAGAAACGCAACATCCGATGGCGACCCGCGCATCGCCGGCTCGTTACGTGACGCGCAGCACTTCTTGCGGCGTGGTGGTGCCGTCGAGCACGCGCAGCCAGCCGTCTTGCCGCATCGTGCGCATAATGCTGCGTCGCTGCGCGTCGCGAAGGATATCGTGGGAGGACGACCGTTGCAGAATGAGCTGCTGCACTTGCTCGTCGACCATCAGGAATTCGTAGATCGCGCGGCGACCTTTGAAGCCGGTGCCCTTGCACGCGTTGCACCCGCGCCCGCGCGTGACGAATTCCGGCAACTCCGCCAGCTTGAAGTGCTCGCGCAACGAGCTCTCCGGCGCGACGCGCTCTTTGCAGCTCGGGCAAATGATGCGCACGAGGCGCTGGCCGATGAAGCACAGCACCGATGACGCGATCAGGTACGGCTCGATGCCCATGTCCAGCAACCGCGAAACACCGCCGGGCGCGTCGTTGGTGTGGAGCGTCGAAAAGACCAAGTGGCCGGTCAACGCGCTGCGGATCGTGATCTCGGCGGTCTCCGGGTCGCGCACCTCGCCGACCATCATGATGTCCGGGTCGTGGCGCAGCATCGAGCGCAAGCCTTGCGCGAACGACAGCCCGATCTTCGGGTGCACCTGGATCTGCGTGATGCCGGGGATCTGGTATTCGACCGG
>OBEQ011033246.1_pt1 | contig 14832 bp, 17 predicted proteins | sample 1670901 | NCBI WGS metagenome assembly OBEQ01 (sample SAMEA104232315, study PRJEB22302) | groundwater metagenome | biome: forest; feature: aquifer; material: groundwater | place: USA | collected 2011-08-07 | depth 5.4 m | reverse complement strand
CAATTTGAGAAACTGTTTCTTCTGTGATCTTTTCAGGTAAAAAAAGATTTTTTGTATACATTTGAGAATCAATTCCATACGTTTCAAATGCGCGATAGAGTGTTGTATGAGCAACACCTGCTGAATTCGCAGTTTTTCTTTTATTTGCATATGATTCTGTAAGAAGAAATCCAAAATATTTTTGCATATACTCTTTTTTGACAACTTCAAAAGGTTTTGATGTGTCAATAACAGGAGTAACAAATTGATTTTCATACAATGAAACTTCATGAAGAATATCTTGTATTGGTTCTTTAATTGTCACACCAAAAATGTGTTTAACTTTTGTCTCGAGAATCTGTTCTAAATCAGTTTTTTTATTATTTTCTGGTATCATCAATAACACAATCATTTCTCCTATTTAAAGACTTTGCTCCTGAAGAGACTAAAACTGGAGCGAAATTGTCACAAATAAAAAAGGTAAATACTTCATTAACAAATGCCATTTTCTTCAACCGTTTTTACTTTTTGAAATATTTCAGAAGTAAAATTCTGTGCAGAAAGTGCATCAACAACAAGAATTGTTTGATTTTTTAAAGTATCAAAATTTTTGTAATACTGAGGAAATTGTTTTTTTGCATTTTCACTTTTTTGAATCCATGGTTCAAGATTATCTTTTATTTCAATTATCGCATCCATTGCTCGTTTTGTTTGATTGTGTTTAAGATAAATTTCAACATGTTCAAGTTCATGAGGAATGCAGAATGTTGCATCACCAGTTTTCACATATGTTTTAAGAAATGCAAGAGAATGAAGAGCATGTTCTGATTCATTGTTGGTAATAAGCCATTTCATCTCTTCATAATATTCTTCTGCGGTTTTATCTCCTTTGATTATTTCTTTAAGTCCATTAATATCTGTAAGAGTAATACTTCTTTCTGAACTTATTTTTTGCAGTTCTTGAATTTGTTCAAGTGCATTTTTATCATCAATTATACTTTTTGATTCTGAGTGATAATATCCTGCGACAAGAATTCCAATAATTATAAAAAATGCAGCAAATGCTACAAACAATAATTTTTTTACAAATTTGTAGACTATAAATGCCCCTATGAGAACTCCTACTACTAATGGCAAGAATTGAACAACTTTTTCTTGAATAGATAATTTCTCAATTGCAAAAGTAGATGGAATTATTAAAAAAAAGAGAATAATTAAAAATTTCTTCATTATGTTACAAAAGTTGTAATGGATATATAAATATTTGGATTTTAGATAAAAAATTAATTTTCTTCTTCAGATTTTTCATAAGAATCTTCAGAAGATCTCAGTCTAAGATAAGCAGTTTTTGCAATTTCGTGTAGATCTGTTAAGATCTGCCATCTTTCAAGTGCAGTTATCTGCAAAGATCGTGAAACGTCATATTTGATTTTATTCTTATCCTGTTCAGTTAATAATAATTCTATTGTCATTTTTTTAATTCTTGTAGTGCTTGTAAATCATATAAATCTTTTGGTCGTTTAGATTCATTCCATGCTTCTTGTTTTAGAATGATAAGGTCATCAATAGATAATACATTCACCAAACCATTTGTGAATAGAACTTTTTGTCGTTTGTTCCATGCATCTTCAAAGGGTACAGGCGAATAGATAAGGATATCAATATCTTCAAGAGGTTTTGCGGGATGAATAAATGTAAAAGCGCGCATATTTTTTTCATCATACCATTTTTTTCTTTGACATTCATCAAAAAGAGATTGTGCCGAAACTGGAAGACGAGAAACATACCCTTGTTCTTGAAGTGTTGAAACACATTTTTCAAGATTATCATCTTTAAAATCAACTAATAAATCCAAGTCAACAGTTAGTCGAGTATAACCACTTAATACTACTGCAAAACCTCCTATGATTAGATATCGAATATTTTTTTCATTTAGTTGCTTTAGTGTATTTTCAAAAATCATGATCTTATTATCTTTCAAAAGATTATAAATGTTTTTATTTTTACTACTTATAAAAGATCATTTTTTTATAAAAATTACTATCCCATTTTTTTCAAGATCTTATTTTTAATTTTGGATATAAATTATTATTCTTACTTTTTCTTTTCATTTTTGGAAATTATCCAAATTAATTATTTAATTATTTCGACAAAATTAATTAATTGTTCGACAAAAAAAGTCAAAGATGGATAATTGGATTTTTTAATAATGATGACTTTATTATTTACTAATTTGGACATTCTTCAGTTATGTATTCTGGATGATGGTGAGCTAACAAATTTTAATCAAAAATAAAAATTAATGCATTACTTCAAAAGATGTATTTTCCTCATTATTTTTCAGCGCGAAACTCTGACTTATCTTTTCATTCTTCAATACTTTTTGCAATTCTTGAATGTATCTCTGAGTAATTTGCAAATTATTATTCACTATTAGGACGGCTTTTTCAAATGCGCCTTCAACCGTCGGACCATTAAGTCTATATCCGATTATCACTTTACTCTCTTTGATATAACTCGTTTTAACAATAAAATTTAATTCAAGCCAGCGTTTTAAATAGTCATACATAGTCTGTCTTGTAATTCCTGCAAAAACACCCATCTCTTCGACAGTCATTACTGCAAACTCTGGTCTTTTTTCCCTGTTTGCAGTTTTCTGACGCTCATAGAGCTCGACAAGAACTCTGTGCATATTATCTGTGGATCCTCTTTTTCGAGGTTCAAGACCCATTCTTGCAAGAATTACTCGTGATAATTCTTCGGCCGTAGGATTTAATCCGCTTTCTTTATTGGTAAGTTGAACTTTCATGGAAATCACCTCTTCTTGTCGTTATTATATGACTCTGGTTTAAATAGGCTACTTGAACATGTCAAGTGGGAAGTGGAAATAGCATACAATTTTCTATTTTTGATCAAAAGTTATTGGCAAATCTTTACTTTGCCTAGTTTTGACGTATTTTTTAATAAAATTGAAGAAAAGTACATACAATTTTTTGTATTTCCACCGGATTTCCAGTAGCTATAAAAAGCTGCGGAAACATGCCGACAGTTTTGGGATTTTCTCCAAATTATCCGTTCTTCATGTGTTTTTCATTGTTTAGGGCCGCTTGAGCGCAAAGTATATCTTGAACTGTTTTGTCGGAATGATCTCCAAGGAGTCAAGATGATCCCATCATTATTGGAAATGATGCACGAATGGCTCACTTTTCTATGAATCTGTCAAAATGCAGTTGCACCAAGAAAGTCGGAATGATAATAAAAAAGGCTAAAGGGAGCGAATTCTTATGCTCGATTTTAATACATCAAGAAATGTAATAAATTGACCATTTTTATTAAAAATTAGATATACATATATATTTCATTAGTTCTCAAAAAAAATCATGAGCGAAGGATATTTACAAAGTATGGCAAGATCGATTGATGGTTACATCAATACATTCATAGTGTCTTTAGTAGTGGGTACGGTAGTAATAGGTACTCTTCGTTATGGTCCTATCGATCTTGCACGAACAATCTACAATACAGCAACGGGTGATTCATTTATATTGCACAGATCTCTTGAAGAGTACTGTGGCAAAATAAAAAGCAAAGATGATGTTGCAAAAATTCTACATGTGGATTGGACTCACGATGGCAAAAGACCAAGAGTACAAGATGCAAGTCTTGAAGATCTCTGGGACTGTGCAGAAGAAAATAGTGATGCATCGTTATGGGAACGTAATGTTTGGACGCCTCTTCGAAGATAAATGGCGTGATCTCTTTAATTTCTTTAGCTTTATTTTGATAACAAGTTTTTAGCAACATTATTTCCAATTCAATTAAATCATTTTCCACTAAAATGATTGTTAAAAGTAAGTGATTGATAGAATGGTTGATTGAGGAAATAGTTAATCCCAAAAAACTAAAAAACAATAATTTACCACTACTAAGTGTCTAAAAATAGAAACATTTATATTGGTGTTCTCATTTCTTAATTCAAAAAGTAAAAAAGAGGTAAAAAATGAACGAAGACTCAAAAAGTAATTATCATACATGGCCAATTGCACTTGCTGCAGCGGGCATCTTAGCAGTTATTGGTTTTGGTATTGCAAAATATAAATTCTCTGGCAAACACACAGAACGAATTGATGCATGCAACACAACATTTCAAGTGAAGTATGATGTTGGTGTAAATAGTGGATCTGCAGATTTTACTGCTGAAAATGATAAAGCTGGAACAATTCTCGTAGGACGAGCAACATACGATGGTCACAAATGGACACCTGATTACATTGGATCTGCAGAAAAGACAGCAGAGTTCCTAAAATCACGAGCAGAAAAAGAAGGATATGTGAGTTTAACGTCATCATTTTTAAAAGGTGCATTATCCGTGGAAGATCCGAAAGGATGTCTTGACGATATTGCAAGTAAACTACAGTAGGAGGAAAAAATGTTATTTAACTTAGACAGAAAAGTAGAAAATCATTTCGATGAAAAGAAATATGGACCTGTTGCAAAAGTGTGGAATTTTCCAGATGGAGCAGATCCTCATAGAGTAAATGGTAGCAGACATTATCCTTTTCTCACATATTCACCATTGTCAAACATTTCTGTTTCTTCACCTGATTTGGGAAATGAAGGAGCAAATTTTTATGCTTCTTGTATACATAGAAACAGATTTGTAAAACTCTCTGATTCAAAAGAAGAAAAAGCAGCTCTTGTAAAGATGGCACTTGATGGAAAAGTAACACTTCCACAAACAACTATGTTTAATGAACAGGATTTTATGTTTATGGAGAAGGTTGATGTTCTTGCGAAGGTTAGAGATTCCATACAAAACTCTACTGCTGTGATTGTAGACAAACAAACCCGTGAAGAATTACCAACTCATTATGATAAAAAACAAATGGCACTCGATTATCTTCTTGGAAGTTTTTGTTTTTACAGAGTACCTGCATCTGATTATACTGCTCATGTAAATGCAAGAATAACTTTACGTGAAAAGCAAACAGAACAAGGTGTAGTTAAAACATATATTTTTGAAAAAGGATTTTCTGATGCAAATAAAGGACGAGATAACGAATATCAAGTTGTAAATCTGGGTGTTGAAAAAAGAATTATTCAGATTTCTGATAGTGATATTTTAAATAATGTAAAATCTGAAAAAATTTCACAACAAAATACTGTTCCTTTGAAAACTAAAATAGGATTTTTAATTGGTAGTGTAGCAATTGCAGGCGTAGCAATTGGTGGAATTATGTATTCTACTAGTTCCCCTCAAGAAATTCAATGGATTAAAAATATTGATTCATGCGGTTCTGATGTTCGATTTTATGTTGATGCAAAAAGAAAAACAGCTGATGTGAGTATGGCTGATTCTTCAAAAGCAGGATCACTTTATTTGGTAAATAACCAAGGAACTTGGTCTGTTGATTGGAAACAAACAGCAAAAATTAATAGCGAAGAATTTGTATTAGGAATGGCTGAAAATGCTCATGATACAGGAAATGAGATAGTTGATACAATTCTGCATATAAAAAGTGCAAGTGATTGTAAAAATGATGCAATCAAAGAAGTAGTGAGAAAAGTAGGTGAAAAATAAAAATGACACAACAATTTTGGACAAAAGGAAGAAAAATTGCAACAGGAGTTGGACTTGGTCTTACAGCACTTGCAGCAGGAGCATATTTCTATCTTCATCATGGAAAGTTTTCTGTAAATAAAGAAGAGCGTTTTGATGCATGTGACACAACATTTTCTGCTCATTACACGGGCAACCTTGACAATGGAAGTGTCTATGTACAAAGCATAAATGATCATGCAGGAGAATTTGCAGATTTTTATCTCAACCGCGTTGATGGAAAATGGAAACTTGATAAAAAGAAAACACTCGACGCAAACGTTGCTCTCTGGAAAGAGAAATGGAAAAATGAAAGCAAATTAAGATTGGGATATGAAGTTGCAAAAATGACACTTGCAATCGACAGTTATGGTACTTGCGTAAGTGAAATTGCAGGAAAATTAAAACAGTAGTTAAAAAAAGAACATAAAAAATTTTAAAAAAAATACGAGGAAAAAATGAAATCAATAAATGGAAAAAATATCATTGCACTTTTACTTGGAGCATACATTGCAGGAAACCCTACAAAAATAGTTGCAGCTGAAAGTACACATGAACAGCAAAGTATTTTGCCGGTATATGATGGTTCTTCATCCAATGTTATAAAAAATATTGAAAGACCTTCTGTAACTTTAGATGTGACAGAATCAGATTTAGAACAGTCTCTTGATTTTGAAAGTAGATCGAATGGAAATAATTTGCGATGCGAAGAACTAAAAATAACAGATCTTCCGCCATGGACTTATGACACAAGTTGTCTTGTTAATCGAAGAAAAAAAGGAATTCCCGAACGAAGTGTGTATGATAACTCCCTTGCTCTTGATGGTGATGACATATTAGTTCTTCACGGCAAATTAAAAAAATTAAGATCAAGAACAGAGAATGAACAACTTCTAAGATATCTCGTTCAACATTACAAAAGTATTGATGAATGGACATCATATAGAAGATTAATGGGACAATAGTAATGTGTTTTATTTTATTTTATAATTCTCATAATTGACATTGTAAAAGATTATTTCAAATGTGCTGTTGCAAATCGTATTCTTTTATTGGGATATGTTTCAACAGGAATATATTTTCTCGGAAAAATAGTTGAATATTCTTTCGATCTTCCTCCGACAGAATGGAGTGATCAACTGGTCGGAGATATGATGATGATAGGATTAGTTTCAACATCCTGCGGAGTTGACACATTTAATCAGTACAGAAAAACGAGAAAGTTTATTTCTGAAAATAAAACAGTTATTGGTGCTCCGTTGGATAAATATAGAGATACTATTCTGTATTGTACTCGTACAGGCATTCGTCTTGCTGCTCGAGAGAATGGACTTGAATATCTTCTAAAGAAAAAATAGTATCAGATATTTCTAATTCAAAAAAAAACATTTCCAAAATAAATTGAACTAAAATAACAGTATTCACCCCATATTTTCATAAAATTACTACTTATTGGTAATTATGGATAATAAGATTTATAAAGCCAATTGCATTTCCTCCCCTTAATTTTGCAAGAGGCAGTAATGATTTTCAGAAAAGGAATCGCTTCATTATTAACACTCGTAACCTTATGTTGTACGACTGCAAAAAAACCAGAAATAGTACAAACTTCAACAAATTTTTATGAACAAAGTACCGAATCAACGCAACATTCTGAAACAGTATCACTTCATTTTCCTGCAGACAATACAATGACTGATTCAGATGAAAAAAAGAGTGATAATCATCATAAAAAAAACAATTCTGTTCAACAAGAATTTTCTTTTCCTGAGTTTATTGTTAAACCAAATCATTCAAAGGAACATACAACTCTTGAAAAAAAAGTTGCAGGAATAGAAGTACTTGACGTAGACTTAGTTTCTTCTTCATCACAGAATCAAATTGCAGATAATTCTGCAAAATACATTCGCAAAAATGATTCTCTAACTCTCTATGCAGTTATAAAAGCAAATACTCCTGATGGAATTTTCTATTTTACAAATGCATCGCATATTCGATTTCATGGAGTGAAAATTCCTGATGCAAAAATAAAATACTGGAAAAATTCATTAGAGCCCATCATTGAATGGTATAAAATCGAAGCAGATAGTTTGGGACTTTGGTATGTGAGAGGGAGTGGCATACGTTGTCCTGATGGAAAAAAAGAATGTAGAGATGTAGATTATGATGAAACGTATTGGAATGAAGGTTGGACGAATGAAGCAGATGTACATCCCACAATTCTTCAAGATCGATTTAAAGATATAAAAAGTGGTCTTGGAACAATGCGTTATAAAATTGTTGTTGTGTATGGTGGAAAAGAATTTTCAACATTTGGAAAAGAAGAAGTAAAAAAACATCCTGTAAAAATTCCTCGTGTTTCTGTACGAGAAGATACGAATTCATGGACGGATTACTTATATGAAATGATGAATGAACCATACATTTGGGGAGCAGATTCTGCAGCCGATCGCATAGAAGGAGCAGATTGTGCAGACTTAGTTGTTTATGGCTGGAGAAGAGCAGGTCACAATCAAAAATACACGTGGAGTAAAGGCTTACCCTCATTTACAAATCCAATAAGTAAAATAAATCTTGTACTTACTACAGATTCTCAATATGTTGATACAGCAGGTAGAAGAATTCCCGTCGGAAATGATGAACGCAGTGTTCATAAAGGAGATATTCTTCTCTGGGACAGACATGCAGCAGTTTTTCTCTCAGATAATGGAGATGGATATTTAGGAAAAGATGATCGAATGATCCAAACATTATTTGAAGAACCGCATGTTGAAAGTATTCAAAATGGACCGGGTGTACCACACGAAGTACGTCGCTGGAAATAAATAAATCAGAACAATAATATGAAAATAAAGAAAGTAATTAATAGAAGAAGCTTACTTCCTATTTATATCTAAAAAAGAATGATTGAGGGATAAGTATAAAAATATGAAAAAAACACTTGCAACAATTCTCACAATCGCATCAATGAATTTTTTTTCTTCTCAAGTTCAAGCAAAAGATGAATGTCTTTCATACTATAATAAGCAGCAATCACACAATGAGTTTGTATCAGATAAATTACAATTAGAAAAAGCTCTCGTAAAATACGCTGCAAAAATAAAAACAGATGCAGGAATATTTCTTTCCCTTTCGATTGAAAATGATCATCATAAAAAATATGAAATTGGTGCAAAAATGGATCCTCAATTCTGTGATATATCAAATGTTTTCATTCACACATCGCTTTGGGCAAAAACAAATGCAGGAGAGAATGAGTGGGTTCCTCAGAGTACTGTTACAGAATCTTCAAAAGGTAATCTGCCTTTTTATTCTCCTTATCAATATGCACTTAAAGAAATTTCAGAAGTTCTTTTAACAAAAAATAAAAAATTTGTCACAAATGATATTCCTCTCGCATTTTTACTTGTAAAATATGGAAAAAAGAATCACATGGATAATGGAGAAATAGTATATGTCTGGACACCTGGACGTCCTAAATCAGTTGTACAATTCGGTCCTTTCAGAGGACCATTTGTAGTAGGTTATGATACTGATAATGATAATGTACTTGATTCTCTTCGTTTTGAAATACGAAATGATCCAGGATTGGGTTTTGCATATGAAGATCTTACTGCTGATGGGATAAGTGCAGGCGATAAACAATATCTAGAGAATGTGGAATCTGAGCAAATTATTGGTGCACCAATTGCATATAATTTTTTTACAAGTACACAAAAATTAAGATCAATTACTCATGCATTACAAAAAAGAATGAAACAATAAGTGATATCATCTTTTTAAATGAGAAAATAATATGTAAAAAATAACATTTATACATTCTCTATTTTTTTTTAATGTGTTACCGGTTTTGGTTTGATTACTTGTTTAACACCATAGTATGCATAACATCCTTCATCTTTTAATTCTTTAAGGGATGCGCATCTATTTGTGTTTACATATTCATTTAAAGGAATTTTACACACGCCTTCTTGTTTACATTCGCCGGGGGCTTGCACAGTCATATATTCTTTTTTTATTTCATCATAATACACTGAAACAATATGATAGAGTGGACTTCCTTCTACTTTTGTATAGGTTCCCAAGGGGATGGGAAGATCTGTTGCCAAATCGATGATGGGTTTTCCATTTTTATCTTTTTTTATATCTTCTTTTACATACTGTTTTTCAAACATAAGAAATTGTACTTTATCTTTTTCAAGTCCATATGTTTTTTCCCAATCAACATTGAAACCTTCTTTTGGAGGAAAAATTATTTTTTCAGGATCAACTTTCACTCCTTTTTCCCATGACCCATGAAGATGTTCATCTGAACCTAAAAAATCTGATCCATCAAATTCTTGTGTATCAAACCAATCTGTTTTTGTTTTAAAATATTGATATAATTCAGAATTTCTTCGAGTAGTTGATGTTCCAAATCCTAATTTCGATTTGTCTGCAAGAATATCTCTTCCTGTTGCAAGGTAATATGCAGATTGTACAACATCAACGCAGACAAATTCATTTGTACAAGCAATTGTTTCACCCTTTTGACCTTCTTTAAAATCAAGAGGCTGTCCTAAGAGAAGATGTAATTGTTGCACATAATTCTCACGTAATTCGGAATAATCTTGCGCGCTTCCACTGTTATGTTGCAAACCTAAGTATTGTGCAGGAATTTGAAATAAATCAGGCGCTCCAGTTCTATCAATAAAAGTAAATCCTTCTTTTTTTGTTCCATCATCCATTGTAAAAGATATAGTCATAGGAACTGCATCTCTTCCCGATGTTATAACTTCATTTCCTTCTTCAATACTGAAGGGATTATGAGCTGAACCTTTTCCAACTCTTTTTCCATCAGAATACACTTCCCAATAGCCATCATCAATAAATGCTTGACCTGTTACACTCATTTGTAAATTATTATTTTGCTTTGTTAAAAAAACATTTCCTCCTTCACTCCAAGAAGGAAGATTTTTTGCATCAAATCCATCTGGAATAGCAAGAGATATACCCACATAATCATGCGTATCTGAAACACTTGATCCTATAAAAAATTGTTCAGCCCAAGTTTTTCCTTGAGGAATTCCTGTTGCTTTTATTATTTCTTTTCTTTGTTCAAGGATAGTATTTCTGTCAAGAATAATTTGAAAATCTTTTCCAATTGCTTGCAATGTATTTCCAATTTCTGAAACAACATTACTTCCTTTATGATTATTTGCGCATTGTACATTTTTGCAAATATAGACAGGAACATTTGGCTTTTGCGCAGTAATAATAACTCCATTTGTTAATACTGCTCCGTCTTTTTCAAGTGCTTTAAACGTTCCAATACTTCCATCAGATGTAAATTCAATTTGCGCATTTCTCATTTGAAAACTATTTCCCTTTTGTGCAAAGTATACTGTTGCTTCAGAATCAGATTTTATTTTCATACTTGTATCTGCTTGAATAAAATACATATCTAATTCATTAGTTGGATTGCGAATAGTAAGGGTATTATCAGAGGTATCATATGTTATATATCCACTCATTCCTTTTCCATTTTTTTCAAAAATGTTATTTCCAAATTCAGATACAACACCTTTTACACTGCTCCCCTCAAATTGAACTTGTGCATTTTTTACGGGTTTTCCATCAATAGTTCCCGCATCTATTTCTAAAAATAATTTATTCTCAACAGAAACTTTTGTAATACTTCCCGAAACTACATGTGGTATTTGCATTCCTTTTTTTGGAATAAGTTCTAATTTTCCGTCAGACCTAATGTGAAAACCATATTCAGTTTTCCATTCAGCAAGATCAATTTTTGCATCTTTTGTTTGAAGAATATATGCATTTGTAAAACCTGCAATTGTTCCATCGACTTTTATAGAAACGCCTTGTGTTTGCATAAATTTTTCAAATGTTTTTGCATTACTGTTTACATTTCCTGCATTCGTAAAATAATTTTTTGCAATTTTTGCATTTTCTCCCGTAAATGTTGTTAATGATTCCATATATTGTTGTTTGTAAAACACTGAAACACCTTCAAAATTTTCTGCTGTTGGATGTTTGAGAAATGCAGAATAAGTATCAAGATCCTGATTATTTGCTTGTTCTAATCCTGCATCTATTCCCGAATCAAGAGGAGGGTTTTCAGTAAATGCAAGAGGAGAAATGAGAATAAAGATAATAAGAAGACAGAACGTTCTAAAAAATGATTGGAAATAAGTTACATTACTTACCATTTCCACCACTGTCCGTTTGCTTTGCGCGTTTGAGATGTTAGTGCGAACGTAAATACCTGCATTTGACCTTGTATCACTTTTGTTTGATCACGAATACTAATAACATTTGTTCCACTAAGAATATTTTCATCATGTGCAACTATAAACTGATTTTGAAGCGCCCAATCTGCTGTGCAGGAAATACACATTGATTCTTTTTTTGTATCTTCAATAATACTTTTTGATTCTTCATACATTTCAAGAATGCGTGTTGGAATAGTTGCACTAAAGAAATGAAGCTTTGTTTGAACATTATTTTTTGTGATAATGAGAGGATATTCTATTGTAACTTTTACATTTTCTCTACTCAAAATCTGAGTCGTTTGCAATTCTCCCGTTTGTACATCTAAACCATTTTCTGAAATTTTCAAAACATCGCAAGAATTCTGAAAATTTCTTGTCACATACATTTCCAATTCTTGCTCAATTTTATTTTGAGTTGGAATATTTTCTTCATGATCTGTTGCGTTAAAATATAAAGGAATTTTTAATACATTTGAATAATAAAAAACAGATGGTACAGTAACTGTATCAAAGCCTCCTTGTGAACCTATTCGAATAAGTGCATCTTCTTCTACGTGTTGCAAACATTGCGTTATAAAAAATTGCAGAGCACTTGTATCAAAAGGAGTAGTTTGTATTTGTGGATTATTTGTTTTTTGATTTACTAATTGGTCTGTTTGATTTTTCTGATAAAAAACAATGCCTCCTATTGCAATGAGTATGACTATACCTATAATGATAAATAAACTCACCTGACCCTTTTTCATCTATGACAAGAAGATTATCGATATTTATATAGTCTCTGGTGAAATCTCAATATAAGAATATTTTGAGAATATTTGTGCAAAGTTATTTAAACAAACGTGATTTCTATTTTAAAGTAGTGATATTTTATTAAAGAGGACAGGGAGACTCTTAATGGATGAGATAGCTGGCAAAAAATATCTGCAAAAACTAACTTTTGAACTCAGAAAAAAAACAGTAGAATCTATAGATAAACTATTGGCTCAAACAAACACAAATCTGTCAAATCTTCTTGCAACAGAATTATTTCTTCCAAAAAGAACCTTTGTTGAAACTGCTGCAAAAGAATATCTTGAATCCTATCCCTCTGCAGAAAAAAGAGCTGAAAAAGTAGAAGCAGAGCAAGACTTACTATCTTGGGAAAAATCTTCAGGAAAACCTTCTGTATATACACCTATTGAACTTGCAAATGCAAGACTTAAACAAAAAATAATTAATAGAGCAAGTGAGTTACATTCTCTTGAACTTGAACTTCTTAATGCAATGCATCAAGCATACATTTCTGTTGCAATAAAACAAGAACTCAGTGCAAAGATGATTGAAGAAGGCAAAGTTGGAAAAAAGTTTGGATTAATCGAATTAACTTCAAGACTTGGTCCAACATTAACCTTTCCTGATTCATCAAACTACTTTCACATTGCAGCAGTTCCTTATGGAAAAGAATCACGTATTACACTTGGTGAAGCAAAAACAAAAGAATTTGTTTCAGCAGACGTTGCAAAAGAAAGCTGTGCAAATCTTCTTCGCACATTTAATGTTGATTATGCCGTAGCTGAAACAAGTGCGGCTCCAAGAAGTACTGTTCCAAAATCAAAAAGACTTCCGGAAGTGTATATTTGTAGTGTAAAAAAAAATAAAATAGATTCTGCGAATAATAATGCAAATACGGAAATTGACAAAACAACAAATGCAGAACAAATATTTTTTGAATCACATCATACAATTAATACGCCTTTTCGAGAAGAATTTAATGCAGTTGTACAAGAGTTATTATTTTATGAACTTGCAAAATTATATAGAGGTTAAACATGACAATAGATGTACATGAAGTTGCAAGGTCGTTAGAATTATATTCTCTTGGAAAAAAATTAAAAGAATTTTCTAAACAGAATAAAAAAATTCTCGCATTCACAAGAGAACCTGCTATTCGAGAAAGACGAGAAGTGAAAAATATTGTTGTAGCGTTTGGTTCGTATGACCCATTATCTATTGCTCATGAGGCACTTTTTAGAAAAGGACTTTCTACAATTAAAAATCATAATACCCGCATGGATGGACTTGATGAACTTGTTATTGTTACTTCCACAACTCATTTTGAAAAGAAAGTAAATTTACAAAAAAATTCTGCAACCTATGATCGGATTCATGCACAAGAAGGTTTTGCATCTTGCATAGGAAATGTATCTCTTGCATATTTTAATGATCCTTATTTTTTTAATCTTCTTCCTGCATTACAAAAGTCATATGAAAATTTAGCAAATATTTATTTTCTTGTTGGCGCAGATGTTATGGAAAAAATTGTCAATATCTCCTCGTATGAAAAAAGGGGATTTGATTCAACGCAAGTGTTTGAAAAACTTTTTAGTCAATATTTTATTGTCGCAGAAAGAACAGTTGAATATAAACAAGAGACTAAATCAGAGATCAAATCAAAAACTAAATCAGAAACTACAGAAAATAATAACCAAGAAAAAAATGAAAAAACAGAAAAAATAATAAAACAATTAGTTACTGCATCAGACCTTATTTGCAAGTATTCTGTTCTTAAAAAAAATGAAAATAAAATAATTGGTGTCAATTTAGAAGGAACGTATTCAGGTTTAGAAATTCCTATTGAAAATGTGAGTTCTACACTCATTCGCACAAAAAGAAGTATGGGCCTTGATGCTGCGCATTTACAGGCTGCAGGAATAAGTGATTTGGTTAAACGCAGACAAATTTATCTTAACAATGGATTTTATCAGTCATTTGTTTGTGCACGAGAATTACTCTTTGATAAAGCCGAAAGAGAAGGAAAAAAGATGTATGATTGTATTGATGATATCAAGAATTTTTTAGAAAAACTTGAAAATTCACAAGGTCTTCAACGATTGATGGTTGAAGAGTATGCGAAATTGGATGAATAAATTTTTAGTAACTCCATAATTCAAATAAACAGCTTTGCTCGAAAAGTCCCTTCGCATTGGCTCAGGTTGCCAT
>OBEQ011905149.1_pt1 | contig 14833 bp, 11 predicted proteins | sample 1670901 | NCBI WGS metagenome assembly OBEQ01 (sample SAMEA104232315, study PRJEB22302) | groundwater metagenome | biome: forest; feature: aquifer; material: groundwater | place: USA | collected 2011-08-07 | depth 5.4 m | reverse complement strand
TATAATTGCCCAATCATCAATCCGGTAGTGAAATTTCGCATCGTTGCTTTGGGTTATAAAAACATGAAAAATATAGAAAAAATTATAAATGTTAATTGGAGTCTCTCGTTGTATTGTGTCGCAACAAAGCAATGCGAAATTCTACTACCCGGATGAAACTTGAATATTCAAGTAAGCTCGGTTGGCCACTCATCATCCTGATCTCGGCCGTTCCGCTCATCATTTGGGCGCTTTTCCCTTATTCACTTGATCAGCGTTTTCTTCGCAGTGGTCATTTTAATTACGGGATGACAACAACGGCAATTGGTCAGGTGCTCGGACTTGTTGGGATGGCGATGTTTGCGCTCAATTTTGTGCTCTCTGCTCGACTCAAGTGGCTTGAGGGGCTTTTTGGTGGAATGAATAAAATTTACATTGCACACCACATTCTCGGAGGGCTCGCGTTTGTTTTACTCCTGCTCCACCCACTCCTTATTGTTGCAAAATACCTCCCCAATGCGGCGATGCAGGCACTTACACTGCTTCTTTTTGGTACTTCATGGGATGTGCGCTTCGGCGTCATTGCACTTGGACTTATGATCCTCTTTCTTGTGCTCACTTTTTTTATAAAACTTCCTTATCATATTTGGAAATTTACTCATCAATTTCTTGGACTCGCATTCTTCTTTGCCTCGCTGCATGTGCTTCTGATTCCCAGTGATGTCACTCAGGTAAATATGCTCAAGTATTACATGTTCTTTCTCATCGTTTTAGGCTTCGCTGCGATCTTGTACCGCACCGTACTGGGTTTTTATTTTGTCCCACGGCTTGAATATATGATACAAGAAATTCGCGCGGTGAATTCTTCAATTCTTGAGATTGTCATGAAGCCCAAAGATGAAGAGCGCTGTATCCGCTATATTCCCGGGCAATTTATTTTTATTGGCTTTCCGGACAGTAAGGGTCTTGAAGAGGTGCATCCTTTTTCGCTTTCATCTCAGCCGGAAGGCGTGTGCATTTCTATAGGCGTAAAGGCCTTGGGTGATTACACGGGACGCATGAAGGAACTGAAGGTTGGTGATCGTGCAGTGATCGAAGGACCTTTTGGGCGCACATCATACAAGTATTATCAAACAAAAGAACAGATTTGGGTTGCTGGAGGAATAGGGATTACGCCGTTTCTTGGTATGGCACGAAGTCTTAAACAGGGGGACGAGTATAAAGTAGACCTTTATTATTCAGCAAAGGATAGAAGTGAGGCAGCATTTCTTCCGGAACTCGAGGAGATTGCACGATTAAATCCGAATTTCCGAGTTATCCCGTGGATGGCGAATGAAAAAAGTTTTCTTTCCGCTGAAGCTATTGTGAAGGAGAGTGAGGGTGTCCTTGGTAAGGAAATATTTATCTGTGGTCCTCCAGGGATGATGAAGGCACTCAAGGAGCAATTTACGCAATGGAAAGTTCCGGTATCAAAGGTGCATTCGGAAGAATTTTCTATGAACTAATCATTTAATTATATGTTGCGCTCTAACATTCAAAAAAATTATGTGGGTTAAACGTCTTGTTGCAATAGTACTCGGAATTTTTGTGATCGCAGTTATTGTCTTTATGGTGATGGCATTTTTGCCACCACAGTAAATTTTTCGATACTTACTGACCTTTCCGAATTAACTTAACAAGAGCAAACGCGATGACTTTTGTTTCCTGCGTAGCCCTGGAGCCCAAAAATCCTTCAGGCGTAATAGTATTACGGTGCAAAGGGTTTTTGTGGGAAGGGCAAGCAGGAGAAAAAAGTGGCGTGTTTTCCGTTAAGTTAATTCGGAAAGGTCAGTAGACAAGAGGAAGCTCTTTTTCTGCCCATGCAATAATTCCGCCGGTTACTGTGTAGGAATTTTCGTAACCGACCCCTTGCATGATGTCGCACGCCTTTTCGCTACGACCTCCTGAGCGGCAAATAAAGTAAATTTTTTTGTATGCTGCGAGCTCCTTGGTATGAAGGGGAAGCCCCGAAAGGGGGATGTGCGCAAATCCTCCAATATGCGCATTATTCCATTCATCACCCCTCCTCACATCAATGAACCCAACGCCGTCTTTTTCCGGCATATTTAAGAGTGCCGCAAGTTCTGAAACTGAAATTTTATTATGCGAATGAAAAAAGTGTTCAAACATATCTCTATTCTTTCAGATAGTCACCGGGAAGACAAGCTGCTGTTTATGTGTGCTTTTTCCTTCATCACCCCACTTTTGATCTCGTAATGTTATAATGCACAATAATGCCACAATTTCTTAAGTCTGTCGGAAATCTTAAGCTCTACATCCGAAAGGATAAAGAGGATGCGGCTGATTTTTTTGCAAAGGATATTTCGCGCAAACTCAGAGAGTTTCGTGACGTTGAGCGGCGTGATGTGCTCTTTCTTTCCTCCGGCGGTTCGGCACTTGGTGTACTCGATCGTATTGATGAGCGCGTGATCGCGCCGTATCTGACGATTGGTATTTTTGATGAACGTTTTGATCCTACGAATAGGACTTCAAATTATGCGCAGTTGCGCAAGACCGATTTTTATAAACGTGCGGTGCAGCACGGCTGTCGTCTTATTGATACGTCGACACAGCGTGGGCAGACAAAAGAAGCACTTGCAGATTATTATGAAAATGAGCTGCGGAGCTGGCGCGCAAGGCATCCGCGCGGTGCGATCATGGCGACAATGGGTATTGCGCTCGACGGGCACACGGCGGGTATTATGCCGTTTCCCGAAGATCCTCTCCGGTTTCATGAGCTCTTTGAAGGGGAACGATGGATCATTGCATACGATGCCGCAGGAAAAAATGCATTTCCTTATCGCGTCACTACAACGTTTACCTTCTTGCGTCATGTGGATATTGTCGGAATCTATCTTGTGGGTGAAGAAAAAGGGGAAGTGTTTCGAAAGATGATGGAGGGTGTCGACCTTGCCGAAATGCCGGCACGTATTATAAAATCACTTCCTCGCGGTGCGCTGTATACCGACGCATCACTTATCCGCAAAGCAGGATATACGCTTCCCAATAAATTTTAACTATGAGAAATTTTATTACATCTGGACTCATTTTTGTCGGGCTACTACTCGTTACTTTTTTGGGTATCACCTTCGGTCTTGGAAAAATTTTTCCAAGCGTGGATATTTTAAATAATCGCGGACAGTTTGATGTAGGGACAACCACAAATACTCCTACATCTTCACCGGCGAACATGGTGAATAAAAAAGTATCAACACCCATTGCACTATCACAAAGATCGCCAACAAAAATAAATACCACAACGAAAGTCACGACGCTGGTGCAAGGTGTTTCCCCAAGGCCGAAAACGACCGTTTCTACTCCAGGACCGCTTATTACCACATCAACAGCAACGTATACCGTCGCCACGAGTACTCATGATATTGTGCCGGATCAAACCGGTGCACTCAATCAAAAAGATATTATCATGCTGACGAATGTCGAGCGTACGAAGGAGGGATTAGGAACACTTGTCTTTAGTAAGCGGCTCGCGGCAATGGCAGAAACAAAAGCGAACGATATGATCATCAAGCAATATTTCGCGCACGTTTCACCCAATGGAACAGACGTGACAAAACTTGCGGCAAATGTGCAATATCAGTATCTGAATCTTGGTGAAAACCTTGCGCTTGGTGATTTCCGATCAAGTGAAGAAGTGGTCACCGGGTGGATGAATTCACCGGGACATCGTGCAAATATTTTGAACAAGAATTTTACTGAGATCGGTGTGTCTGCGGTCATGGGAAATTATGAGGGGCGAATGGTGTGGTATTCGGTGCAGGAATTTGGACGCCCAATGCCTGACTGTACGAAACCTGATGTGGTGCTTGAACAGAAGATCGCACTTTATGAAACGCAGGTGAGCGCAACTGAAACGACGCTCGCGCATCTGCGCACTGAAATTGATGATCCCAACATTGACCGAGAAACATATGCGACAAAAGTAAATGACTATAATACACTTGTTAATTTTTACAATGGGTTGGTCGCAAATGTGAAAGCGGATGTGGCAACATACAATGTGGGGGTCAATGCGTACAATGCGTGCATCGGTGCGGGGACTAATTAACATTGTGCAAACTTCGACGTTACTTGATTATTTCTTCACGCAGTCTACTATAGACTGAGAAGTTTTTTGATGAAGGAAGGTTGTATGTCACGGACAATTGACGTCATTTGTATTGATGCTCTTGTTGCTTCAAGGTTTCTTGAAGCACTGAAAGTATCGGGGCACACGGTTTCCCTCAAGGACATTTCGAAAATATCTGAATCCGCCATGTTCACTTCAGCTGCACGTTCTTATGGAAGAACGCAATACAAAAAAGATGTGGTATCCATTCTTGGCTCCGTGTGTGCGCAGACCTTCGCGTCCCTTCGTGTGGGACACACTCCGCTTATTTTGGGAGGTGATCACTCGATCGCAATCGGTTCAGTTGGTGCAGCACTTGCCCCGGACATATCACAGGGGAAGCACCTCGGTCTTGTGTGGATCGATGCACACGATAATGCGCATACCACCGCAACAACATTTTTTGGTCATGCGAAGAGAATGCCCCTCGCAATACTTTTAGGCAGAGGCGCACACGCACTCCGTCGACCCATCGGGAATCGACGAATAACAGATGCGCATGTGCTTTGGGTCGGTGCTTGCGAGGAAGATTGCGATATGAAAGAACTCAACCTTTTTAAAGAGCCCACTCTTTCTTTTTTTGATCAAGAGCGTTTGAGGAATCGGGGTTGGATGCCGCTCTATCAGGAACTTTGCTCGTTTGCTCGGTCAGTTGACGCAATTTGGGTATCGATTGATCTCGGTGTGCTTAAGGGGATCGACCAGAGAACAATGCTTTTATTTGCAGAAGAGCTTGCAATGACCAGAAAGATTGTTGGAGCCGATATTATCGATCATACTGCCGCACGAGAAGAATCTGATGTACAGGGTTTCGCTAACATAGCGGCGTTTGCAGCAAAATTTGCTGTACGTGTGCTGCAATAGTTTTTACGAAAATAAATAAGCCCCGAACAAATTTGTTCGGGGCATTTTTGATGATTACAAGAAGAACGCAACGTCATTAAATGTCAGAATGATGCGCATCGCGAGTTCCTCACATTGTGCTTTTGTGATGATGAGCGGGGGAGTGATGCGAATGACATTGTGCGCATCTTTGGTCATGACGCCATGATCAAGGAGTGCGGAGATGATGTGCTCAGCATTGGTATTTTTTGTTAAACCGATACCGATCATCAGTCCGCGACCGCGCACACAGCGTACAAGCTTTTTCACTTTTTCACTTCGGAGTCCTTGCTTTAAGAGACCGAGAAGATACGCGCCCTGTTCGGCGGAGTTTTTGCAAAGACCTTCTTCCTCGATGATCTTCAGTGCTGCAAGCGCAAGCGTCATTGCAGATGCATTGCCGCCATAGGTTGATCCATGTTCTCCGTTCTCAAAGCACATATACTCGTTCTTTGCGTAGACGACTGAAACCGCATTACGCCCTGCGCCAAGTGATTTTCCCAGCACGAACATATCCGGTGCTACTCCGTCGTGGGAACACCCCAAAAGCGTACCGGTGCGCCCGAGTCCTGTCTGGATCTCATCTGCACAGAAGATGACGTTGTACTTTTTGCAGAGATCGTAGCATTGTTTGAGATAACCTGCCTTCGGGATAACGACACCGCCTTCGCCCTGAATAGGTTCAACGAGGAAGCCGACAATCTGCTTATTTTCAGACAAGACTTTTTCAAGGGCAGCAGTGTCATCAAAGGGAATATTGATGAAGCCGTTTGCGTGGGGACCAAAATCTCTGCGGTATTTTTCCTCGCTCGAGAAACTGACGATCGTCGTTGTTCTGCCGTGAAAGTTGCCATTGCAAACAACAATCATCGCTCGGTCTATCGGAATCCCTTTTATGCTGTAACCCCACTTGCGCATCAATTTGATCGCGGTTTCAATGCCCTCCGCACCGCCGTTGGTCGGAAGTGCGCGGTCAGCGTTGAGGTACTTGCATGAATATTCCAAAAATTCCGCTTGAGCGACGGTTGGAAATGCATTCGGAACAACATTGACCATACCCCAGCCTGATGCGGTTGTTGCATACAGACTGCGTCCCGCCGCACAGATCTTCGGATGATTATGTCCGAGATTGACCGACGAATAACCTGCCGCAGCGTCAATGTAGATTTTTCCTTCAACATCGCGGATATAGATCCCGTTACCGCTTTGGAAGACAACACCCTCGCTTCGCTTGTAATGATTTGCGCCGTATGCAGCCATTATTGCCTGGTATTTTTTGGTCCGAGGAGCACCCATGACCATCTCCTTTACTCTGTTATAAAACAACACTCTCCTTTCTTGTTCTATCAGAATGGGGCGTAGAGAGCAACCAAGAAAACCCACTAAAAAACTCTCCAATGTCAAGGTTTAACCTTGACATTGGAGATGGGTGGGACTTTTTGACACTTATGAGGTGTGGGGGTAGTTTGGGTAAGGATACTGTTATTTACATGGAGTCATAAATGATACTCGATCACAAGGCAATCGCATCTCAATTTTCGGGGAAAGTTTATCCAAACCCGAGCGACCCGATAGTGCAAGCATGTCTTGCGGACGGGGTGAACGATTTTGTCACAAATTATCTCGGAAAAACCTATCCGTATGTTCTTGCCGGTGAGTCTATTTTTCCGGATGAAAGTTCGGGCGAATACGTGACTCGTGATCCCAATGACCCTAATATTGTTGTTGGGCGTTTCCGTGAGTTCACTCCTGAATTTACGTTGCGGCTTTATCGAGAATTTCTGCCAAAGATACGTGCTGCAGGAAGGAAATTTTACGAAACTGTTTCGTGGCAGGATCGCGTTCGTTTACTCGCAATGATCTCCAAGGTTGCACAGGAGCGATTTTGGATCCTCTGCGCCGCAAAAGCATATGAGACCGGTCAAAGTATTCCCGAGCAGATTGGGGAGACTGACGAAGAAGTAGATTTTCCACTCGTGAATGCAATGAACCTTGAGCGGATGCATACTGAAAAGCTGATCGCGTCTCCTGAATTTGCGGGAGACTATAACGGAAAACGCTACGTCCCCCATGGTGTCTTTGCAGACTTCAGTCCGTTCAATTTTCCCGGTGCAATACCGATGGATATGGCGACAAAAGCACTTGCAATGGGTAATGCGTTCATCGAGAAGTCTTCGGATAAAGCGTCACTCTCTGGCTACCTCGTCTTTGAGACGATCAAAATCGCATTCGAGCGATGTGGTATCGACTGGCACGGTGTAGTGAATTACATGCCTGGTGGGGCAAATGTTGCCTCAGCACTTTTGCTGAGCCCTGATATTGCCGGACTTTCGTTTACAGGAAGTACTGCTGTACTCAAACATATTCGTGAGACGCATGGTGGCACTGCGCGCAATGGATGGGTCGGTCAGGCACCGCTGGTGTATGGCTCAGCAGAAACTAGCGGAGTCAATGTATTTATCGTGACAAAGCATACCGATGTGAAGCGCGCGGCGGTGCAATATGTCAAATCATTCATCGGCCGCCAGGGGCAAAAATGCTCATCGGCGCGAATCGGTTTTGTTGACGCTTCGGTTGAAGTCGAATTCACCAACGAGGTCGTGCGCGTGCTCGATGCTGTCGATTATGGCGATGTAAAGAAGGGTGCGACTATGGGTGCCATGATCACCAAAGAGGCGCGCGATGCACTTTTGAAGCAGATCGATGACTTGTGTCATGAAGAAGCGGTTGTATCGGTACTCTACAAGAAACAAATTTGTGAAAGCAATGGTCATGATTTTGCACCAACCGTTCTTCATTATTCGAACGTCGCCCCACGACTGCTTATGAATACTGAATTTTTTGGTCCGGTAAGTACAATCGTTTCGTTTACCGATCTTACTGAAGTGCAGTCAATGTGTGCATTGTCACGCTTTGCATTAACGGGCGCATTTTTCACCGATGATATAGAAGAAGCACGTCAAATCCTCTCGTTCATTCCTGCGGGAAATGTTTACGTGGAGCGCAAGTGCACGGGTGCGCTCGTTGAAACAGAATGTTTCGGCGGTCTTCGTTCCGCCTCGTCTCCGAATGGTATCAAGGGGATTCAGGCACTGGCTCTCTTTGGTTCCATGCAAACGCTTTCCGGCTTTTATCCTTCACCAGACAATAAGGCGAGACGCGCATGGAAACAGATGCTTGAAGATGAAGGTTTTGTTCTTTCAAAAAGCTAATAGCGTGGAAACCTCGACATCTGTGTCGAGGTTTTTTTTGATTATCTTAACCTCAGCGGTCGCTGAGGTTAAGATAATTTGGGAACGTCGTCATTTTTCGTGATTATTGCTTTTTTCCTTGCTAACGGTAGGCTAAATACAGAAGGTACTTAAACAAAAACAAGGAGGTGTATGATGAAACGCCTTTCTCCTGAACAGATCACCGAGATCAATGGTCGACGCTATAATACGCTCAAGATGCGCATGACCCTACTTAAGGTCGATGCAATTCTTCGGCTCCAGCTTTTGCTGTGGGCACCGTTCATTCTTATTGTGCTCTTTCTTTATGGTTTTGCGCCAGCGAAATACCCACTCCACATTTCACTAATCTGGTCGGTGGGATTTTATTTGACACACTATGTGTTGGTCGGACTTGTGCGGCGCATGGCCGAGACATATTTGGGCAAGTTGTGTGCCCACAGTGGAGATGCACGATGTAAGGATCTTTCGGTGTATGAAAATGAATCTTTGAAGCCATATCGCCGTGCAGATGATCCGGTACTTGTGCGACGTGCATTTAAGTTCACCGGAGCACTTGGTCTTCCGAGTCGTGGCCTTGGTCAAATGAGTGTTGCGTGTTTCCATTTTTTTGCACTGTGCACGTATGTGCTCAACTATGCGCATTATTTTGGACATGCTGACGAACAATTTGCTCCCACATCTTTGTACTTACTTCACGGGGTGATTACTGCGGGTGGGTTGCTTATGATCATTAAAAATGCAGGATATTTGATCTCGTCTCAGCACATCCTTGCGTTATTGAAGGGAGTTATTGATTGGAAAATTCTTGGTGAACATGTTCATGTGGTTCACGAAGAAGAAATTTCTGAAATGGTTATTTCAGACTCAATGCCTCGTATGGAGAAAAAAGAATTGCTTGCAGTACTACTCGCACTTCGTGAGCGATGTCCAAAGTTTGCGGACATCATTACTCAGCTCATTGAACGTCTCGAACAAAATCCCTGTGCTCTGGATGGGGTACACAATGAGTTCATGTCGATCCTTCTCCTTAGTCCAGAACTTATGTTGGAATTTCGTGCACTCAATAACAAGCATGAAGACAAAGACCAAAAATAAATTTTTAGCCTCACTTATGTGTGGCTTTTTTATAGCGTATCCTTGAGGCGAAGGGGGAAGTATATTGAAGCAAACATCACGATCCCTAAAACAGAGAAAAGGTCAGTGAGTGTAAACCATTCAAATTGAAGAAGAAAGCTTGCAAGGAGCGGTGCGACAATATAGGCAAGTGGGGAGATGCGTCGAAAATATCCGATGAGTCCGGCATTGTGCCCATCGATCTGTTTGAAGAAATACGCCTCAGACATTGACTCGACGATGCTTGCCCCGGTGCGCCCGATAAAAAGCACGATCACCCACACAAGAAATGATGAGCCCTTCGCAACGAGTGAAGGAATGAGAAATGAGGCAACCGCCATGAGTAGGAACCCCATTACCATGAGCTCCTTTTCACCGATGAACTTGTCAGCAAGCCATCCGGACGGTAAGGGAAAAATAACAAAGGCACTCAGTGCGAGTGTGAGCATAAATCCAATATCTCCCCACGCAAAACCAAGTTGATCATGGAGGAGTATGGGTATGTAAATAACCATCCACGCATAAAAAAATTGGAGGAAAAATGCGCACGCCATTATGCGCCACACATTGGGATTTGCGGTAATGATTTCTTGGGTGGGTAAGAGTGATGCATCGTCATACGTGAGATCCTCAAAATCGCTCATGTAGCGCATGAGAATGAAGAGAATCGGGAGAAGGATGATCGCTGCAGAAAAATAGACCAAACTAAATCCAGAGTTTTCAACAATCTTTCCTGCGATCATTGGTGGGAGAAGCCATGCAATTGAACCGATCGTGATAAAAAGTCCGCGAATGACGCCGGTGTGTTCATCACTCGAATAGCGTTCGAGGAAGATATCAAAATTAAAATAAAGAATAGAAACAAGCGCGCTTTCGATGACAAAGAGGGGGAGGATAAACAGGCCGTTGTTCGATACTGCAAGCAGGAGGAGGAGCAGTATGTGGAGAATAAAAAGACTGAGCGTCCATCGATAGTTTCCTATTTTTCTCAAAATACGCGGTGTGTAGAGGAGTCCGAGTATGGTAATGAGTGACGCGAAGGTGTAGACCGTACCAACCATATGGTCGGGATTGCTCCAGAGTTTCATCGCCATAAGCGAAGGTGTGTGCATGATGGTGTCTTTCAAAAACGATGAGTTGACGTATATCGTCAGCGACACCTGCGCCGAAAAGAAGAACATTAATATCGAAAGCACAATGAACGCCCCGCGCGATGTTGTCACCGATTTTTTTAACATGTTTTTATTATAACAAAAAACCGCAAAATCTTACTGATCTTGCGGTTTTTTTAGAAGAGATGGTTTGGAAATTATATTCCGAGCAGTACAGGTATCACCATAGGCTGCTTTTGTGTCTTCTGAAAAAGGAATTTTCCAACTTGGTCGCGTACATCCTCCTTTAGGAATTCGAAGTTCACGCCCTTCATTCCGGCCCCACAGGCGTCTTCAACGGTCTTTTTGACAATGAGTCGTGCCTGGTTAAGCAGCTCCTGTGACTCGCGTACATAGACGAAGCCGCGGGCAATAATGTCGGGTGACTTCATGAGTTTACCGGGGCGCAGATCAACAGTAGCGACGAGCACAACGATCCCGTCTTCCGCAAGCATCTGTCGGTCACGCATGACAACCTCCTGAATATTCCCAATGGAGAATCCATCCACCATAATGAGCTCTTTTGGTGCGGTCATTGGGAGCTTCACCATCTTCTCGCCCTTCTCACGGAACTCGATGATCGAGCCGTCTTCTGCAATGAGACAGTTTTCGCGCGGCGTACCTACTGCCATTGAGATTTCGGTATGTGCGCGGAGCATGTAGTGATAGCCGTGAAGTGGGATGAAGTACTTGGGAGCGATCTTGGAGTGGATCCACATGGTCTCGTCACGGTTGGCATGTCCTGAGGAATGCACGTCGGAGGTTTGATAGTGGACGATCTTTGCACCTTGGCGCGAAAGCAAGTCCTTCAACTTCTGTACTGCGCGCTCATTTCCAGGAACAACTGAAGAAGAAAAGAGGACGACGTCGTTTTCGCGGATCTTTAAGTACTTGTGCTTTTTGTAGGCGGCACGCATCAGTACGGCGAATTCATCGCCTTGTGCGCCCGTCACGAGCATGACGATACGGTCAGGGGGGTAGTTGTCCATTTCTTCAATGGGAATGAGTGTACCCGGCTTGTACTTAAGCATGCCTGCTTTTTCGGCGAGCTCGATGTTTGCTTTCATGCTGCGACCGTCAACAACGACTTTCTTGTTGAGCCGTTCACAGACCTCGATGATCTTGATGATACGTTCGAGGAGTGACGCGAAGGTTGCGATAAGCATACGTCCGCTTGCATCGTGGATGAGTGTCTCAAGAGTGCGCCATACTGCAGGTTCAGGAACGGAGAATCCCGGACGCTCACAGTTCGTAGAGTCTGCCATAAGCAGGAGTACCTTTTCTTTTGCAAATGCACCAAATGCTTTGACCTCCTCAGGCTCAGGAACCCCGTCAACGTGATTGAGCTTGAGGTCGCCGGTGTGGACGATGACGCCGTAAGGAGTTTCAACGATGATGCCCATGGAGTCAGGGATCGTGTGGGTCACCTTGAAGAAGCGTACGGAAATATCGTTAAAGGAGACGCGGTCGTCGGTTTCAACAATCTTGAGGTCGAGCGCAGGAAGCTGAGGAAATTCGTCATGGCGCTTCTTGATGATCATGCCCGTCAGATTGCGTGTGTAGACAGGGGGATTGCCGATACGATCGAGAATGTAGGGGAGTCCGCCGATATGATCCAAGTGACCATGAGTGATCAAGACTGCTCTAACACGGTCCTTACGGTCCTCAAGGTATTGCGTGTTGGGAAGAATGAAATCAACGCCCGGCGTATCGCCGTCTTTGAATGCGAATCCGCAGTCAATCACAACAATGTCATTGCCGTATTCGATTGCGAGCATGTTGCGACCGATGCATTCGACACCACCCAAGACGATAACGCGGACATCTCCCTCCGCGAGTGGGGGAATAGTGACCTTCTTTTTTTCCGCATGGACACGCATCTCGCGAGACTCTTCGGTGCGATGTCGTGTATCGTCAAAATGTTTTCCGGAAAGCCCGTCGGACTGACGTGTGACACTGCGAATATTTGAGGGTGGCATTCTCCGTCCACCCATTCCCATTCCTCCGCGAGAAGGTCGGGGAGATGATGAGGTGCTCCCTCCATTGCGCCTTTGTTGAGGGCGACCGGCTGGGCGAACTCCTGTACTTATACTTCCACTTCCGGTGCCGCGACTTATTGGTGCGCGCCCGTGATTACGATTTCTGTGTATGGTCGGATCACCACCGGGGCGCACATAGGTGCTCGGCGGTATAGCACTTGCTGCTGTTCGTGGGGTGAAGGGTCGTGCGGTTGATGCTGGTGCACTTCCTCCCACCCTGCGATTGAGTGGCGCACGAGGGCGGAGCGGCGGTCGAGCACTGCGTAACGGAATCCCTCGTCCGCGCGGTTGATTTCCCTGACCACTTCCCGTACCTCCTGTTGTTTCTTTTTCTGTCATAAATAAAACTGATAACGAATAACTAATAACTATTAAATGCACACAATAACGATTTCTGTAAAAACAAATAACAGAGAACAAATAACGAGAATGTATAAAACAGTAAAATATCCGTTCTGCACTATCTGTTCTTTGCTATTTGTCTACGCCCTCGTCATTTTATCGGCAAACCATTTCCAGACACGTTCGGATTCGATATACCAATTCATAACATCAAGAAAACGTTCGGATTCGGTGGTAATGAGACCGGTATGCATTCCATGCACCTTGTCTCCTGTTGCATACAAGAAATCCGGACTATACACGAATACCGCGGGGACATCATCCTTGATCTCATTTACAAACTTTGTGAGAAGTTCTCCGCGCTTTACCGCATCACTTTCCTTGCGCGCATCCTCAAGCAGTTTGTCTACATTTTTATTCGCATACAAGGAAACATTTAAGCCCGGAGCATTCCGCTGAGAAGAGTGCCAATAGGCGAAGGGGTCTGGTACGCGGCCGTTGATCTGTCCATAGAACAGTGCATCAAATTTGCGTGGCGAGAGTACTTCAACCGCAAATGTTGATGGTTCAAAGACTTTGAGTGTCACCGATGCCCCGAGCTTCTCCCAATCTTTTTTCATCAACTCGCCGGCTTTGCGTAATTCAGGTACGTCGGGCATAGCGATCGAGAATTGCAGGAGCGCTACTTTCTTTTTCTTTTTGTCTGTCTTCTCGTAGATATTTGCCGCATTGAGCACCCATCCTGCCTTTTCAAGTACCGTACGAGCCTCTTGCGTGCGTGCATCGGAGTCAGTTGTGGTTCCCTCGTTTACTTTTACTGGCATATCAAATGGTGGAAGAGGGCTATCAATGGCATTTCCATATCCGTTGAGCACATTATGTACGATGAGCTCTTTGTCGAGCGCAAGATCAAGTGCGGTGCGCACTGATTTATCTGCAAAGATTGGTTGCTGATTTTGATTAAAATAGACTGCAAAAATTCTTGGAAGGGGAACGTGCGTGATGTGCACACCATTTTTTTCAAGTGCTGCTGCTTGTTCGGGTTCGAGTGCATGCATTTGGTCGATCGAGTGATCACTATATGCTTGCGCAAGCTCCTGATTGTTTCCATAAAATGCGATGCGGAGATGCGCAATATATGGTTCACCCAATACATAGCGTTTAAAGGACACCAAATCATAATAGCTCGGCAGACCCTTCTGGTTGTCGCGCACAATACTTCCCATGCGATATGGTCCTGAGCCAATTGGCTCAATATTGTGATAGCTTACATCAAACTCTTCGTCGGGAACATTTTGCCATATATGCTTTGGGATAATGCCCATTGTCGCATTCTCGAGGAATGGTGCGTATGGCTGTTTGATGTGGAACACCACCGTCATTGGGCCAGGAGTCTCAACCGTCACTCCTTCCCAGCTCGCACGCCGCGGACTCTTGATCGCGAGCCCTGGGTCGCGTACTTTGTCGATGGTGAATGCAATATCTGCTGAGGTAATTGGCTCGCCGTCATGCCAGACGAGATTATTTTTTAGGGTAAAGGTGTAGGTAAGTCCGTCGGGGGACACATTGTAGTTTTGAGCGAGATCAGGAATAAGGTCACCTTCCGGGGTCGCGCGCAAAAGTCCTGAATAGATGAGGGTTGCAATGTCGCGGTCTGCATCGGATTTTGCGATAACGGGATTAATGAAGCGCGGTCGCCCGATGATACCCTCGACAAGCGTTCCTCCGTGGTGGGGAACTTCCACAAGATAGCGGTCACTCCATTTGATAGTGAGTGCGAGTGATGTCCCGATCAGGACAATAAAGGCGAACACGAAAAGCACTCTGGCAGAAAATGGCAGTTGAGCGAGCGCGGCAAGTGTGCGCTCTTTTTGTGTGTATGTTGACCGATCGCGATCGGAATTGTTTTTGGATTGCTCCACAATAAAT
>OBEQ010985259.1_pt1 | contig 14834 bp, 11 predicted proteins | sample 1670901 | NCBI WGS metagenome assembly OBEQ01 (sample SAMEA104232315, study PRJEB22302) | groundwater metagenome | biome: forest; feature: aquifer; material: groundwater | place: USA | collected 2011-08-07 | depth 5.4 m | reverse complement strand
GAACCGGTGACCTCTTCCTTACCAAGAAAGTGCTCTGACGCTGAGCTATGTCGGCACGATCCGTAAAAAAATCGAGCGGGGGATGGGATTCGCAGCCACGCTATCAGCTTGGAATGCCATAGTTCTACCATTGAACTACACCCGCACCCGAAAATTGGAAACCTTAAAGATCAGCATCAGAAAATCAAAAAAACAAGGGATGCACTATGGGAATCTTATCTCTGGTTTCAAATATTAAAGTGGTGGAGGGGGAAGGATTCGAACCTTCGAAGGCGTAAGCCGTCAGATTTACAGTCTGATCCCTTTGGCCGCTCGGGAACCCCTCCAAAGCAAGCCCGACATTCTCGCGGATCTGCCTGCATTATGTCAACAATGCACCTAACGCATAATCTACCGTCAATGGTGCATGATCAGAGAAGTATTGATCGCGATAAATGCTGACTTGCTGAATTTTTTCTTTTAACGCTGGCGTCACAATTTGATAGTCAATCCGCCAACCCACATTGTGAGCACGCGCTTGCCCCCGCGCAGACCACCAAGTGTATTCTTCTGGACGTGGATTTATCACACGAAAAGCATCCACAAACCCTAAATTAAAAATGGTATCTAGCCATGCACGCTCTTCTGGTAAAAAACCAGAATTTTTTTGATTAGCACGCCAGTTTTTCAAATCAATTTCTTTATGCGCAATATTCCAATCGCCGCAAAAAATAAAAGATCGCTTCGAATCTAACGCGGTTTTTAAAAATAAAGAAAACGCCTCTAGAAATAAAAATTTCATTTTTTGACGCGCCTCCCCCGAACTACCTGAAGGTAAATAGATCGAAGCAACACTGAGTGAACCAAAATCTAATTGGATATAACGCCCTTCTTGATCAGCACACTCAAACCCCAAACCCGTTTTAACATCATCCGGTTGATGTCGCGTATAAATCGCCACACCGCTGTAACCTTTTTTTTCTGCATCAAAAAAATAAGCTTGATAACCCGGTAATTTAAACTCCTCCGAACTCAATTGCTGTGCTTGCGCTTTTGTTTCTTGAATGCAAATCACATCCGCCTCTTGCGATTTAACCCACTGAAAAAACCCCTTTTTTGAAGCAGAGCGAATACCATTGGCATTCAACGTTAACACACGCAATTTATTTTCCTCGGCGCTTTAAAAAAAAATCTTTGAGCATGGCGCTACATTCCAACGCTAGAACACCCTGCTCTATCTCAAAACGATGATTAAAATAAGGCACTTGAGATAAGCCAAAGACACTGATAGCACCCGCCTTAGGATCTGAACAAGCATAAATAACACGCTTAACACGCGCATGCACTAAAGCACTAAAGCACATCACGCAAGGCTCTAACGTGACATATAAAGTTGCGTCTAATAATCGATAATTCTTTATTTTTTTAGCTCCGCTGCGTAACGCTACCATTTCCGCATGCGCAGTAGGATCACAGCTTTCAATGGGTTGATTATATCCTTCAGCAATTAATTCATGATGGCGCACTAAAACCGCACCCACGGGCACTTCCCCTTGAGCCTGCGCTTTTTCGGCTAAACGTAATGCGTGTTGCATCCACTGCTGGTGTTCTTCTTTCATTGCATCACAAGCGATAGATTAGAAAAAATAGTTGCTTCATATTGTGCAGATATCCAAAAAACTGATTTCATTTTATCTTTTGTTTTTTCATCCACCACTTCAGCATACAGGTTGATTAATGATGCGATAGATTGCACCCCTGACTCTAGCGAAGCCTCCGCATAAAACCGCATCCAATCATGATAAGGATTTTTATTGCAAATGCCTGCTCGCTTAAAATCAGCACCCATTTCATTAAAAAATAAAAAGCAGGGGAAAATAGCTGCAAGCCCAACTGCAGCAACCTCTTTTTGCGCTGCATCATAGAGATGATCGCCATAATCGGCCCACACTTTATCATATTCATCAAGAGAGATAGATTGACGCTGCAACCACTGCTTCAATCTCGCATGCTCTGCCTTAGTTTGCGCTTGAATTTCAGATAAATGCGCTTGGTGTGCAGCTTCACTTTTAGAATAAATCTCTCTCACAGCCTCAGAAAACTTTGTTAAATATTGATAATCTAAAACCAGAAATAAATTAAAAACGTGTTGCGGCAACATCCCTGATTTTACTTCACGCACAAACGTAGAATGCATAATGTGTGTTTGATATAACTGCTCAACGGGGCGATACAATAAAAGCGAAAAACCGGCTATAGATTTCATTAAAATTCCTGGATTGCTTCGCTACGCTCGCAATGACGGCCCGGAGGGAAATTTGAAAATTCTTGGGTTGCTTCGCAACGAAGCAATGACAGCCTGGAAGGGGAAGCGCCATAAAAATAAAACAACGTACTGAATATTCCCAACATCAAACCAAAAATAAAATAAAGCAATCTACGCAAGATTAATTTTTTTGGTTTCACCACCCTCGTTTTATTTTGTTTATCTTGTTTAGCAATCACTTCCAACGCATTGTAAAAAAGATAAGGCATATCTGGAAACTTCTCCGCCCAATACGGCAAATTTTCTTTTATTTTTCTCAAAAAAGCGCGCGGGCCTAATTGTGCCTTGACCCAGTTTTCCAAAAAAGGCTTCGCGGTCTTCCATAAATCTAAATCAGGGTAAAGTTGTCTCCCCAAGCCTTCGATATTCACCAAGGTTTTTTGTAACAACATTAATTGTGGTTGAATTTCAATATGGAACTCTTGCGCAGTTTGAATCAATTGCAGCAGCAACTGCCCAAATGAAATTTCTTTCATAGGTCTTTCAAACATGGGCTCACACACTGTACGCATTGCTGCTTCAAATTCACCAATGCGAACATCTTGCGGCACCCAGCCTGATTCACGGTGCAATTCTGCAACACGGCGATAATCCCGCTTAAAAAAAGCTAATAAATTTTCCGCAAGATACCGCTGATCTTGTGTTGTTAACGTCCCCATGATGCCAAAATCTACCACAATATAAGTGGGATCTTGAGACGTACCCGACACAAAAATATTGCCTGGGTGCATATCCGCATGAAAAAAATTATGTTTAAACACCTGCGTGAAAAAAACTTCAATACCACGTTCTGCTAATTTTTTTAAATCAAATTCTCTTTCTTTCAGCAAATCCATTCGCGCAACGGGAATACCATGGATTTGTTCCAACACCATGACATTCACTTCTGTGTAAGGCCAATATATTTTGGGCACATATAATAAAGGTGAACCCAAAAAATTACGTCGCAATTGCGAGGCATTCGCTGACTCACGACGCAAATCTAACTCATGCAATAAAGTACGCTCAAACTCCATCACCAATTCTTTTGGCTTAAATCGCACTGCGCCTTTATAAAAGCGCTGCATCATGTTTGCCAGCACATACAATAAATCTACATCTCGCTGAATGAGTGACATCACACCCGGACGCAACACTTTCACAACCACTTCTTCACCCGACCACAATACTGCTTCATGAACTTGCGCCACAGAAGCAGACGCTAATGGCTTTGTTGAAAAATCTTTAAAGATTTCATGGACAGGTTTTTGATAAGTTTTTTCTAGAATTTTTTTTACTTTTTCACCTGAAAAAGGGGGCACACGATCTTGCAGCAAAGCCAATTCTTGCAAAATATCGGGTGGAAGCAAATCAGGGCGTGTTGAAAGCATCTGCCCAAACTTAATAAAAATCGGGCCCAATTTTTCTAAGGCCAAGCGAACACGTCGGCCGCGACTTAAATTAGCGCCTTTATACCAATGCCAAGGATTAAAGTAGTAGCAATATCGAACAGGAGAAAAGAAGGGCGTAGCCAATATAACTTCATCTAGGCCATAACGAAAAAAAACAAAATAAATGAAAAAAATTCTTTTAATTCGACTCACAGGATTAAACACATATCCACTGTACACAAAAAGAAAAACTGGCTTTGCCGTCAAACAAAGCCAGTTTTTTCAAAAACAAATTTACTTGCAGCCTTTGTCATCATGATGATGCTGGCAGCAGCAGAGATATTTTAATAATGCGCCCACACCCAAAATTGGAATCATGACTTCAAAGAAACGAGAAACAGGTACTAAGAGGCCTAATCTTTCCGGTGGTAATAAGTTAACAGCGATGGCCATAACCAAAGCGATGATAACAATAATGGCTGTAAAAGCTCTACCCTTTACCATAACTATTTATCTCCATAAGTTAGTCAATTAAAATGTCTGGCTAATTCTTGCTATACCGCTACAAATCATAGCATACGTCAAGCTTGACCAGCATATCACATTCATTTACAAACAGTTACGGGTCAGTTTTTCTGTAACAGCTCAGCCAATCCTGTCAACTTAAGAGAATAACAGCGATTTCTCATCTGCCTAAGATGGATTGCTTCGCTTACGGAGGGGAAAGAGCAATAACGGACCAGGAGGGAAACAGCAATGGCAAGCCGGAGGGGGAGAGAAGCATCATTGCGCTTAAGACGTCTTTGAGTGAGTTATTATGTTTTCTCACCCAAATCAAACTTTATCCCTTGCGATAAAGGCAATGCAGAACTGCTATTAATCGTGCAAGTTTGGCGGCGCATATAGGCTTTCCAGGCATCAGAACCCGCCTCACGCCCGCCTCCAGTCTTCTTTTCACCACCAAATGCCCCCCCAATTTCAGCACCTGAGGTCCCCACATTAATATTAGCGATGCCACAATCGCTGCCTAACACAGAGAGAAAATACTCTGCATGCTGGAGGCTGTTGGTGAAAAGCGCAGAAGATAACCCATAATCGGTTTGATTTTGAGAAGAGACCGCTTCATGAAAATCTTGGTATTTCATAACGTATAAAATAGGGGCAAAAGTTTCTTTTTGAACGATCTCCAACGGGTTTGCCACGGCCACCAGCGTAGGTGCCACAAAATAACCTGGCATCGACAAGATATGACCGCCCACTAAAACCTCGCCCCCTTGCGCTTTAATCACTGCCAATGCATCCAAATAGGCAGTTACCGCTTCTTCATCTACCAAAGGCCCCATATGAGATTGTGGCTTACGGGGATCCCCCACCTTAATGTCGCGATATGTCTTGATGAGTTTTGCAAGAAAGCGATCGTATATTTTTTCATGCACAAATAAGCGCCGTGTGGTGGTACATCGCTGACCCGCTGTACCTATGGCACCAAACAATACGGCAGGCAAAGCGATTTTTAAGTTGGCCGTTTCATCAACAATAACAGCATTATTCCCTCCCAACTCCAACAAGCAACGCCCTAAGCGAGCCGCCACCCATTCATTCACTTGCACCCCTACTTTGGTTGAACCCGTAAATGAAACCAAGGCAACACGTTCATCTTTAACAAACTTTTCGCCTAGTTTTTTGTCGTGTGAAATAAACAACGTAAAAATACCGGGATAACCATTTGCGCGTAACACATCATTGCATATTTTCTGCACAGCCACAGCGCACAGCGGCACCTTAGACGAAGGCTTCCAAATCACAACATTGCCACTTATCGCTGCTAAAAAAGCATTCCATGCCCACACTGCCACAGGAAAATTAAACGCCGTAATCACGCCCACCACCCCCAAGGGGTGCCACTGCTCAAACAGGCGATGCGAAGGGCGCTCAGAAGGCATGGTTAAGCCATATAACATACGGGATTGGCCTACTGCAAAATCGGCCATATCAATCATTTCTTGCACTTCACCTAAAGCTTCGCTCGACACTTTACCCATTTCTAACGTGATCAAATGCGCTAAGTCTTCTTTTTGTTGTCGCAGCACCACGGCTATCTGCCGCACAACATCACCTCGTTGCGGCGCCGGCACTTTGCGCCAAATGTGAAAAGCCTCGTGTGCTGTTTGAATTAATTTATCGAGATCGGCATGCGAGCAAGATTGCACCGCCGCCAACACTTGTTGGTTACTCGGATTATAAGAAACCACTAAGGGTGTTTCTTTGTTTGAAAGCCATCGCTCTGGCCCCAAACACACCCCCGGATTTAACGCTGTCATTTTCCATTTTTTTAACACAATCATGGCTGTCCCTATCCCGCAAAAATACGATCAAGCCGCGCGATGGTTTTGTGTTTCCCTAATAAAAAAAGTGTTTGATTGAGCGCTGGTGTCACCGTACCACCAGAAACCGCTACACGCACTGACGGGGCAAATTGACCCATTTTTAAATGAGTTTGCGCAATCACCTCATGAATGCTGTGCTGAATTGCTTCCACCTCCCACACTGCTAACGCATTCAAGCTATCTCGAAATTGTTTAAGCGCTGGCATCACATCTGATGTTACATATTTTTCGATAAGTGCCGCATCTGGCAATACATCTTGATAGAAATACGCACTGGCAGCCGCCATTTCTTTCATCGTTTTGCAGCGCTCTCTTTGTAATAAAATTATGTCTGATAATGCAGGACCCGCTGTAACCTCCAAATGATGTAACTGCAGATGAAAAGCCAATTCAGGCTCTAAATCAGCCAGTGGCAATGTTTTAATATAGTGGTGATTTAACCACAATAATTTGCTGCTATTAAAAGAAGCGGGTGAACGACTAATATGATCTAAATCAAAGAACTGAATCATCTCTTCTAATGAAAATATTTCTTGATCACCATGCGACCACCCTAAACGCACCAAATAATTCAGCAAAGCTTGCGGTAAATAGCCTTCCTCTTTATAACTCATCACATTGACTGCACCATGGCGCTTTGACAAACGCTTACCGTCAGGCCCTAAAATCATGGGGATATGCGCAAAAGCAGGCACATTAAAATTTAACGCGTGATATAAATTAATTTGTCTAGGCGTGTTATTTAAATGATCATCTCCACGAATCACATGCGTCACTTGCATATCGTGATCATCAACAACCACACTGAAATTATACGTAGGCACGTGGTCGCTGCGGATTAATACTAAATCATCTAATTCTTCGTTTTTAAAAATAACGCGGCCACGCACTAAATCAGGCACCACCACTTCACCCTCATGCGGATTTTTAAAACGTATGACATGGGGTTTTTCTGAGTGAGATAAATTTCTTTCGCGACAATGCCCGTCATAGCGCGGCTTTTGTTTATTCGCAATTTGCGCTTCTCGTAATTTTTCTAATCTTTCTTTAGTACAATCACACCGATACGCTTGACCTGTTTTTAATAATTGATCAGCCACATCACGATAACGATCTAAACGCTGCATCTGAAAAAAAGGACCTTCATCATGATGCAACGCTAACCAATGCATCCCATCAAAAATGGCTTGCACGGCTTCTTGTGTAGAGCGTTCTGTATCTGTATCTTCAATTCGTAAAATAAATTGACCTTGATGTTTACGCGCATATAGCCAAGCATATAAGGCTGTACGCGCCCCACCGATGTGGAGATACCCCGTGGGACTAGGCGCGAACCGTGTACGAATTGTCATTGTTTTCCTCTTACATCAAAATGTGAAAATGATACTGTTGCTGGATTATCCCTTTTTTAAATTAGATCATCAAACACATGGACAAAAAAACAGTTAATACGATTTTTCAACGCTTTCAAGCAGCCAACCCACACCCTCGCACCGAACTACACTATCGCTCCCCTTTTGAGCTTTTAGTGGCAGTGGTGTTATCCGCCCAAAGTACGGATAAAAGCGTCAATAAGGCAACAGAAAAATTATTTGCCGTTGCAAATACCCCCGAAGCATTACAGGCATTAGGCTTACAAAAACTTGAAACCTTGATTAAAACCATTGGGCTTTATAAAACCAAGGCAAAACACTTGCTAAAGTCTTGCGAAACTTTAATCACATACTTTAAAGGGGAGGTCCCCCACACGCGCTCAGCATTAGAAACTTTACCTGGCGTGGGGCGAAAAACAGCAAACGTTTTGCTAAATACCTTGTTTGGTGAAAAAACCATTGCGGTGGATACCCACATTTTTCGCGTAGCAAACCGCACGGGTTTAGCGCGCGGCAAAACTCCCCTGGCGGTTGAAAAAAAATTATTAAAGGTGATCCCAGATCAATATCTGAAAAATGCACATCATTGGCTAGTCTTGCATGGGCGCTATGTTTGTATCGCTAGAAAACCAAAATGTAGCACTTGCCTGATCGCAGACTTATGCGAATTTAAATATAAAGTGATTGTCTAACGACGACGGCTTCTTGCTTCAAGAGGGATTGCTTAAGCACTAATTGCTTCGCAATTGCACACGTTCTCTGATACTCTAAATGGTTAAGACGAGTTTATTTCGAGCTTTCAATGGGAAAAACCGCATCCAATATAAGTTTGTCATTTTTCAGGACCCAACATCAGAGCAACCCCTTGTCCGAATTAATTGGCGCCCGTTTAAGCCCTGCCCGCGTTAATCTCAGTGAAACACCTCCTTTGGCAAACGCAGAACTTGAAGATACAGAGACGTATATTCGCAGTGAAAAACACCCCCTTCCAAAACAGCTTGGGAATAACGCTCATTTATTTAATGTCTCGGGCGACTTATTAAAAAACGGAGGGCATGCCCACTATGGTAACTACAGAAATGCCTTTGAGATGCTCGGAGACATCAGTGAGCTACAAGAAAATAGACAACGCCAAACATCCCCTGGCGATGCTGTTCTCTATGATGCGCTGCTCAACTATAAAAATGCGATTTGCAGATATGTCGCAGAAAATACTAAAAAAACCCAGGATAACTTAATCACCGTTAATTTTTACAATGATTATCCTTGTGTGATGGTTCATATTAAAAAAATAACGCAAACGCTATTTAAAAACACACAGACTAAAATACCCTCAGATAATGCCTTTGAAGAGTGGGTGAATTTCTTGATCAGCTACTTTGTTGCCTCTCTCAATTATGCCGCTTACAAAGCGAATTTACCCATAGAAATAAAAAGACAATCTGGTTTTGGATTTCAAACTCCCAGCGTTGCACCAATGAAGGAAAGCATTCGAATCAACATTGGCTTAACCCCCATTGCTTATGCAGACTTAATGATTGATTGCTTAAATTCATTAGGCGATCTCCTTCAAAATTTTAAATTATCAAAAAATAAAATCCCCTCTCTTCCAGAAGGAACATTCTACCAATCCGCTGAACACGAAATTTACTTAGCAAATAAATATCCCCACTATGCACTGGAAAATATCCTCCAATTACTTTGGGTGCAAGTTGAAAAAAAAGGAAGAACGACCGTCCAAAACTTGATGCGAACTGCTTTTATAAGGGAAGGTATTTCTGCCGAGATATTTAAAGCACTCTGTCTACCTAAAACAAATTTAGAAGCATTTTTTGTAGGTCTTCAGTGGGCAATTACCCGTATCCAAGCTACCGAAAAAAAACTGACTGTCATACAAGAAGAGGCCTTGCGTTACGGAAAGCACTTCTCATCTACTCCCAAAAAAATAGATGACCCTGTATTTTGGGAATTAGTGAAATTAATTATCGCTCGCGCACGCCAAGTCAATAATCACTATCTCATTGAGACGCTAGATGCCATAGAAAATGCTATCGATCAAAAAATTATAAATAAATTGTATAATCACTTCGAAATATTAAACGAGTTATTTTTCGTGAACGCTATCGAATCTGCCACTGATAACGATGTAGGTGATGGCTATGGCAGCGACTCAGAAACAGAAGGAGAAGCACAGGGGGAAAAATTATTTGCAAAAAAGATCATTACCCACAATGGCATGCGTGCGATCTGGGCCGCTGTTGAAGCAGCCATGCACCATCTACAAGCGGGGCTAGTCCCTTGCAGATTATTTCTAGATCAATCCTATTTTGAGATCTCCCTAGGCTTACAGTTGATTCAAAAAATCAATAGCACTCAAACCATTACTAAAACAAAAAAAACGAGCCAAGCTAATGTGATCTTATATGACTTAAATGCTTGTGCAACAAGCGCAATAACGAATGCAGACTATACTCTGCTAGATTGCAATAAAATTGTCATTTTAGATGCCACCAGTGCGACAACAGACTGCGTTCGTGTCCATATCAATAAATTTGCATCATCACGTGCTTCAACACTTTTTATCGTTGAAAGTGGTTTTAAAAACCAGCAGTTCGGTGCAGATAAAAATTCCTACGGCGTAGTACGAATTTTCACGAGGGATAAAAAAACGAGAGAGGCACTCTACTCATTCATTAAAACTGCTGAGCAACCGATAAGATCAAAAACATCACATTATCTACGCCGTTGCTACAAGCTATTCGGCACGGTCCCCGTCACTAAAAGTTTTTTACCTCAAGAAAGAAAACCGCCAAAATTACCTTAATGTTAGTCAGCGCGTGTTAGAAATACACCCCTACTTGTGCTGTCAATGTTTGGCTGGTATGCCCCAAGTTGTTACTGTTGTTGCTGCCCGTGTTGCTGGTGTTTACCGCTACACCCGCCCCTGTGGCGCTGTCTCCCGTCGTGTAGTTAATATCGTGACGGTATTCCAGCGTACCAATGGTGTGGCGCCAAATTGCGACATTGTATACAGCGCTGTAACGCTGCTTTGGAATCAAGAGCGCCAACGCTTCACTGGAGTTGCCATACCCTAAAGCAAATGCACTCGGATGATCAAAACTCAAGAAGCTGTAAGAGCCTTCTACGTTTAATGCATTGGGTCTTGCGCCACGGCTGTTGTAGCTCAAGTTAGCTGAGTCAAAAGAACGCATGGAAGCAATGTATTCTGCCCTAAAATTAAATTTATCAACGGCGACATTCCCTCTGGCATCAATCGCAGGCACACGGTGGGCTAACAATTCTGTTGTACTTGACCCCCCAAACCCGGTGAACCCTTGTGTTTGGCCGTTATATTGCATGCCATTAGAGTCAGCAATATTGGCAATATAGCCTCCCCCCACGTCGGTTTGCACCTTACCAAATGCGTGCGCATAACCTACGTTTGCACCAAACTGATTAATGTGCCCTAAGGTACCCCCCGTACCACTGTCACCCCTGAAGGTGAACATAGACCCATAAGGCCCTTGCGAACCTGATGTATACCCTAACAAAATGGCACGCTCTGTCATTTGCCCCAAGGAAGACGTTAAGGTTTGCGTTAACATATTGCTGGCATAGAGCCCAAAAGGCACAACAAACTGCCCAATCGTGCCGTACATCGGGGCTTTATTGAAGTTACCAATACTCAAAAACCCTTTGCTTAAATACACCTGCGAATTCGCTGTACGTGTAATAGGCGGATTGCTTGAGGTCGGTGGAGCAGGATCGTAGGTAAACCCTAAGAAAGATACCGCCCAAGGATTTAAAACCGCCGCCATATCTAACTCAGCACCAGATAAATTGATATCGCTGATACGATCGCCTGTGTAAGGGGTGCTTAACATCGCTTGCCCTTCGATCTTACCGCTGAATTCTACGTAAGGATTTTTAGGGTAAGGAATGCCTGCTTCGCGATAAGTGTTATATAAGCGCTGCTGCTGCTGTAATAAGCGCAGATCTTCGTTGGTGCTGGGGATATTCACAATTAAATGTGAGCCATCAAACATTGTTTGCGTGCCAATATAAGGCGCGCTCAAAATCGGGGTAGAACCAAAATAAAACGCAGAAGGGATATTGACTTGAGAAACTTCTTTGTTTTCAACCGTGATGATTTGTCTTTCTTGCTTTCTTTCCACTTTTTGCAAGTGATGCATTTCAGATTTTAGCATCTGAACTTCAGACTTTAGCAGCTTTTCTTCTTTTCGAATTTCTTGAATATTTTGATCGCCCGGGGTATCAGGGGCAGCGTAAGCAGCGTGAACCATCGCCATGGCCGCAGCCAATGGCAGCAATTTGATTTTCATACTATCTCCGAAAGGATCGTGTTTATTATTCAGGGAGAACAATTGTTATTTTTCTTCGATCCTTCGAAGAACAGCTTAATTAAAGGTGCAATAGGGCATATTTATTACCCCTAGGCCTTTTTAGAACTACGCCAGCCTTTCTTTTTTTTCCTTAGGGCGACTATATTAATCGATTCTACAAAAACTGAAAAGCAAATCGCGAAATAAACATAGCCTCGATTGATGTGGACGCCAAAACTGTCTGCGACCAAGACCATCCCCACCAAGAGCAAAAATGATAATGCCAAAATTTCAATGGTCGGGTTGCTGCGAATAAACCGATTCAGTGGCTCACTCGCCCACACCATCACTCCCACGGCTATCACCACAGCCAACACCATCACCGTGAAATGCTGCGCCATCCCCACTGCCGTAATGACGCTATCTAACGAAAAAATAATATCTAAGCACATAATCTGAAAAATGATGAGCCACAAGCTGGGCTTTTTATAAAAGGTTTTAACGGCTTCTTCTTCGCCTTTTATCCCTTTCGTGGTTTTCTGATGCATCTCTCGCGTCGCTTCATACATCAGATATACCCCCCCACCCAGCAACAACAAATCACGCCCCGTAAAGGCGTGATTAAATACGGTAAACAAAGGCGTAATAAACCCTATCATCCATTTAATGGTGCCCAACAACATTAACCGCGTGAGCAATGCCATGCTTAACCCTAAGCGACGCGCCAGCTTTTGTTTGGCCTGCGGTAAGCGATGACTCAGAATGGAAATAAATACCAGGTTATCGATGCCTAATACAATTTCTAAAACACTCAATGTAAATAGGCTAATCCAGGTATGAAAATCTAACCAAATAGATAAATCGGATAACATCACTATTTTCCTTACTTAACCTTTTATTTGACGAGTCACGCTCACAATACCAGGTAAATGTTGAATTTTATCTAACACACGATTTAAAAGCGGCACGCCACTCACACGAATCGTCAGCGAAATATGCGCCAAACTCCCTGCCAAACGCGTTTCTAACCCTAACAAAGTGATTTTATCGAGCGCCAATGTCGTCGTCATATCTCTTAGCAAGCCATGACGATCATGCGCAATCACATATAAGTCTACCGGGTAGTGCACCTTTGCCGTTTCAGACCAGTCAACGTCAATAAATCGCTGTTCATTCTCTAGGTGACCCGGCGTTTGCATGCGCAAGATATTCGGACAATCTTGGCGATGGATCGCAACCCCTCTTATTTTAGTGATAAATCCGACGATAGGATCGCCTGGCACAGGCTTACAACATTTTGCGGTATACGTTAAAAGGTTATCGACCCCTTGAATATAAACACCCGTTGAAGCGGTTTCTTCTTCTCGATGGGTAATTGCAGGCAATCCTTCAGAAACAGGCGCAGGTTTTTCTAACAACTGGGTAATTTGCGCTAAACGTAAATCACCCCCACCCAACGCGGCCAACATTTCTTGGCGAAATTTAAAATGTAACTGATGTGCCACCGTTTCTAAATTAACACCTTGCAACCCTAAACGCTTTAGTTCTTTTTCAAGTAAAACAGTGCCCTCTTCTGCATGGCGATCAAAATCTAATAACTTAAACCAGTGATGCACTTTGGCGCGTGCACGCGTCGTCGTAATATACCTTAAATGTGGGCTTAACCAATCTCGACTCGGATTACTTTCTTTTGAGGTTAATATCTCAACGCGCTCACCGGTGTTGAGCGTGTAAGTTAATGGCACCATGGCCCCATTCACCTTCGCACCACGACAACGATGCCCCACTTCACTGTGAATTTGATACGCTAAATCTACGGGGGTAGCCCCTTTTGGCAATTCAACAATGTCACCCTTAGGGGTAAACACATAGACATGTTCGTTAAATATTTTTTTCTGTTCTTCTTCTGAAACATTTTCAGTGGCAATTAATTCTTTCTGCCACGCCAACACTTGGCGCAACCACGCAATTTTCTGTTCATAACCCCCACGTGTTATCGCACCCTCTTTATACATCCAATGCGCCGCCACACCCAGCTCTGACACATCATGCATTTGGTAAGTGCGGATTTGTACCTCAAGACTTTTATCTTGTGGACCTAACACAGCAGTATGCAAAGAGCGATAACCGTTGGGCTTCGGGTTTGCAATATAGTCATCAAATTCACGCGGAATAGGCAACCATAAACCATGCACCAAACTCAACACTTGATAACATTGCTCCACGGTGTCTACTAACACACGCACCGCACTCACATCATAAATTTTGTCATAGTCGACCGACTTACGTTTCATCTTCCTATAAATACTGTAAATATGTTTTGCTCGGCCTGTTACTTGAAAATGCGTCAATTCTTGTTGCAATAATTTTTCTGTTAAGGTTTCGACAATGCCTTGAATATATTGTTCGCGATCAAGCCGTCTTTCATGCAGTAATTTTGCGAGTTTTTTATAAGTGTCTGGCTCTAAATAACGAAAAGATAAATCTTCTAATTCCCATTTTAGTTGTCCCAAGCCCAAACGATTGGCCAGCGGCGCATAGATATCCATGACCTCACGCGCTACTTTTTGTTGTTCTTGTGCTGACAAACTTTCCGCATGACGCAAAATACAAACACGTTCTGCTAACTTTACGAATACACCCCGCACATCTTGCACCATCGCCAATAACATTTTACGCATATTTTCGATGTGAATCTCGTGATGCTTATGCCACAAACTCACACCTTCCATTTGTGCAACACCTGAAAGCAAATTCGCAATAGGCTTACCCAAATGTTCACCCACATCTTCCAAGCTCAACTCTGCAAAACGCACTGTGCTATAAAGCAGGGCCGCCACCAAGGTTTCAACATCCAGATTCAACTCAAATAAAATCTCCGCCATGATGAGACCTTGCTGCAAACAAGTTTTGCCTATTGCAGCAGGGTGATCCCCCCCCGTGACTTGGATCAAATGAATTGCATGACGCAATAAACGCACATCATTGGGCGTGCGCTTTTCAGTGATGTGCGTTAACCATTTTTCTACATCGACTGTCCCATCACCGTTATAGTG
>OBEQ012595278.1_pt1 | contig 14836 bp, 18 predicted proteins | sample 1670901 | NCBI WGS metagenome assembly OBEQ01 (sample SAMEA104232315, study PRJEB22302) | groundwater metagenome | biome: forest; feature: aquifer; material: groundwater | place: USA | collected 2011-08-07 | depth 5.4 m | reverse complement strand
TTGAGATGCGCCTGGTATACTTGCGCATCGTTGATCCCCTCCCTCGCCGCGCGGGCGCTGGCGCAGCGGGCCGGCCCTCCCCTTTGCAAGGGGAGGGAGCCCTGCACCGAATTCCTCCTCCCCCTGAAAGGGGGAAGCTGGGAGGGGGTCAGGACACCAAACGGGCACACGTTTCAGCTTGGGTAAAACAGACTCTACTGCCCCTTGCCAGAGGCAGAGGCAAAGCGCACCGCTTCTTCCGCCGCCCGGACCATGGCCTTGGCCTTGGTAATGGTTTCCTGATATTCCGCCTCCGGGTCGCTGTCGGCGACAACGCCGCCGCCCGCCTGAATATAAACCATCTTGTCCTTGACGACCGCCGTGCGCAGCGCGATGCAATTATCCATTGATCCGTTGGCGGAGAAATATCCAACGCAACCGGCATAGACGCCGCGCTTTTCCTTTTCCAGTTCGTCAATAATTTCCATCGCCCGGATTTTTGGTGCGCCGCTGACGGTTCCAGCCGGGAACCCGGCGCAAAGGGCTGTGATCGCATCAAATTTCGGGTCTATAAGACCTTCGACATTCGATACCAGATGAATGATATGCGAATAATATTCGGTCATGAACTGTCCGGTGACCTTGACGCTGCCGATGCGTGACACGCGTCCCACATCGTTGCGCCCCAGATCGAGCAGCATCAGATGCTCTGCGCGTTCTTTTTCATCCGTGATCAGATCATGCGCCATCGCGGCGTCCTGTTCCGGTGTTGCGCCACGCGGGCGCGAACCGGCGATGGGGCGAATGGTGACAACATCGTCGCGCAGGCGCACCAGCAATTCCGGGCTGGATCCGACAATGGCGAAACTGCCAAAATCCAGAAAGTTCATATAAGGTGATGGATTAATTCGCCGCAGGGCGCGATACAGCGCAAATGGCGGCAATTCAAATGGCATGCGGAAGCGCTGGCTTGGCACAACCTGAAAAATATCCCCGGCGCTGATATATTCTTTCGCCCGCGCCACCATCGCGTGATATTCGGCACGGGTCGTATTGGATTGCGGTTCTGGCAGGGGCGTCAGGCTATTCAGACGGTAATTTGCGGCATGCGGCAGCGGTTTTTCAAAATCCGTCACCACATCATTCAGCCGTTCATTTGCCTGGTTATACGCCGCGCGCGCGCTTACGCCATTCTGTGGCCATACCGGCGTAACAACACTGAGAATGTCCTTCACGCTGTCAAAGATCACCATGATCGACGGGCGGATGAAAATACTGTCGGCCAGGCCAAGCGGATCGGGGTTTGGGCTGGGCAATTTTTCCATCAGCCGGACCATGTCATATCCCATATACCCGAACAGGCCGGTCGCCATGGGCGGAAGACTGGCAGGCAGATCAACGCGCATCTCGCGCACCAGCTTGCGCAGCGATTCCAGCGCGCCTTCCGCGCATGGCTCCCACGCATTCTGATCCGTGCGCGCCTTGCGGTTGATTTCCGCGCGCTCGCCATAACAGCGCCAGATCAGGTCGGGCTTCATGCCAATGAACGAATAGCGTCCGCGCGCCGCGCCGCCTTCAACCGATTCAAACAGAAAACTGTAAGGCTGACCATGGGCAAGCTTCAGCATCACCGATACGGGCGTATCCAGATCGGCGACCAGATTGGTCCACACTACCTGTGGTGCGCCGGCGTCATACGTCATGGCGAAAGCATTAAAATCGGGATCAACCTGCATCGCTATTGCTCTTCAAACAGGCTGGTCAGCCGGTTCTGGTTAATCTCCACATCATAGCGCCGCTCCAGTACCGACTGGAATTGAGCGAGCATATCCTCGGAAAAATTCTTTGATAAATCCCTGCCCAATTTTGCCACGGCGTCACTGTTCCCGCTCAGCGATGGCGGTCTGATTTCGCGCAGACGCGCAATGACATAGCCGCCCTTGGGGGCTGGCTCGGCAAAGCTGTCACCGGGTTTGCCGGTGAACAGTTTGGCGGTCAGTGCGGCGCTTGTCTGGTCATCCGTAAAGCTGCGGCCGATTGGGGGGCTTTGGGTGACTTTGAGCCCCAGCGGTTTGGCGGCTTCCGGCAGGGCCTTGCCTGCTTCGGCGGCTTTCAGCATTTCACCCGCAAGCTGTTCCAGCTTTTCACCAGTGCTTTGGGCGCGCCAGGCGGCAGTGACTTCATTGCGAATATCCGCAAGCGGGCGTACGGCCGGCGGGGAAATACTATCCACCCGCAGTATATAATAGCCGCCGTCCTTATTTTCCCGCAGATCGCTTTCCGATCCCGCATCCGTGTCAAAAATATCTGTGATGAATTGCGGGTCCGTGGGGATATTTTTTACGGGCTTGCCATCAAGCCCGTTACCTTCGCGGTCGATGCCTGCAATCCCGCGTAGTTTCAGGTCGAATTCTTTCGCGGATTCTTCGAGTGACGCGCCTGCGGCGCGCGCGTCTTCCAACTGGTTCGCCCGCTCGACGGCCAGATCAATGGCGCGGGTAAGCGCCAGATCTTTGGAAAGTCTGTCACGCACCTCTTCAAACGGCTGAATGCGTTCTTGCCGTGCGGCAGTGATCCTGACCAGATGCCAGCCCAGCGGGCTTTTTAATGGTGCGCTGGTCTCGCGTTCTTTCAGGGCAAACACCGCTTCGGATATTTCCACAGGCAGCATGTCTTTGGCAACCTCGGTTAGTTCCAATTCCTTGCCGCTCAGTCCGGACGCCTGTTTGGCAACAGCGGCGAAATCCGCTCCGGCTCTGACCTTGTCCGCCGCCGACTTGGCCGCCGCTTCATCCGGCAGCACAAACTGCTGCAGATTGCGCATGCCCGTGACCGTAAATTCCGCAAGCCTTGCGTCATATTGTTCGCGCAGATCTTTTTCATCGGGGGTGATGCTTGCCGCCAGATCTTCGGGCCGCAAGGTAACATAGCTGACAGCGCGGGTTTCGGGCGCTGTAAACAGGACTTCATTGGCTTTATGGAAGGCTTCCAGTTGCGCAGCCGTCGGGCCGGCTATTTTGCCGATGGCGTTTTGCGGAATGTACAGCAGCTCCGCTGTGCGCTGTTCTTCACGCAGGGAATACAGTGTTGCAGCAAGTTTTTGCGGAGCGGCGGTTCCCGCAGTGACGGCGGCGATTAATTGCCGGCGGGTCATGTCCATGCGGGCGCGGCGCAGATATTCTTTCTCGCTAAAGCCATTGTCGTTCAGTGCACGCTGAAAAATATTCCGGTCAAACTGCCCAAGTGAATCGCGATAGCTGGTATTTTCACGGATATTTTGCGCAATCGTCTGATCGGCGGTGGTCAGGGACATGCTCTCTGCCTCGCGGTCAAACATGATGCCAACCAGCATTTGCCGCAGCACTTCACGGTCAAAGCCCATCTCGCGGGCTTTGGCTGTGCTGAATTCCGGGCCATATTGCTGTTGCAGACGGAACAGTTCCCGGCGGAAATCTTTGTTGAATTCCTGTGCCGTGATGGTGGCGCCCGCGACCTTGGCCAGCGGCGGTTCGACCGTGCTGGTAATAAAATCCGCAACACCCCAAACGCCGAAACTGATCACCAGGATGAACAGGAAAATCCGGGTAAACCAGTTTCCGGCGCTTTTGCGAAGTGATGTAAGCATTGAACTATCCAGTTAATTATTTGTTTTGCGCACCATAAGTAGCACGATTACGTACCGCAAGTTAGCCTATCCTAACAACGCCACCCATTGCCCCGCTAAATCAGGCTCCAGAAATAAAATTGCAACAGCAGCCTGTGAAGCCGCATATGTACACTGTTTGTTCTTATGCGTCAAGTCCTGATTTTTCGCGGTGCACCTATCCTAACAACGCCACCCGCTGACCAGGATGGCGCTCCAGCCGTCCGGCCAGGTCCAGTTCCAGCAATATGACCGCTATTGTGGCCGCGCTCAGGCCGGATTGGCGCACCAGTTCGTCGATTTCAACCGGGGTGGGCCCCAGCATTTCCAGAATTTCCGGCCGCGCTTTGTCGACTAGGCGTATATCCAGCACGGGTGGGGAAAGGGGCTGTTTCCTGTCGGGTTCGGCGAATGGGGTGCGCAGCAAGGGTTGCAGGGCTTCCAGCACATCTTCGGCATTTTGCACCAGTGTTGCGCCTTGACGGATCAGGGCGTTGCCGCCACGCGATCTGGGGTCGAGGGGTGATCCGGGTACAACAAAGACTTCACGGCCCTGCTCGCCAGCATAGCGTGCAGTGATCAGCGAGCCGGACTGGGGTGCGGCCTCAATTACAATCACCCCCAGGCTGATCCCGGAAATAATCCGGTTGCGCTGCGGAAAATGCCGCGCCTGGGGCTGGGCGCCCGGGGGAAGTTCACATACCAATACGCCAATTTCACCAATGCGGTGATGCAGATCTTCGTTTTGCGGAGGATAGATTACATCTAAACCGCCTGCCAGTATGGCTGCGGTACCGCTTTCCAGCGCACCGTTATGTGCGGCGGTATCTATGCCGCGCGCCAGTCCGGAGGCAATCAGAAGCTCATGCTGGCCCAGTGCATGGGAAAGCTCGCGCGCGATGCGGATCCCCGCAGCGGACGCATTGCGCGCCCCGACAATGGCCACGGTGGGGCGCTGTAATAAATGCACCGCGCCTTTGACGCACAGCACAGGCGGCGGCGCATCACTGGCGGCCAGCGCCGGCGGATATTCCGGCTCGCAGGACGCAATATAGCGCGCACCAAGGCGCGCGGCGGCGGCCAGTTCGGCTTCGGCCTCGGCTTTTCCCGCAATGCTGATTGCAGCACGCCGCCCCCCACGCCGCGCAAGATCCGGCATGGCTTCAATCGCCCGGGTTGCCGTGCCGAATTGCGCAATCAGACTGGCGAATGTGGCGGGGCCGACATTGCGGGTACGGATCAGCCGCAGCCAGTCCACCCGTTCACGATCGGAAAGTATCGCCACATAGCCCCCTTATTCAGGGCTGGAGACCCCGATGCGCGGTTCTTCACCCGCCATCAGGCGGCGAATATTGTCATAATGCTTTAGCCAGATCACAACCGCAAGCAGCAGGGACAGTTGCATCAGCTGGTCCTGACCGAACCACCAGAAATACAGTGGACTTAGCGCCGCCGCCGCCAGCGCCGCCGCCGATGAGATCCGGGTGATTGCGGCAACCGCTATCCAGGTGGCGCATGCTAACACGCCCACCAGCGGGTTCAGCGCCAGTGCAATGCCCAGAAATGTCGCCATTCCCTTACCACCCTTGAAGCGCAGCCATACAGGAAACAGATGCCCAAAAAAAGCCCCCGCCGCGGCGCATACCGTTACGTCCGCCCCATATCTTTGTGCAATCAGCACCGCTGCCGCCCCCTTGCCGCCATCCAGCAGCAAAGTCAGCAGCGCCAGAAATTTATTTCCCGTACGCAACACATTGGTGGCGCCAATATTGCCCGAACCGATGGCGCGAATATCCCCCATCCCGGCCAGCCGGGTCAGGATCAGGCCAAACGGAATGCTGCCCAGCAGATAGCCGCCAAACAGCGCCGCCAGCAAATAGGGCGCGGACAGGCCCCAGTCCATCGGGTTTGGCATGGCTAGACTTCCTCCCGGATGAAAACCGCTTCACCGGCAACCACGGTGCGCAGGACAACACCCTGCAGATGGCGGTCTTCAAACGGCGTGTTTTTGGATTTGGAGCGTAACCCGTTACCTGTCACGATCCAGGTTTTTCCGGGATTAAACAGTGTCAGATCCGCAGGCTGTCCCTTGGCCAGTTTGCCGCCGGGCAGGCCCAGCAGCCGCGCCGGATTGAGGGTCATGCGCGTCAGCAAATCGCACAGTGAAACCTGTCCGTTGTGATAACAGCCAAGCGCGACCGACAGCAGCGTTTCAAGGCCGATGCCGCCGGTCGCCGCCTGCGCAAAGGGCAGGCGCTTGCTTTCCTGATCCTGTGGGTTATGGCCGCTGACAATGACATCGATTGTGCCATCGGCGACGCCCGCCACCAGGGCGGCGCGGTCTTCTTCGCGGCGCAGCGGCGGCGACAGTTTGAAAAAGGTGCGGTAGTTGCCGACATCATTTTCGTTCAGCGCCAGATGCGCCGCCGATACGCCGCAACTAACCGGCAGGCCCTGGCGTTTCGCCTGACGCATAATCTCTACCGAGGCGGCGCAGGAAAGCTGATCCGCATGATAGCGCGCGCCGGTCAGCTCAACCAGACGCAGATCGCGCTCCAGCATGATGGTCTCGGCGGCGTCCGGAATGCCCGACAGCCCCAGCCGCGTGGCAATCTCGCCTTCGTTCATGCAGCCGCCTTCGGCCAGCATCGGTTCTTCTACATGTTGCACGATCAGGGCGTCAAACCGGCTGGCGTAACTGAGCAGGCGGCGCATCAGCACCGCATTCGCCACAGCCAGCACACCATCCGTAAAGGCAACCGCACCGGCCTGGCGCATCAGACCTATCTCTGACATACCCTGGCCTTTCAAGCCCTGGGTCGCTGCGGCCATCGGATGCACATTGACCAGCGCGCCAAAACGCGCGCGGCGCTTCAGAAACTCGACCAGTGAGATGTCATCGATCACCGGATCGGTGTTGGGCATGGTGATAATGGTGGTAATGCCACCAGCCGCTGCAGCAAGGCTAGCGCTTTCCAGCGTCTCTTTATGCTCGGCCCCAGGTTCGCCTACAAACACTTTCATATCGATCAGTCCGGGACACAGAACCTGTCCTGCACAGTCGATGATTTCGCAATCCGCAGGCATGCCATCCGCAAACAATTTTGACCCGGCGTCCACAATTAAACCGCCCTGGGTCAGCAATTCGCCTGGCCCGTCATAACCGCTGGCCGGATCGACCAGGCGTGCATTGGCATAGGCGGTCAGATGCGTTCCCGATATGGATTTATACCCTGCTGCTGTGGTGTTCATTTTGCCCCCGCAGCAGAGGAATTGCCAGGCAGATTGCGGCTGAGCAGATCCAGTACCGCCAGCCGTACAGCGACCCCCATCTCGACCTGTTCGCGAATGACGCTACGGTCAATGTCGTCGGCCACTTCGCTGTCAATTTCAACGCCGCGATTCATGGGGCCGGGATGCATGATCAGCGCATCGGGTTTTGCGCGGGACAGTTTTTCATAATCCAGACCATGGAAATGGAAATATTCGCGCAAGCTGGGCACAAAGGCGCCATGCATGCGTTCCTGTTGCAGCCGCAACATCATTACAATATCCACATCCTGCAATCCCGCGCGCATATCATGAAACACCTCAACCCCAAGCCGGTCGATATGGGCGGGCAACAGAGTAGGCGGGGCGACGACGCGCACCCGCGCGCCCATACGGTTCAGCAGATAGATGTTCGACCGCGCCACCCGGCTGTGCAGAATATCCCCGCAAATGGCGACCAGCAGCCCCTGCAAACTGCCGCGCCGCCGCCGGATGGTCAGCGCATCCAGCAGCGCCTGGGTCGGATGTTCATTACTGCCGTCACCGGCATTGATGACCGCGCAATCCACCTTTTGCGCCAGCAGTTCCACGGCGCCTGAATCCTGATGCCGCACCACCAGAAGATCGGGGCGCAGCGCATTCAGGGTCATGGCGGTATCGATCAGGGTTTCGCCTTTTTTCAAAGCTGAATTGCTGACCGCCATATTGAGAACATCGGCTCCCAGCCGCTTGCCCGCCAATTCAAATGAGCTTTGCGTACGAGTCGAGGCTTCAAAAAACAGATTGATCAGGGTGCGTCCCCGCAGAAGGCTCTGCTTTTTGTCGGCCTGGCGGTTAAGTTCGACATAGGAATCAGCCAGATCGAGGATTTGATCAATGTCCGTGGCGGACAAATCCTTGATCCCCAACAAATGTCGATGCGGGAACCGGATTGCGTGGTGTGTGCGGGGGCTGCTCATTAAAGCGATCTCTATAAAGTCGAAGTCCGCTTCCTGCAAGCGGCAATTACCTGCCTGGGCCATAGCCAATGGCCGTAAGCTCTGCTAACACGGTGTAGTACAAAGATTAGGGGAAGCGACGTAATGAACAAGACAGAAATCCAGATCGTGCAGAAATATCTGCGGGACACGCTGGGCAACCAGAAAATCACCCTGGACCCTAAAACCGCGACCAAGGATTCGGTCGAAGTTTTTTTGAGTGGTGAATTCATTGCCGTGGTCAGCCGCGACAAGGAAGACGGCGATCTGTGCTACAACTTCCATATGGCGATCCTGGAAGAAGATTTGCCCGACGAAGACGATCTCTAAAGCAGCAGCGCCAGGATCAGCGGCATGCTAAACAATGCCATGACGGTGGTCGCGGTAATCATGCCCGCCATCATGCGGGCGTCGCCGCCCAATTGGCGGGCCAGTATATAGGCCGATGTCGCCCCCGGAACCGATGCGCACAGAATGGCGATGTCGCGGGTCAGGCCTTCCACCCCGAACAGCCAGGTGGTGAGCGCCACCAATAGCGGCATGCCCAGCATTTTCAGCCCGGTTCCCAGCAGAATCGTGCCGCCAAATTGCCGCATATGGGAAAGATCAAGCGCCGCCCCCACCGCCAGCAGGCCTAGCGGCAGCGCCGCACTGCCCATAACTTTCAGGGTGGTGTCCAGTATGGGCGCCAGGCCAAACCCTGCAACATTCAGCACGATGCCAGCCACGCAGGCCATGATCAGCGGATTACGCACGACGGCAATCAGCTGTGTGCGCAGGCTGGCCGGTTCCGTACTGGCATGGCGGGTCAGCACATAGATGCTCAATAAATTCACCGTTGGCACCCTAAAGGCGATGGCGATCGCCATCAGCGCCAGCCCCGCCGAGCCGAACAGGCTGTTTGCCGCCGCAATCCCCACAAACCCGTTCCAGCGCACCGCCCCCTGAAACAGACTGGAATATTCCGGGCCGCTCAGCTTGAGCCGCGTGCGCATTACGCTCAGCCCGCCCGTCATGATAAAGATGGCGCTCAGCAGCGCCGCCCCCATCGGCAGAATATCAATGCCCGCCAAATCCGCCGCCGCCAGATTTTGCACCAGCAGGCACGGAAACAGAATGAAGTAAATCAGCCGCTCCAGCGGCGGCCAAACCCCCGCATCCAGAAACCCCGCCCGCCGGATCATCCAGCCCAGCGCGATGATCAGAAACACCGGCAGCAGCGCACTGATGATGATCAGCATGGCGCGCCGGTGTTAGCTGGATGTTGCGGCGTCATTTGACCCGGGCCGCCAGCTTATGCGCAACAAGCGCACGGTCAACCGTCACCAGCCGCAAATCCTCGATCTGACATTGCGCCAGCAACAACCGGTCAAACGGATCGCGCGTCAATGGTTCGGGTTCAACGGCTGTAATCACATGGCTGATTTCGATTGGCAGGATCACCAGCCCAAGCGCCTCAAGATATCCGGCGATAGTTTCAAGCGGCATGCCAGGATCGAGTTTGCGCAACCGCGTTTTGATTGCTGTTTCCCAAAGGCTGGCCACACTGACGAAGCCAACAGTCGCAGGATCGGAAAGCAGGCGCGCAATTTCCGGGCGCCGCTTTGCGAGTGTCTGGCGGAGCAGGTCCAACACGATGTGGGTGTCAATCAGTACCCTCATGCGTCCGGCGGCAGGGGATGCAAAAGAAAGTCCTCGGGCAAGGGCGCGTCAAAATCATCGGCGATGAAAGGAACCGGGTTGGTGATTCCCTTCGACGCCAGATAGGCCTTGCCTGCGGTAAGATCCAATCCGCCGTGCTTGCGATGCGGAACCAGATCAAACACCGGCCGGCCATTGCGCGTGACGGTAATGGTCTCGCCCTTCTCAACCTGCCGGGCGAGTTCATTGAGGCGGTTTTTGGCGTCGCGGATGGATACGGTAGTCATGGGAGAAATGTAGCTACAAGCAGCGCTTTTGTCAAGCGGACAAGCTCTGTTAACTTTTTGACTTTAGTGTAGCATATTGCTACACATGTTCCCATGAAGGTCACTTATACTAGGACCGCGTTAAAGCAGCTATCTGGTATCGCCCGGAAGCAGGCGCAATTGATCCTTGCCAAGGTTGATCAGTACGCCGCCGATCCGGCCAGCCTCGCCAATCAGGTCAAAAAGCTGAAAGGCGCGAACATGTTGCGGCTTCGCGTTGGCAGTTACCGGGTGATTTTTACCGAAGATGGCCTTGTTGTGATGGTCTTGAAAATAGGCCATCGCAGCGGCATTTACGATTGAGGAAAATGACCATGCGTAATGCACAGATTATCACCGAAAAAGGCCGGAAAATGGCCCTGCTGCCGCTGGCGGAATATAAGCGCATGCTTGCCATCATCGAAACGAAAGCAGACGCGCAGGACATTCAGGATGCAGAGCATATCCTGGCCCGCGTCAAGGCCGGGAAGGAGCCGCTTGTGCCAGGCGTTGTGGTGCGCGCCATTATCGACGGCGCCCATCCCGTGCGGGCATGGCGCACCCATCGCGGCATGACAGCGGCGGCGCTCGCCGGAAAAGCCGGCATCTCGCGCGCCTATCTGACCCAGATCGAAACCCGCAAGCGCAAGGGAACTACCGATATATTTCGCGCCCTTGCCAAAGCATTGCGGACGGATGTGGATAGTTTGCTGGAGGGTTGAAGAGGATGTCCGCTTCAATCCCTTTCGACATTAAAAATAGGAAACAAAGGGTAACGTCCCCTTTATCCCCTTTAAGGGTAACGTCCCCTTTATCCCCCTTTACTGCCCCCCACCCCAAACCCCTCCCCACGAGGGAGAGGGGGTTCCCTCAGCATACTGGGCTTCTTCCCCCTCCCCCTCGTGGGGAGGGGGTATAGTGATAGGCGGCAGAGTTCCACATTCTGACCACACCCATCACCCAAGTATTAAAAAAAGCCGCTGCCATTTATTTGGCAGCGGTTTTTCCGTAGAATAAACCTTAGTAATCTGGGATTTGGCCGGGGCAAGGTCGAAGGGAAAGGGGTGTCCGAATGACGACAGAATCGGTCAAATGGGTTCCCAACAACGGTCAAATCATCAAATTCGTGCCTGTCGGATGGCCGCAGAGCGAAGTTCCTTCCGTCGGTGGTGGTGTTAGTCTATCAGTTGGTACTGAATTGAACGTTGTCTGGGAAATGTCTGGCAGAAGGGCAAAGGGTAACGCCCTCTTTAATCTTCTATCATCCCCCTATTATCCTTTATCTTATTTAGCATTGAAAGGATCGAGCGTGTGCGGAAACTCTTGTGCCTATTAATTACCGTCTCCATGATTTCGGCCTGTGGCGGGCGCGCTGCCAATCCTGTGATGCCTGCACAATATGGGGATGAGAAAAAATCCTGCCGGGCGTTACAAGTAGACATGATGAACACACAGGCAGAAATCACCAACCTTTTACCAAAAACGGATAAAACTGGTAAAAATGTCGCGTTGGGCGTGACCGGATTTTTCTTAATAGTGCCGCTATTTTTTATGGATATGAAAGAATCGGAGCAAATTGAAGTTAACGCGTTACGCCAGCGCTACAATCATTTAGTCAGTATCGCTGCGGATAAAGATTGCGGATATGAGAATAAGCCCATCCCAGAGCTCACAAAGCCGAAGGCAGAATAATAAGTGATCCGAGACCATTCTTTGGACCGCTGGAAGTTAGAGTTTTCCAGCTTTTTCATTATGACGGGTTGGCCAGGGTTGCTGGCTTCCGGACTGACTGGCCCTCCCGCCCTATGGTAGCTTGTTCCCGCAGGTCCTAGGTGGATGCTGCTCTATCATTTTGAAACTGAGAGCAATTTTTTCCATCTGGATTGAATCGTGAGCTTCAATCCAGATGGGAATTGGGCACTGCCTCAGTTTGAAATTTTTAGGCTGTTACCTTATATAAGATGGGCTGTCAGCCATCGTGGCCAATGACTGGAGAAAGGAGGCCCGGTATGAAGCTCTTTACTTGGCTTTTAACGAACAGCCCCGGAAAACCCTTCATCTCACATATCGTGATCGAAAAGGGATAACCACAGCCTCCCGGGAAAAACCGCCTCGACAGGGTGGCGTATGAGGTTTTAGCGCTGTTTTAGCGCTGTGTTGGCAAGGCAAGGCAAAGCAAAACACGGGGCCGGGGTCGCCTGTCAGACCCTGTCACCATCCAGAGAAAGGGGTCAGGTCTTGACATGACAGTTTTCCATCCTGTCAACGGGGCGGATAAAGGTCGCGCCACTCTTTTTCATCCCTCCCCCCACCCCGCTCACTTCACCTCAACCGCAATGCGGACATTGAGGGCGCGCAGGACGGCGGTGATGGTCTCGAAACGGGGTTTTGAGCCGTGCCGGAGCGCCTTGTAGAGGCTCTCGCGGCCAAGCCCGGCATCCTTCGCCACCTGCGCCATGCCCCGCGCCTTCGCCACGTCGGACAGCGCCTTGAGCAGCACATCGCTATCCTTGTCCTGCGCGGCGGCGGAAAGATATCCGGCAATCACTTCTTCATTGTCGAGATAATCGGCAATCTCGAAGGGCGCATAGGTTACTTTCGAGTCTGATTTTTTCTTCATCGCCTGTCTTCCTTCAAACCGCGCGTTTCAAACTGCGCGCCATCCGCTTTGCCTGTGCAATGTCCCGCCGCTGTGAACCTTTGCCGCCACCGCATAGCAACACATAGATCGCCGCGCCATCACGCACGAAATAGATGCGGTATCCCGGCCCATGATGGATGCGCATTTCCGAAACACCCTCGCCAACGGCGGCACAATCACCAAAATTACCAAGCGCTGCATTGGCCAGCCGGTTCAGGACAAGGGCCTTGCCCTTATGGTCCCGCAACGCATCCAGCCATGCGGAAAACACAGATGACCGGACAAGCGTCAGCATGGACGCAATGTATCCGAATGATTACAAAAAGTCAAGGTCAAGGCTTTTAAGCCGGGCAGGTCATGCCCAGTGGCGTCACGAATGATCATTTTGCGTTCCGTATTTTGGGCAGCTCCGCCGCCACAACGGCCCCAAACAAGATCACCGCCCAGGACAGATAGGTCCAGATCAGAAATACCGGCAGCGCCGACAGCGCGCCATAGATCGCGTCATAGGCTGCGAAATTCTGAATATAGATACCAAAGCCAAATTTCAGCGCTTCGAACAGCAGGCCCGCGATAACGCCGCCGGTCGCCGCATGGTGAAATCTGACGGGCACATTGGGCAGCGCCATATACAGCAGACCAAAACCGGTAATTTCCAGTGTGACGGGCAGCAGATAGGCCAGCAGTCCAATCGACTGCGCCGCCGCGCCGTCGCCGGTCAGGACGCTGGCGAACCAGGGCGCGGAAACCGAAAGGCCCAGCCCAAGTAAAATCGGACCCAGCGACATGACCGTCCAGAAAACCGTCAGCCGCGACATCAGGGTGCGTTTTTCCTGAACTTGCCATATCTGACCGAAAGTTATTTCCACTTCATAGAGCAGCATGAACGAGGTAAAGATCAAAAACAGGATGCCAACCCCCGTCAGATTGTCAGCATTGGTCACCAGGCTGCGGAAAGTTTCCTGAATGGCGGCGTTGGCGTCGGGCGTAAAATTTCTCAGCACAAATTCCGTCAGCATCTCCCCGGCGCCGGCAAAAACCGGAAACGCCGACAGGATCGCAATGCCAATCGCCGCCAGTGGCACAATCGCCAACAGCGCGGTAAAGCTGAGCGATGCGGCATAGGTCAAACAATGATGCGCGATGAAACTGCGCAGCATATGCAATGCGGTAAAACCAGACCGCCGCGCCACCGCGATCAAATCATTGTTCATCTTCACCCATGCCCCATCCGGTCCAGCGCGCCCTGCAATATGTAGGCGGCGGCCATTTTATCGACCAGTTCGGCGCGCCTGGCGCGGCTGGCGTCGGCGTCGATCAGTACGCGGGTGACGGCCAGGGTGGATAGGCGTTCATCCCATAGCGCGATGGGAAGGGTAAAGCGTTTCAGCAGGTTGCGGGCGAACTGCCGCACCGACTGGGCGCGCGGGCCCTCAGAGCCATCCATATTCATGGGCAGGCCGATGATCAGGCCGCCCACATTCTGCGCAGTGATGATGGCGGCCAGTTTTTCCAGATCAATGGAAAACTTGCCCCGGCGGATGGTTTCCATCGGCGTGGCGATCATGCGCCCCAGATCGGACAGGGCCAGACCAATGGTTTTTTCGCCCACATCCATGCCCAGCAGGCGCTGCGCGGGAGCAAGTTCGGCTTTCAGAGTGAGAATGTCCGGTAAAAGAGGCATTTGGGCAGTATTGGGATTGGCTCCGTTCTGTCAAACCTCCTTTCACGTCTGGGGCTGGCGTGATAGGTTCCGGCCAGCACTGAACAGAATGAAAACAAGGCAGATATGAGCGTTGATACAGATACGGTCCGCCGCATAGCAAAGCTGGCGCGGCTGGCGATTGCCGAGGATGGGCTGGCGCCGATGGCGCATGAACTGAATGTGATACTCGGCTGGGCCGAACAATTGAACGAAGTGGATACCAGTGCGGTCGAGCCGATGACCAGCGCCGTGCAAACCACGTTGAAACAGCGTCCTGACATCGTTACCGATGGCCATATTCAGGAAGCGGTGCTTGCCAATGCGCCGCTGGCCGAGCATGGCTTTTTCGTCGTGCCAAAAGTTGTCGAGTAGGAACGCCTCATGACGGATTTAACGGAACTAAGCCTGGCAGAGGCCCGCGATGGATTGCGCGCCAAAAAATTCAGCGCGCTGGAACTGACCGGCGCCTATCTGACGGCGATGGCGGCGGCGCGGGTGCTGAATTGCTATATCACCGAGACGCCGGACCGGGCGCGCGAGATGGCGCAGGCCTCAGATGCCCGCATCGCATCGGGCAAGGCAGGCGCGCTGGAAGGCATTCCGCTCGGCATCAAGGATCTGTTCTGCACCAAGGATGTGTTGAGCACCGCCGCCAGCCATATACTGGACGGGTTA
>OBEQ013043396.1_pt1 | contig 14843 bp, 9 predicted proteins | sample 1670901 | NCBI WGS metagenome assembly OBEQ01 (sample SAMEA104232315, study PRJEB22302) | groundwater metagenome | biome: forest; feature: aquifer; material: groundwater | place: USA | collected 2011-08-07 | depth 5.4 m | reverse complement strand
TTAGAGTCCGAGCGGGGGAAGTCCATGCCATCATGGGACCCAATGGAAGTGGGAAAAGTACGCTCGCTCAAGTTCTCGCAGGTCGTGGTGAGTATGAAGTGACATCGGGCGAGGTTCTCTACCAGGGGAAAAATCTACTGGCCATGAAGGTTGAAGAACGCGCGCGCGAAGGGGTTTTTATGGCTTTTCAGTATCCGGTGGAAATTCCCGGTGTGAATAGCACTTATTTTCTTAAAGCGGCCTATAATGAAATTCGCAAGCATCGGGGGTTGCCAGAACTTGATGCCATGGAGTTCTTAACCCTGGTCAAAGAAAAAGCAAAGGTTCTTGGATTGGATCAGAGTCTCTTAAATCGGCCGGTCAACGAGGGTTTTTCGGGGGGAGAAAAAAAGCGCAATGAAATTTTTCAAATGGCCGTGTTGGATCCTAAACTTACGATTCTTGATGAAACGGATTCTGGCCTGGATATTGATGCGCTCCGGATCGTTGCTGCAGGAGTGAACAGATTGAAACGTCCAGATCATGCCCAGATTGTTATTACGCACTACCAACGCCTCCTTAATTACATTATTCCAGATTATGTGCACGTCCTTGTAGATGGACGCCTTGTCAAATCCGGTGGGAAAGAATTAGCGCTCGAGTTGGAAGAGAAGGGGTATGATTGGATTATTGAGGAGGTTCAGCAGAAACGAAAAGCTTTAGCCTCTTCAAAGAAGGAGATGGCATTAGCATGATTCAAGTTGTGCAGAACCCGGTCATGAAGGAACCCGATGCAATTCTTTCATGTTTTGAACAGTTTGAAGAAAAAGGGACTGGAAAGAATCCTCCATGGGTCCATGCGATTCGTAAGGCGGGAATTTCCCATTTTGCCGAGCTAGGTTTTCCCACACTTCAACATGAGGAATGGAAATTTACCAATATGATGCCCGTGACAAAATTCCCCTTCAAAATAATGCTTGAGCCATCGAGCGATCAGTTCACGCCTCAGGAAATCAAGCGGTTTACGTTTGGGGGGATGCCGTGTAATCGCCTTGTTTTTGTTGACGGGTATTATTCACCGAAACTTTCGTCGTTGGGGCCCGAATTGGATGACGTCCAAATGGGAAGCCTTGCAGTAGCTTTAGAAGAAAGGTCGGGACTCATAGAAAAACATTTAGCACGTTATGCACGCTATAATGACAATGCCTTTGTTGCTCTTAACACTGCTTTTTTAAAAGACGGAGCTTTTATTTGGCTTCCGCCCAACAAGGTTGTCCAAAAACCAATCCACTTACTTTTTGTTGCTTCTTCTCGTGGGAAGGGTATTACCACCCATCCACGCAATTTGGTCCTTGCGGAAAAAGGAAGCAAAGGAACCATCATTGAAAATTATGTTAGCATCGCAGATGCTGCTTATTTTACTAATAGCGTTACCGAAGTTGTCATGGGTGAGAATGTGATGGTGGAGTATTGCAAGGTCCAAGACGAAAGCCGGGGTGCATTTCACGTGGCGACGGTTCAATTTCATCAAGATCAAAATAGTAAACTGGTTTCCCACTCGATTTCCACCGGGGCACGTCTCGCAAGAAATAACATCCAAACGGTTTTGGATGGGGAGGGGATTGAATGTGTTTTAAATGGTCTTTATGTTGCGAAGGATGAGCAACTTGTGGATCATCATACTGTAGTCGATCACGCAAAACCTCATTGCAATAGTCATGAATTTTACCACGGTATTCTCGATGGTTCCTCAAAAGGAGTTTTTAATGGGAAAATTTTTGTTCGCAAGGATGCTCAGAAAACAGATGCCAAACAAACAAATAAGAATTTGCTTCTTTCAGACAGTGCCACGGTCAATACCAAACCGCAATTGGAAATTTTTGCTGACGATGTGAAGTGTACCCATGGGGCAACGGTTGGCCAATTAGATGAAGAAGCGATTTTTTATCTCCGATCTCGCGGCATTGGAATCGAGACTGCACGCCAAATGCTGGTTTATGCTTTCGCCAGTAGTATCCTCGACAAAATAACACTGGAACCTGTTCGGGAGCAGCTCGAACGGATGTTGTTGGGCCAGCTTGCACAGCACTATCAGTCTGGAGAGTCTCCATGATTTTAGGCACACTCTCATGACGGACGATCTCAACGAGTTATATCAGCAAGTTATTCTGGATCATAGTAAGAGTCCGCGTAATTTTCAAAAACTCGAAAATGCGAATCGGGTTGCGGAAGGACATAATCCTTTGTGTGGCGACAAGGTTACTGTCTATCTCTTGTTTGAGAACGATGTGATTCGAGATATTAGCTTTCAGGGTTCTGGCTGTGCAATTTCCAAGGCATCGGCTTCAATGATGACCACCGCTTTAAAAGGGAAGACCAAGGCAAAAGCCGAAGAGCTTTTTGAAAAGTTTCAACAGATGTTGAAAACTGGCGAATGGGATTCAGAAGAAATTGGGAAACTGGCTGTTTTTGCGGGTGTGCACCGTTTTCCAACTCGGATCAAATGTGCTATTTTAGCCTGGCATGCGGTCGTTGCTACTCTTGAAGGAAAGATCGACCCTATTTCAACAGAATAAGATGCAAGACAAAGAATTCATCGCCTTAAAGCGTGATTGCGAAGCAACCCTAGTTCCCTCTGGCACTAAAGTGGTTCTCTCTGCAGGAAATAGGGTGATGATAACCCAATCGCTTGGGGGATGTTATACTGTGGTGATCAATGGGAATATGGCGCGTATCGAGGGTAAAGACGCAGATGCGATTGGCTTGGTTTCTGTGGCGACTGTTCCAGCAGGAACTTTGACTCCCAGCGGGGGTCCCGTGAATGAAAAATTAATTTGGGATCAAATGAAGACATGTTTCGATCCGGAGATCCCAGTCAACATTGTTGATCTCGGTCTTGTTTACAGTTGTCAGATCACACCACTTCTAGATCGTGGGAATCGGGTGGATGTGAAAATGACGTTGACCGCACCGGGTTGCGGCATGGGTGCAGCTATTAAGACCGATGTGGAAAATAAAATTCGAACGGTTCCAAGAGTTATTGAGGCAAATGTTGAATTGGTGTGGGAGCCTCCTTGGAATCAAGGCATGATGAGCGAAGCCGCTAAACTTCAGCTGGGTTTATTATGATGACTGAAGCCGCTAACACCACGCATCCCAAAAAGGTGGTGGATTGGGAAGCATTACGAGGTGACTTTCCGATTCTTCACCAGAAAGTCCACGGTTATCCCCTGATCTACTTGGATAATGCGGCGACGACCCAGAAACCGCGCGTTGTTTTGGATGTTTTGCGTTCTTATTACGAAAAAGATAACAGCAATGTTCATCGCGGGATTCACGAATTGAGCAGTCGAGCCACAGCTGCTTATGAGGCATCGCGTGAGCGTGTTGCTAAGTTTATCCATGCGCGACATGCCGAAGAAATCATTTTCACTCGTGGCACCACGGAAAGTATCAACCTGATTGCAGAAGCATGGGGAAATCGATACCTCAAGAGAGGCGATAAGATTTTACTTACGGAAATGGAGCACCACAGCAATATCGTTCCATGGCAACTCCTTGTGGAACGCGTTGGGGCTCAGTTGATTTATCTCCCTGTGATGGGTGATCAGGGGTTGCTCGATTTGGGGCGTTTGAATGAGTTGATGACCGCGGAGGTAAAGGTGTTTGCAATGACCCATATTTCCAATACATTGGGGACGATTAATCCTGTTGTAGAGCTCTGTGAGCGAGCGCGTAAGCTTGGGATTATTACCATGGTGGATGCGGCTCAAAGTGCAGGGCATCGCTCTCTCGATGTACAGGAAATCGGTTGTGATTTTCTTGCTTTTTCCGGCCATAAAATCTGTGGTCCGACAGGAATTGGCGTTTTGTATGGGCGACAAGAGCTGCTCGACGCTACACCGCCTTATCAGGGTGGTGGTGAAATGATTTTGAGCGTGGATTTTCACAAAAGTACTTGGAAAAATGCGCCGTATAAGTTTGAAGCAGGCACTCCCAATATTGCAGGTGTTATTGGATTGCATGCTGCAATGGATTATCTCGATGAGATTGGGCGCGAGCAGATTGCTCGACGTGATGAAGCATTGGCGGCCTATGCCTATGAACGCCTTTCGCGATTGAAAGGTATGCGACTTTTTGGACCAGAGCGTGATCGGGCGGGAGTAGTGAGCTTTCTCTTGGAAGGGATCCATTCCCACGATGTGGTTACGGTTGCCGACCAGCGAGGAATTGCTTTACGGGGTGGACACCATTGTAATCAACCTCTTATGAGAAAACTTGGAATTGAAGCAACTGCACGTGCTAGTTTTTACTTTTATAATACCATGGCTGAAGTGGATCGATTGGTGGAAGTGGTTAGCGAAATCCAAAAGTTTTTTGGGTATGGGAAGTCGCGGTAATGGTGTTTTTTGTAAGGCAGCCCCAAAAACTTTCGGGGTTGCCCTACAAGGAAAAGGGGAGCTTACGATTTCAACGGTGTGATTGCCGGAGCAGCACGGATGGCCTCATCAACTGTTTTTTGTTGAGGAAGCGGAGCTTTTGCTGACGGGATTTCAGCAGCAACTTTCCAGAATTTATCCTGATAATTTTTCCAATCCGCGAGGATGGTTTTGGCTTTAACACTTTCGGTTAATTCGAGATGACGATAGATCAGAGCCTGAACGATGATCACATCCTCATTTTTCATCCGCGAGAGTCGAACGGTTTCTTGGTTGTAGCGTTCCTGAAAATCGCCAGTTTCATCGAGGACGTAGGCAACACCTCCGGTCATTCCAGCGCCAAAATTTTTGCCAGTTGCTCCGATAATAATCACAAGACCGTTCGTCATATATTCGCAGCCGTGATCTCCACAACCTTCTACAAGGGCTTGTCCGCCAGAGTTACGAACACAAAAACGTTCCCCCGCACGCCCAGCGGCGTGGAGACGGCCGCCGGTAGCGCCGTAAAGCACGGTATTACCGAGGATACAATTATCCGCAGCTACGAATTTTGCGCTGGAAGGTGGGATCACGATGATTTCACCACCATTCATTCCCTTGCCCACGTAGTCATTACATTCGCCGATGAGCAGGATGCGAACACCATTGCATAGAAAAGCGCCGAGTGATTGGCCAGCCGTACCCTTCAAACGTAACTCGACGGTGGAGGAGGGAAGTCCTTTGTCGCCATAACGATAGGCGATTTCCCCAGAAAGTTTAGTACCGATGGACCGGTTGATGTTTTTAACATTATATTTCAATACAATGGGTCGGATGCCGGCGATCGCATCTTTTGCATCTTGAAGAATGGTATCATCCAAAGGTTTGTCGAGACGGTCATTACGCTCGCGGATGTGATAACGTGGTGAGCGTTCATTTTCGGGTTGTGCAAGAAGAGGTTTGAGGTCGAGGGTATTCGCTTTGGGATGATTAGGGACTTCGCGCTGTTCTAAATATTCGGTGCGACCGACGATTTCGTTGAGCGAACGTACTCCAAGTGAGGCAAGGATTTCGCGCACTTCTTGGGCAACGCCATTGAAGAAATTCACTATCATCTCTGGTGATCCTTTGAATTTGCCACGTAAACGTTCATCTTGCGTGGCCACACCCACAGGGCATGTATTCAAATGGCATTGGCGCACATAAACACAACCTGCTGCAATGGCAGCGGCGGTTCCAAAATTGTATTCTTCGGCGCCAAGGATCGCGGCAATGATAATATCTCGCCCGCTTTTCATTCCTCCATCAGTACGAAGGGTAATGCGACCACGGAGGTCGTTGAGGATTAAGGTTTGTTGAGCTTCTGCGATACCAAGTTCCCATGGTGAACCCGCATTTTTGATCGAGGAGAGAGGTGACGCGCCAGTGCCGCCATCGTGCCCACTAATGAGCACGATATCGGAGTAAGCCTTGGCCACGCCGGCAGCAATGGTTCCCACGCCTGCTTCCGACACGAGTTTTACACAAACTTTCGCACGTGGGTTGGCTTGTTTAAGATCGTAAATCAATTGAGCCAAGTCCTCGATCGAATAGATATCATGATGAGGTGGAGGTGAAATGAGAGTAACTCCGGGGACGGAACGCCGCAGTCGCGCGATGAGTGGCGATACTTTATGGCCAGGGAGCTGGCCGCCTTCGCCTGGTTTAGAGCCTTGGGCCATTTTGATTTCGAGTTCTTTGGCGGAGGCCAGATATTCCGCCGTTACTCCAAAACGTCCTGAAGCAACCTGTTTGATTGCGGAGTTGGCCCAGTCACCATTTGGACGAATATGGAAGCGAGCAGGGTCTTCGCCACCTTCGCCAGAATTGGATTTGCCACCGATCCGATTCATTGCGATCGCGAGGGTTTCATGAGCTTCGGGACTGAGAGCGCCAAGCGACATACCGGCTGTGGTAAAACGACGGCGAATTTCTTCGATGGGTTCGACTTCGTCCAGCGGGATAGAATCGTTTAGCTTCTTGAATTGAAAGAGATGTCGCAATGTAAGCGGCTGTTGTTCCTCGAGTGCTTTAACGTACGCTTGATATTCTTCTGGTGTACCTGATTTAACGAAGTTATGGAAATTTTTGATTACAGTAGGTGTGAAGGCGTGCATCTCTCCTTTTTGGCGAAAGCGATAATAGCCGATATCCGGTAGAGAAAATTTTTCTGATGAAAATATGGATGCCGAACCCCCATTCGAGTTGGTGGGTGAATCTGCAAGTCCATAGCCCATCGCATGGCGTGCGATGGCTTCTTGAGCGATTTCTTTAAGACCAATTCCGCCAATCCGCGAAACAGTGCCTTTGAAATAACGTTCGCAGATGGAGTTATGGATTCCGATGGCTTCGAAAACCTGAGCGCCTCGGTAGCTTGAAAGTGTCGAGATCCCCATTTTAGATATAATTTTGAGGATTCCATTTTCGAGAGCTTTGCGATAGTTTTTGAAAGCGTCGAGGAAATGTTTGTTAGAAGTTTTAGGATCCGTTTTGGTTTCTGTTTTTGTCTGAGCTTCCTGTTCGCAAAGATTGCGGATGGTATCGAGAGCAAGATAAGGATTGATGGCACTGGCCCCATATCCTAGCAGACAGGCAAATTGATGAACATCGCGCGCCTCGGCCGTTTCACAAACGATCCCAACTTTCATGCGTTTACCAGCACGGATGAGGTGATGATGTACCGCACCTGTTGCAAGCAACATGGGGATCGGCACTTGTTGACGATTTACACCACGGTCCGAAAGAATCAGGATGCGAATATCAGCATCCACTGCACGTTCTGCTTCCGCACATAAATCTTCCAATGCTTTTTCGAGGCTGTCTTCACCACTCATTTTTAAGAAAAGACTGTAAAGTGTTTTGCTATGAAAAGTTGCTGCAGTAGGGACGGGTGTATCGCCGCTACCGCCATCGGCGAGGGAAGGGAGTACTCGCAACATGGCAAGATCGGCATCGCTCAAGATCGGTGAAGAAATTTCCAGAAGGCGCGCGTGTTCTTCGGTCTCGGTAAGGAGATTTCGTTGGTATCCTACCACGGTGGTAAGCGACATCACTAATTCTTCTCGGATAGGATCGATAGGAGGATTTGTGACCTGGGCGAAAAGTTGTTTGAAATAAGCATACAGCAAACGCGGTTGGCGTGAGAGAATTGCCAAGGGGGTATCGTCGCCCATGGAACCAACAGCTTCTTTGCTCGTTTCCATCATTGGCTTAAGGATCATATTAACTTCTTCGCTTGAGTAGCCGAAAGAAAGTTGTTGAAGGACAAGATCCACACCTTCGATGGGCTCGGGTGTTTGTGGCCAAAAAGGAAGATTCGGTAGATCGTTGAGACGGACGAGATTCTTTTTTACCCAATCGACATAAGGTTTGCGGGTTGCATAGGTTTTTTTAATTTCGTGGTTGCGCAAGAGTTTTCCTTCGCGTACGTCCACAGCAATCATCTCGCCTGGTCCAAGGCGTCCTTTTTCGAGTACTTTGGAATCTGGGATTTCGATAGTGCCAACTTCTGAAGCCATCACGATAAAACCATCGGTGGTTACTTTATAGCGAGCAGGACGCAATCCGTTGCGGTCAAGACAAGCACCTACCACATTACCATCGGCAAAAACGAGAGCCGCAGGGCCATCCCATGGTTCAAGAAGGCAGTTATGAAATTCATAAAAGCCTTTCAAGGACTCGTCCGCATGAGGTTCGGTGCGCCACGCTGCTGGCACGAGCATCATGATAGAATGCAGAAGATCGCGTCCAGAAAAGCTGAGAAGTTCAAGGGTATTGTCGAGACTGCCTGAATCACTATTGCCAGGGGTACAGATGGGATGAAGTTGGCGGAGGTCATCCCAATCATAAAGTGGGGAATTGAATTCCGGGGTGCGTGCAGCCATCCAGTTGCGGTTACCTTGGATGGTATTGATTTCACCATTGTGACCGAGCATGCGGAAAGGTTGAGAAAGTGCCCATGTGGGAAAGGTATTGGTGCTATAGCGCTGATGAAAGACGCAGAAGGCTGTCTCATAGTCCGTTGAACGCAGGTCTTTGTAGAAGCGATCGAGCTGTATGGAAACCATAAGCCCTTTATAAATGATGGTGCGATGTGAAAGGCTTGCTGCATAAAAATTGGGAATGCTTGCATCAGCGATACGGCGTTCAATTTCTTTGCGTGCGAGGAATAGAGTGCGTTCGTAAGTTTCATCGTTTTGTCCGGAAGTACGGCCAATTAGTGCTTGTTCGATTTCTGGTACTGTGGCAAAAGCCTTGTCGCCAAGAACACTTTTATCTGTTGGAACACGACGCCACCCAAAGAGGAAAAGGCCACGTTTCTTAAGCACGTCTTCGATAATGGCTTTGCACTGGGCGAGATGGTAAGCGTTCTCGCGGGGGAAAAAGAAAAAACCAACGGCGAGATCCGTCTCGTTAAAAAGTTTATGCCCCATTTTTGCTAGATCCTTGGCAAAGAGCTTATACGGAATCTGAGTGAGCACACCGGCACCGTCGCCTGTCTTTGCGTCGGCATCCACAGCCCCACGATGCATGAGGTTGCAGACAGAATTGATTGCCATTCGCAAGGGTTGGGTCGAACGTTTACCGGCAATATTCGCAACAAATCCGACTCCGCAAGAATCATGTTCAAACTCAGGCCGCCATAACCCTGAACATTTTTTGGGTATCCCTCGACTTATCTTACAAAATGAATCCACGGTGTTTGCTCAAGATAGCTATAATATAGACGTTTAGGTAGCCAAAGCAAGCACGGTCAATGAAGCTTTTACTGCCAACTCCTTTCTCCATATAAGATTGCCTCGTTCGATGTTTTTGTGACGACCGATCACTGCTTACTGCTCACTTTCCTCGAGTTACGGTAACCGATCTTTAGCTTGGTCGAGGAGGCGGCGTTCTTCTGGAGTTAAACTCTGAATTCCCTGTTCGGCAATTTTATCGAGGATAGGATCGATACGCTGTTGAATAAATTCATCTTTTTGGTTCGAAAAAGGAATCATACGGGGACGAAAAGAGGACGGAGGAGAATGTTTTCGGGGCCATGGCCAGCGAAGTCGTGGGAACCATCGCGAGTCACCCGCAAGTATTTTCACAAAAAGGTAACCTACGGCGGCCCCACCGAGGTGGGCAAGATGAGCAATGTTTCTGCTTTCGCCACTGATAGAAATCAAGATTGAAGCAGCAACGACTCCAATGGCCAAGTATTTTGCAAGAAGAGTAACGGGAAATACAAAGAAGATCAAAAGGGTAATAGGACGATTGGGATAGAGGGTGGCAAAAGCAATGACTATGGCATAAATTGCGCCGGAGGCGCCAACCATTGCTGCAGGTTGGTTGTTATTAAAAATGTACCAAAATAAACCTCCAACCAGTCCCCCCAGAAGGTACATTTGCAACAAACGTTTGGATCCTAAGGTGGCTTCGACTTCGATCCCAAAAAAGTAAAGGGTAATTAAGTTGAAGAGTAAATGCCATACGCCGCCGTGAAGAAACATGTAGGTAAAAAATTGCCAGAAATAGCCTTGGTGGATAGCGGGTGTCGCCAGTTGAAAAAGAGTTTGGAAAAGATCATTGCCCATCCATTCAAAGATATTCTGAAGGCAAAAGATGACGAAGTTGATGATGAGAAGCCATTTGACCACCGGTGTTGGGTGCATCATCCATCCTTCGCTATCCTCGATTTTTCGCCAAGTTGTGCGCATTGATGAGATTTTAGATATCGATCATTGTTTCGGAGAAACAAATCTACCCACTTTAAATGAGGCTTTCAATGGCCATACCATTTTTGGGAGAAAAGTCTCACGCAAAGACGCAAAGGCGCAAAGAAATTGTGATGTTGCAAAATAACTCTTTGCGTCTTTGCGTGAGACTTTTCTATTTCCCATTTCGGAGCTTGCGGGAGTGCTTACGCTTTGCTTGTTTTGCAATCCATGAAAGTTCAACGCGCTTTGTTTTCGGTTTCGGACAAGACGGGCATTGTAGAATTTGCACGTGTTGTGGCGAGGATGGGCGCCGAAATCCTTTCCACAGGAGGTACGGCCAAAGTGTTTCGCGAAGCAGGTTTGATGGTGAAAGAAGTTAGCGACTACACAGGGTTCCCCGAGATGATGGGAGGGCGGGTAAAGACATTGCATCCAAAGATTCACGGTGGCCTGCTCTATCTTCGTGGCAATGCCGAGCATGAAAAGGAAGCCCAGGATCATGGCGTGCTACCGATCGATTTGGTGGTCGTGAACCTTTATCCTTTTGAGTCAACTGTAGTCAAAAAAAATTGCTCATGTCAGGAAGCGATTGAACAAATTGACATTGGAGGACCTTCCCTTTTACGGAGTGCCGCAAAGAATCACGCCCATGTAACGGTTCTTATCGATCCTGCCGACTACCAAACAGTAGCTGCCGAGTTGAAAGAGACTGGTAACACGTCTTTGAGCACGCGCCGACAGTTAGCAGTTAAAGCCTTTGAGATGACGGGGCGCTATGATTCAGCGATTGCTGCATATCTCGGTCGAGTATTTCCCGTTTCGGATTTCAGACAATCGCGTGAAGAATCCTTAAAGCTACCGGCCGAATTTTCTATTCATCTACGAAAGGCACAGGATTTACGTTATGGCGAAAACCCGCATCAGAAAGCCGCACTTTATGGGGATTTCCATCGCTTTTTTGAACAACTTCACGGAAAGGAACTTTCCTACAACAATATTCTGGACCTTACTGCAGCGGTGGAATTGATTGCCGAGTTTTCCGAACCTACGGTAGCCGTTTTCAAACACAACAACCCTTGTGGGGTAGGTCAAGATCCTATTCTTGCGGAGGCTTGGGGAAAGGCATTGGCCACGGATCGACAATCGCCCTTTGGAGGTGTAATTGCTGTGAATCGAGAGTTAGATCTTGGTCTTGCCCGCAAAATTTCGGAAATCTTTAGTGAGGTCATCATTGCCCCTTCTTATGCGGAAGATGCGCGCACGCTCCTCAAAAAGAAAAAGAATTTACGCTTGATGGTATGCAAAGATGGAATGAGCCTTCCTCAGAATACCTTGGAGATGCGTTATTGTCCTGGAGGACTTTTGGTGCAAGAGAAGGACCTACAGCCAGTAAACCAGACGGTATGGAAAGTAATGACTTATCGTACCCCAACTCAGCTAGAAATGAAAGCTCTGCGTTTTGGATGGCATGTGGTTAAACACGTAAAGTCCAATGCGATTGTTTACGCTTCCAACGATCGTACCCTTGGTATTGGGGCTGGACAGATGAGTCGGGTAGATGCAGTCAAAATTTCGGCTTGGAAAGCGCAAGAAGCCGGCCTTAGTTTGGAAGGGAGTGTGATTGCCTCCGATGCCTTTTTCCCGTTTCCTGATGGATTAATTGCTGCCGCTGAAGCAGGAATAACTGCGGTGATTCAACCGGGTGGTTCGATAAAAGATCAAGAGGTTATTACTGCTGCGAATGATCGTAACTTAGCCATGATTTTTACGGGGCGTCGACATTTTCGACATTAACCCCGACGAATGTCGGCACGTAGAGGGGATTCCGAACCTCAAAGCTGGTGAGAAATACAGGTTATAGCAAGCGTCTTAAATAATTTGACATCCGCGTAGGGGCGGATTTCAAACCCGCCCCTACAACGGCGTGATTTTTTCACGCGGAATGTAAACTGATTTCATGCATTTGCTATAAGCTATTTTGGGATCGTGGGTGGGAAAAGCTGGCGAAGAGAGTCTTGGATGTCTGCTTCGGTTTGGGTTGCGAGACTTAAGTATTTGCGGGTTTGACCTTCTGAGAGGCCAAATTCTCGGGCGAATATAGCGAGGGCGATTGCGCGGCGTGCAAGTTCCGAGTTGTTGGGTTCGGGCAATTTCATGGCTCGCATGAGGTAAAAATCGCCGAGCTCGAGCACTGCAGATGGCAACAGATCCGACCACCGACAAGACGTTTCTCCATATTGGTCTGGTCCGAATTCGATACGGAAAAATAATTTGTCGTCTTTGATTTGGTAAAGTTTGCCACTCATTTGTTGATTGGTTCGTGTGATCATATGTTCTTGGTCGTAAGGGTAAGCCAGCACATCTTTTGTGATCTGTTGTTTGAAATCAACGAAGCACTGGGCCATGGCAATTTGGAAGTCCAAAACTTTACGGTTGTCCTGGGTTTTAATGTTGGGAGCCAGCGCCTTCCACGCTTGGAGTAGGGCGTCAAATTGATAGTTTTTCATGAGAGGAACACCACGTACCCGCATATCCTCGACGAGTTTTTTTTCAGATCCTGCTAATTGGGTCATTTGTCTTTCTTGTTCTTCTTTGTTTTGAGATTGGAGGAGGGTGTGCTGATTAGTTTCGATGAGCTTAACGATAGAAGCTTGGATATTTGAGTTTTGATATTTACCTTGGTTTTCCTGGAGAACCTGTTGGACTTTGAGCGTTTTACCGGCAGCTTGAAGGTCCGTGATTTCATTCATAAGATCTTGGAATTGGTTGTATTCAGCGATGAAATCTTGCGCTACAGTCTGATAGGTAAGCACCCATGAATGGATGGGCACATGTTTAATCTGGATATAAATTTGCCATAGGCGCTTTGCTTCAGAGAATTGATCTTGATGAAGAGCGGCAAGCCCCGCATCAAAATAGACGATAGCCCGCATCCATTCTGGGAGAGAGGGTAAGATTTTATCGAGGGTTCTATCAGAGATTTTTCCGAGGAGGATCGAAGCTAAAAGCTGAGGGTATCGCAATTCAGGAATGGGGGGTGCTAATGTTGTAGGTGATATCGATTTTGCCAGCGGTTGCAAACGGTGCATCGCATCAGCGTCATATCCGAGAAGCCATTGGATTTGTGCAGTATGGAGTATAAGCCATAATTGCAGAGGATGATTTGGAGGCAAAGTTTTTTGGATTTGTACCAATTGATGTAGAGCTCCGGCAAGATTACTGCCTCCGGCATCGTTAAGTATATCTTCGATTTGAGTGGTATAATCAGAAAGAGATGGGGAAGGTGGTGGCGGTGGCGGTTCTTTAGTTTGGGAGGGATGGGTTTGGATGGCTACCGGAGTTAAGGGGGATGATGGGGGATAACTTTCTGGTTCAAGGAATGGAAAGAATTTGGCACGATGAATCCATAGCCAAACACCGACCACCAAACAGATTGCGATAATTGCGAGAGTGCTAAGAAGTGTTCCTATTGGGAATTTGTTTTCAACAGGAAGGTAGACAGTAGGCCTTTTCCCCATGGCGAAGCGCTTGGCGTAGGCGAGGTCATTAAGGACCTCACTGTAACTTTGGGGACGTTCTGCGGGATCACGTTTCAACATTCGACCGATAACCTCTGCTGTTTGAGGGGTGGAATCGGGAGCAAAAGCTTGCAGGGAGACAGCAGGTGAATGAAGATGTTTAAGCACGACTTCTGTGGAGGTACCCGCTTCGAATGGTGGACGTCCCGCCAAGGCATGGAAGAGAGTGCCTCCTAGGCTATAAATATCACTGCGAAAGTCTTCTTTTTGTGTAGAAACCTTTTCCGGTGCGATGTAATAGGGAGTTCCCCAGATTCCTTCTTCTTGTAGGGGAGCAATTGATTTCATTTCAAAGCGTGCTAGACCGAAATCCACGATTTTGGAAGTGCCATCCTGTGCAAAGAGAATGTTGCCTGGTTTGATGTCGCGATGAATAAGACCGCGTTCGTAAGCTGCGCGTAAGCCGCTAGCAACCTGGATGCCTATATCCAATACGTCCAACTCTGGGAGTCGATGCTCTTTCCGAATACGGTCATCGAGACTTCCATTTGGTAAAAGCTCCATAACAAGGTAGTAGCGGGAATTCTGTTCACCGAAAGAATAAATTTGGGCTACGTTAGGATGGCTTAACGAAGCAGTTGCCCGCGCCTCACGAAGAAATCTTTCTACAAACTTGGGATCTTCTGCAAATTCTTCGCGCATGACTTTAACAGCAACATCGCGCTCAAGGGAGGTATCAATCCCTCTATAAACAGCACCCATTCCACCAATCCCAATGAGTTCGCTCAACTTGAAGTGAGCAATCTGATCAGGGAGGACATAACCACAATGAGGGCAAGATTTGCGATCGTTCGCAGGGTCCACGCGAAACTTTACCGACGCACCGCATTGCGGACAAAAGGTACTGCTTGGGGTCACTGCATGAAAGCTGCTAGCGTTCTGTATTGTACGGGACTCCATAACAGGTTTTCATATCATCCCAAAGGAAGCTAAAAGCTACAAGCCATAAGCTTGTCGTTGTTTTTAAGATCACCGGCCATGATGTTGCTAGGTGAATCGGGATGTAGTAGGATTTTTTTCCTATGGACCCTATTTTAATCAAGCTTGGTCCACTGACGTTACGTTGGTATGGGCTTTTGATTGCGATTGGATTTTGGGTTGCTTATTGGCTGTTTCAAAAACGCGCCGCG
>OBEQ011608469.1_pt1 | contig 14843 bp, 17 predicted proteins | sample 1670901 | NCBI WGS metagenome assembly OBEQ01 (sample SAMEA104232315, study PRJEB22302) | groundwater metagenome | biome: forest; feature: aquifer; material: groundwater | place: USA | collected 2011-08-07 | depth 5.4 m | reverse complement strand
GTCCTCGACATCGATCCGGGTTCCCTTGGCCAGGTCCCCCGCACGCTCGATCGCGCTCTCCACCTCGCGCACGTTACCCGGCCAAGCGTAGGGCACGAGTTGGTCTGCCGCGCGCGGAGCCAGCCCCGTCACTCTACGCCCCATTCGTTCGGTGCACGCCTGCAGGAACGTCCGCGCGAGCGGCAGTATGTCGTCCCGTCTGTCGCGCAGTGGAGCGACCCGGATCTCCACCACCCTCAGGCGGTAGTAGAGGTCTTGACGGAACCTGCCCGCGCGCACCTCCGCCGCCAGGTCGCGGTTGGTGGCCGCCAGCACGCGGGCATCGACCGCCCGACTGCGGTTCTCGCCCACCCGCCGCACCTCGTGCTCTTGTAGCGTGCGCAGGAGCTTCACTTGCATGGCCGGCGACACCTCACCGATCTCGTCGAGGAACAGCGTGCCGCGGCTCGCCGCCTCGAAGAGCCCGGGACGGTCCTGCGCTGCTCCGGTAAAGGAGCCCTTGGCGTGGCCGAACAGCTCGGACTCCAGCAGTCCCTCGGGAACCGCGCCGCAGTTGATCGCCACGAAGGGCCCGCTGGCGCGAGGGGACTCGTCGTGAACGAGGCGCGCGATGCGTTCCTTACCCACGCCGCTCTCGCCGGTGATGATGATCGTCGAGTCGACCCTCGCGACGCGGCGGGCCAGGTCGAGCACATTGCGCATCGCCGTCCTCTGGGCAACGAGCCCCGCCGAATCGATGACACTGGTGATCTCCGGGCCAAGCTGCTTGCGGCGGGCCCGAAGGCGCTCCTCGGCACGCCCGAGCTCATCCCTCACGTGAGCAAGTGCCTCCTCGAGAAAATCCTTCTGGTAGAAAGGCAGAAGTGACGCGAGCGCATCGCCCCAGTCCTCACGAAAACGTCCGATGACGTGGCAGACAGCGTCGCCCTTGGCTCGGCAGCGATCCTCGATGCAGTAGACCTCGCGACCGGTGGCAAAGGAGAGATAGCCGCTCGCGAAACCAGTCAGCGACCAGCAGACTGGCTCGTTGGCCTGGCCGAGATGGAGCAGATGCTGCTCGGCCTCATAGGAGTCCTTCCAGATCGACTCTGCGAAGATGGCCTCATCCTCCGAACTTCTCGCCGGTGGCTCCACGAGCACAAGGCCTTGCAGGGTATGCAGGCGCCCTCCGGCTCGACGCCACTCGACGTCGTTATCTCAAGGGAACTGGGTTCGAAGGCTCTCTGCGGTGCGCCGCCCGTGAGCGTATCCGAAACGCGTGAGGAGGCCGCGCCCGCCCGACATCCCGAGCGTGTCGATCAGCTCTCGACGCAGGAGCCCGAGCGCGACAGCGTCCAGGAGCACCGCTCGCTCGCCGGCGAAGCGGAGAATCCCGCCATCAGCTTCGAACCGCAGTAGCTCTCTCAGATCCAGATCTGCCGTGCGCATCCCGGCTCCTATCAGAACGAGATCAGTAACATCATTCTGATAGCTCGCGTCGCGGCATGACAGCACAAGCCCTCGATATTGCATGACACCATGCATGGCGCGCTGATTGCTCTCAGGGTCGACATCGCCGAGCGAAGTTGTCCGTTGTCAAGTCACGGCACCGATTCGCTCCGGAAACCCGACCGCACGAGGACTACGATCATGCTCAAGACCGTCTCGATTCGTCACCTTGCCCCTGCATTGACCCTTCTCCTGTCTGCCGCCTGCGCGGCACCGGCGCCCGCCGCTGCGACGAATGAAACCACGGCGGCCAAGCTGTGGGAGCAGGAGCAGAAAGCCGCCGAGCGGAACATCGCGATGTTCGATGACCTCGACTTCAACGTGTTCTCGAACCAGCGCTGGGACGACCTGCACAAGAGCCACAGCAAGGACGTCGTCGTGCACTGGCCGGACGGCCACACGACGAACGGCATCGACCAGCACATTGCCGATCTGAAGGCGATGTTCGTCTGGGCCCCGGACACGCGCATCAAGGTCCACCCCATCAAGGTCGCGCAGAAGGACTGGACCGCGGTCGTCGGTGTGATGGAGGGAACCTTCACTCAGCCGATGCCCAGCGGCGACGGCAAGACCATCCCGCCGACCGGCAAGGCCTACAAGATCTCGATGGCCACCTTCTCGCACTGGACCAACGAAGGCCCGATGGATGAGGAGTACCTGTTCTGGGACAACGCGGAATTCATGAAGGAGATCGGTCTCGGGAAGTAAGCCGGAGGTCGCTCCACTGAACTCAAACAACGTCGACCCGATCGGTTGGAGGTTCGTCCATGTCGAAGGTTGCAATCATTGGTAAGGGCAACGTCGGTGGTGCGCTGGCGCGTGGGCTCAAGCGTTCCGGTCACGAGGTGAAGGCGGTCGGCAACGATAAGGTCGCCATCCGCGAAGTGGCCGGCTGGGCCGAGGTGGTCTTTCTCGCCGTGCCGTTCGGGACGCTCAACGACGTCGTCGAGAACGCCGGCCAGGCCCTCGTCGGGAAGACGGTCGTCGACGTCACCAACGCTCTCGACGCCAACATGAACCTGGCCGTGGGCTTCAGCACCAGCGGCGCCGAGGAGCTGCAGCAGAAGCTTCCCCGCTCGCACGTGGTGAAGGCCTTCAACACGGTGTTCGCGCAGCACATGGACACCGGGCGCCTCGGTGAGCGGCCGCTCACCGCGTTCGTCGCCGGCGATGACGCAGGTGCCAAGGGCACCGTCGTCGAGCTCGCGCGCGGCATCGGCTTCGACCCAATCGACGCCGGCCCGCTGAAGAACGCTCGCGTGCTCGAACCGCTCGCGCCCCTCAACATCCAGCTCGGATACGTGTTCGGCATGGGCACGCAGATCGGCTTCAAGCTGCTCCACGGCTGAGGCGCTCGCTCGAAGGTCGCGACCGTTGCATGATCACGCGGGCCGGTCGCGACCCTCGAGCTCCATCTCGCAGCCCTGGGCAACGAGCGTCGGACGCGTCGACCGCCCCGGCTCGCCTGAGCGGGCTTGCGACCCGGCGGATCACGCGAAGACTCCGACGAGGCGCGTCGATCACGACAAGGAGACTGCGGTGGGCTCAGCTTCGATCACGACACCCATGAGTGCCGCAGTCTCGGTGGCAGCCAGCGACGGATGCCGTCTCGCCACCTGGCTCGAGGGTCCCGGCGATGCACCGTTCCTCGTGCTGTCCAACTCGCTCGGCACCAACGTCGACATGTGGAACGCGCAGCGAGAGGACCTGCTCCCTCACTTCCGCCTGCTGCGCTACGACGCACGAGGCCACGGCCAGTCGGACTCACCGCCGGGTGACTACACCATCGAGCGTCTCGCTCGCGATGTGCTCGACGTGCTCGACGCTCACCGGGTCGACCGCGCGAGCTTCCTCGGCCTCTCCATGGGCGGCATGGTCGGGCAGTGGCTCGGCGCTCACGCTGCGACGCGCCTCGATCGCCTGGTGCTGGCCAACACCGCCGCGTCGATGGGCCCTGCGTCGGCCTGGGACACGCGCATGGCGCGTGTTCGCGCCGATGGCATGGCCGCCATCGCCGACGATGTGGTGGCACGCTGGTTCACCCCAGAGTTCCTCGCCGCCTCCCCGGTTGACGTGAATCGCATCCGCGAGATGCTGCTCGCGACATCGCCCGTCGGCTACGTGGGCTGCTGCGCGGCCATCCGCAACCTCGATCTCGTCGCCAGCGCGGCTCGCATCGAGGTGCCGACCCTGATCATCGCTGGCACCCGGGATCCAGCGACTCCCGCGGAGAGGTCAGAGCAGATCGCCGGGGCCATGGGCGGACGAGCCCGCGTGGTCCGCCTGCCGGCGGCGCACCTCTCCAATGTCGAACAGCCCGATGCGTTCAACCGCGCGGTCCTGGAGTTCCTCTCGTGAGCGTGCGCATCGATTCCATCGAGACGTTCCTCCTCGACGTGCCCACGATCCGTCCGCACCAGCTGGCCATGACCTCGATGCGTGCCCAGACGCTGGTCCTTTGTCGGGTGCGCTGCTCCGACGGCAGCTCCGGTTGGGGCGAGGGCACGACCATCGGCGGGCTCAGCTACGGCGACGAGAGCCCCGAAGGCGTCCAGCTGGTCATCGAGCGCTACATCGCCCCGATCCTCGTCGGTCGCGAGGCCTCGCAGGTGGGCGCAGCGATGGCCGAGGTTTCACGCCTGGTGCGCGGCAACCACTTCGCGCGGTCCGCCGTCGAGATGGCGCTCCTCGACGCCTGGGGCCGGAGGCTCGGCGTGCCGCTCAGCGAGCTCCTTGGTGGACGGCGACGCGATCGGCTAGAGGTCGCCTGGACCCTCGCCAGCGGCGATACCGGTCGGGACATCGAGGAGGCCGAGCGGCTGCTCGAGCTCCGGCGTCACCGGATCTTCAAGCTCAAGATCGGCGCCCACGAGCCGCGAGCGGACGTGGCCCACGTCGCCGCGATCGGCCGCGCACTGGCTGATCGCGCCCGGGTCCGCGTTGACGTCAACCAGGCGTGGGACGAAGGCACGGCCGCGTGGGGCATCGCCGCGCTCGAAGCCGCCGGTGTCGAGCTCGTCGAGCAGCCGGTCGGCAAGGCGCAGCGCGGAGCGATGGCGCGGCTGGCCGCGCGCTTCGTGGTCCCCATCATGGCCGACGAGGCCCTTTACGGCCCCGAGGACGCATTCGCCCTCGCCGCGGGAGCCGCGGCCGACGTCTACGCGGTGAAGGTGTCGCCGTCAGGCGGCCTGCGCGCCGCGGGTATCGTCGCGGCCATCGGCGACGCCGCCGGTCTCGGCCTGTACGGCGGGACCATGCTCGAAGGCGGCGTGGGCACCGCCGCGGCCGCGCACCTATGCTCCACCTTCCCGCGGCTAACCTGGGGCACCGAGCTCTTCGGTCCCCTCCTGCTCACCGAGGAGATCCTGCGCGAGCCACTCGTCTACGCCGACTTCGGCCTGATCGTGCCCACCGGTCCCGGCCTGGGCGTCGAGGTCGACGAGACGCGGCTCGCCACATTCCGCCGTCCGGCAGGAGGCCACTGATGCTGTTCCAGGTGACGATGGATGTTCGACTGCCGCCCGACCTCGACGTCGAGCGGGGTAACCAGCTCAAGGCGACTGAGCGGGCTCGATCCCAGGAGCTCCAGCAGAGCGGCAAGTGGCGTCATCTGTGGCGCATCGCCGGTCGCTACGCGAACGTCAGCATCTTCGACGTCGACAGCCCGGCGGAGCTCCACGAGCTGCTCTCGACCTTGCCGCTCTTCCCGTACATGGAGATCACCGTGACGGCGCTGTGCCGGCACCCGTCGTCCATCCGTGACGATGACCAATGACTAAGGAGGATGTCGTGAATCAGCGAATCATCGACGGTGAAAACGTGACGCGCTTGCTCGATCGCGTCAGCGGCCTGGACCACGCCAAGGGCGACCCTCGCGCCAAGAAGCTCATCCGACGGATCGTTCACGATCTGTTCGCGATCATCGAGGAGGAAGACGTCTCCCAGGATGAGTTCTGGGCCGCGGTCAGCTACCTGACCGCCGCGGGACAGGCGCGCGAGGTCGCGCTCCTCTCGCCCGGGCTCGGCTTCGACCACTTCCTGGATCTCGTGGCCGACAAGAAGGATCAGGCCGCGGGTCTGAAAGGCGGCACGCCACGCACGATCGAGGGCCCGCTCTACGTGAGCGGAGCGCCGCTCTCGAAGGGCGAGGCACGCCTCGACGACGGCAGCGAGTCGGGCGAGAGGTTGGTCATGCACGGTCGAGTCATCGGGCTCGACGGCAAGCCCGTGGCCGGCGCCATCGTCGACGTGTGGCATGCCGACACGCGCGGCAACTACTCGCACTTCGATCCCTCGCAGAAGCCGTTCAACTTGCGGCGTCGCATCGAGACAGGCCCCGACGGCCGGTACAGCTTCCGCACCGTGATGCCCTTGGGCTACGGCGTTCCACCCCAGGGCACCACGCAAGCGCTCCTCGACCAGCTGGGCCGACACGGCAAGCGACCGGCTCATATCCATTTCTTCGTGTCGGCGCCCGGCTTCCGTCAGCTGACCTCGCAGATCAACATCGCGGGCGATCCGCTGCTCCACGATGACTTCGCCTTCGCGACGCGCGACGGCCTGATACCCGACATCAAGCGCCACAAGGGCGCCGAGCCCCACGCCGAGATCGACTTCGACTTCGTGCTCCAGCCCGAGGTCGCGGGCGCGCCCGGCACGGTGGTCAAGCGCGAGCGAGTCCAGGGCGCCCATTGATCGGGGAGACGCCATGAAGACGGTCCCGCGTATCACGGCGGCCGAGGCCGCACGTCTGGTCAAGGATGGTGATGTGCTCATGGCCGGCGGCTTCGGCATGACCGGCAATCCCGTTCACCTGCTGCACGCGCTCGCCGAGACCGACGTGAAAGGCCTGACCTACGTGGGCAACAACGTCGGCGAGGCGGGCCTCGGCGGCGGCCGCCTCCTCCGCAACGGGCAGTTGAGGAAGGCCATCGGCTCCTTCCTGACGAGCAACCGCGAGGCCGTGGCGGCGGCGCAGGCGGGCACGCTCGACGTGCAGCTCCTGCCGCAAGGCACCCTGGCCGAGGCCATCCGCGCCGGCGGCGCGGGCATCGGCGGGTTCTACACCCCGACCGCGCACGACACGGTCATCGGCAAAGGTGCCGACGTCCGCGAGCTGGACGGCGTGGCGCAGATCTTCGTGCCCGCGCTGCACGCCGACGTAGCCTTCGTCCGCGCCTGGCGCGCCGATACGGCCGGCAATCTCGTCTATCGGATGACCGAGCAGAACTTCAACCGTGCCATGGCCACGGCGGCCACGATCGTGGTCGCCGAGGTGGAGAAGATCGTGCCGGTCGGCGAGCTCGATCCGAACCAGATCCACACTCCTGGTCTGTACGTCGACTACCTGGTCGAGGCTCACACCTCGCTGGAGGACCTGGGCTCGTCGGCGTCCGTGGACGCGAGCGCTCAGAAAGCCGCGCCGGAGCGACTGGCCATGGCGCGCCGAGCATTGGCCGAGCTCCATCGCGGCGATGTGGTCAACCTGGGCATCGGCGTCCCCACGCTCGTCGCGGACCTGATCGGGCCCGACGACGGCATCGTGCTGCACACCGAGAACGGCATGCTGGGGGTCGGGCCGGCGCCGAAGAGTGGCGGCGCGATGGACTACCCGGTCAACGCCGGCAAGGTCCCCGTCACCGCCCTGCCCGGCTCCAGCTACTTCGACAGCGCAGACTCCTTCGCCATGATCCGCGGCGGCCATGTCGACGTCGCGATCATGGGCGGCCTGCAGGTCGACGCCGCGGGCAACCTGGCCAACTGGGCGATACCCGGCAAGCCGCTCCTCGGCGTCGGTGGCGCCATGGATCTCGCCTCCGGCGCCCGACGACTGATCGTGACCATGGCGCATACCAGTCCCGACGGCACGTCGAAGGTTGTGCCCCAGTGCACGCTGCCCCTTACCGCCGGCAAGGTCGTCGACGTGCTCATCACCGAGCTGGCTGTCTTCCGCTTCCGGGAGGGCAAGATGGTGCTGGTCGAGATCATGCCAGGCGCGACTCTCGAAGAAGTCAGGACGAAGACGGCAGCGCCATTCGTCGAGGAACTGGGCTCGCGAGCAACCACCTGAAGTCATGCATCGGCCCGAACGCCCTCCAGGCCCCACTGCCCGCGCACTTCTTCGTCGTGTTCACGGCCGACGTCGCCCCGCCGTGGCGTTCTTCCACGAAGGTCCGCCTCGATCAGTTGCGGGTGCCTGGTCGGCCGTCGCCCGTGAAGACTCGCCTTCCGCGTTCGCTTCTCCGCGGCCAGATTGGCGTTCCGGGTCACCATCTGGCTTGTTGCCTTCCGGCACCACGTTGTCGTTGGAGACCGCCGACTTCATCGATTGAAGCTGGCCAGGAGCGAGGACACGCTCGCATGCCCCACCCATCGAAGTGATCGTCCAGCTTGAAGTCGCGAGGCACCTCGAACTCCTCGCGCATCAGCGTTGCACGTACGAATCGGTGCGCCGAGCCGAGGCGCAGCTCCTCGACCACCTGGCGTTTCTGCTCGTACGGGAGCACGCCACCGTCAGGGATGCAGAAGAAGCGCGCGCAGTCGCGGTCGATCTCGGCACGCTCCTTCGGCGGAAGCGTCTCGACGACCTTCTGGTAGAGGTTCTCGAAGTCCTCGAAGAATGGCGTGCCCCGGAGCGGCTCCCACATCCGACGCGAGCCTGCGAACGTGTGCGCCTCGCGTCGAGTGATAGGCACGTCGATGAACGACGGACTTCGCATCCGCACCATCGTTCGGCCGGCCTGGCTGTCTTCACGGATGAAGGCGATCGCGTGGCCCGCGTCCGCGATGAACGCGAGGTCACGCCGGATCGGGTTGTCGCCCACATCGAGCTCGCACATGACTATGACCTGCGAAGAACGCTCGGGCGGAGTCATCGAGCTGCGCTTGTGGGTGATGGAGGTTGGGCTTCGCTGATGCGCACCTCGAGGGCCGCCTCCATGAGTTTCCGCAACACGCGTCGCTCGCGGCGCAACGGGATGCCGTCGTAGACGAGCAACTCGACAGGTCCTCCACATTTGAACCTGACGTCGCCTCCCAACGAGGGGACGTAGGTGCCCTCACCCTCGCAGCTTCCGCAGCGCACCGTCGCGACGATACGCTGCACGAACTCGCCCTCGTGGGTGCCCTTGCGGACGCTGTGATGCGCCAGCGCATGCCGGCGCGCTTCTGGGCCGACCTGCCCGAGACGTCGGTCATCCCGGGGCTGCTCGCGGCCGCGCCCGCGCGCGTCAGCGAGATGATCGAAGGCCCCGCGTCGGGCACGTTCAGCTGCCAGGAAGACGAGCCGATCTGCTCGATGAGCGCAGCTGCCGATCGAAGGCGGCGGCGACGTGATCGTGAAGGAGCTGCTCGAAGGTCATGTGCTCTGCTCGCCTACTGATTCCGGTACATCTCGTCCACCCAGGCGTCCTCCATGCCCGCGCAGCCGACGATGGGCGACAGCGTCGTCTTCGACGTGGCCGAGCCCGAGTTGTTGCCGCCCACGAGCTGGAGCAGGCCCGGGTCCAGGTTCGCGTAGGGGATGAAGCCGGTGCGGTAGACGCTGCCGTTCATCTGCACGCGCATGGCCACGGCGCGTGCCGACGCCTTGACGAAGAGCGCCACGTCTGCGACGTCGGCGCTCACCTGCTGGCCAGTGAAGGCGCCCGCGGTACCGAAGCTGCGGTCGCGTCCGTAGGCGAGCCCGCCCAGCGTGAGCGTGCCACCCACGCGCCGGATGGCCGGGTAGTTGCCCGTGAATCCGGGGATGCCGAAGTCAGGATAGATCGCCATGTCGCCACCGTTGAACGTGGCGCGGAAGCGCAGCGCGTAGCCCTGCGCGAGCGGCGCGCGCCGGACGACATCGTCGAAGCTGAGCGCGAGCGTGTCGGCGCTGGTCGTCGCCGGGTTGCCCCATGTGGTGCGCCAGGGCGCGGACGAGCTGGACAAGGGCGCCGTCCAGTGGTCGTCGACCGAGCGCGCGGTGGTCGAGGCGTTGGCGACGTAGAGCTCGTGGCGGATGTCGAGCGGGTCGGGCAGGGGTGCCTGGTCGGGGCAGGCGAGCCCGGGCGGGTTGGGCTCGTAGCGCCACTGCGCGGCCAGGTAACCCACCGACGAGCGCGGGAAGCAGCGCGCCGCGTACAGGTAGCTCCACATGGCGATGCGTGCCTCGCAGGCGACCCGGGTGTCGGAGTCGAAGGCCGCGGTGTAGATGAACTTGAAGCCGGCCTTCTCGAAGGCCTCGAGCGCTGCAAAGGCGTTGTAACGGGGCTCCAGGTCGACGGCCGTGGTGCTGTCGCGATCCCCGCCCGAGCCCCAGGTGTACTGCCAGGGCACGAAGATCACGCCCGAACGGAAGGCGGTCTTCTGGCTCTCGGTGAGCCCGACGAGCCGGCGCAGCGATGGTGACAGGTGGACCCACTCGGTCGGCGACAGGAAGGAGTGGTACTTGTAGCCGCCGGTCGACTCGGGATCCCACTCGTCGCCGTAGACCAGCACCTTGGTGCTGCTGCCCAGGATCTCCTGCACCTTCTTCATGCGCCGGTGGATCGACGTGTTGACGAGCGCGGCGAGCTTGTCGGCGTTGCTGCCGGAGGTCTGCGCTAGCACGAAGTCGCGATCGAGCTGCGAGGCGCGGTGCGAGCCCGGCAGCCCAGCCGGGGCGCCACCCGGCACGAGCACGTGGTAGCGCCGGTCGATGGGGTAGGGGTCGCCGAACTCATCGTAGCTGAGCACGACCGCATCGACGCCGTCATAGCCGCCGTCGGGCAGGTTGCCGGCGTCGCGGATCACCTGGACGAGGCGGGCGAACTGCGCGTCCATGCCGTTCGGATCCGGCGCGTAGGTGGGCGACGCGATCAACCCACCGCCGGGCAGGCTGATCCGGTTCATCTGCACGGCGGGATCCGTGAGCGTCGACCACCAGCCGGACGAGGCCGAGCCGATGGTGATCATGGGCAGGAGCTTGATGCCACGCGCCCGGGCCGCGGTCATGGCGCGCTGGAGCGGCGCGCGCAGATCCTCGACCTTCGTGAACCCGGTCCAGCCGGTGGGATCGAGCGTGATGGCCGCGTGCGTGTAGTACTCGGCCGAGATCTGCGCGAGCCAGGCGTCGAAGCCGGCGGGCACGCCGTTCGCGAAGCTCGCCGCGGGGAAGCCGGACATGGCGATGCGCGCGCCGTTGAAGGTGAGCGAGAGCCCGGACGATGCCGTGGCCAGCGGGGCCTCGGGCGCGACCTCCGGAACGTCCTCGGGCGCCTCGCAGCCGAGCGCGGCGAGGGCCAGGGTGAGGGCCAGGATGGTGCGGACGAGGGAAGTCATCGAGGTGCGGCGTAGCGAGCTCATGGCGAGTGCCGGAGCAACTCCCGGACCAACTCGCGGATCGAGGCGTCACGCGCACTTGCGTGGCACGGGGGCGTTGCGCTTCTCAACGCCCGCCATGCCTCGCACGTAGAGAGGCTCTACTCGCAGCGGTTCAGGGCGTCGCGGATCGGGGCCGGAGGCTGGGAAGAAATTCCGCGAGGCCTTGCGCTGACGGCGTTCGCGAGCCCCGCGGCGCAGAGGCCGACGGCGAGCATCCCGAAGAGGCCGCTGGTCACGGCGGCGAGCACGACGAAGGGCATGGTCGCCAGCATGGCTATGGCGTTGGGCACGCGCCTCGGCAGGAGCAGGAGCAGGCACTCGATCAGCACCAGCGTCGCCAGGCCGGCCGAGCGGACCGCGACGAGGAAGACGTCGTCGCCATCGGGCATCCAACCCCGGAAGCGGCCACTTCCGTGAGCGCTGGCGAGCCAACCAAGCGTCACACACACTTTTCACAGGTTCGCCTAACCTAGGTCCGGTGCCCACGCCCACGGGCACCTGTAGTCGCCGGGGAGCCAATGCGGCTCCCATGATTTTCGCGCCCCCCAAATTGCCATTCCCACTGTGCCCCTTCGCCTGCTGTCCCGAGACATCCGCCGTCACGCGTGGGACGCGGCCACACCGCCGCCGAAATCGCCATGGACGCCAGCAGGTTGCACGTCGGCACGAGTCCTGCTCTGCGCCAGGCTCGAGCTGGCGGCGCGATTCCGTCTAGATCGCCAGCGTCACCGCATCCCCGACCCTCGACGCTGCCTGAGACGAACGGAGACGCGACCCTTGCGCAGACACCTTCTCACCATGCTGCTCGTCGCCCTCGCCGGCTGCGCGGCGGACGCCGCCGACGAGAACCTTGCGACCACCGATGAGGCGCTGGTCGGCGGCACCGAGTTCTCGGCGCTGACCGCGTGGCAAACCGGAACGATCGCACTCAGCACCGGCTGCACCGCCTCGCTGGTCAGCCGGCGCCACATCCTCACCGCCGGGCACTGCGCGCAGAGCCCGGTCTACTTCTGGAACGGCAAGATCAAGATCGCGCAGAGCGGACGCCAGGACGCGAGCGCGGCGTGGACCGAGGTCCGGATCAAGCAGACGCACGTCCACCCCGGCTGGACCGCGATGTGCTTCACCACCAGCTGCTCGCCGGCTACGGCTGCGAGATCGGCGTGGGCGGGCCGCCGCCGCGCCCGGCGCGCCTGAATATGCAGTACACCACCACGCTCGCGGCTTCGCGCATCAACGACTTCGGCGTCAAGGTGCAGCCGGCGCTGCTCTGGCAGCTCGAGAACAGCGACATGGTGACCGCCGGCAAGCTCGCCGACCCCAACTCGGCCAGCATCTGCCCGGGTGACTCGGGCGGGCCGCTCCTGCTCAGCTCGCCGCGCGAAAACGGGCCCGTCTATCCCACCAACATGGTGATCGGCGTGAACGCCTACTGCACGTTCCGCGCCGGCTCGGGCGTGTCGCTGCGCAACATCCACGCGCGCCTGAACGACTCGGGCGTGACCCTGACCTGGCTGACCGGAATCCTCCCCGATTCTTCGTACGTCTACCTGCAATGAGGAGAATGCCAATGATGACCCGAATCCTTTCCTTGATGTTCCTCGCAGCCACCTTGCTCGCCGGCTGCGCCCTCGACGACGGCACCGCCGCTGACGAGCCCGCCGCCACCGACGTGGCCCAGAATGAAGCAGCCGTGGTCGGCGGCCTGTTCACCGTCCAGGGCTTCGCGACCCCGGTCTGCCCGCCCTTCGCCAACGTCGGCGTGAATGCGTTCTTGGGCGGGAGCCTCAGTTACAATGCCAGTAACCAGACCGATTTCGACTTCTACGTCAACGTCTGGCAGGGCATCTACGACGACAGGGGCCATCAGCTCGAGGCGCTGAGCTCGACCTGGAACCCGATCCGGGCAAACACCGCGATCTGGTGGGACCAGACGCAGATCAATCGCCCCCTGCCGGTGACGTACCTTGCGCCCGGCGACGTGACCCTGACCGCGGTCACGCGCGTCACGGATTCGTGGACCGGCCAGGTCGTGTACACGAACGCGGTCAACACCTGCCGCTTCCACGTCTACTAGCCACCAGCCGCGCGTGGGACACGAGCGCCCGGCGCGCGCGACCACGCTGAGACAGCGCGCCATCGACGATGAATCTCGCGTCGATAGCGCGTGGCGCACGGGTTGCACCGAGGGACCGCGATGACGACGAAGAGACGCGCGATGCGCTGGCTGCTCCTGGGGCTCGTGGCCGCGGGCGGCCTCAGCATGATGCGGACACACTGGCTCACCGACGCGCGCGGACCGGCTCGGCCCGCGCACGCGTCGGCGACGCCGGTACACGCGGAGGTGCAGCGCGCGAGCCCTGCCCGGCCGCGCCCCGTGGCAGCGGCGGGCGCGAGCCCGGTCGACCTCGACGAGCGGCACGACCAGGTCCGGCAGGAGCTCGAGACGCACCTGGGGCTGGCCTTCGCGCAGGGGCCCGACGCCGAGTCGAGCTACAAAGCGTCGCTGGCCCGGCTGCGCGCGCACGCGGCGATGGCCGCGGCGGCCGCGGCCGAGGCGTACGACCAGACCGCGACCGAGGAGTACGCGCGGCGCTGGCAGCTCGTGCCACGCTCGGCGAGCTGCAGGCGAAGGAGGCCGTGCCCGCGCTCGCCGAGGTGGCCGGCTCGGCGATTCCGCCCGGCACCGGCGGCGAGAACGGCACCGAGTCGGAGGAGCGCATGATCCGCATGCGCGCCGTCGAGGGCCTGGGCGCACTCGCGCTCGCCGGTGAGGAGGGCGCGGTGGCGGCGCTGGAGGCCTGCACGCACGTCGGCAACGCGACCGTGCGCGCCACCGCAGTACACGCCTACCTTCGCATCGACCCCACGCGCGCCGCGGCGCTGCCCGAATCGGATCGCTGGATGGCCGCGATCCGCGACGGCGACGTCGTGACCGATGCGCCCATCAGCCCACCCACCAGCACCCCGGCTCCGTCGCGCTGACCGAGCCGTCACGCCATCACCCATTCACGTACGGAGGAGAAATGCACGCCATCGCCAGATCGCTCCCGGCCCTCGCCGCCTCGACGTTCCTCTTGCTCGCCGCCGGGCCCGCCGGCGCCGTCCCCTGCGGGGCCACGGTGGGTGACGACAACGCCAGCGGCGACACTTACTTCGCCGCGCGCTGGGCCTGCCGGCAGGACTACGTCAACTTCTTCTGGACCGCCTACCACTTCGACCAGCAGGACTGGGACGAGGGCTTCGGCTTCGAGAACGTGTGCGACGTCAACCTGCCGCTCGCGCGCACGTTCAATGCGTTGTACGCGCTGCACTACGCGGTCGCCAACCCCGCCACCCAGCCGGGCGACTTCAGCGGCAACATCTTGCGCTGGGGCGGGAACTACGCGCGCACGCACATCGACGAGCTCGACGGGCGCTGCCAGGGCGACAACGCGCTGGCGTTCACGATGTGGGGCCCGATCATCGACAACTACACCGAGCTGTACGCCCCGTTCTTCTACGGCACCTCGGTCGTCGAGCGCGCCTCGACGATCCTGCACGAGTCCCGACACGCCGACGGCTGGCTGCACGACGCCCCTGACAGCTCGTGCCTGCGCCACGCCAGCTGCGACTCGTCGTGGAACTACGACGGCGCCAACCGATGGCAGGTCACGTGGCTCTGGTGGTACCGCAACGAGGCCACCGACACGACACCGGCGATGAAGGCGCGCGCCAAGGACCGGGGCAACGACGTCATCTTGAATGGCTTCGCGGCCAATCCTGGTTTCCTCATCCCCTAATACCTCGCCACAGCGAAGATGACCGGTTCAGGCCGGGCGTGGCGCGGGGGCGTCCGGCGCCGGCCGGGTCGGAATCCGCATGACCGCGAGGCACCTGCGCACCACGGCCTCGAGCGGCTCGTCCGGACCCACGTGGGGCCGAACGGCATCGATCGCCTGGCGTGCCTCGCGCTCTTTCCAGCCCATCGACTTGAGCCCCATGAACGCATCCGCCAGCTGCTGCTGCGCCGC
>OBEQ012307921.1_pt1 | contig 14844 bp, 14 predicted proteins | sample 1670901 | NCBI WGS metagenome assembly OBEQ01 (sample SAMEA104232315, study PRJEB22302) | groundwater metagenome | biome: forest; feature: aquifer; material: groundwater | place: USA | collected 2011-08-07 | depth 5.4 m | reverse complement strand
TTGGTGTTGGTGTTGGTGTTGGTGTTGGTGTTGGAAGTATTTAGAGGTGTGACAACATCGCTGCCAAGCGGAGCAAATGGATTTAGTCGGCCTTCAGTGCCATCTTGGGTAAGTGTGATGCCATGAGAACCATCCAAACTAGTAAACGCGACATCGGAAAAAATAGAATCATCTAATTTTATATTTTTTACAGAAAGAAGCAGGGTCAGAAAGTCTTGAGTAATCAAAGAACTATCCCCTCCTGCCACCGCGCTTGCCGCCGCCGAGAGAGGCGTAGAAGAAATTAGGGCAGGCGCATTATCGGAAGATTTTCTTGTAAAAAAAATATATCCCAAAACAAGGGCTGCTCCGATTGCGACAAATATTATTATGTTTCTTAATTTTGGCATTTTAATTTTTCAACCAATAAGTTTTAATTTTAAAATCATACTTATAAGATTCGGCAGAGGGAGAATTAGGGGTTCCGCTCCCGCTCGTGCCTGCGCTCGAGGAAAATTGAATTGATGACACATCAACAATCCTTAAGTTGCTTTCCAAGTCCCTTGTAAAATTAAGAAAATTATTATAAGTGCCGGAAGTGGAGAAAGATAAATCCCATATCCCATAATCTTTATGCGAAGTTTGAACCGCTCCACCCCCTTGCACGCTTGCTGTTGGGACAGATGTAGCAGCTGTGGCGCCTTTTGCGGTGCTGTTAGTTGTGGTTGTTGTATTACTGCTGTACTGCACATCTTTTAGCGCCATACCATATGGTACGCCTATTTGTTCTATTTCCAGAATCAAACGTATATTGTCGACATTTTCAGGCAAAAGCTTGCTGAGCTTTGCTAAATTAGCAGGATCAATGGCATTCTCTTTGAGAGTTAACTTGTCACGCTGATTTTCGAGCGCTTTAGAGTTATCAAGAGCTTCATTATAGGAATCCACCTCCGTTTTTCTCAGTCCAATCTCATTGTAAATAGGATTGGCAAATACAAAAAAAACAGCGACAGCAATTCCTATTAAAATTATCGGCATTATGAATCTCAGCATAAAAATTTAGCTAAATTTAACTTGAACTTTTCGTTAAGACCGTTTGCTTGTAATTGACAAAATTTGGGTCGACCGAAAATTCTAGTTCGAAAAGAACATTGCCTTTGTCGTCAAGCGCAAGATTGGAAAAAACAGGATCGATAAAATTCTTGCCCTCACTCTTAGTGGAAAAAAGGTCAGATTGAAGCGCAACAGAACGATAACCCACGGCAATACCGCTCATTTTTATTGTTACCTTAGCATTCTTGTCCGTTCCGAGTTCATAACCAAATTTGGTGTAACGAACAGTTTTCATGGTAATAGCGCCGAGAGCTTGGAAAATTGGAGTTATGGCTATATGTTTAAACAATATTTCACTCGATGCGCGCAGGCGTTTGTCTAGCACCTGAAGCTCTGTTATTTTTGAAGGTTCAAAGCGTTTTTTGGCCAAAGTGAGAGTGGTTTGCATATCTATAATTTTTTTGGTTAAACTTGCTCTCCACAAATAAAGTCCGCCAGTCGCCAAAATGACAGTAAACAAAATAGAAACAGAAATAATAGTAAAAATACCGATGGAGCGGCTTGGAGCGGCGCGCTCTTCCACCATAGGTTTTTTAGGTATGAACGATGTCTGAAAATTCGGCTCCATTGTACTTACATTATATTATAAAAACAAGAGATAATGAAAGCAAATTGTGGACAACTAATGGAACTTATCCCTAAGAACACATCCACCCCGCCCTAAAGGGCACCCCTCAAGAGGGGAATAATTCTAATTCAGCGATTCCCCTCTTGAGGGGTGACTCGGTAATCCAAGACGGGGTGGACGCATTTTATCTTTGGCATATATTAATTTTAATAGAAATCGTTTCCAGAGTTAACTTCGTTACTGCAATTTCCGGAGCGCAAGTCCCAGCGCCACAGCGAATTCCGAACCCATCGTTTGGAGAACTTTGTCTAAAAATTCCGGAGCGTGAACCTTGGAGAATGGCAGTCCAACCTCTATTTCCACTCGAAAATTGTTTGCTGCCGACTCTTTGAGCCCTTTTAGAAGTGAGCCGCCGCCCGAAAATATTATCTTGCTTATAGTTCTATTGTATTTCTTTTCATAACCCAACAACACACTGTTGGTTTCTGAAAGGATGTAGTCAACATGAATTTTTATAATCTCCGACAAACTTTTTTCCACTGGGTTTCCAAAAAGACCAAAATCTTTTTTCATTTTTTCCGCTTCTGAGAAAGGAATGCTCAAAGACTTGGAAATGGAGTCGGAAATATCAGCTCCCCCGCGCTCGATCGTGTGATAATTTTTAACCATCCCGAATTCAACGATGGAAAGCTTTGTGCGCGACGCGCCAAAATCCATTAGTAGGACCGGGGAAAGTTCGTGTTCAAAATTCGCCCGAATCGAAGAAAATATTTCAATCTCAAAAAAAGACGCGGTCATCTGAGACTCGGACACAATCGAACGATATTTAGAAGTTGCGTCATTTTGTGTCGCCACAACTAACACGCTTGTCTTTTCTGTGGGTTTTTTAGGAACTTCAGCGTTATTTAGGACTATATTCATTTCTTCGAAAGAAGATTCTTTCTTTGGTAAGATAAAATAATCAAGAGAAACTTCTGTAATCGGCACTGGAATATATTTGCGGGCTTCTGTAGAAACAATAGCCGCCATTTCTTTGTCTCCCATTTGAACTGGAAGTTCGATGGCAAAAATTAAACTTGACTGCACGGGAATAGAGAAACCCGCCGAGGTGGCAGTCACTCCGGACTGTTTTACGACTTCTTTCAGAGCTCCTGCTACTTTTTCAACCGAGAGATTGGTGACCCTACCGACATCAAGCTCGGCATAAGGACCGAGGGCTATCGCTCCATATGTCTCAAGTATCGCCCTGCCGGCTTTCCTTTTAATCTCAACCACCTTAATCGCTGAAGAGCCGATGTCGATACCGACAGCGCTATCAGAAGCTCCGCCCCTAAATCCTGAGAAAAAATTTTTTAACGGATTGTCCATTCGTGCTAGAATTATATCATATATGCCATTATTAAACACTATATTAGGCAGTGTTTTAAATCTTATTTTTCCCGTAAAATGCGTCTCCTGCAGCAAAAATGGTACAGACTTTTGTGCTTCATGCGCCTCCGACGCTCCTTCGGCCGAACGGGAAACGGCAAATTGGATTTACCCTCTCTACGACTACCGCCATCCGCCAATTAAAAAGGCGCTGTGGCTGCTCAAGTACAAGGGCAAGAAAAGATTGGCGAATATTTTCGCGGAAGTTTTGTATGAAAAAATTATGGAAGAATTATCGGAACTATCTGTAATGGAAAATTTTCGTGAACCCATTTTGATTCCTATCCCCCTCTCGGCTAAAAGATACCGCGAGCGCGGATACAACCAAGCGGAATTGATTTGCCGAGAATTGGCGCGGTTATCGAAAACAAAAAACCCCCTTTTATCCCCCTTATCAGGGGGAAATGATTTGCCTCCCCTGATAAGGGGAGGTCAGGAGGGGTTGAGAGGGGCTGGGGGTGAGGTATTCACTTTCAGGAATGATGTCCTAATCAAACCAAAAGAAACGGAACATCAAGCGCGAATCGAAAACCGAAAAGAGCGTTTGAGAAATATTATTGGTTCGTTTGCGGTGAAAAATACCGAAAATATAAAAAATAAAAATATAATTTTAATAGATGATATAACCACCACCGGAGCGACATTAAACGAAGCCAAAAAAACTCTTAAAAAAGCAGGAGCGAAAAAAATAATAGCCTTCACCGCGGCGCATTAGAAATGAAAAAACCCTAACGCGAAGTCAGGATTCTTTCATCCTCCTTTCTCGTTAAGGTTTTTGGACTTTCGTCCGATGTTATTTCTTTGGTTTGAGAATATCTATTGCCTTTGTGAGATATATTCCCCTCTCAGTCATGTACTGCCTTTGGGCGAGCCGCTTGGTCTTGGCGTCGTAAACAACCAAGACTGCCCACAACAGAACCAAGCAAAAAGTTCCGCCGACCTCGAGCTTTGTTCCCCTGCCCAAAATGAGGGGCAAGAGGATGACAGCAAAGTATGCAAAGATTGGTGCGATCACCAAGTGGTGATAGACATCTCCCCATTGCTGAGGACGGTCCATTACCCACCATGAAAAACCAAAACCAATTGCTATTAGTAAGGCTCCAAGATGGAACCATCCACCATAGACATTTGAAATCGATTCTGCTCTCTTAATAATTTCAGCGCCCATCAAGACCACCACGAGCAGGGCGCCGTCGCCCAACATTGCGCTGTAACTTGTGTTGTAAAACAAACCTTCAAAATGGTCCCGCAAGAAGAAAATTGCACCCAAGGTAACAACATACAGCAGAAATGCTGTCGCCCAAATTGGTAATGTTACCAACACCCAATAACCGCCAACTAAGTTTTTCATATTTTTTACCTATCCTATTTTTATGAACAGCGAAAAGCACACCCAAGTGTGCAACTTACTGTCCTACTGTTTGTTCTGTTATAGCACGAAAAAGCCTTATTTGTCAATGCTTGTCCCCTATTTTTCACTCAAAAAGAATTTTTGCACTATGAAATACTGCAGGTAGCCAAATACCAGAAGAATCAGCAAAGACTTGATGAAAATATCAAATGCCGGGAACGGAAGCGTGATATTGAAAAAGTGAATCACAAACGGAATTTGCAGAACTAAAATAAGCAACAGAAACTGTAAAAATCCTAGTAAAAAGAGCTGGAATTTTTCTTTTTTCATCAAGCAATCGCAGTAAACTTTGGTGGCGAAAATTAAAAACAAAAAACCAAAGAGAATAAAAGAAAGTCCGACGAGCGTGTTTGAAGGCGCAATTTTTAGATAGTGCGGACTAAGCAAGAACACTAGCGCGGAGCCGATGGCTTCAATGATGGCGCACACAAAGACAAGTGGCATAACTCGCGCCAAAAATGGTTTGGTCGAAGCCGGCAGTATTTTGCCGGAAGGACGCAGCGCCCAATAGGAAATCAAAATTCCGGAAAATCCGACGGTGAAATAATTTATGAAAGTGATGTTGAGCGGAGTGAGCGGATACGGATAGCCAAACAGGCTGATGATTATAAAAAAGATCAGCCCAAACAAGCTCATATTTATATACACGCCGGAATTTATTTCGATGCTGCGGATAAAATGGTCGGCGAGTTCCACTGCCCCCGGCAAATCCGAAAAACTGTTGGTCATGAGGACGACATCGGCAAGCTGACGCGTCACCGGCACGCCGTCAAACATGGCGATACCGAGGTCGGACTTTTTCATGGCCATGGCGTCGTTCACACCGTCCCCCACCATGGCGGTAAAGCCATTTTTTTTAAATTCTTCAATGAGCTTCACTTTTTGTTCCGGCAAAATCTGCGCAAACACAGTATATTTATGAGCGCGCATTGCAAACTCTTCTTCACTCCACTCGGCAATATCTTCTCCGCTGACGATATCGTCCGCGCCTTTGATGCCGACAGAGGCAGCCACTGCTTGCACGGTTTTGGGATTGTCGCCGGAAATTACCCGAATGCGCACTTTGCGTTTGTTAAAAAATTCTATCGCTTCTTTGATGCCCGGACGCAAATTATGACGAAAAACAAAGACCGCTACGATTGAAAACGAAGCTCCTCTCAGGTCTCTAGAAAATCCAATTCCGTTTGAGCGGGCAATACACAACACTCTTTTCCCCGCTTGCGCGTTTTCTTCCGTGATATCGCTAAGCCATTTTTTTTCTGCTTCATTTAAGGTCTTCGGAAGAAAAATGTCCGGCGCGCCGACAAAAATCGTCTGCATCTTATTCCCTTCCTGTGTTTCCACCGCTCCATACCTGCGCCAAGAAGAAAAAGGCACTATGCCTTTGATTTCCATTTTTTCTTGCTTTACTTTATCCTGACTGTGAACTAGACTATTTTCACTCAGATATTTTTTTACCGCTACAAATGTTTGCGAGGAGTCGCTGGAATTAAGAACATATGTATAAATATGCGAAAAAGATTCAGGGTCTTTGAAACCCTGAAAAGTATGCGCATCCTCGACCGCGAGAACATTGTCCGTGAGCGTCCCGGTCTTGTCGATGCAAAGATTTTTTATGCGTCCGAGCTTTTCCGTTGAATTTATTTCCTGAAAAAGAACTTGGCGTCTGGAATAATGCGCGGCGCCGATAGCAAACAAGAGAGTGATGACCACCACCAATCCTTGCGGCACAATTGTGCTCGCGAGCGCGCCGGCATTGCTGACTATCTCTACTTTGGAAGAATGCAGAAAAATCCCGCGGGTAACAACAAAAACAAGAACCGCGAGCAAAATATAGCCCATGTATTTTATAACCGTGTTTATCCCCTGCTGAATAGAACTTGGATTCGCGGCATATTTTTTAACCTCTCCGGCGATGATCGAAACTCGGCTATCTTTGAAAAGACCTTCGGCTTCCATCACCCCGCTTCCAGAGGTTACGATTGCTCCGGCAATAATTTTATCTCCTTCTTTTTTTTCAAAAGAATCGGACTCGCCGGTCACCAGAGCTTCGGAGATTTCCAGATTGTTTGCGGAAATTAGTTTTCCTTCGGAGGGTGTTTGATCTCCGAGTTTTAATTGAATCAAATCGCCCTTCTTTATTTCTTCCGCCAAGATCAGAGTGTCTGTTTTGTCCTGATTGACGCGAGTAACCCGGAGCGCAGTCAGCATCTGCAATTTCTCCAAAAGCACTCGCGCATGGATGTCTTGGGTAATGGCGATAAAAGTATTTAAAAAAAGGACAATGCCCAGAAATAAGGCAGCTTGTTTATCGCCAAAAACAAAAAGCAAAATAACAACAAAAAGAATGATGACATTGACCAAGAGCATCGCGTTCCGCAATATAATCGGTCCCACGGAAGGCAACACCCGCCTATAAATTTCAAATTTACGCATAAATAATTAGAGCTTAATTATAGCAATTTTCCTCACTTATTTCATCTAATAAAAATAAAAGAAAAAACCCCAACCGATTGAGATTTTATCTCGTTCTGCATTGAGGTTAATATTTTGATTTGTGCATCGGATCAATCACGCAGTTTTAGCCATATTGGCATAATATCTGCAGAATGAATCCAGTAGTCCGTCTGGGCGAATGACATGAGTGCAACATCTGTCGATGCGATCTTCGTCCCATGTTTCCGCGCCCATGAAGGGTTTAATAAAAAGCCTAAAGGCATTTGATTCTTCCACTTTGACTTCAAGTGTTTTCATCAAATCCCCTAGTTCTGTGCCATCACACCCACAGCGCTTGAGATCTTCAATGCTATAGTTGACTTTGTCAGCCAATGTAGCTTGGAGTTTGGCGATATCCAAGCCGCAAGTTGAAGGCGAGATATATTGGTCGTTGACCCGAAACAACCAACCGATGGTCGCACAGTTCGGGTCGCCACAAGGTAGTGGCGTAAAGTCGTTGAGAGACACAAGGTTCTTCGACTGTTCGTTTAAACCGAGAATTATATCCGCAGTCGTGATTGGTTCAAATGTTTTCCTGTTTGGGATTCTTCCGGAGGAAAACATCGGTTGGAAGCTAACCCCACGGATATGCTTGAACTGTCGCGCATAACTAACCGTATCCCAAAGGTGAGAAAGGTTGCTGTGGTTGACAGTCATTGCGAGCGTAATGGGAATATTAAACCGCTCGCAATTACGAATTGCTTGTTCACGAATCTCCCGCAAATCAGCCCCTCGCAACTCCATCTGGCCCTCTTCTTGCGGTCCGTCAAACTGCAAATAGAGTTGAATATTGTCCCCTTCTTTGAAAAGATTCCCCATTTCTTTCAAGAAAGCTCCGTCTTTAGCAAAACGGACTCCGTTGGTATTCACCAGCAAGTAGTCAATTTCAGGGTTTGACCGTACCCACTCCACAAGTTCGAAAAACTCGGGATGAATCGTTGGTTCGCCACCAGAGAACTGAATAATCTCGATGTGACCTTTCCTGTCGATTACTCCCTGGATGCGAGCCGTGATATTGTTGAAACTGTGATATTTAAGTTTCGCCCCGCCAACACCTAAAGGTGAGTTAGCAAAGCATGTAGGACACTTCAGGTTACAGGAATCCACAATCTCAATGAGCGCAAGACAAGTGGACAATTTCTCAATCGTTCCTTTCTTAGCTTCATTGAGAGCGTTACTTCCAAGAAAACCCGACTTGCCCTCGCCAGCAGAAGAACAACTCGTACCGCAACCGCAGGAGCTGTTGATTGGATTCCCTTGGGCAAGCCAGTAGAAACGCGCATCAGATGCAATAATGGATTCTTGCATCCCATGACTACGGCAATGTCGACGCATAATCACTTGCTCACGCCCATTCTTAACAACTTTCACGACCCGAGCAGGCGTATCCTTATGACATAGAGGGCACCTACTGACTGTCTTCTTCAAGACAGTTTCTATTGTCAAGGTACTGTTTAAAAAACTCATAATTTCTCCTATATTTAAAGGTTAATTGTTCTCTATTTCATAAAGAACAGTAACACAAAAAAGACGCTAATCAAACTTCACTATTCAAAATTTTAGAGAACCCCTCTATTTCCGAATGCAAATAAACAGTATAAATAAAATAGCCCTATTCCAATAATAATCGTTAGTATAATCGCGGCAATAACTTTAAAAATAGTTCTGCCAACTGTTTTATATGTTTTTTCTTCCACCGAAGACCCGCGCGCTGAAAAAGCAGAAATAAGATAAATAACAATTAGTCTTATTATTATTGATGTTGGACTTATCCCAAAAAGACCCCATGTCCCCTGAACTGATTGAAACCAAGCAATTATAAGCACATCAATTATTACCAAAACAAAAAAAGTAGTCCAAATAACTTTATTTTTATGCGCTTTTAAGTCAGTCGTTTGCACAGACGGTTGCGGTACTCCGGATAAGTTGACTGGTGACATTACTTCCTTTATATCGCTCTCAGTCCAACCATTTGCAAGGAGATTAGATTTAATCACAGAATCAGGAGTATTTTTAGCTCTCTCTGCTTTGATATATGAAATTATTTCAGGCGTAATCATATTAAATAGATTTTTTATACCGCTTCGAAAAATACACTGTATAGTATATCACAAGCGCCGCTGCAAGTAACTGGATAGAAGACAATCCTGCAAATAAAATATCTCGTGGCTTAAGAAATTCTTCAAAGAGTCTAAACAGAGAATAACAAACAACAAAAATACTAAACAAGTCACCTTCTTTTATAATCTTTTTCTTTTCGATTTTTTTGATGGCTATCCACAGCAAAACTATAAATAAAATTTCATAGAGAGATGTCGGATGGCGAGGAATTCCGTCTCCCTGATTAAAAGCCCATGGAAGATTGGAAGGTAGACCAACAGTGCCATCTATTACTCCTGTCAAAAAACATCCGATTCTGCCTATTATTATTCCAAGCATTAGAGGATAAACAAATAAATCACCAGTTTTTCTTTTTACTTTTAATATTTTCTTGGTGATTTCTACTCCTAAAATGCCTCCCGCGATGGCACCGGCAACAGTTTGCCCCCCAATGTAATACATCCACGTCGGTGGATGCAAAAAAAGTCCGGGATTTTCTAAAGCGGAGACAATGCGCGAACCTAGAAAGGCTCCAATAGCCATGCCGATAATTATCCACCACTCTGCCTCAGGCAAAAGCGGATCTGATTTTTTCTTATTTCTTAAAAATATAAAATAACGATAGCCGACAAAAAACGCGAGAAATTCAAAAACAGGATGAGAAGGGATGACTATTCCCGCTATATGTATATCAATAGGAAAGTTCATAAAATTTCAAATTTACCAATAATACTATTATATACTATAATGAAAAACATGACTGAGCCCTTGAAAAAACTTCATATTGCCATGGTTTGCGACCCGATCGGCAGTAATAAATCCGGCGTGGTCGTCTCAACTATGCGATTTTCGAAGCTATTAAAAGAGCGGGGGCATCATGTTATTTTCATCGGCGCACGGTCAGCCGAGCACAAGGATCACAGTCATCATAATGAGATAAAAGCTTATCGATATCGCAGTCTGCCAGTCCCAAAGTCCGGCGGGTGGAATCTGGCTTTTCCCACCGTCAAAGAATTAAAAAAGGTTTTTCAGGAAGAAAAAACAGACATAGTGCACATAATTTTGCCGATGTCGGGAGCCATCGTCGCGATTAAAGCGGCGAAAGCCCTCGGCATTAAGATAGTGGCACATTCGCATTCCCAGCCGGAAAATTTGTTCATGGATATGCCAAAATTTGTGCAACCCACACTTAGTAGTCTATGGAATAAATACTTGACTTGGATTTACGGAAAATCCGATGTCTTGATTTATCCTTCAGAGCTCGCGCGCAGTTTGCTTGAAAAATTGAATGCTAAAAATCATCCGTCAGTAGTGATAAGTAATGGAATAAATTTAAAAGAATTTCGTTCTATGCCGATCCGAGATTTCTACGAGCGATTTAATATACCAAAAAATAAAACAAACTTACTTTTTGTGGGGCGATTGTATCCGGAAAAATCGATTGATACTTTGATTAAAGCCGTGCCTCACATAATTAAAAAAAATCCGAATATCCATGTAATGCTAGTCGGCTCTGGGCACATGAAACCAAAATTATCTAAGCTGGTACATCGTCTAGATTTAAAAAAATATGTTACTTTTCTTGGACTAGTTAGTGAAGAAGACAAAATATTGGCCTATAACGCAAGCGACATCTTTGTCCTGCCGTCTTTAGCAGAACTTGAGGGAATGGTAGTTTTAGAAGCGATGGCTTGCGGCAAACCGATCCTCATTGCCGATGCGAAAATGAGCGCCTCTAGATACTTTGTAGATGGCAACGGCTTTTTATTCAAGGCTCAGGATGAAGCAGACTTGGCAGACCAAGCTTTGAAACTCATCTCCGACCCAGAACTAAGGAAAAAGATGGGAGAAAAAAGCCTGGAAAATATTAAAAAGTATGACATACATAAGAGTGTTGATTTTTTAGAGAAAGTCTATTATTCAGTGCTATCCCAGTAGTGGAGCAAAGCTCACTACGGGACAAGAAAAGCAATGAGAGAATCTTATTTTAAAGACGAAATATATTTTAGGACAAATGTTTTCAAGGAGGGCAGACTAACCCTGGTATTTGTTCATGGCGTTTCCGGCTCTTCTTCGGCGTGGTATTCATACGAGAAAATATTTGAAAATAAATACAATGTTTTAACTTACGATATTCGCGGACATGGAATGTCGAAAAAATTCCCTAAATATTCCGATTATGAGATAAAAAACTTTGCGCAGGATCTTCATAATCTGGTCACATATTTACATATTCCTAAATTTGTTTTGATTACCAACTCTTTCGGCGCGCTTATCGCGCTCGAGTATATAAAATTGTGGAGAGAAACCGTAGTCGCAAATGTTTTCACTTCCTCTGAGGTTTATCTAAACGAGACTTTTTTGTTAAAAATTATCCGGACGACTCTTGCAATATGCGCTGGAATTCTAAATTTTCTGCCATTTAAACTAAAGCCTCGCGGTCATGTGGACCACAAAAAATACATCGGCTCTAGCGACTGGTCAATCGGCAGAAACTTCGCGGACATGAAAAACACGGGACTCCATGCTCATTTTTATGCCTTAAGACAATCTTTTGCCCCTTTACAAGAATATTCTTTGGAAAAAATTGCTGTGCCTACCTTGATCATGCATGGAGAAAAAGACACGATGGTTCCATTTAAAAATTCAATTGCCATGTCTAAAAAAATAAAAAATTCCAAATTTATAATGATAAAAAACATTGACCACAACACAGGACACAACGCCGTGAAAGAAATGTCAGAAAACATAGAAACCTTCCTGGAAAAGAATAAAAATATGCTACACTAAAAACATGCATTCTTATAAAATTCATTTCACCGACAAAAAATTCATCCTCTCATTTTTGAGTGGACTGGTTCTACTGGCAGTAAGCTTAGTTACCCAATTTTTTGTCAGTGATTATTTGAGCAGTTTGCCTGTCGCGCCGGTGACTGATTTAGTGCTTAGCAACACACGAGTTTACGATGTAGGCGGAATTTTTGTATACGGATCAGTGTTGCTCTTATTTGTCAGCGTTCTTGTGGGACTTAGACGACCAAATTATCTGCCGTTTGCCATGAAAAGCGTCGGGGTTTTTACTTTAATTAGATCATTCTTTGTTTCCCTTACCCATATCAGCGCTTTCCCAACTCGTGTAGTAATAGATTCCGCTTTTTTTAATAAAGATGCTTTTACCGGCATCTTTACCGGAAATGATCTGTTCTTTTCCGGACATACTGGACTGCCTTTTCTTCTGGCTCTGATATTTTGGGAACATAAAAAAATACGAATAATTTTCCTGAGTTTTTCTATTATGTTCGCCGCCGTTGTACTCTTGGGGCATATCCATTATTCCATTGATGTCTTGTCAGCGTATTTCATTACCTACGGAATCTTTCAAATTTGCAAATATGTCTTCAAAAAAGATTGGGAATTGTTTTTGAAAAAGTGAAATGAAAGAATTAACGCCAAATAAAATTCCATATGTGCCATCCAAGGAAAAACGTTACGAAATATCAAATGACGAATTTTCTAAAAGAAGGATTGAAGCTTTAAGAGATATTCAGCATGAGTTACAAAATGAATTTCCTATACCTATTTCAATTTGTATTTTTGGCTCATTGGTAAAAGGAAAAGTGCTGACCTCTCAAACTGCCCCGAATACGGATATTGATGTCGATTTGAAATTCGATCAAGAAGCGCTAGATACCTTGCCCGGAGGTGAAAGAACAAAATTAAGAAAAAAATTTGATATTCCGGAATTAAGTCTCACTACTATCACAACAGAACTTATAAGAAAGTCATTGATAGAAAAATTAGAAAAAGTCAAAGAAATATTGGGCTTGATAAATATACCCGAAAAACATATCTTTGTAACTCCTATAAACAGCAGATCAATTCAAAGTGCTGTTAACCACAGAATGATGGATTCTACATGGGAAGAAAGAAATGCTGGTAAAAACGCAGATGTTGCTATAAATTTATATTTCACACTGAGTATAGGTGGTGTAGTAAAAAAATATAGAGATAAATTTTTAAGAGAGTTAGCTTCTTCAAAAGATCAAGGGGAAGCTAATTGGACTTGGGATTTAATAAAAGAATCCATAGAAAGAAACGAAAGAGATGGTCAAATTCCAGATAAAATAAAACACCGTTTTCCTCAAACTATAGAAGAGGCTTTAAAATTCTACGGGGTCAAAATTTAATTTCCCCAACCCAGCAAGGACTCCCCTTGCTGGGATTTTTGCTTTGCTTTATAATATAGACATGTATCGAAAAACACCCTTTGCTGAAAATGAGTACTATCATATTTACTCGCGAGGGGTAGAAAAGCGTAAAATATTTCTTACTGTAAAAGACTACGATCGTTTTATGGCTCTTTTGTATATTATGAATCAAGACCTATCATTTAGAATGGATAACTTTCTACAGGCGCACAAAAATAATTTGTCAGAAATTTTCAAAGAAAAAAGAGAAAACACACTTGTATCAATCTTGGGTTATTGTCTAATGCCAAATCATTTTCATCTAATACTTTACGAACACACAGAAGGCGGTATTAGTAAATTTATGGGTAAACTTTTAACCGCTTACTCAATGTATTTTAATATAAAATATGAGCGAAGTGGTCCCCTTTTAACACGACCTTTTAGGTCTGAACATATAAATAATGAATCACAATATATGTACATCTTTTCTTACTTACACCTAAACCCACTTTCAATTATTCAGAAAGGTTGGAAAGAAAATGGAGTAAAAAATAAACAAGAAGCAGAGAAATTTCTGCAAAATTATAAATATTCAAGTTATTTAGATTTTCTAGAAAACAACAGACCTGAATCATCTATTTTAGACTTCTCTCTTATTCCAGAATATATAAAAGATATGGAATTAGATTTTAACACACATGAAAAGATATTTAATGAAAATCAGTTAACTAAATAAATCCAGCAAGGACTCCCCTTGCTGGATTTGCTGGAATTACTTCCACAAATCCCAAATCATGCCGGCGATGTTTTTCGGTTTACCTTCTAGCGCATAATAGTGCAAATCAATAAACGGCAAGGTGTTGCATTCGATAATTCCCCATTTCTGCGAGGCTTGGTCACTGTAAGGATCCGGAATAATCGCATCAAAGCCCACTACCGACAAGCCCGTTACTTTGGCTGCTTTTTCAAAAATAGGAATAAAACTTGGGTGCAGGGCATCAATCATTTCTATTGTTTTCCCGCCAAACAATCTGCCCATGCGATGAGTTAAAGAGAGATTTGCGCCAGCAGGCAAAATATCTGACATAGTAAATCCGGAGCGTGAAATATGTTCGTGTAATTCTTTAGAAATGCGTATCGGTTCAACTCTGCTCTCGCGTTTTTTATCCATATCTTCAATAAGTTCTTTGATAGTTTTTTTACCGTCACCGAAAAGGGTGGGAGCTTGCCCTTTGTAAAATCCTGCGAGAGTCCCGCCCACTAAAGTTGCCCTGCAAACACTACCCTCTAAATGTTCTTCGACAGCTAAATGGGAACATATTTGTCCTGAAATATTAATCCCGTCCTTCAATTGCTGTAAGGTGCTGATATTAGTAATCGTATGCCTGCCACGGGACCCCACGCGTGGTTTGACAATTATGGGCTTGTTTAATTTAGAAAATATCCTCTCTATCCTCTTCGAACCACCAAGGGAGAAAGGAGAAAGTTCAAAGTAGTTTGGAATTGGGATACCGTGTTTTCTTAATTCCTGCTTGAGCAGAACTTTATCATCCCAATTT
>OBEQ011102520.1_pt1 | contig 14845 bp, 9 predicted proteins | sample 1670901 | NCBI WGS metagenome assembly OBEQ01 (sample SAMEA104232315, study PRJEB22302) | groundwater metagenome | biome: forest; feature: aquifer; material: groundwater | place: USA | collected 2011-08-07 | depth 5.4 m | reverse complement strand
TCGCCTCGAACCCGTCCGGCCGCCCCGGCTGCTCGCGCGGCTGCAACATCAACGTCGAATTCGAGAAGTCCCGCCCCTACCCCACGAAGAAGGGGAGGGTCCAGCGCCTGAAGCCCCGCGAAAACCCGCTCGTGAACCAGTGGTGGATGTGCGACGAGGGCCGTTACGCCTACAAATCGATCGACGCGGACCGCGTGTTGAGGCCCCGGCTCCTCAAGGGCGGCGCGCAGACGGAAGTTTCGTGGGACGACGCGTGGCCGGTCGTCATGGCCCACCTCAAGCAGTCCAAAACGGACCCGTCGCGCTGGGCGTTCATCTCGACGACCCAGTACACGAACGAAGAGCTGTTTCTTCAGCGCAAAGTCTTCAAGGAAATGCTGGGGTGGCAGACGATCGGCCTCCGGTCGCAGTTCGATTTCGGCTCCGAAGACAACTTCCTGATCCGCGCCGAAAAAACCCCCAACGGAACGGGCGCCGCGCGCCTCTTCAAGCTTTCGGCCGAGGACGACATCCGGCCCATCCTCGACAAAGCGAAAGCGGGCGGCCTGGACGGTATTTTTATCGCGACGCGGGACCTCACGCGCTACGGCGAGGACCTGGTCCGCGCGGTGAGGGAAAAAGTGAAGACGATCATCACGGTGGTGCCGAACGAGAACGCGATGTCGCGCGCCGCCGACGTCGTCCTGCCGGCCGCGGTCTACGCCGAGAAGGACGGGACGTTTACGAACTTCGAGGGTCGGGTCCAGCGGATCTACAAGGTCTTCGAGCCGATCGGCGAGGCGCGGCCGTCCTGGCAGGTCCTTTCGCACAAAATCGCCGCGCTGGGCGGCAAGCCCTACGCGAGCCCGGAAGAAATTTTTAACGAGCTCGCGCGGACCGAGGACGCGTTCAAAGGCATGACCTACGCTTCGCTCGAGCCGCACGGGCAGGTTTGGAAAGCATGATCGAGACGTTCATCATCAAGGGGATCGTCACCGGCGCCTTTATCTTCATGGTGCTGAACCTCGCCGGCCTTCTCACGTGGGTCGAGCGCAAACAGAGCGCGATCATCCAGGACCGCATCGGCGCCAACCGCGCGTGGATCGTCTTCAAATCCCCGATTCTGCGCCCGCTCAACTGGATCCTGAGGCCCTTGAACGTCCTCGGCCTCTTCCACGCCCTCGCCGACGCCCTCAAGATGTTCGCCAAAGAAAACTTCATGCCGCGCGGCGCCGACAAGGTGCTCTACAACGTCGCGCCGATCCTTTCGGTCACGTTCGCGCTGATCGCGTTCGCGGCGATACCGTTCGGCGACGTGCTCGTCGTCGCGGGACGCTCGATCAACCTCCAGCCCGCCGACCTCAACGTCGGCCTGCTCGTCGTTTTTGCGATGATGTCGCTCGGCGTCTACGGCGTTATCCTCGCGGGTTTTTCATCGAACAGCAACTACGCCCTGCTCGGGGGCATGCGCGCGGCCTCGCAGATGCTCTCCTACGAGATCACGATGGGCATCTCGATCCTCGGCGTCGTCCTGTGCGCGGGGAGCCTGAGCCTGCAGGACATCGTGCACGCTCAAGGAAATTATTTCTTCGGCTGGATTCCGGCGTGGGGCATCGTCACTCAGCCGCTCGCCTGCATTCTCTTCATGACGGCCGCGCTCGCCGAAACGAAGCGCGTGCCGTTCGACCTCCCGGAAGGGGAGTCGGAAATCATCGGCTACTTCGTCGAATACAGCGGCATGAAGTTCGGGATGTTCTTTTTGACGGACCTGGTCGAGACCGTGCTCGTGACGTGCCTCGTCACGACGTTTTTCTTCGGAGGATGGCAGGTGCCGTATCTTCTGAGGGACGGCTTTCATTTTCCGTGGGGCGCTTCGATCGCGCTTCCTCAAGCGGTCGTTGCCGTGCTCGGCATCTTCTCGTTCATGACCAAGGTCGCTTTCTTCAACTGGTTCTTCATGGCGATCCGCTGGACCCTGCCGCGCTTCCGCTATGACCAGCTCATGTCGCTCGGCTGGAAAATTCTTTTTCCCGCGTCGCTCGTGAACGTGTTTGTGACGAGCCTCGCCGTCGTCTGGAGAGGGTAAGATGACCGCGCAAATCAAAGTCATGAAGCGCAAAGAGCTCTCGTGGTGGGACAACACGTACCTGCCGGCCGTCGGGCTGGGGCTCTGGATCACGTCGAAACATTTTTTCAGAAACTTGACTCTGCACGCGCTCCACGCGATCGGGCTTTTCAAAAACATTCCCGCCTCGGTCACGTTCCAGTATCCGGAAGAATTGCGCCCGCTCGCGCGCCGGGCGCGCACGCGCCACCGCCTCATGCAGCGCGAAGACGGCAGCCCGCGCTGCGTGGCGTGCATGATGTGCGAAACGATCTGCCCGGCGAAGTGCATCGACATCGTCGCGATGGAAAATCCCGACCCGAACATCGAAAAAATGCCTGCTTCCTTCGATCTCGATCTCGGCAAGTGCGTTTATTGCGGTTATTGCGTGGAGGTCTGCCCCGAGGACGCGATCCGCATGGACACGCAGATCCACGATATCGCCGCGCTTTCGCGCAAAGACATGCAGCTCGGCATCGAAGAACTGCTGAACCCCCGTTCGACCCCGCCTTACCAACTGACTCCTAAGAAGTAACCTGTTTAGTTTCAATAGGTTACGTTAGTTTTTCCCAAGACCGCCCTGCCTTGAAGTCGCCTTTTGCCTCAAGCATACTTTAGTTAATTCTTTCCACCCCAATCACTTAAGGTGAAAAACGCGCGTTTCCCGCGGGAAACGCTTTTATCTTTATGAGACTTAATCTAAGACTAGTACAAAGACTTATCGCTTTCGCCGTCGCCTTCGCGATGACCACGGCGGACTGCGCTTTGGCGGCGCCCGCCGTTTCGGCCCCGCCCGCGCCCAGCCCCCTCGAGCTCATCTTAAGCGACCCCGCCCGGCTCGAAGTGCCGTACGGCCACGTGATCCTCAAAGAAATCCACCGCGGCACGAAGCCCGGGCTCTTCATCCACATTCAGGACGCGCACGCGAATCCCGGCGCCCAGCTCAACCTGGCCGAAGCGCTGCGCGACATGATGACGCGGTACGGGATTTCACTCGTGCTCGTCGAGGGCGGGAGCCAGGACGTGAACCTCGACAAAGTCCGCGCCGCGGCGCCGCCCGAAGTGTGGAGCAAGGTCGCGAGGCGTTTTCTCGGCGAAGGGAAGCTGGCGGGGGAGGAATACCTCAACCTGACGAGCGAGATCCCGATGCGGACGATCGGCATCGAGCGGCAGGAGCTTTATGACGAGGCCCTCTCGACGTACGCGGAGCTCGCGTCCGCGCGGAAGTCGTCGCTCACCGCGCTTTACGGCGTCCGGACCGCCCTCGGCCGGATCAAGAACCGTATTTATCCCCGCGAGCTCGTCGCGTATGAAGACGGCAAGGCCAAAGACTCCCAGAAGTTCCGCTCGGGTTACGCCGAGCTCGTGCGCCTCGCGCGCGAAGCGGGGGTCTCGTTCGATCCCTATCCCGGTATCCGCGGGCTCGAAAAAATCCTCGCGCTCGAAGCGTCGGTCGACTTCGATGCGGCGAACGCGGAGCGGGCGAAGCTCATGGACGAGCTCGCTCTGCGCAAAAAAGACGGGTTCTGGAAAAGCTTCACGGAAGCCCGCGCCGCCGTGCAGGCCAACGAGATTTCGCAGTACGCGTTCTGGCGCGCCCTCGCCGCCGCCGCGCGCGACGCCGGCATCGGCACCGCGCCGTACCCCGCGCTCGAGCGTTACGGCGCGTACCTCGAGGCGTTCCAGGCCCTCGACTTCGCCGCGCTCATCGCGGAGCTCGACCTTCTCGAGAACGATCTTTACGCGAAGAAGCTCGCTTCCGACGACGCGAAGAAAATCCGCGCCGTCGACCGCTTCACGTCCCTGCTTTATGACGCGACGAGCATCCGTCTTTCTTCGGCCGATTCGGGCGTCCTCAAAGCGAACCAGCCGGACTTCGGGACGGATTCGTTCATCTCGTTCGTGAACCGCATGCTGCTCGATTTGGGCTACGACGAGGACCTCGTCGCCGAAGAACCCGAGATCGACCGCTCGAAGCCGCTCTTCGAGCGCTTCTACCGCCTCGTCGACGAGCGCGACGAAACCTTCATCGCCAACTCGGTCGCCGCCATGGAAGCCGCGAAGACGAACGCCGCTTTTCTGATCACGGGCGGTTACCACACGGAGCACCTCGGCCGCCTCCTGGCGCAAGAGGGTTATTCCTACGTCGTTCTCGCTCCGATCGTGACCGAAGCGACGGACCTCGAGAATTACGAAAAAATCCTGCTCGGCTCTCTGCGCCCCAGGGAATCGCGCGCCGCCTCCGACGGCATGCTCCGCCCCGCCCGCATCGTCGAAACCGCCCTCGCCCCCGGCTCGCGCCTCGCCGAGCTCATAGGCGCGGCGAAGGCGTTCGACCGCAATCTGAACCTGGACGCCAAAACGATCCTGAACGTGAATTCCGGAAGCCGCGCCCCCCGGACGACGAAGGAACTGGTGGAATGGTTTTTGCCGGGGCGCGCCGAGCTTCACGCGGTGGATTGGGGCGCAGAAGAGCCCCACGAACCCGATTTTGCGCGGGCGCTTCCGGCAGCGCTGCGGAATACGCTGGCTTCGGTGAAGGCGTTCAGTTTTTCGAAATGGGGACAGGCGCGTCTTTATGAAATCGACGTCGCCGCGCGTTCCGGCGGTGAAACCAGCCTCCCGCCCTACCGTGAGTTAAGATCGTGGCTCATAGCCGCGAACCCTCTGGAGATCTCGCGCTCCCCCGAGCTCGGCCAAAAGGCCGATATCGTCACGATCAATGCGCCCGCCGGAAACGTCCCCCACTACCTCGATGAGGCCCAAAATCTCCTCGCGCCGGGAGGAGCGGTTTTTCTCCGTCTCCACGCGCACAATCTGAGATTCGGCCGCGCCTGGCTCGAAAACCACGCCGCCAAATACGGGTGGCAGGTCGAAGAGATGACGGCGCCTCCCGATTATCCGTCTTCGCGCGACGTGCAGCCGTTTTACGAGCCGCTTTTTGTTTTGACCCGCGTGGCCGGAGCAAGGGTAACCGCGGCCGGAATTCTTAAGGGCATGATGAATGTGCATCTCGACGCCGGGAAGCGTCTGGAAGCGGTCCGCAGGTTGAGACGTGATCGAATTCGATACGGCATCACCAAGGCACAGGCATTGAGCGCGCTTTTGGCCGCTTTGAGGGATGACCGCGCCAGAGTAAGTGTCGAGGCCGCCAAGGCCCTGGCCGAATTGAATATCAATCCGCGGCGCACGCTGCGGGCGCTTGCCGCCGAATTGGAAGACCCCCGCATTTCCGTCCGCCGGGCCGCCGAAGCGGCTTATGCCCAAATCAGCGCCGAGCGTATCCGAAGCGCCCGACCCGTCATCTTTGCGATCGTTGGCCCGCCGGGCGTCGGTAAAACGACGATGGTGCGCCTGATCATGCAGAATCATCCCGGCCTCTTCGTCAAAATTCCCGTCACGACGACACGGACGCGGCGGCCGGACGAGACTGAGACGGAGTTTGTGAAATTTGTGAGCCCGGATAAATATCGCGAAGAACTCGCGGCCGGGGCCATCTACTTTTCGAAGACCGTCATGGGACACGAGCGCGGTTATCATCGCGAGGATCTCCTGGCCGCGCTTGATTCGGGGAAGACGTGGCTGCTTGAGCATTGGGACGCCGTCGAGTTGATGAGGGAATTTTTTCCCGACGCCCGCGTCCACAAGATTTTTGTTTCGCCTTCCGATCCGAAGATTTGGAAAGTGAAGGGTAGCAAAGAAAAGGCATACCGGATGCTCACAACCCGTCTCAAGCGTCGGCAGCCGGATATCACCGACGAAGAATTGAGGCTGCGCACCCGGGGCCATGCGCATCGCTGGCAGCCGTACCTGGACGGCGCAAATCTGGTTCTTATCAATGACGCCAAAGCCGACATTCAAGATGTGTTTTCGGATCTCGAGTCTTATATCCAGGAACAGATCGCACGACCGGGCGGTGCGCGCGCCGCTGGCGCCCGACGCTACCCCGAGCTTGTTCGGGAGCCCGGCATTCAACTGATGGGGCGGCTCGTGGGGCAGGTGCGCCGCCTGAAGAGCGTTCTCTTGAGCGATCCGGCCGGAAAATACCACTCCCGTCCCCAGGAAAACCTTCCGTTCCATATTGAATCGATCAGCGCCGACATCGCTCAAGCCGAGACCGGCTTGGGCGGCCAGGATGCGGCCAGCCTGCGCCAGCTCGAAGAGAAGCAGAAGCTCCTCGGACTGGCGCTCAAGGCGAAGAAAAACATGGATCGAGCCTTCGAGGTGGTTGACGAAATTTTTCCGCGCCGCAGCCGCGTCGTCCGGAACGGCATCGCGTTCGTCGGGGTTTTTACCGAGACGCGGTACCTCATTCCTTATTTCACGTCTCCCAAATACAGCTGGGGCATGCTGCGCAACAGCCGCGGCCGTCCGATCGCCTTCGTTTCGGTGCCGGCGCTCGCGGCCCTCGAGTCCCGTCCCGGCCCCGACGGCAGGGAGACTTCGCCGGACATGATTCAGGCCGCCCTTGCTCTCGTCTACGCGCACCGATGGTACCGGTTGTACGCGTGGGCCAAAGCGCGCGGCATGGATGAAGGCCAGGTCAATCGCATCATGACCCGGTTCGAGCGGAGCTGGGAGACGCGCGTGATGAAGCCGCGCACGACAGCCGGGTTTGTTTTCCGCCACGCGACTCGGGCCTTCGTCGACAAGGCCTTGATCCTTTGGTTCCGCGCCCGCCTCACGCTGGATTACAACCGTGCCTGGCTCAGAGGATTCTTGATCGATTTTCGTCTGCGCGCCCACGTATTCCGCAAGACGGGAATACTCACGCTGACGCCTGACAACCGCGAGATCACCGAAAACATCGAGATGCGCAACGAGCAAATCTCTCCGCTGCTGAAACGGCTCGTCTTTCTTATGCGGCGCGCGATGGCGTTCGGCGATTACCCGATGGCGCTCCAGATCGTCCGCGGCAGTCACCGCTTCCTGTTTCACCTCGGGGTAGCGGACACCGGTATGTCGCCGATGCAAAGTTACATCGATTACCTCAAATTGCTCGTCCGCCTCAACCGGTACGAAGAGTTTATCGACGCCCTCGAAGGGTTAAAAGGCGGCGCGCTCGTCCTGCATCGGGGACATCAGCTCAACATCCGGCCGCAGGAAAAAAGCATTTTTCTTCTGCTCGCGCATGGAGGAAACCTTGAGGGATGGATCCGGGGCACGATCACGGACCAGATGGAGGCCATGGCGAACGACAAGAACCGCGCGACGGTCGGCCTCGTCCGCCGAGACGCGTTGCGGCTCCTCAGCGAAATCACCGCCGAATTCAGCGCCCCGCCGCCAGCGCCAGCTCCCGGCGGCGCGCGGCTGCCGGCCTATCATCGCGTCGAAATATCGGTGGAAGGCGCCGATCAGAAATCGGTCGAGAATTCGGTCCTCGTGGTCGACGGGCATCGGTATCAGGTGCGTGACCTCGCGGCCAACAGCCTCCGCGATCCGCTGAGCGCGTATCTCGCCGGTATTTTTGCCTTCGGGATGGGCTCGACGAGGATGGGCCAGGACACGAACCGCCTCGAAGTCACGTACGGCGCGGACGACATCAAGATCCGGCTCACGATTTTGAACCAGGGCGCTCTCCGGCAAGTCGAGAATGGCATTATCCGCTATTCGGACGGCGAGATCCGCGGGCTTCCGAAGAACGAGAACCACCATCGCCTGATGCTCCGCACGTTCGCCTATCTGCCGGCCGTCCTGAACGAATCGACCCGCCAGGAAGCGTTGGCGGCTTACGGGCCCCTGTTCATCTCGGCCCCGATCACCCATCTGAAGCCGCAGGAAATCGCCTTGTTCAAAGGCTGGAGGTCCGGCGCCCGGTCGGCGGGCATCAGCCTCGCGAACCGGCTGTTTCTGGCGGTCGGGAAGCTGCAGAGAAGGGCCGCGAATCCCGAGCGCGATTGGTCGTCCCGTGAAATCCTCCTGCGCCGCTCGGAACGGCTTCTCAGCAGTTATTCGGCGCGTTCTGTGGCCGTCCACCGCGAAATTTATGGACTTCGGGAAGTGATCGCCGAAGCGAGGTCGTCCAACTTTGACGCCGCGGCCTCGGAGATGATCGAAGCGGCGCGGCGGCAAGCCGGCCGGGACGATCTGGACGCCGCTCTCGAAAACGTCAAAAACGCGGTCCGTTTGTGGGAAATGGCGTACCAGCTTTATCACCGGGATTCGATCGAGCGCGCCATTGAGGAAGCCGATGACTTTGAGTCGGAGCTCCGCTCGGACATCCTCTTGAAAAATTCCGGCGCCCGCGCTCATTGGGAAGTCGTGCCCGGCGTGACGCCGCGCGCGACGGAGAATTTCATCGAGCAGGACGGCTATTACTACGTGTCGTTCGGAATCGTGCAGAACGCCGAATTGCTCGGATACGGAATTCCGCAGGATGCGATCGATCAAGGCCGGGTCATCAAGGTGCCGCTCGATAAAGACGCCGCCACGAACCAGCTGAGGTTCTCTCACGGGTTCGAAGGCAGTTACACCGCCATGACGCTGAAGCTGCTCCATCAGGCCCTGCAGCTGCCCGCGGACGGCGGATTCGTCGTTTACGATCTGGGGGCGGGTGTCGGTCCGATCGCGCAATTTGCCGCAAAGAATGAAAAGGTCAAAAAAGTCATTGCCGTCGAGCGCGAAAAGCGTCAAACGGACATGATGATCCGCTCGCTCATGGCCAACAATATCTCCAGCGACAGGGTCCAGGTTTTTAGCCGCGGCATCGACGTCATTCTGGACAATTTGATCCTGCAGCCGGACACATTTCTGGCGCCCGAATCCGCGCGCAAGGTTTTTGTCGTGAACCTGGACCACAACCAGGCCGTTCACGTGCTGAACCGGATCGCCGATATCATGAGCAAAACAGGAGTACCCGAGAAGCATCGCCCCATCCTCATTTCGGCCGGCTCCGGATTCGACAACAAACACATTCAGGAGGATCTCGGCGTGTACGGCGATGATGCGGCGTCCGCCATATCCGGGCTGATCGATGGCATGAAAGGGCAATTTGAACGGGCCGTCGATCGCGTCGGCGCCAATCTAGGACTGGAGGGCAGGGTCGTCCAGTATCCGGAAGGCTGGGGGATTTCGTTCATCGCGTCCGAGGAATCGGGCCCGAAGGGGACGCGGGCCGCCGTGACGAAAGCGCCGGGCGTGAAGCTTTTGCCCGGCGGGCTTGCCTTGCCCCGAGCGTTGACGGACCTGGCCGCCGTTCCTGAGCCCGAGCTCCGCGAAATCGCCATTTCGATCGTGACGCGGCGCGCGGAGTCCGGCTCGCGATTCCCGGTCGGTTTGGCCGACCGGAGCCGCTTCATGTACGCGGAAGCGAGGCCGTCCAACAGCGTGCGTTTCGACGGCGGCCCCGGCACCGGAAACCGGATCGTCGCCGTTTCGGAAGCGGACATATTTTCGAGCCGGCGGGAAGAAATGGTTTCTTCCCAAGACAAGGCCGCTTCGATTCCCGTGCCCGCCGAAAAGGTTTTCGACGCGAAGCGCGAGATGGAGTCCCTGCGGTCCCTATGGATTCAAGGGCCGCAGACCCTTCTGCGGGACAACGACCTTTGGGTGGTCCTGCGTTTTCAGGCAGACCTTTTTTCGTTGAAAGAGGACGCTGCGGATGAGGCCCTCATCCGGCATCTCGGATTCTTGAACGCGATCCGCGAGCGGTGGCGGCAGGCGGGAGTTCAGGCGAGCATCCAGCTCGATATTTCGCCCGATTTGCGGCGCCGCGCAAGGACGTCGCCCGCCCTTCGCGAGCTTATCCGCGCGTTCGACGCGGAGCGGGGAGAAGTCCGGGCGAGGGAAGCCGAAGCCAAAATCGTCCACGTGCGGACGCTCGAAAACCTCAGCGCGCTCGATTCCGCGGGCTACGACAAGGCGTTCGGGGGCCAGATCGTTCTCGGGACGCCGTCGCTCGCCTCTTACGACCGGTCCGCCATGCCCTACATGGATTTGGCCCAGCTCTCGACGGACCTCGTTCAATCCGCGCGCCAGGCCGCGCAAGAGAACCGTTTGAGAAAAATGAGCTTCTTGCGGCGCTTCGAGCGCGCATCGCCGGATGAAGTCGTGCTGCTCCTCACGGGCAAAGCGAGTTTTGATATGATTAAAAAATCTCCCCTGGTTTGGCCGCGCAAAGTTGACCTCGAACGCCTCCTTTCGTTCTTCGCGACGGCCATCCGCGAGCTTCAGTTCTCCAAATAAACCGCATTTTTTACTCAAAATTGCGCGTTTTTGTTAGACTAAACCCCTCAAAGTTATGGGCTCACCCTTTCTTTTTACCATCATCCTGATCGTTCTAGTCGTGCTGTCGGCGTTCTTTTCGGCGACGGAGGCGGCCTTTATTTCCCTGAACAAGGTCCGCCTGAGGCACCTTAGGGAGAAAAAAACGCGCGGGGCAGAGCGGGTATACGGCCTCGTCTCGCACCTCGACGAGCTCATCACGGCGCTGCTCATCTTCAACAGCCTCATCAACACCGCCATCGCGTCCATTTCGACGGTGCTTTTTACGATGCTGATCGGGCCGCGGCTGGGCGTGCTCTTCTCGACGATCATCGTCACGGGCGGCCTCATCATATTTTGCGAGACGACGCCCAAGATTTTTGCCACGAACCACTCGGAATTCGTCGCGTTCGGCCTGCGCCATCCGGCGTCGTTCATCGTCCGGATCTCGCTACCGATGGTGGGTATCGCGACCCGGATCAGCCGCGCGCTCATCCGCCTCTTCGGCGGCACGCCCCGCTTCCGCCAGCCGATCGTGAGCGAAGAAGAAATCAAGGTCATGATCCGCATCGGCAAAGAAGAGGGCTATTACGGCGACACCGAGCGCAAGATGCTCGAGAAGATTTTCCATTTTGACGAAGTGTCGGTCTTCGACGTCATGACGCCGCTCGACAAGATGGTGGCGATCGACGTGGAAATGAGCGAGGACGCCCTGGCCGACCTTCTCATGGAAAAGGGGCACAACCGCATCCCGGTCTACGAAAAAGACCCGCAGAACATCATCGGCATTCTCTACGTGCACGACCTTCTCTATCTCATCAAGAACGCGGCGCTCATCAACATGCGGGACCTGCTTTCGACGCCGTACTTCGTCCAGCCCGACAAGAAGGCGAACCTGCTCTTGCGCGAATTCCAGAGCCGCAAGATCCAGATCGCGATCGTGAAGGCGAAGGAAGGCGGCGTCATGGGTCTCGTGACGCTCGAAGACCTGGTCGAAGAAATTGTCGGCGAGATCGAAGAGATCACGCCGCTCATGGACTGACCATGATCCTCCCGTTCCGGCATTATCGGCCCAAAATCGACCCTTCCGTTTTCGTGGCGCCGACGGCGTCCGTGATCGGCCGCGTCGAGATCGGGCGGGGTTCGACCGTCTGGTTCGGGGCGGTCCTGCGCGGCGACATCAACCGGATCCGCGTCGGGAAGCGCACCAACATCCAGGACAACGCCGTCGTCCACGTCGAAGAGGACCGCGACTGCGTCATAGGGAACGGCGTCATCGTGGGCCATCAGGCGACGATCCACGCCTGCCGGGTGGGGGACGACGCCCTGATCGGCATCGGCGCGCGGATCTTGAACGGCAGCGTGGTCGGCAAGGGAGCGCTCGTCGCTTCCGGCGCCGTGGTCCTCGAGGGGACGCGGATCCCGCCGTACTCGCTCGCGGTCGGTATCCCGGCCCGCGTGGTTCGGAAACTGACGGCGAAGGAAATCGCCAGACACCGCAAATCCTCCGCCGGCTACGTGAGGCTCGGCGCCTGGTTCGCCGCCCACTCCGCGTCCGCCATCGCATGGGACCCCGCGATCACGCCGATCGAAGACCTTTCCGGAATTTTTTAAAGCACAAAAAATTCCATGAAGCCGCCGCTCACGCTCATCATCGCCCGCCATGCCGAATCCGGTTACAACAACGAGAACCGCATTCAGGGCCACCTCGATTCGAAGCTGACGCCCCGCGGCACGCGGCAGGCGAAGGCGCTCGCGCGGCGGCTCGCCCACCTCAAGGTGAAACGCGTTTATTCGAGCGACCTCGGCCGCGCCTTCTCGACGACGCGCACGGTCGTGGGCAAGCTCAAGCTGCCCATCGTCGCGGAGCGCGACCTTCGCGAGATCGCCCTCGGCAAGTGGGAAGGCCTCACACCCGACGAGGTGAACCGGCGGTTCAAGAACGGCTACGACCAATGGCGCAGGGCCCCGTCGCGCATGAGGATCCCCGGCGGCGAGACGATCCTTCAATTTCACCGGCGCATCCGGAACGTGTTCGACCGGATCGTGAGGACGGAAAAGACCGGCGTCGTCCTCGTCATGACGCACGGCGGCGTCATCTCGTCGATCCTGTCGCATTGGATGAAGGCCGACTTCGACCGCGTCCTCCTCAACCTCCGCATCGACAACACGGGGCTCACCGTCGCCGAGTTCCGGGACAAGCGCGTGATCCTGCACGCCGTGAACGACGTCATGCACCTTTCCGACCGCGAGAAATCCGATGGCATCCCCGTCTTTACCCAACGTCGTTGACTTCGACATTCCTTCGCTGAAGGAAAAGTTCGCCGGTCTCGGCGTCGAGCAGTACCGCGCCGACCAGATCGTCGACTGGATTTACAAGAAGGGCGTTTACGACTTCGGGCGGATGACCAACCTCCCGAAGCCGATCAAGGAAAAATTGGCCGCGCATTACCGCATCTGGCTCGGCGGGATCAAGCTCGAAAGCCATTCGCACGAGGACGGAAGCGCCAAGCTGCTGCTCGAGCTCGAGGACGGCGAGCTCGTCGAGGCGGTCTACATCCCCAAACGGGGCCGCCACACGGTCTGCGTGTCGACGCAGGTCGGCTGCAAGTTCAAGTGCGCGTTCTGCGCGTCGGGGCAGAGCGGCTTCTTCCGCAACCTGAGCGCCGCCGAGATCATTTCGCAGGTCCTGCGCGTCCGCGACCTCTCGGAAGAAAACCGCCTCACGAACGTCGTTTTTATGGGGATCGGCGAGCCGTTCGACAACTTCGACAACCTCTTGAAGGCGATCCGCGCCCTGAACCACCCCGAGCTCGTCGGCCTCGGCGCGCGCCGCATCACGATCTCGACCTGCGGCGTCGTGCCGAAGATCAAACTGCTCGCCCAGCAGGGCCTCCAGATCGAGCTTTCCGTTTCGCTCCACGGAGCCAACGACGACGTGCGCACGAAGCTCATGCCCGTGAACCGCCGCTGGCCGATCGCGGAGCTCTTGCCGGCCTGCAGGGAATACGTCGAGAAAACCAAGCGCCACATCACGTTCGAGTACATCCTCGCCGAAGGCCTCAACGCGTCACTCGCGGACGCCAAGGAGCTCGCCTCGATCCTCAAGCTTATTCCGTGCAAAATCAACCTGATCCCGCTGAACCCGATCCCGGAGTTTCCCTACACGCGCCCCACGCGCCAGGCGATCCTCGCGTTCTCGGACCTTCTCAACGAAAAAGGCATCCGGACGACGATCCGGTTCTCGAGCGGAAACGACATCAACGCGGCCTGCGGCCAGCTCCGTTCGGTCGAGATGAAAAAATCCGGCGGTTAAGGTATAGTAAATCGAATGCACAATTTTCTTTCTCACATGCAGGAGTACATCGGGAGCGCTCCGCCCCTGGCCTTCGCGGCGGCGTACGCGGCGGGCATTCTCGTCAGCTTCACTCCGTGCGTCTATCCCGTCATTCCCATCACGGTCGCGTACATCGGCGGACGGTCGGTGGGGAGCCGGGGCCGCGCGTTCTGGCTGTCGCTCTGCTACGTTCTCGGGATGGCGGCCGTGTACGCGGGCCTGGGGCTCTTCGCGTCGCTCACGGGCCGGCTCTTCGGCGCCATCAGCTCTCATCCGTTTACGCTCATCATCATCGCGAACATCTGCATTCTCTTCGGCCTTTCGATGTTCGACGTGATCCGCCTTCCGACGGTCGGCGTCCAGCAGGGGAACTCGAAGAAACCGGCCGGGTTTCTGGGCGCGTTCCTCATCGGAATGGGTTCGGGCCTGGTGGTCGGGCCGTGCACGACCCCTGTCCTCGGCGCGATCCTCGTCTACGTCGCCAAGCAGGGAAGTGCCCTCTACGGGTCGGCCCTCCTTTTTGTTTTCGCGCTCGGCATCGGCACGCTGTTTCTCCTGATCGGGACCTTCGCGGGCATCGCGGCCAACCTGCCCAAGTCGGGCGCGTGGCTCGAAAGAGTGAAGCAGGTCTTCGGCGGGGTGCTGATCCTGGCGGGCGAATATTTCCTCATCGAGGCCGGAAAAAGGCTGTTATGAAAAAAGTTTTGACCGTCCTCCTCATCGCCGCCGCGGCCCTCGCGGGGTGTTCCGCGTCGCCCGTCACCACGAAGCCGGTCGCCAAAATTGCCGTTCCCGATTTCACTCTGCCGGACCTCAGCGGGAACCAGGTCACTTTGAGCTCGTTCAAGGGCAAGAGCCCTGTTCTGCTCACCTTCTGGGCGACGTGGTGTCCCTACTGCATCGAGGAGATGCCGAACCTCGTCCGGCTTCAAAAGAAATACGGCGATAAGATCAAAATCCTTGCGATCGACATCCAGGAGCCGCGCGCCCGCGTGATTTCGTTTGCCCGCAACCGCAATATCGACCTCACGATCCTTCTCGACGAAGAGGGAGATGTGTCGGCGGCATTCGGGCTCGTGGGCGTGCCGACGCTCGTTCTTATCGATAAAGAGGGGATGGGCGTCCTGGCTGACAGCGGTCTTTCGGCCGAGATGCTCGCCTCGATCGAAGCGCTCGTTTCCTGATTCCCGCCCCGGGAAAGTCGGCCGAACCCACTACCGGAC
>OBEQ012709343.1_pt1 | contig 14846 bp, 14 predicted proteins | sample 1670901 | NCBI WGS metagenome assembly OBEQ01 (sample SAMEA104232315, study PRJEB22302) | groundwater metagenome | biome: forest; feature: aquifer; material: groundwater | place: USA | collected 2011-08-07 | depth 5.4 m | reverse complement strand
GATGCGTGCCATCATCGTTTTTGCCAAGAGGGGCTGTGCGCCGTGGATAAACCGTATGTGAAGCGAATTCGCAATGCGCGCCCGCCCCAGCGCCTCTCCCCACAAAATGAGCAGAAGTGAGACCGGAACCGCAATTCCGGCGAAGGAAACGGTGAGCGGGGAAAGGGTGAAAACGAACAGTCCGACAATCGCAGAGGCGATCACGATTGCCCTGCGCATCGCATGCTTCGTGAGATAGAGCCCCAATGAAAGACACGCGCCGAAACCGGTTGCGACAAGCGCAATATTCCAGAGCGAACCGCCCCCTACAAGAAGTTCCTGATAGAGAAGCCCAACCCAAAGCGCAAGCGCAATCGTGAGCACATCAAGCGCAAGCGAAAGGTAAAAGCCGCTTGTGCGCACGATCTCCTCCGTAGGAACCTGCGCAACAAAATTCTGCGCGTCTTCACTCTTGGGGCTGTGGAGGTTGCTCAGATCCCTGATCATTCTTTTGAGGATTATTATCTTGGCTCTTATTATAGAACGATTGCCCTATCTTTTGAATCTCCGCAGAGAGCACATCAAGCGCGGATTTTATTTCCTCAAGGTTGTCTCCGTCTTTTACTTTCTTAAGCGCTTCAATTTTCTCCTGCACGGCGCTCTTCACATCCGCAGGAATCTTATCGCCTGCATCGCGAAGCGCTTTTTCCGCCATATAGACCGTACTCTCGGCTTGATTCTTTGTCTCCGCAAGATCCCGCCGGCGCACATCTTCCGCCGCATGCGCGGAAGCTTCATTCTTCAAACGCTCAATTTCCTCCTTCGAAAGATTCGTCGAAGCTTGAATCTTCACCGATTGCGATTTGCCGGTTCCCTTGTCTTTCGCGCTTACGTTCAGAATACCGTTTGCGTCGATATCGAATGTCACTTCCACTTGGGGCATGCCGCGCGGCGACGGCGGAATCCCGTCGAGCATGAAACGCGCGAGTGTCTTGTTGTCCGCCGCCATGGGACGTTCGCCCTGGAGCACATGCACCTCCACGGACATTTGGTTGTCTCCCGCGGTTGAAAACACCTGCGTCTTCGCGGTAGGAACCGTGGTGTTTTTGGGAATCATGGGAGTTGCCACGCTGCCAAGCGTCTCGATTGCAAGCGTAAGCGGGGTCACGTCCAAAAGGAGGATATCCTTGACGTCTCCCTGGAGAATTCCCGCTTGCACCGCAGCCCCGACCGCCACCACTTCATCCGGGTTGATGCCCTTGTGCGGCTCTTTGCCGAAAAGATTCTTCACCGCCTCCTGCATCGCGGGCATGCGCGTCTGGCCACCCACCAGAATCACCTCGTTGATATCGTTCAGGGAAAATCCCGCGCCTTTCGGAGATGGGGCAGTCACCGTCTCGCGCGTGAGTTCAATGGAGCGCTCGATGTAGTCCCGCACAAGCTCTTCAAGTTTCGCACGCGATACTTTAAGAAGAAAATGCTTCGGGCCTGCGGCATCCGAGGTGATGTACGGCAAATTGACCTCCGTCTCCGTCGCCGTGGAAAGCTCGTGCTTCGCACGTTCTGCGGCTTCCTTCAAGCGCTGGAGTGCCAAGGGGTCTTTTGATATGTCGATTCCTTCCGCTTTTTTGTATTCGTTCACAAGATACTCAATGAGCCGTTTATCGAAATCGTCGCCCCCGAGATGCGTATCTCCGCCGGTTGCCTTCACTTCCACGGTATCATCGCCCACTTCGAGCACCGAGATGTCGAACGTGCCTCCGCCGAAGTCATACACGATAATCTTCTCATTCTTCCCCGACGCTTCGGTCGGGGCTCCGACCTCGCCAGCTGGCGAGCGTCGGAGTTGCTTCCCTGTTCCAAATCCATACGCAAGCGCAGCCGCAGTCGGCTCGTTCAGAATGCGGCGAACTTTTAGCCCCGCGATTTCCCCGGCATTTTTTGTAGCTTGCCGTTGCGAATCGTCGAAATATGCGGGGACAGTGATTACCGCCTCTTCCACTTTTTCTCCAAGTTTCGCTTCCGCATCTGCCTTAATCTTCGCCAAAATGAACGCGGAAACTTCTTCCGGGCTGTACCACTTCCCTTGTCCCGAGCTTGCTTGGGGTGAGCTTGTCGAACTCGCCGAAGGATCGCCCATCTTCACTTCCACCCCGCCGGATTTGGAGGCCTGTATATCGTAGGGGAGCCATGTGCGGTCGTGGCCTACATGTTCATCCGAAAACTTCCTTCCCACGAGCCGCTTCACGGAAAAGATGGTGTTTTTGGGATTCGTAATGGATTGGCGCTTCGCGAGAAGTCCCACTAAACGCTCTCCCGACTTGCTGATGGCGACTACCGAGGGAGTCGTACGATTCCCCTCGGCATTTTCAAGAATACGAGGTTCTCCACCCTCCATGACGGCAACTGCTGAATTAGTTGTTCCAAGGTCAATTCCGATTATTTTAGGCATGGTATTTTTATTAATAAGTTATTAGGACTATTCCTCCTTCGACTTTGCGAGTGACACTTTTGCCGGTGTGAGTACTCTACCATGCAACCGGTACCCGGGCTCCATCACTTCAATCACTGTACCAGAGGGCTTGTCGGATGGAATTTCGAGTATGGCTTCGGCAAGTGAGGGGTCATAGGCATCTCCGGGACTGATGTGCATTTTCTCCAATCCCCGCTTTTTCAAAACATCCTCCATTTGGGAGCGGATAAGGTAGATTCCCTTATCGACATCTCCGTTCTTCTCCATAACCCGCAAGGCCAGGTCAAAGCTATGGACGACAGAGATACTATCCCTGATTAAATCCTCGCTTCCAAAACAGGCCACTTCCTCCAGCCGCCGCAGTTCCTCTTTTTTGTAATTGATAAAGTCCGCTTTCGCCCGCTGCCATCCTGCTAAGTATTCGTCGCGCTCACGTGTGCATTTCTCGAGTTCGCTCTCTTCTTTTTTGGCGTCAACTCTTTGTACTTCTCCCTCGCCCGCACCATTGCCTTCGCTCTCCATATTTTCTTTTTGATTTTCTTCACTCATAGTGTAGTTATTGCTTCACTCCCATGTTCCGCATCACATGGATGACTCGACGATAGTTCATCCGCTTGGGCCCGATCGTGCACACCACTCCGTCATTCCCCTGCACGCGGTATTTCCCCATCACCACTGTAAGCTCATCGCTTCTTGTGAGAGGGCTTCGCCGCCCGACAAACACTTGAAGTGGATCCCCTTCCCATCGTTCCACCACGCTCCCCAGTCGCTCATCGAGTCCCACAAAATCCCGAATCACTTGTTCCACGTCTTCGCGCGTCTCCCAAAAGAAATTTTCCATGAGGCACTCCAGACCTTCTTTTGCAATTTCCCCCCGCGCATTTCCGAATCCTCCCAAAACGCCCAGCTCGTCCGCAAGTCCCGAAAGCAAATCGTCCCATGCTCGCCGCTCGAATAATGTGCGAAGCGCTTTGTCGGCTCCTTGAGTTTCTGTGCGCGCTTCCCCGAGCAGGCAATGCGCAAAGAATTCGAATCCTTTGTCGCATGGAATGCGTCCTGCGGAGTGGTATGGCTGCTCAAGGTACCCCTCTTCGGTGAGCGTCTCGAGCTCGTGCCGGATCATCGCGGGCTTGATGCCGAAGCGGTAAGGCTCGTAGAGCCATTGCGAACTTACAGGCTCTCCCCGTGCTATAAACGACTCCACTGCCGCATTCAAGATTTTCATGCTGCGCGCTGCGAGCATCATGCGGAGATTATAGCATTTGGCAATCTCATGTCAACAGTGCTAATCACGGAGTAATCGCAAATACCGCGAATTAAGGCAAATAATGCAAATAAGATTCGCATTATTGAATCCAAGTTAGCATTATTCGCGAATACTCCTATAATTGAGATATGTCCAAACCAAAAGGTGCCACGCTCCTCCGCATCTTCCGTCCGACCGACCGCGACCTTGAATTCCTTAAAGTGAAGTTTGGAATCCACCCCGTAATCCTCCATGAACTCAAGACCTCCACGGCGCGGGCGCGGGTGGAACGCTACAACGATTATCTTTTTTTTGTGTATTATTTCTCGCTCTACGATCCGAAGCACTCAACCACGCTCCGGACCGAGATTGACTTCATCATCACGCACAACACCGTTGTCGCGGTGCACACCGAAAAAATAGAAGCGCTCGACGCGCTTCCGGAAATAAATGCGGAAGGGTCGTTGAAGCTCCTTTACGATGTTCTCCAGGCGCTCACCGAATTCCAAGAACGGCAGCTCCGGCACGTTCGGGAAAAAGTGGAGGGCGTAGGCAAGGAACTTTTCAAGGATAAAGAGAAGGAGGTGCTTGAGCGACTGTCATACCTCAAACGAGACATCTCGGAATACCGCATCATCGTGCGTCTGGAACAAGCGATGCTCCAATCGCTTCTCCATCGGGGCATGAAGTTCTGGAGTAAGGATTCAGAAGTATATTTAAATGACCTCATCGGCGACCATCTCCGCATCGTCAATCAAGTGGAAAATTACCGCGAGGCAATCAACGACTTTGAAGACACTAACACCCAGCTTATGAGTCTCAAAATAAACACCGTGATGAAAACATTCACCATTCTCTCATTCCTCACCTTCCCCTTCATGCTTATTGCGACGCTCTTCAGCATGAATACCCGCGACACGCCTCTTGTGGGTGCCCCGGGAGCATTCTGGATTGTCTTGACCGCAATGGTGGTGGGTATGGCTTCGCTTGCGCTCTACTTCAAACGGAAAGGGTGGTTCTAGTCATCAATAATCACCAATGCTCCAACTCTACAACACTCTTTCACGCAAGAAAGAAACCTTTCGGCCGCTCCAGAAAAACCAAGTCGGTCTTTATACCTGCGGCCCGACCGTCTATAACTTCGCGCATCTCGGGAACCTTCGTACGTATGTGTTCGAGGACATTCTGGAACGGACGCTCCTTGCCCTCGGTTACCGCGTAACGCGCGTGATGAACATTACCGACGTAGGGCACCTTACCAATGACTCCGACGAAGGAGAAGATAAAATAGAACAGGAGGCACGGAAAGAAAAACAGGACGTGCTTGAAATAGCGCGCAAGTATACGAATGCGTTTCTCGAAGATGTGAAAAAACTCAATATAAAAGTCCCGAAAATAATCGCCCCCGCCACAAAGTTCGTCTCGCAACAACAGGAACTCATACAAAAGCTCTTTAAAAATGGGCTTGCGTACGAAACCGAAAATGCGGTGTATTTCGACGTCACGCAATATGGATTTCAAAAATATCTCCAGCTCTCGCGGCAGCCGCTTGAAGAAAAACTCACCGCGGCGCGAAAGGAAGTCGTAAAAGACCCGGGGAAAAAGCATCCTGCCGATTTTGTAGTGTGGTTTAAGATAGCGGGCAAGTTCGCGCATCACATTCTCCAATGGGATTCTCCGTGGGGAAAAGGATTCCCGGGATGGCACGCTGAATGCTCCGCAATCGCGCGGCATTTTTTGGGGCAGCCCTTCGACATCCATACGGGCGGCATCGACCTCATTGCCCCCCACCACACGAATGAAATTGCCCAGTCCGAAGGCGCGTACAATAAGCCGCTTGCCCGTTTCTGGCTCCACGGCGAATTCCTTGTGGTAGACAGCGGGAAAATGGCGAAGTCGCAAGGGAACTTCTTAACACTTCGCGAACTTGAGGCGCGCCCGCTCCCGCCGCTCGCCTATCGCTACTTCATACTCGGCACGCACTACCGCGCTCCTTTGAACTTCAGCTGGGACGCGGTCGAGGCGGCCAATCACGCGCTCCAGAATATATATAAGCAAGTGGGGCGCCTTATCTTCGACGCACGGCAGAGCTCGGCAAAAGCCGTGCGGCGTACTTACGAGAAAGAATTTCTTTCTGCCTTGGGAGATGACTTGAATACTCCGCGGGCACTTGCCGTCCTCCATGCGCTTCTGCGGAACGTGAAGCTCTCCCCTGCCCAACGCCTCATTACGGCGAAAAAGTTCGATGCGGTATTGCAGCTTTCGCTCATAGCAACAGCCCGGAAAAGGGTGCGTGTTCCTCTCGCAGTGCGCATTGCACGAAAGCAATATAAAGTATTCCGGCGCAATCAACAGTTTGTCCAGTCTGATGCCTTGCGAGCACACATCCACGCGCTAGGATACGTGGTGGAAGATACGCCGAACGGGCCATTCGTGTGGCCCTTAAATTCCAAGTACCAAATCCCAAATGCCAAATAATTTTCAAGTTTCTTGAATTTGGGAATTTCCCCCTTAAAGGCATGGCCTCACGACCACAACAGAACAAGTTAAAACTCCCTCCGCAGAACATAGAAGCGGAACAGGCGGTCTTGGGCGGTATTCTTATAGACAAGAATGCCATCTTTAAAGTTGCCGACGTACTCGCCGCGGCCGACTTTTACACCCCCACGCACGAACGCATCTATGAAGCGATTATAGAGCTCTACGAAAAGCACCAGCCGATTGATATCGTGAGCGTCGGGGACCGGCTCAAAGAAAGAGGGACTTTGAAGGATATCGGAGGCTCAAGCTACCTCGCGGAACTTACGAACCGCCTTGCCACCGCCTCGCATGTCACGCACTACGCGCAGCTGGTAAAGGAAAAGAAAGTGCTCCGCGACCTTATCAGGGCAGCGGGAGAGATAACCGAAGATGCATTCGACTCTTCCCGGGACATTGAAGACCTCCTCGACGATATTGAGCAGAAGATACTTTCAATCTCCCAGAAATCTCTTCCGCAAAACTTTATTCCGCTCAAGGACGAGCTTAAAAAAGCGTATGAACGCATCGAACAGCTCCATCAAGGGAAAGGAAAACACCGTGGGATTCCCACGGGCTTTGAGGGGCTCGATAATCTTCTCTCCGGCCTCCAAAAATCCGACCTCATCGTGATAGGCGCGCGGCCGTCGCTCGGCAAAACTTCGCTTGTCTTGGATATCGCGAGGCATGCCGCAACGAAAGAGCAGGTGCCGGTGGGTTTTTTCTCTCTTGAAATGTCACGTGAGCAGGTAATTGACCGCCTTGTTTCGGCGGAGTCGCAGGTCTCGCTCTGGAAAATTCTGACCGGGAAAATCACCGATGACGCCGAGTTCCAGCTGATTCAACAGGCGCTCGACCGCCTCTCGCAAGCAAAGATTTTTATCGATGACACCCCGTCACTGAACATCATGCAAATGCGCTCTATGGCGCGGCGGCTCCAGATGGAACACGGACTTGCGCTCCTTGTGGTGGACTATCTCCAGCTCATCATGCCGCGCACGAATAGCGACAATATGGTGCAACAAGTTACGGAAATCTCGCGGGGGCTCAAAGCGCTCGCGCGCGAACTTAAAGTACCGATCATCGCCGTCTCACAGCTTTCGCGGGCGGTTGACCAGCGCGACTACAAAATGCCGCGCCTCTCCGACCTTCGCGAATCGGGCGCAATCGAGCAGGATGCCGATGTGGTGCTCTTCATCTACCGCAAGGATCGTGACAAACTCGAAGTGACGCCCGATGAACAGAACATCGCGCAAATCAATATCGCAAAACACCGCAACGGCCCGCTCGGCTCCATAGACCTTTACTTCGATGCGGAACGTACCTCGTTTCGCTCCATCGACGTTCGACTTGGCGAAGGTAGTGGATTCTAACCATGCGCCTCCCCGATCCCATTGAGCGGTTCATCGCAAAGCTTTCCGAACTCCCCTCTCTGGGACCCCGGCAAGCTACGCGATTGGCGTTCCACCTTCTTCGGATGGGCGAGAATAATATGCGGGAGTTAGGCGACGCCGTGCAGGGAATGTGCACGGTAAAAACGTGCTCACGGTGCTTTTTCCCGACGCAAGAGTCGGAACCCCGACCCTCGCAAGGCGTCGGGGTTGTCTCTCAAAATCAAGGACCGCTCTGCGACATCTGCCGCGACCCGCGCCGCATGCAAAACATAATTATGGTGGTGGAAAAAGAGACGGACTTGATGTCGCTCGAGAGTAGCGGCAAGTTCAGCGGGCAGTATCTTATCATCGGCGAAATCCCCAAAACGGGGATTTTAGAAGAGTGGCAAAAACTTCGGCTACAAAATCTGAAGTCTCTTATTCAGAAAGAACTAAATGGGAAAGCCCCTTCGGCTGGCTCAGGGCGGGCGGAGGAGATTGTTTTGGCGCTTAACCCCACTTCCACCGGAGACTTCAACGCCTCGCTCCTCGCGCGCGAACTCGAACCCTTCGCAAAAAAAATCAGCCGACTTGGGAGAGGACTCCCCACCGGCGGCGAGATTGAGTTTGCGGATGATGAAACTCTTGGCTCTGCTCTCGAGCGAAGGTCTTAAATTCTTCAGAATATAATCTTGTTGATTTTGTCAGAAAAAACGATCGTTTTTTATAAAATACAAAAAAGAGTTTAGCAGCGGTCGACGAAACGCTCGGGGGGCGCTAGAGCGGCGGAGTTAATTCAGCTTGAGCAAAAGTCCCTTTTCTTTCACGCGCCTGAACATACGGTAGAAAAGTAAAAGTGAGAGGGCAAGGTATATCGCATTTGTTCCGAACGCGAGCCATAACTCGCGGGATGGGAGCGCGCCCGTCGCAATCACCGCGCGCATGCCTTCAAACACGTAGGAGGGCGGCAAAAGATAACTAATCCACTGTGCCCATGCGGGGAGGGCCGCTACCGGGTAAAACACCGCCGCAAAGGGCTGTATAAGGAACACCAATCCGAATGCAAGTATTTGCGCCGAAGTCCCATAGCGAAAAATGATGGCGATAATAAAAACCCCCGCCGCCATGCCGAAAAGAAGGAGATTTATGACGAATGGCACGAGATACATTCCAAAAAGCAGGATGTTGAAGTGGTAGAGGAGGAATGCGAGGAGCGCCGCGACCAGGCCCACGAGGATAATCCGCACGACGCCGATGAGGAAAAACGCGGTAAGCATCTCGCTTAACTTAAGCGGCGTCACAAAAATATTGAGGAAATTCTTCTCCCACACTTCTTCGAGGAACGCGACGGAGATCGCTTCCTGCGAGCGCGTGAGAAGATCCCAAAAGACCACGCCTCCTAAAAGCACTGTCGTGACGTTCTGTGACGAGAACTGGAACTTTTCGAGGTACGCACTCAAAAATCCCCACACAAGAAGCTCCATCACCGGCCAGTAGACGATATCCATAATACGCGGCAAACTCCGCTTGTAGAGGTACAAGTTCCGAATCAGTATTGCGTTGATGCGATGCCACTTCATGCGAATGTTATTTTCGTTATTTGCCGCCCATTCGCATTATTCGCGATTACTCCTCGCAATATGCAAAAACACGTCATTAAGGTCTTCGTGTCCATACTTCTTTACTAATTCCGCAGGGACGCCGTCGTCCACGATCTTTCCGTGGTTGATGAAAATCACGCGGTCACAGAGCGTTTCAACTTCCTTCATGTTATGCGAAGTGTAGAGCATCGTCACTCCCCGCTCTTTCCGAATTTTAAGCAACATTTGCTGCACGCGATCAGAAATATCGGGGTCAAGCGACGCAGTGGGCTCGTCGAGGAGCAACAGCTTGGGGTCATTCAGGAATGCTTTTGCGAGGTTGAGACGAGTGAGCTGCCCCGTAGAAAGCGAGGAGGTAAGCTTCGGAAGCAGGTCTTCAATATCGAAAAACTTCCCCAATTCCCGGATTTTTCCATCAATATCGCGAATGCCGTAAAGCCGGGCGAATGTCTTGAGGTTCTCCCATACTTTTAAGTTCGACGGAAGCGTAACGTAGGGAGAAGAAAAGTTCATTGCACTTAAAATCTCCTCGCGGTGATGCTTCATCTCGCGCCCGAAAATACGGATTTCCCCCAAGGTTGGAGTAATGATGTCGAGAAGCATCTGAATGGTCGTTGTCTTCCCTGCCCCGTTCGGTCCCAAAAGCCCCGTAATCTCGCCCTCGTATAAATCAAAAGTAAGCCCGCCTACTGCAGTAAAATCACCGAACTTTTTCACGAGGTTTTTGACCTGGATAATTGCGCTTTTTGCCATGTTCGTCGTTTCAATCTTAGGAGGTCGGACTTCCTAAGGAAGTCCGACCTCTCCACTATTGATGTACGTATTACCCATGTCTCACCACTATCACATCTCCATCCTGCACCACATATTCTTTTCCCTCCAATCGCAAAAATCCTTTTTCGCGTGCTTTACTCCAAACGCCTTGCCCTGAGCCCGCCGAATGGGCGGATTCGACCAGTTTATCATATGCAACCACCTCCGCGCGGATAAAGCTCTTTTCGAAATCCGTGTGAATCACTCCCGCCGCCTGCGGTGCTTTCGTGCCGAGTTCAATTGTCCATGCACGCGTTTCATCCTCCCCTGTCGTAAAGAAACTGATAAGGTCGAGAACCTGATAGGCTTTCCTGGTAAGTTCCGGGAACTCATCGGCAAGCGCCACGTTCGCCACCACGTAATCCTCGCCGCGTTCTTTTATCTTTTTCACAAGTGATTCAGAAACTTCCTCCGGTTCACCGTTCAAGAGATAAAATCTTCGCTTTGCACTCAAAAGCGCGAGCTCCTGCACAATTTCCTCATTACGAAAGCGAACCACCGACTCCCCTGCCTCAAGCGCCTTTTGCACCTCTTTCAAAACCTCGAAGTCCTTTATCGCTTTTTTGCCACCCGCCTGCGGTGAGCCCGTCGAAGCCGTCCGCGCTTCACCCTCCAGCTTCTTGAAACGCTTCTCAACAGTTTCTAGGTCTTTTAAGGCAAGCTCGGTGTTGATAATTTCCATGTCCCGCACCGCATCCACACTTTGCTCCACATGCACCACCGTGGGATCGGCAAACACGCGAAGCACCACCACAATCGCCTGGCATTCGCGGATATGCGACAGAAATTGGTTCCCCAACCCCTCGCCTTGATTCGCACCCTTCACCAGTCCCGCAATGTCATAGAATTCAACCGCCGCAGGAATGGTTTTTTTCGAATTGCCCAACTTCGTAAGCACCTCGAGCCGCTCGTCAGAAACCGGCACAATACCCACGTTCGGATCTATCGTCGCGAACGGATAATTCGCGATCAAAATATTCTGCTTCGTGAGAAGCTTGAACAGCGTGGACTTACCCACGTTGGGGAGACCGACTATGCCGATAGCGAGTTTCATGAAAGAGAAGTTTACTGCATAACTACATACGATTCAAACAGATACTAGTGTTGCAACTAACTTCTATTAGGACTATCGTTTAAGGCTTTCGCAAAAAATCTTGACTAATACGATAATAAATTTTATTATATAGTCCTGCAACTTAGCAAGAAAATATAAGAATCGCAACGAAAGAAAGGAACGTTATGTGCGGTTTTTTGGGAATGTTTGGGCCTCAAGCCCACATGGCGGACGTGGAAAACGTCCAGAGGGTTCTTACTCATCGCGGGCCGGATGATGCGGGGACGTATCGGGGAAAAAATGCGGTAATTGGCTTTCAGAGGTTAAGTTTTCTCGACCTCTCACCGTCAGGACACCAGCCCATGCGCTTCGGAGACATTATCATCGTCTTCAACGGAGAGGTGTACAATTTCCGTGACATCCGTGCGGAACTTGAGAAATTAGGACACAAGTTCATCTCTAGTGGGGACACGGAGACGGTCTTACATGCCTATGCGCAATGGGGACCTGGCTGCCTCGCGAAGTTTATCGGCATGTATGCCTTCGTCATCGTCAACACGGCGACTGACGAGGTTTTCATGGCACGAGACCGACTTGGCGTGAAACCGTTGTACTACGCAACACAAGGTGAGAATCTCCTCGTAGCAAGCGAAGTGCAAGGACTTATCAAGTTGGGCCTTCGTCCTTCATGGAACTGGAAGGCAATTCAACGTCAAACAGTTCTTACCAGCTACTATGGGTACGAAGAGGGCGAGATCGTTCTTGCTGAAGTCTACGAGTTGCCTCCGGCAACATATGGAATCCGCAAGCCCGGCGAGAAGTGCGTATGCTTTCTCAATCTCTGCCCCATACGTAGGCGTTGGTATTTCTCTGTTCATATCATGATTTTCTGGAAAAGTTTTGGATTCTGTCTCTCGGCACTATGACACATGCTCACTGCATGGTCAATAGAACCGACCATTTCTGTAGTACCGCATTTTCCTTTGAGAAAGGCAGTGGGGGATGAAAGATGTCTACCCCCCACTGTTTGATTTTGATTAACTCACGCCCGTTTCCATGAAACGATTCCGGAACGAATGTGCGTCATGCTGCTCAAAGTCGCCTTTAAGCAAGATGCACGCACTGGTAAGCTCCTTGGCCTCTCCATGAGCATTTGCCACCGATACCACCCCCTCATCATCCCTCACCCACTCAAGGAATTTATGAACACCGATCCGCTCCTTGAGTGCTCGGTAATCCTTGGCGATGTGAGGGTCACTCGTTGCAAGCGCATCCCAATTTGCTTGCGGGTCTCCCTCAAGCAATCTCTCTGCCGTAGCTTTGGAAAGCAATGGCTCATTCGGCTCGGGATAGTACACAGTCCTCTTGCTAACTCCGAATATTAAGCGCAGAGATCGCTGCGGTCGCCGTACTCTCTTCCCAAGGATGTTAGTGGCGTTCTCCGAGATTACCCACCGCCCTTCGTTAAAGGGAAGCTCCGAAGGTGCGCCAATCGAGATGTGTATATACCTTTCAGCGCTGTTCTTGGAACACTCTTGCCGCCCACCGATGCCTTGCGGAAATGCGCGATGGCTGTGGAAAGATTCTTCCCTGCGATTTTCTTCGCAACCGCGGGATACATTATATCAGATTTGCACCCCCTTCTCGCAAGTGCGATTATAGCGCACTAAAAGATAGGGTAGATGCGCATGCACCTACCCTATTATCTCCCCTGCACCCGGAATTCAGGCCATCGCCTCTCTGCAAAGAGAATGGCAAAGCTCTGCCCAAGAAACCACCTTGTCAATCGATGCTGTCGCGCCGAACATCCGGAATTCAATGGTGCCATGCACGGAAATACGGATGAGTGTCCAACAACGTCGGGGGTCTTCCGTGAAATCTTCTCTCACCGCCGCCTGGCAAAAGGCATCCCAGTCGGCATATGGAGGTGAATTCCAATTATTAGCCATCACCTTATAGATCTCGAGTCGCTTCCCATTTGAACCGTCCCCCTTCTCGCAAAGCATAGCAAGATGAGGAATCACTCGGTTATACACCTGAAGCGCAGTCGTGCAGTTCGGCATCCCCACATGCACGTGCGTGCCGATTACCCCGCAGGCAGCCAAGAGAATTTCGCGCGGCATTTTCTTCGTGATTTGCTTATATCTCCCGGTAGGATCAGGGTACACGTCGAGCGGCATATCTTCGGGACCCACTTCGGTAAACAAGCGGGAGAACCACGGCCACGTTTTCCCCAAAGCTCGGTGAGTTGGATCTCTTTCAATCTCTTGCACTTTTTTCTCATTCGCGCGCAATTTCGATGAGAGATGTTCAAGTCTGCAAGGACCCACCCGCGATTCGAGCTGACACGCTGAAAGTTCATAACCAAAATCCTTAGGAGGTTCCCAGGAATCGCTTCCCACGAAACAACTCGGAGATGGAGTAAACTTTTCTAAGCATGACAGCACTTGCGGGGCAATCGGCGCGATTGCTCCCGACTTATCGCACAGGAAACATTCCCGCTCCACTCCGAGATAAAGACTCTTGCGTGGGTTGAATCTGAATTTTCTGGTAAACGATCTTTTGTCTAACATAACTTCTGACCTTTCTTATTTCGCAAACCGTTTCCAGCGCGCCGGTTTGCATTTACAATGAACTTGATTGTGCGCTGGTGGCTGCGCATTTTTCGATGAGAAACACTCAGCCATCAACGCAAATAAAAACGCCCCGCTCAGTCCGGGACGTTGTGATGCGAATGTGTAAAGTGTATTACGCCAAACTCAAACCGGGACTTTGCGGATTAGATTGCAAAGCCCGCCACCAGCTCATCGAAACTATATGCCGACCGAATTTCATTATGAATGAATGTTATCAGATAGCCGTCGCCTGTTAAGTTTCGCGGCGGCAACAAAAAACCGCGCCATTGCTGACGGGTTTCTTGATGATTTACTTTCACAGCCGTTACTGCGGCGCAACAGATGGCTTCCATGGTTCTCTCTTGGGTTCTTCGCGGGAAAACACGATGGAGGTAACGCGGTGGGCTCTTTGATCGCATGTTCTCATACTTTGCGCCCAGAAGAATTGAATCACTCCTTCCTCCGCGCAGGATGCCGTGAAGAAGATGCCGCAGCACCGCTCTCACCGCTTTAGGACTTTTATCTTCATCGGTCACAAGCGCCTGCTCGCCTCGCTGACGCTCTGGCGAAGCGGGCGTGCCCTCGCGCCTGCCTGCCGACAGGCAGGGTCTCTAACGGGGTCTATGTACCGACCTTTATGCGCACAAAGTTTTTAATAGAGCTTCTCCGGATTTTTCCCTTTCAAATGACGCACCGCATGAATACCGATATTCCAAAAGTCCTCGGCGATTTCCTTACCCACGCCGGGAATCGTGCGCAGCGTTTTAAGAATTTCGGGTTTATTTTCCTTCATTGAAAGCAACCCCTTCCAAATGTTTCACTAATAAATCTTTTCCCATTACCTCGCACTCTGCAAAACCGCAATCGGCGACATCGCTTATTTCCCCTTTCTTCATGACGTCCTTGAACAATACTTTCATGGGACCGGCGTGAAAGACCACCGCAATGCATTCGTACCTTGTGTCCCTGCTCATTTCCCTTACTACCAATTGGATTCGATTGCTGAATTCTTCGTACGTTTCCGTTCCCGCAACGGTATGCATTCTGTTCTTCACCAGCTCCACGAGTTCGGGATGAAGTCTTTTCGCTTCTTCCTTCTTCATTCCCGTAAGAATCCCGTAGTAACTCCTTTCTTTGAGATGCTGCTTCACCATGACGGAACACTCGAGCCGCTT
>OBEQ010788584.1_pt1 | contig 14846 bp, 17 predicted proteins | sample 1670901 | NCBI WGS metagenome assembly OBEQ01 (sample SAMEA104232315, study PRJEB22302) | groundwater metagenome | biome: forest; feature: aquifer; material: groundwater | place: USA | collected 2011-08-07 | depth 5.4 m | reverse complement strand
GCGGGCGCGCACAAGTGGCTGTGCGGCTCGATCGAGAGCGGCTTCCTGTACGTGCGCCCGCAGCTCGCGGCCGAGCTCGAGCCGGTGGCAACCGGCTGGATGGCCAGCGAGGATCCGCTGTCGTTCGGGCCGGCGCTCGGCTTCGCGCGCGGCGCGCGTCGCTTCGCCTCGGGTACGCCACAGGTGCTGCCGGCGCTGATCTCGCGCGTGGGCCTGGCCATCCTGGCCGGGATCGGCGTGCCCGCCATCCGCGCCCACTCGCTGCGCCTGACCCGGCGCGTGCTCGCGCGCGCCGACGAGGCCGGGCTCGAGGTGGTCACGCCCAGGGAGCCCGCGCGCCGCGGCGGCGTGGTCGCGCTGCGCTTTCCCGGCGACGCGGCGGTCGCCACCGAGCTGGTGCGGCGCAACTTCGTGTGCAGCTACCGCGGCGCCCTGCGCGTGGCGCCGCACTTCTACAACACCGACGAGGAGGTCGACCGGTTCATGGACGAGCTGGGCACGCTCGCGCGCGCGGCCGCGCGATGAGGCTGGATCTGTCGGCGCGCGGCTGGATGAGCCTGCTCTACCACGGCGCCAAGGCCGTCGACGCGCTGCGGGCATCGCTCGAGCTTGGCCTGCTCGAGCGCCTCGATGCCGGGCCCGCCAGCCTGGGCGAGCTGAGCGAGCGCCTCGCCGCCGTGCCCGGGCGCCTGTACAAGCTGCTCGACTGCCTGGAGAGCCTGGGCCTGGTCGAACGCGTGGAGGCGGGCGAGTCGCTCGGGGCCACCCGCTACCGGGCAGTGGAGCCGCTGCACGCCGCGGCGCTGGCGGTGCTGGGCCCGGCCTCCATCGAACGCGGACGCGACGGGCAGGACGGCTGGCGGCAGATCCACGGTCGCCTGGCCGAGGTCGTCCGCGGCGCTCACGGCATCGGCGAGGACGCCTTCAGCTGGCCGCCGCGCACACCCGCACAGCTGGCCAGCTTCGAGGACAGCATGGCCATGGGCTGCCCACCCATCGCCGAGAGCTTCGTCGCCGCCGCGGCCATGATCTGGGGCGACCTGGCCGGCCGCCCGGTGCGCCTGCTCGACGTGGGCGGCGGCGACGGCACGCTCGCCCGCCACCTCATCGAGTCGCACCCCTGGCTGCACGTCGACGTGTACAACCTGCCCGCGCTGGCGCCCCTGGTCGAGCGTCAGCGCGCCCGCAGCGCCGCGCCCGAGCAGCTCGGCTTCGTGGGCGGTGACTTCCTGGCCGAGCCGTTGCCGCGCGGTTACCACGCGCTCTCCTTCGTGCGCGTGCTGCACGACTGGCCTGCCGAGGTGGCGCGCACGCTGCTGGCCAAGGCCTTCGCGGCGCTGCCTCCCGGGGGTCGGCTGTTCATCTGCGAGGAGCTGCGCACGAGCGAGCGCCTGGCCATCCAGTTCTTCTGGAGCTACTTCCTCATCGGCGTCGATTCCTGCGTCAGCCGGCTGCGCGACGCGGACAGCTACTTGACCACGCTGAGCGCCATCGGCTTCACCGACGCCAGGGGGGTGTCGGGGCCATTCGACGTCATCGTGGCCGTGCGCCCGTAATCGTCCTCGGCGGCGGCGCTGCGCCGGACCACCAGCATGGTCAGATCGTCGTCCTGGGTGGCGGAGAAGGCGCGCCAGTCCTCGAGCACGGCCTCGACCAGGCGCTCGGGGGACTCGAGGCCCTGGCGGGCGACGATGGCCTGCAGGCGCTCGAAGCCGAACATCTCGCCGCCGGCAAACTGCTCGACGATGCCATCGGTGTAGAGAAACAGCTGATCGCCCGCGTCGAGCTGGATCGACGCTGGCTTCAGCTCGTCGGCACCGATCTCGTCGACCACGCCGAGCCACATGCCGCTCAGCTCGATGGTCTCCACGCTGGCGCTGGCGCGGCGGTAGACCAGGAAGGGCACGTGCCGGCCGACCGCTTCGAACTGACCCTCGCCCAGGTATTCGAGCAGCACGAAGGTCATGTAGATGTTGAGGCCCATGCGCGCCACGTTGCGGCGCACGCAGCTGTTGAGCACCTGGTAGAGCTCGGACAGCGTCGCCCTGGGCGCCGCCTCGAGCGCGCCGGTGAGGGTCGTGCTGGCCATCATCATGGCCAGGCCCGAGGTGAGACCGTGGCCGGAGACGTCGCCGATGGCCAGGAAGCGCCGTCCCTTGCACTCGAGGACGTCGTAGTAGTCGCCGCCGACCTCGGACGCGGACACCATCTTGCCCACCACCTCGCAGCCGGGCAGGCCGGGCGTCCTGGGCAAGAGCAGGGTCTGGATCTTCTGCGCGACCTCGAGCTCGGCGAACAGGGCGTCGCGCGCGGCGCGCAGCTGCAGGCTGCGCTCGTACTCCTGCTTCTGCACCTCGAGCGCGACCTCGACCTCGGCCGAGAGCGCGGTGCGTGCGGCGCGCAGCTCGAGACCACGCTGGTACTCGTGGTGCAGGGTCTCGCCCAGGAGCGCCATGATCTGGGCGAAGGTGAAGCCGACCAGCGCGATGACGCTGACGTGCACCACGAAGCTCTGCCAGCTGACGCCGGCCGGCCGCAACGCGGTCAGGAAGACGTAGATGGCCAGGTAGTAGAGGACCGCCACACGTCCCCAGCGCGGCCGCTGGGTGATCAGGCCGAAGCCGATCGAGGCGCCCAGGCTGAGCAGCAGCAGGCCCGGCCACCAGGGTGCCAGCGGGCCGCTGACCAGCAAGAACGCGGTCGCCGCCAGCACGCCGCCCACGCCCATGCGCACGCACTCGATCAGCCACAGACGCTTGATCCGGCGCGACACCCGGCCCAGGGCCAGATTGCCGACGAGGAAGAACATGATTCCGACCACGTCGCGTGGCGACGATTGACCTCGCCGCCAGGATGCCAGTGCGACAATGGCCATGACGCTCATGAACGCGGCAAAGAGAATGTCGGTGATCTTCAGTGCCCGGCCGTAGCGCCGGGCCAGGCCGGCGGCCGCCTCGTCTGCCCGTGCGGCCTTGCTTCCGTCGCGCGACCTGGTCATTCGTCCTCAGTCTCGTGGTCCGGGCGTGGCTTCGTCAATGTAGGTCCGTCTTGCACGCCGCTGGCTCGACCTGCGCGCGGCACCCGGGTTGGCAGCACCCGGAGGCTTCAACGAATCGCGTCGCGCAAGAGTTGCGCGGCCAATGCGATGACGCCCCGAGCCGGTGCGGCTACCTGTCGGTCCAGCTCGACCAGGCGCGAGGCGGCGCCCAGCAGCGACTCGCGCACATCTGCCGCCAACCAGACGGCCTCGAGCGGCACCGCAGCGTGCGACTCGGCGCCGTGGCTGGCGGAGAGCAGGATGCCTTCGGTGAACCAGAGCAGCTCCAGGGCCGCGAGACGATCCGCGGTCGGCTCGAGCCGGGAGATCGCGGCGGCGGCGCGCTCCAGCTCCTCGATGGCCCTGGGCACGTGTGTCATCCCTGCTTCGAGAAGCACTCGCCGGGCCAGGCGCGGGACGTGAGCTGACCATGGGTTGGGCGCGCGGCGCGAAACACGAGTAGCCTGGCGCGCTACGGGAGTGTGGCCTGTGACGCTACCCGGATGCGACGGGCCGGGCATGGTCCACCTGGGCTTCTGGGCTATCATCGCGGCCATGCGCCGCAGCGAGCTGCTCGTGGTCACGGTTTTCTGTCCGCACTTCGAGCGGCCGGTGAGCGCCAGCCGCAACGCGGTCAACGAACGCCTGGTCGACTGCACGTCCAAGCGCGAGTGCGTGCGCGAGTCCCAGGACGAGCGCGGCGTGGTCGTGGCCACCTACCCGGTCGGCTGCCCGGTGTTCCGCACGCCCGGGTAGCGAGTCGACATGGGCGCCGCCGCATGCTACCCAGCGTGCGCACGCGATGAAGATCGCCACCTGGAATGTGAATGGCATCCGCGCCCGCGAGGCGCAGCTGCGCGAGTGGCTCGAGCGCGAGGCTCCCGATGTGGTCTGCCTGCAGGAGATCAAGGCCTCGCCCGAGCAGGTGCCCGAGTCGCTGACCTGCACGACCGACTACCACTGCCACTGGCACGGTCACAAGGGTTACTCGGGCGTGGCCCTGCTGCTCAGGCGCGCGCGCTTCGGCGACGTACCCGCGTTCGTGCATCCGTCCTTCGACCACGAGAACCGCATCGTCGTCGCCAGCGCCGGGCCGCTGGTGTTCGCGTCGGTGTACGTGCCCAACGGCGGCAAGGACTTCGCCGCCAAGATGCTGTTCCTCGAGCAGCTGGTGGCCTGGGCGGCCGAGCTGCGCGCCCGCGGCCAGCACCTGGTGCTGTGCGGCGACTTCAACGTCGCGCGCACCGACCGCGACGTGCACCCGTCGGAGCGCAAGCACATCATCGGCCAGCTGCCCGAGGAGCGCGCGCTCATCGAGAAGCTGTTCGCGGGCGGCCTGGTCGACGTCGGCCGGCACGTCGACCCCGACAACGACCAGCTGTTCACCTGGTGGGCGCCCTGGCGCAACATGCGCGGCAAGAACATCGGCTGGCGGCTCGACTATGTGGCCGCCGGCGTCGATCTCGTCGACGAGACGGTGCGCTGCGTGGCCTACCGCGAGGTCGGCTCGAGCGACCACGCGCCCGTCATCGCCGAGCTACGCGACACGCCCGCGCCAGCGTAGCATCTTAGCCCAATGGCACTCCCCATCGACCAGATCAACCGCCTGCCCGGCTGGGTGCGCGACATGGGCATCGTGATCCTGAGCGCGAGCACCGACGAGGTGACCTGCGAATGGGAGGTCGCCGAGAAGCACCACCAGGGCTACGGCATCGTCCACGGCGGCGTGCACTGCGGCGTCATCGAGACCCTGGCGTCGATCGGCGCGGCCATGGTCGCGCACCCGCGCAGCCAGCGCGTGGTCGGCCTGGAGAACAACACGTCGTTCATCCGCGCCGTGCGCTCGGGCAAGCTGCGCGGCGTGGCCAGGCCGGTCACACGCGGCCGCACCACCCAGGTGTGGGAAGCCTGGATTCGCGACGAGCAGGATCGCCTGGTCGCGCAGGGCAAGGTGCGCCTGCTCTGCGTGGAAGAAGGCCGCGACCTGGGTTAGGGCGCGCGCAGGGCGCGCTCGAACAGGATCGTCGGCGTGCCCTTGTAGCTGGTGCGCGCGTACTCGACGAAGCCACCCTTCGCAGCCACCCGGATCGACGCCGCGTTGTTCGGGTCGATCATGCACACGGCTCTTCGCGCCGCGTCGAAGTGGCCCTCGGCCCAGGCGAGCGCGGCGCGCACCGCCTCGGTGGCGAAGCCGTGGCCGTGCGCCCCGGGCGCGAGCGCCCAGCCGAGCTCGGGCGCACCGTCGAAGCTCGGCGTGATGGCGCGCCTGAAATCGGCGAAGCCGACCTCGCCCACGAAGCGCTGCGTCGCGGTCTCGCGCACGACCCAGTAGCCGAACCCGAGCAGCTGCCAGTGGCCCACGTAGCGAAGCAGGCGCGTCCAGGCCTCCTCCTCCGTGGACGGCTTGCCCCCGATGTGCCGGGTGACCACCGGATCGGCCCACATGGCCGCGGATTCATTGAAGTCTTCGAGGCGGTGGCCGTGCAGGGTGAGACGTTCGGTCGAGAGGGTCGGGATCGGCATGGCGGCGGAATCATGCCATCTGGCGCGACGCGACACCTCGTTACACCGGGCCACGCGACGACTCAGGCGGCGCCAGTCAAGCACAGGGCGAGTCACCCGCCATGCGCGGCGCCAGCCGAAATGCCGTGCATCTGCCGTCACTTACGAAGATGACCGAAGTGGCACGAAGCGTGTACAAGCAGCGCCATCATGAAGCGCTCCGCAGCAGCCCTCCTTCTCCTCTTCGCGGCGTGCGGCGCGCCATCGACCATGAGCGAGCCGGACGCGAGCCCGCCGACCGACGGTTCCCTGAGCGACGCCGCGGTCATCGACGCGACGCCAGCTGCAGCGGCGGACGCCGCCGTCGACGCCGCACCAGACGCCACCCCGGACGCTGCCCCCGACGACGCTGCCCCCGACGCCGCCCCCGACGCCGCCCCCGACGCCGCCCCCGACGCCGCCCCCGACGCCGCTCCGGACGCGGCTCCCTGCCCGGATCGCGACTCCGACGGCTACACCGACGTCGCATGTGGCGGCACCGACTGCGCCGACGACGACAGCAGCCGCCACCCGGGCCAGGGTGATGTCTGCGACGGACGAGACGAGGACTGCTCGGGCGTCGCCGACGACCACGAGGCCAGCGCCGGCTGCGGTGCCCACGCGGCGTGTGTGGCTGGCGCCTGCGCGTGCCAGGGAACGCTCTCGCGCTGCGGCACGAGCTGCGTCGATGAATCGGACTCCTTGCTCCACTGCGGTGCGTGCAACCACGCCTGCGGCATCGACTGCGCCGCTGGAGATTGCGTCGACTTCCTCGCCGTGGCGCCCGGCGCCGAGCACACCTGCGTGCTCATGGGTGACCACACGGTGTACTGCTACGGGTACTCCATCTACGCGGCCACCGGGCCGTCGGGACATCCGTACGATCACGTGCCCTACCACGTCGAGGAGTCGTACGCAGCGGACGCCCCGCTCCTGCGCGACGTCGACGCGCTGGTCGCCGGTCGCTGGCACACCTGTGCGCTGCAGGCGGGCGGCACGCGCCTGCGCTGCTGGGGCGCCGACTTCGGCCAGCAGGTGCCGGGCAACCCTGTCGATCCGCAGGGCGGTGGCGTGCATCTCTTCACCCTCCCCGAAGGCGTGCGCGCGGTCGACCTGGTTTCAGGCCCGCTCCACACCTGCCTGCGCAGCGAGACCGGTGACCTGCTCTGCTGGGGCAACAACAGCTACGGCCAGCTGGGGCTCATCCTGAATCCAGACAACCCCTCGCCGGTCCCGGGCCTGGCCGCCGCGGTCGCCGACATGGCCCTGGGCGCGGCCCACACCTGTGCCCAGCTCGTCGATGGTCGCGTGCAGTGCTGGGGCAATAACGACTTCGGGCAGCTCGGCGACGGCACGACCACGCAGCGCTCGGATCCCAGGACCGTCGAGCTGCCCCTGGCCGCGGTCGACCTCAGCGCGGGCGGCTCGCATACCTGCGCCGCGCTGACCGACGGAACAGTGTGGTGCTGGGGAGTCAATACCCACGGCCAGCTGGGCGACGGCAGCCGGACGCGCCGACTCTTGCCCGTCAAGGCCGAGGGCGACTTCTCGGCGACCCAGCTGTGCGCGGGCATGGAGCACTCGTGCGCACGCGCCAGCAACGGCGACGCCTGGTGCTGGGGCTACAACGACTACTACCAGCTGGGCGACCACACCCGCAACGATCGCGATCGACCGGTCGCCATCGCCGGCGCGATCGACTCGCTTTCCTGCGGCGAGTACCTCACGTGTGCGCGCGCGTTCGGCTACGTGCTGTTCTGCTGGGGACGGCAGAACTACACCGAGGCCGGCATCTGGGACGACACGGACGGCCGCGTCCAGTACCCGCGTCGTGTCGTCTGGTCGACGACCCCATGACGCGCACCGTCGCCGCTCTGCTGGCCGTCCTCCTGGCCGTCGGGTGCCAGCGTGCGGTGCCCAATGAGCCCGTCCTGCCCACCGACGCCGGGCCGCCGCCCGAATGCAGCGAGGACGCGCTGCGACGCTTCGTCGAGCGCGCGCCCACCATGCCACTCGACGACAAGCGGGCGGCGCGCTCGCTGCTGCTCGAGATGTTCGCCATGGACCAGTGCCAGCGTCAGCTGCTCTCGTTCGGAGCGTCCGTCGACGCGCACAACAGCCAGGAGATCGAACGCATGGTCGATCATTACGGCTGGCCCGGCCGGCGCACCTGGGGCAAGGAAGCCGACTTCGCCGCCTTTCTGATCGTGCAGCACAGCGACAACGAAGCATTCCAGGAGCGCGTGCTGGCCATGCTGGACCGGCTCAGGACCACGGGCGACACGTCGCCGACATACTGGGCCTACCTGGACGACCGGCTCAACGCCGTGCGCAAGCAGCGGCCGCAGCACTTTGGCTCGCAGGGGGGCTGTGTCGGCACCGGCGTGTGGCGGCCGCTGCCCATCGAGGACGAGGCGGGCGTGGAAAAACGCCGCCAGGCGCTGGGGATGGAGCCGCTCGCCGACTACGTCGAGCACATGAACGGTATCTGCCAGGGCGAGCTGGTGCCGCCCTAGCCCGTCTGAAATCGGCGACAGTGGCGCCGCGCGCGCAAGCGCCTACACTCCATGCATGTTCATCGCCGCGCTGCTCGTCGGTGGCTTGACCGCCTTCTACTTCGGGATACGTCCCGGCGCGGTCGCCGCAGGCGCCTCGTTGCTGGCCTTCCTGGCCGCGGCGATCGTCCCGGCGCTGGCCCTGTGGGCCTATGTGGCCGTCGGTACGGGCGTGGTCGGCGTGCTCGCCATCGGGCCCAAGCGCGGCAACCCGACGCACGCCGCGCGCGCCACGCGCATCGCCCGGCGGGGCATGGCGGCGCTGCGTGCGCGCCTGCGCCTGCGCCCGCCCCGCAAGTAAGTGACGCGCGCCACCTGCCGCACGCGCGGGCTTGACAGCCGGCGTGGCGTTCTTCAGTCTTGCAGCTCGATGTACTTCTGCGCGCGCACGACCACGACCACTACCTGCTTCGGCGGGGCAGTGCTCGTGCGCGCGTAAGCGAACCCGGGCGGCCCCGCCGGCGAATGCCGGAGGGGTCGCGATCGTGGCGTGTCTCTCTCCGGCCGGGGCCAAGGCCAGCGGCAAAGGAGAGATGACATGAGTGCGAGTGAAGCAAGTGCAGCCGTCGTCGACGACGACCACCGCGAGATCGGGCGACGGCTCGATCTGTTCCACATGCAGGAAGAAGCGCCGGGCATGGTGTTCTGGCACCCGGCCGGATGGACCCTGTACCGCGTGCTCGAGGACGCGGCGCGCCGGCAGGTGCTGGCGCAGGGCTACCGCGAGGTGCGCACGCCGCAGCTCATCGATCAGCGCCTGTGGGAGCTGAGCGGCCACTGGCAGCATTTCCGTGCTGACATGTTCGTGCTCACCGACGCGGCCGCGCCGCGCGCACAGGCGCTCAAGCCGGTCAGCTGCCCGGGGCACATCGCCATCGCGGCGCACGCGGCGCCGTCGTACCGCGATCTGCCCATGCGCCTGGCCGAGATGGGCCTGGTGCACCGCAACGAGGCGCGCGGCGCGCTCTCCGGGCTGTTCCGCCTGCGGCAGTTCACCCAGGACGACGGCCACGTCTTCTGCGCCGAGGACCAGCTGATCGACGAGGTGGCGCGCTTCTGCGCCGGCCTGCGCCGCTTCTACCCCGGTTTCGGCTTCGCCGAGGCGCGCGTGCTCCTGGCCACCCGGCCGCCCTCGCGCGCCGGCTCCGACGACGTCTGGGACCGCGCCGAGGAGGCGCTGGCGCGCGCCGCGCGTGCGGCCGGCATCGAGCCCGCGCCCAACCCGGGCGGCGGCGCCTTCTACGGGCCCAAGCTCGAGTTCGTGCTCGACGACCGCAGCGGCCGCTCGTGGCAGTGCGGCACCATCCAGGTGGACATGATCCTGCCCGAGCGCTTCGACCTCGCCTACGTGGCCGCGGGCGGGCAGCGGGAACGCCCGGTGCTGCTTCACCGCGCCATGTACGGCAGCATCGAGCGCTTCATGGCCGTGCTGCTCGAGCACCACGGCGTCGCCCTGCCCGCCTGGCTCGCGCCCGAGCAGGTGCGCCTGGCGACCGTGGGCGACGCCGACGCCGTGGTGCGCGCGGCCGCGGCGCTCGAGGCACGCCTGGCCGCGGCGGGCGTGCGCGTCACGGTCGACGCGGCCAACGCCACGCTGTCACGCCGCGTGCGTGACGCGCATGACCAGGGCGTGCCTTTCTTGCTCGTCCTGGGCGCGCGCGAGGCCGCACGCGCCACCGTCAGCTTGCGCTCGGTGCGCGCGGGTGGCGCCACGCGCGAGCTCGCCCTCGACGCGGCCGTGGCCGAGCTGGCCCTGGCGTGCGCGCCGCCCTTCTGAGCCCGCGCCGCTACGGCAAGACCTGATGCCGCTCGCGTCGCGCGTCCAGGCTGATGGGCCCGGCGCCGAAGTGCGCGATGAGCAGTGCCCCGCCCAGGAGACCCAGGTTCTTCATGAACATCGCCTGCTGCATCTGCGCCATGCCCGGGTCGGCGATGTTCCAGAACGCGTGCATCATCAAGGTCACCGGCACCAGGAAGAGCACCAGCAGCGCCGCGCCGACGCGCGCGTGGTAGCCGAGCAGCACGCTCAGGCCACCCACCAGCGCCAGGATGCCCGAGAGCGGCACGGCGATGCTCGCCAGGGGCACGCCCTGGCTGGCGGCGAACTCGATGGTCTCGCGCTTGAAGTGACCGGGCGCGGCGAGCAGGAAGATGGCCGCGAGCAGCGCCCGCCCCACCGGCACCAGGTACGTCGTGACGGTGGCGTAGTTGATGGCAAGGTGGCCATGGCCACGTGGATAGGGAGCGGTGGTAGTGCCCATGCTTGCAGATGTAGAGCGCGCGCGGCCCACGGGCCAGACCAGGTCGGACAGACTTGCAGTCCGACGCACCGACGGAGGCGTACTTCCTGCACACTAGCCCCACCCAAGCGGAGCGGAGGAACGACATGCTCGAGGTCGCCATCATCATGGGCAGCACCCGGCCGCAACGAAGAGGCGAGACCGTGGCCCGCTGGGTGCACGAGATGGCCGCGCGGCGCCAGGATGCGCGCTTCGAGCTGGTCGACATCAAGGACTTCAACCTGCCCCTGCTCGACGAGCCGCTCGAGCCCTCGCAGGGCAAGTACAGCCAGCCGCACACCAGGGCGTGGGCGGCCAAGATCGCGCCCTTCGATGCCTTCGTGTTCGTGACCCCCGAGTACAACCACGGGCCGCCCGCGGCGCTCAAGAACGCACTCGATTTCCTGTACCAGGAGTGGAACAACAAGGCGGCGGGGTTCGTGAGCTACGGCAGCGACGGCGGCCAGCGTGCGGTGGAGCAGCTGCGCCTGGTCATGGCCGAGCTGCAGATCGCCGACGTGCGCACGCACCTGACCATCTCGCTCTACGACGACTTCGAGAGCTTCACCACGTTCAAGCCCAGGCCGGAGCACGAGAAGATCCTGTCCCGCATCTTCGACCAGGTCATCGCCTGGGGTGGGGCGCTGAAGACGCTGCGCAGCGAGACGGGCGGCCGCTAGTATTCGGCGTAGCCGTTGACCTGCAGCTTCACGTCGGCGTAGTCCACGAAGCCGAGCAGGCCGATCCAGTAGCGACCGGGTGTGGGCGCGCCGAAGTTGCACGTCTCGTTGTTGGAATCGATGACGGTCGACTTGCAGTCGAAGTCGTCCTCGCTCGGGCGCGCGCCCTTCTTGATGCGCATGTCGACGTCGCCGGTGCCGCCGAAGAGGTTGAAGTTGACCTCACGCAGGCCGGGCGGCACGTCGATGGCGATGAACTTCATGGGTCCGCCCACGCCGCCGGCGATGCCGCTCTTGCGCTTGATGATCTTCTGCTCCTCGCACAGCGCGCGGTCGACCGCGTCGGTGAAGGCGGCCACGCGCGTGAAGGCCGAGGGCGCGCCCGAGCCGCAGGCCTGGAAGCCGAAGCTCACGATGCCCACCTGGATGTACTCGTGGCCCTTCTTGACCACCAGCGCGCCCCCGCTGTCACCGAAGCAGGCGTCCTTGCCGGCCACGCCCGTGGTGGCGATGATCTCGTTGACGTTGATGGGGCCGTCGGGCTCGAACGGCTGCAGCAGCGAGGCCGGCGCCAGGGTCAAGTCGACGGCACGCAGCTCGTCGGAGCCGACCGGCTCGCCCGCCCCCGGGTCGACGGTCGCGCCCCAGCCGGTCGCGCGCACGCGCGTGCCCGGCGCGGTCAGGCCGGCGCGCTCGTCGTCGCGCGTGGCCAGCTGGATGGGCTGCACCTTGCTGTTGAAGTGCAGCGGCCTGGCCAGACGCACCAGCAGGATGTCCTTGCCGTGCTCGGGGTTGCCGTCGTAGCCGTCGACGACGGGCACGACGTCGTCGATGTCGACCACCTGCGCATGGCTCATGTCGCTCAGCTTGGCCACACCGGCCACGACCACCACGTCCTTGGGCGAGCCGAGCGTCGCCTTGTTGTTCTCGCCCGCCTCGAAGCAGTGACGCGCGGTCAGCACGTGGGTCTCGTCGAGGATCGAGCCGCCGCAGTTGTTGCCGAAGCCGGGTCGGAACAGGGACACCTGCCAGGGCGAGTCCTGGATGCGCGCCGCCGTGCCACCGACGATGGCCTCGTCCTGGCTGGTGACGTCGTCGACCGCCGATGGGTCGGGCGCGCACGCCGGGAGCAGGAGCACGGAGATCAGGGCCAGCCGCTTGCAGTTCATCGTCGTCACCTTTCGCGAGGGAGGGAAATCTCGGGCGTGTGCACACCCGTGCCCTGAATACGGCGACGACGAGGGCGAGGTTTCGCGCGATTTTCCGGCCGAGACGACACGTCCTTGTCGGCGTTATCGTCGTCGTATGGGTATGGGCATGGACACCGACACGAACCCGCGTCTGCCCCCGGTCGAGCTACGTCGCCTGCCCTGGCTGGCGCGCCAGTTCACGCGCTTCGTCTACTGGATGTGCCGGCGCAAGCTCGGCCACGTGATCATGCCGCTGCAGATCGCGGCCCACCGGCCGCTGCTCTTGCTCGGTGTGGGCATGATGGAGGACGGGCTCAACCGCAGCCAGGCGCTGGCACCGGCGGTCAAGACGCTGGCTTCAGTGCGCGCGGCCACCCGCATCGGCTGCCCATTTTGAGTGGACATCGGTGCTGCCGTGAGCAGCACACAAGGCGTGACCGCGGACAAGCTGGCCGCCCTGCCCGACTGGCGCGGCAGCACGCTCTTCGACGCGCGCGAGCGGCTGGCGCTCGAGCTGGCCGACGCGCTCACCAGCACGCCGGCCACCGTCCCCGACGAGCAGTGGCGCCGGCTCGCGGCCGCGTTCAGCCGGCCCGAGCTGGTCGAGCTGGTCGCGGGCATCTCGTGGGAGAACTACCGCGCCCGCTTCAACCGCGCCTTCGACGTGGTCGCCGAGGGCTTCAGCGAGGGCGCGGCCTGCGCCCTGCCTACTCGTAGCCCTGCCGGCGCGCCTCCCGGCACTCGGGATCACGATCCTCCGGCCCACACGCCTCGAGGCTGAAGTGGACGATGAGCCCGATGCCCAGCTGCACCTGATCGAAGCCACCGTCGAGGATGGGCAGCTGCGTGGCCGGCTTCTCGGCGTCGCCGCGGTCGACCCACCTGACCGTCACGTACATGTCCCAGTGGCCGGTGACGTTGAAGAACGAGCCCAGGGTCACGCCCAGGCGCGTGCGCGGGTCGAGGGCCAGCCCGGTGGCGGGATCGGGATCGCCCGGGTGGTGGAAGACCGGCACGGCCAGATCGATGGCGAACCAGCTGGCGCCGTAGCGGTAGCGGCACGGGCCCCAGCAGAACTGCCCCTCGCCGCTGCCGCCCGCCTCGGCGAACCAGAACGGCTCGTCGGTGCGCTGGTCGAACCACAGGCTGGTCGCGCTGGCGCCCAGGCGACCTTCCCAGGAGATGAACTCGTTCATGCGCTTGCGCGCCTGCAGGCCCAGCCCCGCGCTGCCGTGGATGCCGGAGCGCGCGAGCATGGAGCCGAGCTCGAGGTCGAGCGCCAGCGCGGTGCGCGCCGAGGTGTTGAAGTGCACGCCCAGCGCCGCTGACTGCCAGAAGCGCTCGTCGATGGTCGACGGCTGCTTGGCGGCGAAGCCGACCGCGCCGGTGAGCCGCAGGCGCGGCAGCGGCGTGTAGGCCACGCGCGTGCGCCACAGGCCGACGTCGGTGAAGAAGAGCTCGGGCACTCCCGCCATGGCGCCGCGGCTGGTCAGGAAGACCATCTCCGAGGCGATCTCCAGCTCGCTGCGCTTGCCCACGATGTCGTCGGAGCCGATGCGGCGCGAGTCGCCCGAGATGTCCTGCCACGCGCCCGTGGTCTCGCCCGCGCTGATGGTCGGCTGGCCCTCGAGCGGCGACTTGCGCGCGACCTCGTCGGCGTGGGCGTGCGCGAACGTGGCCAGCAGCAGGAGCAGGGCGAGCAGCGGGACTCTGCGCATGGACGCACGATACGCGCGAGCGTGACAATCGATCTAGCGCGCCGCGCGCGCGCTGAAGATTCGAACCACCCGCGCGGGTGCGTGACGCCATGAGTGCGCGGGCCTGACCAGCTCGAAGCCGGGCAACTTCCGGCAGACGCCGGCGCGCATGATTGCCGGCGACATCGCCGGGGATCTTGCGGTATCTCTTCGCGGGGGACGCGGGACGAGTGAGTGACGCGAATCGGGGGATTGGATCACTGACCAGGCTGCTGCCTGCGCAACTCGCTCTCGTCACCCTGGTGACGGTGATCTGCCGGCTGCCGTCCTTCCTGCGCCCCATCTTCGACGACGACGAGGCGCAGTACGCCGCCATCGGTGAGCTGCTGCGCGCGGGAGGACGCCTCTACGCCGACGGTGGTGTCGACTTCAAGCCGCCCGGGATCTACTGGACCTACGCCGCGGTCTTCGAGGCGGGCGGGCGCTACGCCATGGGGGCCATGCATGTGCTCGCGCTCCTGGTCGTGGTGATCACCGCCTGGACCCTGGCGGCCATCGCCGCGCGCCTGGCCAGCCAGCGCGCGGGCGTCCTCGCCGGCGTGTTCTACGGCGTCTTCACCACCGTCTACTACCCCAAGATGCTGGCCGCCAACACCGAGATCTTCATGATGCTCGCGCTGTCGCTGATGGTGCTGCTGGTGTTGCACGCGCGCGTAACCACCCGGCCCATGACCGTCATGTTCGGGGCGGGAGCGCTGGTCGCGCTCGCGTGCGGCTGGAAGCAATCGGCCGTGCTCAACCTCATCGTGATCGCGGCCGCGGTGGTGGCGACGCGCGCGTCGCTGCTGCGGCTCGCCAGCGCCGCGG
>OBEQ011758466.1_pt1 | contig 14849 bp, 18 predicted proteins | sample 1670901 | NCBI WGS metagenome assembly OBEQ01 (sample SAMEA104232315, study PRJEB22302) | groundwater metagenome | biome: forest; feature: aquifer; material: groundwater | place: USA | collected 2011-08-07 | depth 5.4 m | reverse complement strand
CTAGAAAATGGAAAGTTCCTGTTCCGAATTGGGGAGATATGATCGCGCAGTTGATGATTGTATTTCCTGACAAAATTAAGATTTAGATTTCGCCGCGTATGTTATCCACAGGTCGTTTACACAAAAGTATTTACACACCCCTGCGACTTGGCCGCAATATCGACAAGCCCAGGGGGCTTGCAAAATCTGTAACCGTAGCGTAATCAAACTGGACAACGCTACACCATGCCGACGACTCACTTTGAGTCGTCGGTTCTTTGTTACCCACACATGCTCCCTGCTGTTACAAAGAGTGGATAACGCACAATACAACGGAGGCAAAAGTGGCTGATCAGGAGCCCAAACTAGATTCATATATCATCCGCAAAGCGGAACAAATGAGCGACTTGCACCAAATGGCAGAGATTAACAGAAAAGTATTCGCAGGAAGCGGCAACATCGCCAACGGACTTGAGTGGATCTATAATCTTTGGAAATCAGGACCGATCTATCAATACTATGTCATCAAAAGCGAACATGACCAGGGTACGGTCCTCGGATATTCGGGCTGGCAAGTACACGGCGGCTTTGATCGCATTGAACCAACTATTGAACTTGACCAAATTGGCATAGCCACCTTTGCTCAAGGGAAAGGCTTGGGCGAAAAGCTTATCAGAAGCTGTATTACACAGATCGCTCCCTGGATCGCAACTCGTAGTTCCAGATGCGGCGGCTATGTTAGTTTTATCGTTTGGGGATATTGCGACAATGCCCCCGCAATGCGCCTCTATGGTAAAATATTCACTGAAGGCGTTTGCGGAATACGGACACAATTTGAAAATCGAGAAGAGTTCATGCATCGCCTGCGTGTTCCCATTGGGGCTTGCTGAAAATTGGAATAGTGTGCCGCAGAAGAAATATCTTTTGCGGCACAAATAATTTTTCATATGAAATCAAAAAAATTCGCAGTCGTTGTACTTGCTGCAGGAAAAGGACAGCGCATGGGTATCAAAGGACAGAAAGCATGTATTCCTGTCGGCGGCAAACCCATGATCGTTCACGTACTCTCATCCGTACTTCCGCTCAAACCAGCACGCGTCATTGTTGTCGTCGGACATGACGCCGAAACAGTGCGCGCAACAGTGCGCGGACACATAGAACACGATGTAGCGTTCGTACATCAAAAAGAGCAGCTTGGCACCGGACACGCGCTCCTCCAAGCACTCTCTCCGCTCTCCGATTTCGTAGGCGACATACTCGTACTCTACGGAGACACACCGCTCATATCGACAACAACGATAAAAAATCTTCTTAACAAACATCAGAGAAAAAATGCTGTTGTTACCACACTCACAGCGCATCTGCGCGACCCCTATGGATATGGACGCATCAAGAGAGACAAGGAAGGATACGTTGCAAGCATCGTGGAAGAAAAAGATGCAACTGAAGAAGACAAAAAAATACAGGAAATAAATTCCGGAATTTACTGTTTCCGTTCAGACAAACTTTGGGATGCACTGCGACTCATCACCAACAATAACGTCCAGCGCGAATATTACCTCACGGACATCATTTCAATTCTTGCCGAGAGTGAAGAAAAAATTCATTCGGATACGTCGCCTGACAGCAGAGAGCTTCTAGGTATTAATACCCTCAAACAACTCGAGGAGGCACGCAAGATACTGCAGACAAAGAGAACCACCAAAGACCTGGTATAATGATTGCAAGAAAGAACTTTCGCATTAATTAAAATAGTAGTAGTATCAAATACTATGAAAAAATATGAAGAGAAAAAGTTTGAAATCGAGCCACTTACCGGCTTGTCAGAAAAGCAGGTCGCCGAGCATTTGAAGCTCTACGCCGGGTACGTGAAACACGTTAACCTCATCGCGGAGAATGTTGAGGAACTTTCCGCGCATGCGGACAAAAACGCGTACCTCATCTCGGAGCTCTGCCGACGGTTTGCATTTGAGTTCGACGGCATGAGAATGCACGAATATTATTTTGAAACTTTCGTCGGGGGGAAAAAAGAGCACACCGAAGAGCACCCACTCACACTTGGACTGAAGCAACAATTCGGCTCATTTGATAACTGGATTACCCACTTTAAAACAATTGCGGGAAGTAGAGGAATTGGCTGGGCGATCCTCTCGCATGATCCGCAAAGCGGAAACCTGCTCAATCACTATGTCGGCGATCACGAACTTGGACACCTTGTCGGACTCGAAATAATTGTCGCGCTCGACATGTGGGAACATGCGTACATGGTGGACTATACGCCAGGTGAGAAAAAACAGTACATTGAGGCATTCTTCAACAACCTCAACTGGAAGATTCCCGAGAAACGTTTCAACGTTGCAGCATAAGCGTTACACAGCATTATTCAAAATACCCTTCAGTTAAACTGAAGGGTATTTTGAATAACACAAAACAAAAAGATAAAAGTCATTACGGCTTCGCATTATGTCCTCCAAACATAAACCTTAATGCGCTCACTACTTGCCCGTTATAACTTGGGTCGGCCTGCGATGCGACACGAAAATCAAATGATGCTTTAATGGCCGGCGCAGCCACACCAAATTCTTCTGCAGTTTTTACCGTCCACTCTCCTTCACCGCTGTGTGCAACAGAACCGACGCAGCATTCCTCTCCCTGCAAACCATCGCCAAATTTTTTATACGCATCAGAAAGCCATTCAATAAGACGCGAGGAAATTACTGACCCATGACCATAGAGGTCTGCGATCTCTCCCAAGCGCAGATCAAGCGGGGCTTTTTGCATGATCGCAAATCCTTCGCCAATTGCCTGCATCATGCCATATTCAATGCCGTTGTGGATCATTTTTACAAAATGTCCTGCACCAGCATTTCCCACATATCGATATCCATTCGGCAATGCAATGTCTTGAAAAATTTTCTCGCATTTTTCAAAATGTTTTTTCTCTCCGCCGATCATGAGACATGCTCCGTCGCGCGCACCGCTTGGCCCGCCAGACACACCGACATCGATATATCCAATTCCTTTTCGAAAAAACAATTCGTGCCGGCTAATGGAATCTTTGTAATATGAGTTGCCTCCATCAATCACGGTATCTCCTTCTTGAAGCAGCGGCAAAATTTTTCCAAGAACAGCTTCGACTGCAACATGTGGAACCATAATCCAGATAATACGATCAGAGGGAAGAGCTTCAATCAGATTCTCTATCGAGTCCGATCCTTGCGCACCATGCTGCATCGCTAACTGAACCGTAGCAGCTTCCGCATCATAGACAATGACTTCATGTCCATATTCGACGAGACGCTTGACCATTGCACTTCCCATCTTTCCCAAACCTATGTATCCAAGTTTCATATGCATTCATTTTAGGTCTTCGTAATAAAACAAGTATAACAGAGGAGACTTCCTGAACTCTACGATATATCATTTACTAAAGAAATATCGTTCACCTTTACATGAGGATCTGCTTTATGCAGAAAAATATTTTCCGCGTTCTCTCACTTGTACTGCTTTTAGCAGTACCGTTTGTACAGCCTGCATACGCAAACCACGAAGGCACGTATATTGTCGGCGAAGTAAAAGAGATCGAGGGCGCACCCGGATGCATTGAAAAAGGCGATATGGTTATGGTCTTCAATCGCCTCCCAGATACAAAAGAAATGGTACAAGTATTTCAACGCCTGCGGTCTGAAAAAAAATGCGGCCTCTTTGTGGGTACTGCAAAAATTATCGGACAAATCGGCAACGATGTGCGCGACAATGAAGACACGCCATGGAGAATCGTTCATATTCAATATCTTCTGAATAATGTTCCGACCGAATCATATCTCCTCACGTGGGGAACCGAGACTTCAGTCACCAAGAAATAAAAAGTCTGCTCCGTCGTCCACACCCTGCTCATTCGAGCAGGGTGTCTTCCTTCCTGAAATAGAGCAGCAGCACGGCATAAGAAACATACATGAGTACAGCTCCCCAAAATGGAAACTGCGGTATTCGAAGCGTAGCAAAAGGAAAGCTTGAAAAGAATCTGACCGCACCTATGATATACGCAAGAAGTATTGTCGCAAGCCACGCAAACGGCAATGCAAGAAAATGCGATACAAACATAAGCGACGAAGCCAGAAAGCCGACGAGCATTGACGGGGGTATGAACGGGAGAACGGCAACGTTTGCAATAATACTAATAAAAGATACCTGCCCCATCGCGTAGAGAAGTACCGGCAATACAAAAACTTGGGTCGATACAGTTGCTACTAAACTTTCACGCATGCCGAGAATATTTGGAACGAAGCGAAATATTTTTTCAAAATGCGGAGCAACTGCTATAAGAGCAAATGTTGCGAGAAACGAAAGCTCGAAAGACATATCAAAAACAAGTATCCGCGGATTTATAAAAACCATCGCCCCTGCTGCAAGAAAAAGTGCGCGAACAATGTCATACCGGTGGCCAGTCGCACGAGAGAGAAGAATAAGAAGTGCCATGACACTCGCACGCACCACAGCAGCATGGCCGCCCGTCATAAGTGCAAAGAGTACAATAGCAGTTCCCCCTAAAAGCAAGGATATTCTTTGTGAAGCAAAAGCGAACATCCGCATCACCGCCTCCGCAACAATTGATATGTTGTAACCGGAAAGAACTATAATGTGTATGAGGCCGACACGTCTGAAATCGTCTTCAAGTTGAGGAGGCAAAGCTTCGTCCGTTCCAAGAACAAGGCCGCCCATTAGGGAAGCGTGTGGTTGCGGCATGAGTATGCTCAAATTTTCTAGAAATTTTTTCTTTACTGAAAAGAGTATTGTTCTAAGGGTGCTGCCGTTGCCGTGCGATACAAGTTCAATTGACGGAAAACGAGCAACGTAATAAATACCGTCCTTGCGCAAATGAGCTCGATAATCGAATTCCTTGCCGCTGTCTGTGGTAAAATTCTCCGGTTCTTCCACTCTGCCAGAAATAGTAATGTCATCGCCATATGCATATCGTGGAAAAAGATCAGTCGTTATTAAAACTTTCGGCCGGAGCAACTTTTCGCCAGAAAAAAAGCGTACCGTTAAACGCGTACTTTTATCCTTTTCAGTAGGTTCCTCGACAATACGAGCCTGCACCCGCTTGACCTCTCCCCCTCCTAACAACTCCATACCTTGTGGAGCAAAAATATCGGTCAAATCGTACCGAAGAACACCTATACCCAAGGCAACGAGAAAAATCGGAACAAATGCCACTGCCGGCTTTTCGCGAACAGAAAAAAGCGCAGTTGCACCAGCAAGAATAAGAAGTACTACCCCAAACCCATATCCGGGGTCAAAAAAAGAGCGGAACGCTATCCCGCCCATAAACCCCGCAAATACGATGAGAAAAGAATAACTGCTCATGCGCTAGAAATATACCATGAGCTTGATGGATATTGCTTACTTTCGCTTTTACCGAGCCCTTCCGCACGATACACATCGGCAGCCGTGGGGTTTTATGTATTCATCCCAATACTCTTTTCCATAGTCGTAATTAAGCTCCTCCCCTGCCTGTATCTTACGGCGTGCAAAAACAAATATCCTTCCCTTCCGAATATCCACTTCGCAATTTGGCCGACAGGCATGGTTTATATATCGCGCAATATTTTTCCTATTCGTTCCGTCAACGGTTCGTCGATTGCTAATATCAAATAAATACCTGCCGCCTTTCTCGTCCGCCCTTTCTTTTGTCAATATCGGTCCAGTATATTCAACGACAAAACCGCCACATGAAATAGGTCTCGCTGTGAATAATCCAAGTCCTGCCCTGGATTTCTTTATTTTTAAATCTCTTTGTATCTTCGAATAATTCATGGCAAAAGTGTTCCCCAAAAAACGTGTGTTCTTTGGGGATACATACTACCTATTTTCAATTCAAACTGGGGTCAAACGATCCGGAGGGATAATCGAAACCCTGAACGTTATCGTCCAACCCTTCTCCTTCAAAAAGTGGAGCATACGCTAGATACTGCTGATAGAGCACTTCTTGCTCATGTGTCCGGTAAAATACCTCCCAGGTACTTCCAATAACGACAGCGGCATGGTCCCAAAGGTCAAATTCTCCCATCAAGTTCTCGCAGATCGCACTTTCGAGTGCCATTGCTTTCGCCGAGATCGGATACAATTGAAGACTAACCTCCGGCGGGATTACAGCAATCTCTTCATCTATCTCATCATCAGAAAGCAACCCATGCGCTTTCAAGATCTCTGACATTTGCAGATACAGTTCTCGAACCCGTGTGTACATCTTGCGCAGACGCATCGGAACCGTTGCTCCGACAAGTTGTGTCTCGAATTCTCCAACGGAGGATTCAGGCGCGACCACATCTCTTTCATAAATATGCTTAATTTCATTATCAATCCAGTCACACATGCCCTATTCTCCTGCATCCACCAGAAACCAATAGCATAAAAATGAGGAAACCCTCAATATTAATATCATTCTTTTTGCTTTTCGTCAATCCATTTACAGTTTCGTACTATTGTGTTGAATCTGACTAGCATCTTAATCCAACCTTAGTCATTTTTGAGGGGAAATAGAAAAAATCCCCCATGCAATCGTGTAACTGCATGGGGGATTAGGTATGTTGTCTTTGTTTTTGTTTCGCAAAACCGAAAGGATGTGGGAGAATAGTCACTTCCACAGAACCTACACAACAAACCCCATTGCTTTGACGAGATCAATGGTGTGAATTCTGGTAACTTCTTTTTGGGCGTATATTTTGAGTAGAGTCTCCAATACAGAACTATTGTTCGTTGTTCTGTATTCGGAAAGCAAATTACTCGTTACTTGTTCAATAAAAAATAGACACAGCAATTTGCCTGCAGCAGAAGGACGAGAAATTTTCCCGCTCTCCCATCTAGAAACAGTTGATTTGTCAACCGCAAGCATCGTCGCGAGTTCGGAGATGGTTAGATAAAGAACTTCCCTGATAAAACGAAATTCCGCTGGGCTTTCGAAAGAGCCTCGAAGTGCAAGTTCTAGAGCTTTTCTTAACTCCCACATGGCGGATTCAGAACGGTTGTAGTACATGAGACCGCACTGCGGGCATTTAAAGACCGCCGCATTTTTTACAGTAAAAGGGCCTAGTGCACTGCCAGTATACGTACATTCGGGAAGTGTGATCTGGTCGATTTCATTGTTGAGACAATAATCACATCCGACAATCTCACGAGCCGTTCGTTTAGAGAATGGGTCTGTTAGCTTCGGACGTTCAAGTTCCATCGCTATTCAACCTCCTAGTTCATACTAAGTAAGGTATCGAGCGTATCCAGATTTCGAATAAACAAATCCAACTTAATTGTAAAACCAAACTATAGATTTGTCAATGAAACGTGAAAACGCCATTCTGTTACCTCCCTCCCGCATCCATCGCTTCATTAGCAAGAGCATCAGCTTGCTTGTTTTTCTCGCGGCGAACATGCTTGATCTTTGCATGTGGAAAATACTCTGCACGTAACGTATGGATTTTCATAAACTGTGCTAAAAGATCCTGATTTTTAACTCTATAAATACCGTTCAGCTGCCGCACAACGAGCTCGCTATCCATCCGCAACTCGATATCCATTATTGCAAGCCGAGCGCCAAATTCTTCTTTTAGCGCTTGAAGCCCTAAAATGACCGCTTCGTATTCGGCCCAGTTGTTCGTCCGTTTACCTAAAAATTTCGCTATTTTCTTTACCACCTTTCCCTCTCCGTCTTCAATATAGACACCCGCTCCTGCCGGTCCGGGGTTCCCACGTGCACCGCCATCTGAATACATAATTATTTTCATAACTCAAATAGTACACCATCGAACAAGCTATCCAAAAAAAACAAAAAACACTCGCCATCTGGCGAGTGTTTTTTGTTACCTAATACCTAAGCTTCAAGGAAGCTTATGAACCTTATTCTTTTGCCTTTCGTTTCTCCGCCGCACTATACATCTGATCCTCCGTATTTTTTTTCAATTTTGCTTCAGCTTCTTCATCGCTCAAAACAGGCGGCGCATCCGGACTTACAGGTGGCAATTCCTCGCCTCCGCCAAGTTGCTGCTCCAGATCAGCAACTGCATCTGCCGACGCAGAGCTCATCTTTCTTTCTTCATCATCTTCTGATGCCCCTTCTTCCTCTTCTGCCGGTTTTTCCTCCTTAGGCGTTTTCCAACTTTCAAACATATATAAAAATTAAATTAATAACAGTATGCCATCCGCAAACATATTTTCTCATATACATAAATTAAGGCAACATGTTCCCGTGTTCAAAAAATGTCAACGATTCGCAAGCGCAGCTCCGTCTTCCCAGCAAAAACAGATTTTTCCATGTGCGCTGCAAGAGAGACCATGCCGCCATCCCGCACAGAAGCGGAATAATCCTCGGGTTTTGCAAAAAAGGCGATGCTGTCAATTTTTTGCCCCGCGCCGCCAATAAACGTTATGCCCAAATGATTTTTCTCTTTTCCGAATACGCGGACCTTATCAATTTGGATATTTTGAAGTAAAAATAGCGGCTTTGGATTACCCATACCAAACGGCGCAAGCTGTTCAATGTACCCATACATTGACCACGAAACATCGTCGAGACGAAGTATTGCGTCGATCACCTCCTCCCTGCTACCCACATCGATCTTCTCTACCCTCTTGAGAGCACCAATAAGTGCATCTTCAAGAAAATGTATCTTTTCATTTTCAACAGAAAATCCTCCGGAAACGGCATGGCCACCATAATCAATGAAAGCATCCGCCGCCTGCGTCATCAGTTCAACAACATTGACGTTCCCTGTTGATCGACAGGAGCCTTTGATCACTTCTGTCCCGTTTCTTCCCCAAACAAAAACAGGGCGTTCAAATTCCTCCATGATTGTGTTCGCCGCAAGCCCCACAAGACCTGGAAACCACTCTGTATTCCCAATAACAACCACATCTCGTATTTCCCTCTCCGCAAGTTTGCCGCGCGCCTCTTTCACCATCGCCGCAACAAGGCCTTTTCTCCGCAGATTGATTGTCTCCAGATGTGTCGAAAGCGTAACCGCCCTTTCCTCGTCATGTGTTGAAAGCAGATGAAAACCATCGATCGGATCGGCTATTCTTGAAGCCGCATTGATCCGTGGGGCAATGCTGAACCCGATGTCATCTTCCGTTAGAGCATATTGGGCAACTTTCATCTTGCGTAAAAGTGCGCGAAGTCCCGGCCGCGGACTTTTGCGAAGCACCTTAAGACCAAAGTGTGCAAGTGCCCGATTTTCACCATTCAGTGGAACCATATCAGCTATCGTTGAGGTGCCGACCATATCAAGAAGCCATTTTTCCCAGCCTGGAGCAATGTTCCATTCCACTAACGGGCGAAGAAGCAGTCCTTGTACAAGCTTGAACGCGGTCGCGGCGCCACAGAGCATAATGAAAGGATATTTCTCTCCAAATCGTTTGTTGTTAATGACCGCAAATGCCGGTGGCAAACGTTCAACTCCAGTATTCGGATCAATGATCGGCAGGTGGTGATCCGTGACAATAACATCAATACCAAGTTCATTTGCACGTGCAACCTCGGCAACATCAGTAATTGCACAGTCGATGGTAATTACAAGAGTTATACCATCTTTCCCAAACTGCTCGATCGCTGCCATCTGCAAACCATATCCCTCCCTATAACGGTGCGGAATATAGTTTTTAAAATTCTTGTATTCTATCTTTTCAAAAAAATCATGGAGTACAACGCTCCCTGGTATGCCATCACAGTCATAATCCCCATACACAATAATGTTTTCATTATTTTGTACAGCTTTTTTAATACGCTCAACAGCTTTCTCCATGTCGAGCATGAGAAACGGGTCGTGAAGATCTCGCTCATAGTCAGGATTGATGTACGCATGCGCCTTTTGTTCATCAGTAATATCTCTGTAATAGAGAAGAGAGCGTATAAGAGGAGGAAAGTTCTTCAATGCCACATCTGCAGTTTCAGGAATTTTCTCTCGTACGGAGTATTTTTTCATAAAGCGTAAAAAGAAGTATAGCATTTTACGACGAAGCTATGACGTTTGACCGGTGAACTTCGCATGATATAGTCTCTACGGAACAATTGCGGAATAACTACTTTTTTAGAGGCCAAACACTTTATGTATCGATTGAAAAGTCTGTTTTTCTTCGTTTTTGCCCTTCTTGTTGCAAGCGCAGCCCCAGTATTCGCCCATGAACTCTCCGGCCCTGCAGAATTCGCTGCACGTGTCGTCGGAGCAGCAAGTTTTGCCAACATTATTTGGGTTCTCTCTATCGGTTTGGCTGCAGCATGCATTCTCGTCCTTCTCAAAGAATGGCTTTGGTACCTTGTTACCCTGCTTCCCATTGAAGTCTACGAGGTTCTTTGCTATCTCGTCAGCATTGGCTTCATCGTTGACGCATTCGCGAACACCATTACGACTGCCGAAAATGCAGCCTTTGTCGCTTTGACTGGTTGTGTTTTTACCGGAATGAGCCTCCTGTTCAGCTTTCACATCCACAATATCAGTATGAAGCCGGCAAACTACTTCGGCATAATGACCCCTGTGTTTGGAATCACCGCAGTTCTTTTTGCAAGCTCGATGATGGGTAAAATCCCACATGCATATTGTCGGCCACTGGCTCACATTTTAGGCTACAAGAAACAAAAACGGCGAATCTGATTCAGATTCGCCGTTTCTCTTATTTGGCCATATACTAACCACATATGGGAACAAAAGAATGCATTTTTTGCAAAATTGCAGCCGGAGAAATTCCGAGCTACACGGTGTATGAAAACAAAAATTTCAAAGCGTTTCTAGATATCTGGCCGCTTAACAAAGGCCATGTGCTCGTTATTCCGAAAAAACATTACCGATGGGTATGGGACGTACCAAATATCGGCAAGTACTATGAGGTTGTCGGCATCGTTGCAAATGCCCTCCGAAAAGCTCTCGAAACCGATTGGGTAACAAGCGTCGTCATCGGCGAAGAGGTGAAACATGCACATGTATGGCTTGTTCCCCGCCTCAAAGGGGATGGTCATGGTGCATCTCTTAATTTTTCAAAAAGAAAAAAGCTCACTGCTTCAAAAATGGAAAATATACAGAAACAGATACAGACGGCACTCAATAATCTATAAAAACACCACCCTGCGAACATTCGTTCGCAGGGTGTATTTAAAACCTGACTCTTACTTTCTAGTTAGAGCGTATTCTGTTGATTGGACTACGCTGTCTTCGGGGGGACAACATATGTACACGCCCCCGTTGTCGCCATGCGAGTACGAACACAGAATTCTGGTTTGTTTTCCAAGGTGCTCGTAACGAGTTCTTGTGCCCATCTCGCTTATGGGGGCAGTCCCATATTTCCGATAATACAGAAGATTGCGTGTTACGAGCTCCACCGCAGACAACGGAAAGTAATTTTCAGGAACCAGCAGTCCTACTCGCACTTGCTGCAACTTAGGTTTTCTATTCCAAGAAGAAAAGTTGTCAATCGGAGAGAGGAACCATTTGAATTCACACGTCTCATGACATGCAAATTCTTCTTTTGCATACCAATATCCGGGCTCACTATTATCGATTCCGATTACTGAATACACAACACCAATCTTAAACATTGGATGCTCTGTACCTGGGTGCATACTGACAAATTCCATAATAGTAAGAGGAACACCTTGCCGAGCACTCAAGCCAAGGTATGCAAAATGCGTATCCTTAATTTGCATACCTTTATAGAACGGGCATGGGGCAAGAAGTGTCTCTGGCCGCCACGGAAACTCGCTCACTTGTGCAAGCTCTTGGTCCGTGAGAACAACGCCGTAGTACACAAGCCACTCCTCAACACCGAAATAGTTGCGTCCAAGCAATCCTCTTGCCAGAGAATGAGACTTTGAGCTGCCGTCGCTCCTACTCGAGAGCATTACTTCTGCCACCGCATGAGCGTAGGCACTATCTGACCGCAACCGATCCAGATGATCAAGCGTAACTCCAACATCTTGCAAAGCTTTGAGCGTAGCTCCCAACTGCCCGAATTCAATGGTCCACAATCCATTCATCGTATTCCCCTTGTTCGCGTCTCCTACGAACTTTGAAGAAAGTGCTTATATCCGCGAGTTCCTGTATAGAAACTTTTCCTCGAAACACGATATCAGACAATTCATCTGTTGTCAACGTAAGCTATTGACAAACAGTACTTTTTAGTTTACTGTAATCTTAGTTGTTTTTCCCTCTCTGAACCTGAATCTGGAGAGTCTGCAATGAAGCAAGTGGTGCGTTGTTTTGGTGTTCTTTTCATCGTAGTAATTATGCTCTCCTTTGGTGCTTGCAATTGTGCAAAAGGTACACCGCAGGAGCAACAGTCGGCGTCAAAATTTCAAAATGAAGCCGATGAGGTTGTGGGAAAGATCATCTATATGCAAGATCCTCGACTTGATCCACCTACTTGTTTTGCATATTACTGGGGCGGTGCAGGCAATGGCGGCCCTGCTCTTGCTACAGTTCCTTGTGAACACATACCAAGGGAACTTCTCGCGACGGCAAGTCTCCAAAAATTGCCACGAAACGTATCCAAATGACAAAAACAACGGCCCAATGGAACTATATCCATGGGGCCGTTCCAGTTTTCTCAACCATAATGATATCTTCCCAAAAGCGCCTCTATGCCGGGAAGCGTGCCATTCGAGAGAAAGTCGAGCATCGCTCCCCCGCCTGTTGAAAGAAACAGTTTTTCATTTTTATTCTCCAAACCAAGAGCGGCTATTGCGGCAAGAGTATCTCCTCCGCCAATCGCTGCGTCTGCAGATGCATGAGCAACAAGCTCCGCAAGCACTTTTGTCTGTTTTTCAAAACCATCCTCATAATAACCAAGGGGGCCGTTCCAAATGATGTATTTTGCGTCGTCTATATATTTTTTGAGCATTTCAGTCGTTGCCGGACCCGCATCAACAATTTTGTCTCCCTTTAAAACTTCTTCTGGCTTCACAATAGAAGTCGTTTTGTCTTCATGTTCAACTTCCACGTCAATCGGTAATAGCAGTTTTGGGTGATGCAGTATCGCTCTCATATCAAATTCTTTTTCTGATACTACAGAGTTACCAATCTCTAATCCATACGCCCGAAAAAAGTCATTCTGCAGTGCACCGCCAACAAAAACCTGATCAGCAAGAGGGAAAAAACGCGTAAGAAGCGGAAGCTTCGTTTCAAACTTTGCGCCGCCTATCATGAAAAGAAAAGGGTGCTGCGGTGCAAATGCCTTCGAAAGAGAATGTACTTCCTCCATAAAACGAAGTCCTGCATACGACGGCAAGAACTGCGGCACGCCAACAATAGATGCCTCTTCTCGATGCGATACAGGGAAGCATTCGTTGACATAGACATCTGCAAAAGCCGCGAGTTTCTTTGCAAATTCGGGATCATTTTTTGATTCTTCGTCATACTGACGAATATTTTCAAAAAGAACGATGTCGCCCTCTTTCATATTTGCAACCGTACGTTTTGTGTCTTCGCCGTCAACACTACCAACAAAAGTAACAGGGAACAACTTTTGCAAATAGAGACATATCGGCTGCAGAGACTCATCTTTTTTACTCCCTCGTTTTCCGAAAATGAGCACCCTGGCTCCGCGATCCTGCAAAAAAAGGATTGTTGGAATCACTGCACGCAACCGAAAATCATCGAGAACCTCATCCCCGCGACAGGGAACATCAATGCCCAAACTTAAAAAGACGCGCTTTCCGCCAAGATGCGGTATCGAAGCAATATTCGGAATTTCAGATGGCACAACAGTGCTCCTCATAGAGAATTGATTATTTCAACGATCTTGCAAAAATTATCTGCCATAAGACTCTGGCCTCCCACAAGCAGCCCATTCACATTGCCTTTACTTACAAGTTCCTCTGTATTTTGTGGCGCTACAGAACCGCCATAAAGAACCGGTACTTCAAGGGCGGTACTCGCTTTGAAAATATCTTTGAGCAACTTCCGAACAAAAATTGCCATCTCATGCACATCGCGCGGAGCCATGCTCTGATCCGCAGATTTGCCGATCGCCCATATCGGCTCGTATGCAATTATCAACTGCGAAAGTGTTTTTTTGGTTACTCCGGCAAGTCCTTCCCGCAATTGTGTTTCTAGAAATTCAAGGTACTCGCCCTGATCGTCGCGCACTGCTTCCCCGATACAGAGAATAGCTGTGAGTCCGTTGCGCACCGCGGCACGGACTTTGCGATTAACCATCTCATTCGTTTCTCCCATTGCACGCCGTTCAGAATGGCCGATGATGCAATAGTCTGCACTCATTCCTTTGATCATCGTCGGGGATATTTCTCCCGTAAATGCTCCTTTTTCTTCCCAAAAACAATTCTGTGCGCCAAACGATATGTTTTCATCATTACCGAATTGCGTCAGTGTGTGAAGAAAAACAAGCGGAGGAGCTACCACCACGCGCGTTTGCCGTGCTTGCGCTACACGTTCCCGTATTCCCATAAACAGTTCTGTAGCAGAGTCGGCGTCGAGGGGATTCATCTTCCAGTTCGCTATAATAAATTTTTTGTACGCTTTTGCCATATGGAAGCATTGTAGCAGAAAAAAAAATACTAAACTATTGAGAAGAGGTTCCAGCTTTTGAGCGAAGTACGACGCACAGGGAAACAAACGATGGGGACGTATTCCCCATACGGCGACAGAGTAAGTGAGGCCCCGTAACAAAGTAATTCGCCAAATGCGGAGACCGACTATTTTACTTCACGCCATTCGGTAAACTCATACTGTGCTGAAGAAAAAGGCGTTAGTGGAGGCGGATCGCTCGCGAGAAAACGATCATAGCTGTTCGTCCTTGTATTGTAACCAGAGCAGTAGACCCCGCCACAGCTCCATTTCTCGCCTACGCGTCCAGAAGAAACAATCGTGCCATTT
>OBEQ010682167.1_pt1 | contig 14849 bp, 9 predicted proteins | sample 1670901 | NCBI WGS metagenome assembly OBEQ01 (sample SAMEA104232315, study PRJEB22302) | groundwater metagenome | biome: forest; feature: aquifer; material: groundwater | place: USA | collected 2011-08-07 | depth 5.4 m | reverse complement strand
CCTCGGCGGCTGGCCCGGCGGCGAAACCGTCTGGAGCACCCATCCGCGCCTGTCTTTGGCCAACCCCACCGGCCGCCGCATCGTATTCGTGCTGGAGCGCAACGCCTGGGCCGACGACGCGGCCACGGCCGCCGAGGTCACCGCCCTGCAGAGCTTCCGGGATCTGTTCGCCGACGAGGCCCTGCGCCCGGGCGAAGAGATTTCCGTCGGCAGCCTGGCCTTCCTCTTCACCGATCTGCGCGGCTCCACGCGCCTGTACCGCGAGGCCGGCGACGCCAAGGCCTTCGGCCTGGTGATGGAGCATTTCGACATCCTCAAGGCCATCATCGCGGAAGAGGGAGGCGCGGTGGTGAAGACCATCGGCGACGCCGTGATGGCCGTATTCCCGCGTCCGCAATCCGCCGTGCGCGCGGCCCTGGAATCCCACCGTCGCCTGCGCGAATCCCAACCCTCCCTGGTGCTTAAGGCCGGCGTGCATTGCGGCCCCTGCATCGCCGTCAACCAGAACGATCGCCTCGACTATTTCGGATCCACCCTCAATCTGTCCGCGCGCCTGCTGGGCTTTTCCACCGGCGGCGATCTGGTGGTGACCCATGAGGTGGGCCGGGATCCGGAAACCGCAACGTGGCTGGAGGCCAACGCCCGTACCTGCCGGATCGAGGAATTGCGCACGCCCATCCGGGGATTCGAACAGGATGCCTTCACCTTGATGCGCATTACCCCAGCCGCGGCCAAGCCTGTCCCGATCTGAGCCGATTCAACTACTCCCATCGCAAGTCCGCCTCTCCGGCCACGTTAGGCCGAATGGGCCTTTGTTTCCAATGGGGACAGGCTTTTTGACCCCGGATGCGAATTCCCCCGGGAGCGAAAAAATCCCGCATTTTCCCAAAATATCCAAAGCCTTTCATTTAACCTTTGTCTTATCATATACGTGATCAGGGGGATGGTTTTACCGGGCCCGCCGCCCGGGGAAGCCAGATAATCACATGAAGTACCGCGCTCCGCGCAACGTTCTTCGTCCGCTCGTACTTACCGCCTTCATACCATTATGCCTGCTTTTTTGCGCGAATCCGATCGCGGCCGCCGACTTTTCCGCATGGGCCGACGCGACGGATCTGATCCTCAACACCTCGGCAAGCGGCGCCAACGTGGCCGGGAACGTCCTCGACTTTCCGGTACTGGTGCGCCTCACTTCGGCGAATTTCCCATTTTCCCAAGCGGACGGCAAAGGCAAGGACCTCCGCATCGCCAAGCAGGACGGGACGCCGCTCCCTTACGAGATCGAACGCTGGGATTCCACCCGCTCGGTGGCCGACATCTGGGTCAAGGTGGATACGGTGCGCGGCAACCTTTCCGCGCAGACCCTGCGCATGTACTGGGGTAACCCGGCGGCTACTGCGGTTTCGGACGGCGGGGCCGTGTTCCGCGCGGCGGACAATTTCGTGGCGGCGTGGCATCTGGGCGGGGCCGGGACCGCGGCGCGCCCCAATGCGGTGACGGGCGGCAACGCGGCCGTGCCCAACAACTACGATGGCGACGAGAACACGACGGGCCTGATTGCTGGAGCGGACAGCCTGGACGGCGCGGCCACCGGGGATTTCCTCGACGTCGGGGACGGCTATACCGAATTCACCGCGGGCTTCACCTATATGGTTTGGGTGTATCCCACCGCGGTCAAGAAATGGTCCCACGTGTTGGATCTGGGGAACGGCACCGGCAACGACAACATCATCGTCAACCGCGTGGACACCACCACGACCCTGGGCTTCCACAACTGGACCGGCACCACCTCCACCGCCAAAGAGGTTCCCGGCCAATGGGCGCTGAACCAATGGCAGCAGATCGCGATCACCATGACGGGCAAAAACGTCCGCATGTACAGGAACGGCGCGCAGATCCTGGCGGATACCATGCCGGGAACCATCACCGGCGTGAACCGCACCACCAATTTCATCGGCAAATCCAATTGGACCTTGGACGAGTATTTCCAGGGCAAGGTGGACGAACCGGAATTGTCCAAGACCGCGCGCAGCGCGGATTGGATCAAGCTCGGGTACCAGAACCAGCGCGCCGCCCAGACCCTGGTGACGGTGGCCAAGACCGTGGTCTGCCCCGCCAAGATTGCCCTCCCCGTCGATACTACCTTGCCGGAAGGCGGCCTGCTCTCGCTGGAGGCCCGCGTGGAATGCGCCTCGTCGTATTCATGGTCCTTAGTCTCCGGCCCGGGACCGCGCATCATCGATCCGGAGGCCCGCTTCCTGGTGGTGCGACTGCCCCGCGTGTCCGGGGATACCTCCATCGTCTACCGGCTCACGGCCGCCTTCAACGATTCCACCCGCGTCCGCGACGTGCGCGTGACCATCCGCGAGGCCATCCCGGATCCGATTTTCACTTTGCCCGCCATGCCTCCCTGGTCGGGCAAGGAGCCGCTGGCGTTCCGCCCCGTCATCTCCAACCTCGCCGCGATCAAAGCGAGCCGCGATTCCGTGCTGCACTGGAGTTGGAGCTTCTCCGGCGTCCAGGTGGATACCGGCGCGCTCGCGGACGGCGTGATGCTGCAATCCGCTCCGACCGAAGGCGCGCTCCACATCGGGCTTTGCCTGGACAATGGCGGCACGCCGGCGTGCCGTAACGCGGACATTACGGTAACCGGTTTCGCCACTTCGACCCGCGGACCCAAACCGGCCCTTGCCGCCGGATCGGCAGCCGGAAAGCCCGCCCCGCCGGGGAACGACGCCCTGGGGCGTGAAGCCGGAGGTCCACCCGGGCCCGTCCCGCATGGCATTCCGGTCTTCCGTCGCAAATAAATTCCCGCCGATCCCAAAATCCTGAATTGACTTCCCGTTTTGGGAAGGTATCGTATTGGCCAGGGGGGATGATATCCGGGCGATCGCCGGGAAGCGTCATCAAGATCACGTGGGCAATAACCAGCACCGCTATTTCCGCCGATCCATTCTGAACATAAGCACTACCGCCACCTTGGCCGCCACCGCCGCCGGAGGCCTGGCCGCCGCGCGCACAGCCATCGCCGCTGAAAACTATTCCACCTGGGGCCGCAACGCGGACCTCATCCTGGACACCTCGCCTTCCGGCGCCGATGTAGCCGGCAGGGTGGATAACTTCCCCATCCTGGTGCGCCTCACGGCGGCGAACTTCAAGTTCGCCGAGGCCCGCGGCAAGGGTCAGGACATCCGTTTTTCCAACCCGGACGGCTCTCCGCTCGCCTACCAGATTGAACGCTGGGATTCCACGCAGGCATTGGCGGAAGTCTGGGTCAAGATTGGAACCGTCGCCGGAAACACGGCGGGCCAGGCCTTCAAGATGTATTGGGGCAAAGCCTCCGCCGCCGACAGTTCGAACGGACCGGGAGTGTTCTCCAATTACTACATCGCGGCTTGGCACATGGGGGGCGCCGGATCAAACCCCCGCCCCAACTCCGCACCCAATGGGAACGCGGCCCAGCCCGTGAATTACAACGGTGAAAAGTCCCGCGAGGGCATCATAGGCAAGGCGGACGAACTGGACGGCTTGGACGATTACCTGGATATCGGGGACGGCTATCAGGATTTCAACAATGGCCTCAGCTTCTCCATCTGGGCCAACCCTACCGCGGTGGGGAAGTACGCGCGCTTCTTCGAGCTCGGCAACGGCGAGAACGCGGACAACATCATGCTTACTCGCGACAGCGTCTCCAACGACCTGCGCTTCGACAACTACAACCCCGGCCCTACGGTGAGCACGATACGCAGCGGCGCGGCCATCTCCCTGAACCAATGGCAACTGTTCGCCGTCAGCGTCTCCACCGGCGGGGTGGTCAAAATCTACAAGAACGGCGCGATGATAGCGCAGGGAAACCTGTCCAACGCATTTTCTCCCAACTGGCGCGCCTCCAATTTCCTGGGCCGTTCCAACTGGGCCTGGGACGCCTATTTCCAGGGCATGCTCGACGAACCCGAATTGAGCGGAGTCGCGCATAGCGACAACTGGTTCAAGCTGTGCTACCAGAACCAGAAGCCCGCGCAGAACCTGGTGACCATCAAACCGCCCAACCTTTGCCAGGCCTATTTCAAGGGACCGGCCGACACCACCATCAACGAAGGCGCGCTCGTCAACCTTTCCGGCACGGCGGACTGCGCCTCCGGCGTCACCTGGACCGTGCTCTCAGGGCCCGCGCCGCGCATCCTGGATCCGGAGATGAAGACCCTGGCCATCAACATGCCCCGTATCGCGGGTGATACCGTCATCGTCTACCGGTTCTCCGCCGTCTACGGGGACTCGACGCACTACAAGGACGTGCACGTGCGCGTCAAAGAGGCGATTCCGGAACCGGCATTCACTTTGCCCGCGGTCCTCGCCTGGAACGGCAAGGAGGCCATGGATTTCCGTCCTGTCATTTCCAACCTCGCCGCCATCCAAGCCTCCCAGGACGCTGTGATCCACTGGGCCTGGACGACTTCCGGCCTCGATGCGGACACGGCATGCCTGAAGGATGGATTGACTTTGAAGAGTACGGCGGCGGAAGGCAGGCTCCAAGTGTCCCTATGCCTGGACAATTCCGGACCGGCGGTGTGCAAGACCGCGAACATCACGGTTTCCCGAACCTCGGGACCCTTATCCTCGGTGCTGACGCCGGCGGCGGCGGGCCTACGCGCCCACGAGAAGATCAGGGAGTTCCGCGACGCATCCGGACGCCTCAGAAGCGGAAGCCGGGCCAACCTGTTCGGAGCATCAGTCCTGCCAACACCATGAAGATCGCCGTGGCCCCGTAGGCTAAGGTGATCATGCGGGCCACGTCGGAAGCGGAGCCGCCTTCGGGGGCATCCCCGGGGCCTATCCACAATTCGTTCACCAGGTTTCCATTCTTCCAGATCGGTCCCGCCAGGCGGATGTCCAGGGCGCCGGCCGCCGCGGTTTCGCTCCAGCCCTTGTTCGGGCCCGGCAGCAGCGCATGCTGCGCCCGCGCCGTCGCCCAAGCCTTGCGGGCCGAATAGCCCGGGACCGCCGCCGCGAACGCGGCCACCAGGGCCACGCACAAGCGCGCGGGAACGTAGTTCATCACATCGTCCAGGCGCGCGCCGAACCAGCCGAAATGCAGATAGCGCTCGTCCTTGTATCCCACCATGGAATCCATGGTGCTCGCGATCTTGAAGAGGATTAGACCGGGCAGCCCCAGCAGCACGAACCAGAACAGGGGCGCGATCACGCCGTCGCACAGGCTCTCCGCCAGGCTTTCCACGGCCGCGCGGTTGCACGCGGCGAAGTCCATCTTGTCCACGTCCCGGCCCACCAGCATCGCGGCGGCGGCCCGGGAAGCGGCCAGATCTCCGCGTTGCGTAGCGCGCGCGATGCGCTTGCCGTGGCCGACGAGATCCCCCAAGGCGAGCAGGCTGTAGCCGAGATAGACTTCCCACAACCGGCCCAAGGCCCATCCCCAGGCGGGCGAACCCCAGGCCTCCCCGGCTTTACGCAAACCCTGGGTAACACCGAAGGTACTGCCGCCGCAGATCACGGCCAGCCCCAGGAAAAGCAGCACCCCGCCGACGCGGCCGTCCAGGCCCAAGCGCCGCAGAAAGGACTCGAGGGCGGCCAGCAGCTTGCCGGCCAAGCGGATGGGATGCAGCGGATACTGGGGATCGCCCAAAAGGATATCCAGAAGCAGGCAGACGGCGATGAAGACGAAGGGATCGCGTTCCAAGGCTCCCGTCATTTCCACTTTTCCCGCCAGCCCAGGGCCAGGGCCTTGGCCACCAGCAAGGGCACGTCCTGATCCCCCGCCGCCAGTTCGGAGCGGAAGGCCGGATAGCTCCCGGTCCTGGCCGCCAGGCCCGCCGCCATCATGGCGGCCTGATTGGCCAACAGCTCGCGCCCGGAGGCTTCCGGCAGGGTACCATAGGCGATACGGTCCTGCCCCGCGGCCAGCGCATAGGCGGCTCCCGCCGTCATGGGCTCATGCACCACGGCCTGGAAATTGGCCCGCAGCAAGGCGGCGTCCGATTCCCCAAGATGCGCGCAGGCGGCCTCCAACAGTTTGGACTCTTCGACTCCGAAACGGCCCAGGGCATGGACGAGGTTGCGCGTGCGCGAGGGCTCCAGACCGTTCTGCCAGCGCAAGGCCTCCTTGGTCGCTTCGAGCACGGCGCGCGCCAGGATCTCTCCCAGCTTGGAATGCTTGCCCGTCCACGTCTTGGGCGTACGCGCCGGATCCAGCGGCGAGGCCAAGCAGAATTGATCCGTTCCCGTACCGGTGGCCAGTTGCGGAGAATACCGGCTGGAGACGGCCAGTTCCAGCAGGGCAGCGGTCTTGGCTTCGGTGATGGTGGCCGCCGCGCGCGCCAGGGCGGCGGGCAGCAGGGGCCAGTTGAAAATCACCATGGTGTTGATGGTGCCGGGTTGGGCATGCACGGGCCTCCAGGCCACGCCTTTCCCCTCGGCATCAGCGGATTCATGCCATGTCGCCGGGTCCCCGGCGCGGCCGGCATTGCCCTGCACCCCGGCGGTCACCACGGCCCATACCGTGGTCTCGGCGAAGGTCTCCGCGCGCACCGCGGCGTACTGCATGTTGGCGGCCGTGCCCATGATGGCGGACGCCTCGGGAGGGATGCCCGCTTCGGCGCAGGCAATGCCGTGGTAGGCTTCCTGCCCTTGGCCCACCAGCAGGTCATGGCGGGACATGTGTCCCTTGCCCTCGGAGCTCTGGTGGTTCAACAAGTGGCGCATCAGGTCCGATTGCCCGCCGTTGACGTGGGAGGTGGACAGCACCAGATGGGGTTTTTTGAGATCGGCGCGCAGAAAGCGGCCGCGGCGCAGCAGGGCGAAACCTTCCGTGTCCACCAGCGAGAGGAATTCCTCGGAGCCTGAAACGGGGTCGGCGGATGGAAGGGGATGGGCGGGAAGAGTGGTCATGCCCCGAAAAGTAGCACCAAACCGGGACAGGCGGTAGAATCACGGCATGAGGTCCGGGAGTTTGCCTAGGTCGATGCGTTTAAGGATCGCGGTCGCCGCCACCGTCGCCTGCGTGTTCCCGGGCTGCCTGGCCCCATGGCAAACCGGCGAGCGATCCTGCGCGGACACGGCGCATCTCGACTTCCCCATCGACCTGTCCGTCTACGCCGCCAAGGGCAGCCTTTGGCCGTTCGGCGTCCACGGCGGCACCAACCCGGAAGGGCACCCCGGCATCGACTTCTTCCTCGACAGCGGCGACGTGCGCGGGGACATCGACGTCAAAGCCTCCTTTTCCGCCGGGATCGTCTCCATCACTCCGGAAACGGAATTCCCCGGCAGCTCATGCATTGTAATGGATTCGGCGTGCGTGGAGGTGAACCTCTGCCATGTGCATCTGGATCCGGCCCTCAAGGAAGGCGGCTCAGTGAAGCGCGGCCGGAAGCTGGGCACGGTGGGAATGACCGCGAAGGACGGCCGCTACGCCCTGCACTTCGGCACCTACAGCGGCCGGGACGCGAACCTGGCCTGCCCGGCGGATTTTCTGGATCAGGACAGCATCCGCTGCCGGCTGGGATTGGACGCGGGCGGCAAGGCGCCGGCGGACTGCGGTTACGCGCCAGGTACGGTAACTTTAATGGGACGTTCGGACTACGCCGAAACGCAGTCCCGGGATCTGTCCGTGAAATGCGCGGACGGATCCACCGAGACCTTCGCGCGCGACGCCGAAAACGCCCTGTGCAATCCCCGCTTCTCTCCCGCCGACCGCGCGCGCATGCTCACCTGCCTGGGCAATGCCTGCGCCGGCGTGTGGTGACGGGTTATCCGCTTCCGCCCGATGACGATTGCAGGCGGCGTGCCGGGGGGTCCTCCGCGCCGGCAGTCCGGCTCGTAATCCCTCCGTAATCGTCTGGGAAACGTCCTCGTACGCCCCCCATAGCGCGGGAAATATGGAATGTGTGGTATTTGTGTTTTTTGAGGGTTAGAATTGGTAAAACGGGCCTATTTGTCCTCGGGAAGCTTCAGATTCGCAAGGTTTTAAACTTCGAACCCGCATTATCTTATAATCCGAGGGGAGTCGGGGCCTGAGTGGCACGGCGTCCATGGGGAAAGCGAAAGATCAATGAAACCCGGCTTAGCCTTGGGTGTGATGGTGGTCTCCGGGACCATCGTACTGACTCCCGCCCAGAATCTGGGATTGGGAACGGGGTCGCGCGCGTCCGCGACGGAAGATTCCACGGCCGCCGTCGACGGCCGGCAGGAGCGCGGAGAAGACGCGGCCGGCCCGCGCAAATCCCAACTCAACCGCCGCCTGGGCCTGTCGGCCCGCAAAGGCAAGGAATTCGACCCAAAGGTTTTCGAAGCCCGGGGTCGCGAACTCGTCGGCCAGTTCTATGAAATCGGCACCCCCGCCAATCCCAAACCCTTCAGCGGATCGCCGACCTCCGCAAGTAACGCTGAAGTTACCCGCAAGGACGGCTCCAGGCAATGGCTTTTCTGGGTTGGCGTGGCGGGGGGGACGGGGGGTTCCGCCGGCAGGGTGGGATACCTGCTGATGAACAAGGCGCATCCTGCCTCCGCGCCTCCGGACAAACCCCTCGTGCTCACGGACGATCCGTAACCTATATGTTACTCAAGCTTGCCGCAAGCGCAATCCGGCCCCGTTCCGCATGGCATTCCGTCCTGGCCATCGCCCTCGGCGTGTGGTTCTCCGGTTGCCAGACCACGGATCCCCCGCCCGCGGAAACCGTCCTCTGGGTAAAGCTCAACGACTCCCTGAGCACGTTTGAAAAGGTGGTCGTCCAGGTCGTCGATCGCAACGACAGCAACGCCGTCATCACCACCCTGTGGAACAACCCGCTGCCCTTCCCGGGCAAGGACATCCCGGGTTACCCCCTCAAGTCCCTGGCGAACAAGTCCTTCATCGTCAAGGTGACCGGCTACAAGGCCGGGGGGCAATTGGCGCTTTACACGCAAATCACCTATGAAGGCGGCAAGAAGAGCGTGTACCACAAAGACGTGCCGCCGCTGGTCGCGCACGATTGGCTGACCAAGCTGACGCCTTCCACCGGAACCATGTCCCCGGCGTTCAACAAAGACAGCCTCACCTACACGTTGAACATCCCCAAGGACGCCAGCGTCAGCTTCTCCCTGACCGCGTTCAGCGGGACCGCGGCCATCGCCTTCGAAGGCGATCCGGTGCCGGCGGGCCAGGCCACCAAGCCCATCATCATCACAGCCGTATCCGATACCCTCAAGGCCATGGTCACGGACAACTCCACGGGCACGCCGGTCACCCGCACCTACCGCATCATCATCATTCCCACCTTGCCGCCGGGGCTCTACCTGGCCACTTTGGTGCCTTCGGCGGGCACGCTCACGCCGGCTTTCCGGCCCGAGACCCAGGTCTACTCCCTCGTGCTGCCCCTGGGCATCGACACGGTGGCCTTTACGGTTTCGCCCGCGGATCCCAGGACCATGACCATGACCGTAGCGGGCAAAGGGATTTTCCCGGGCCAGAAATCGCAGACCTTCAAGATCGATCCCGGTAGCTCCTTCCCCATCCCCATCGAAGTCAACCGGAGCGGCGAACTAAGCTACTACCAGGTGACGGTCGAAATCGGCAAACCTTGATGCATTAACACGCGACGGGCGTGGAGTTCGCAAAGCAAACTCCTAAGCGAGGAGCTGGCGATAATGTGAATGCGAGGAGCGTGGGGTTTGCTTAGGCAAACTCCTGAGCGACGAGCCTATCTCCGGTTGAACACGGCCACACACTCCACATGGCGCGTATGCGGAAACATATCCACCGGCGATATGGAAACGAGGCGCAGGGATTCCGCCAGGGCGCGGGCGTCCCGGGCCAAGGTGGCGGGAAAGCAGGACACATAGACCAGTCGCTCCGGGCGCAGCCGCGCCAGGGCGTCCCGGACGGGAACCTCCAGCCCTTTGCGGGGGGGATCCACGATGACGGCGTCCGCGGAGGCGATGGCGTCGGCGGGCAGACCGGCCTCTCCCAGGTAACGTTCCGGTTTCTCCATGGCCAAGGCCACGTCGGCGGCGAGGAAGCGCGCATTGTCCGCTCCGTTGTCGGCGGCGGCCTTGACGGCGGCCTGCACGGCGGCGGGATTCTCCTCGATGCCGAGCACGGATCCCGCCCGACGCGAGGCCCAGAGGGCGATGGTGCCGATGCCGGAATAGAGATCCAGGGCCTTGGCCCCGACGGGGATGGCCTCGGCGGCCAGATCGTAGAGACGGGGCGTCTGGAACGGATTGACCTGGAAGAATGTGGACATGCCCACCGGGAACAGGAACGGACCCAGCTTTTCATTCAGATGGGGACGTCCCCACCACAGGCGCTCCTCGCCCCCGAGCACCACATTGGTGCGTTCGGCATTGAGGCTTTGCACGATGCCGACCAGTTCGCCGCCGGCCATGGTGGTGCCAGCCGCGGCGTCCGGAGCTGAGGCCAGGGCGTCGCGGCATCGTCGCAGCAAATCCGGAAGGAGATCCCGCGGACCCGCTCCGGGACCGTTTGTCACCAGGCCCAGCAGGATCTCGCCCGTGCCCGCGCCCTTGCGCAGGAGCAGATGGCGCAGCCATCCCACCCGGGTATCCTCCCGGTATACGGGCACCTTGTTGGCGATGGCCCAGTCGCGCACGGCCCAGGCCACGCGCGACAATCCCGGATCCTGCACGAGGCATTCGCTCTGATCGACCACGACATGCGAACCCGCAGCATAGCAGCCCACCGTCACCGCCAGGCCCAGGCCTTGTCGCTCCAGGCCGAAAGGCAATTGCACCTTGTGGCGATAGCCTTCCGTGCGGGGGCTGGGCAGGACGGGATCGATGCGGAGCCCGGGCCATTCGGCGGCGGGGAAATGGCGGCGTAGATCTTCTTCCTTGAGGCGCAGTTGCGCGGGATAGTCCTGATCCAGGATCTGGCATCCGCCGCAAACGGGAAAATGGGAGCAAGGCGATTCCATGATGGCTATGAAGATGCAAAAGCCCGACCGCGACGGCAATCCGCCGGGCCGCGGCGTCAGCCGGCTTTGCGGGCCGCGTCCAGGACCGCGCGCACTTTAGCGGCAAGCTGGGCGGGAGAGAAGGGCTTTTCCAGGAACGCGTCGGCCGGGAGGATGATGTCCCGATCGGCCAGGCTTTCCAAGGAATGCCCGGAGATGAAGACCGTACGGAGCCCCGGCTTCACGGCCTGCAGGGCTTCCGCCAATTCATGGCCGCCTTCGCCGCGCAGCATCACGTCCGTCACCACCAGATCCACGTCGTTCGGCCGCTCGGTCACGATGTCCAAGGCTTCCGCCGCCGAGGCCGCTTCCAGCAAGGCGAATCCATAGCGTTGCAGGATGGTGAGGATCATCTCGCGCAGGCTGGGCTCATCTTCCACCACAAGTATGGTCTCGCGACTCTGTTGCGGTTTCCAGACGGAATCCTGTCCGGCCTGATGCGGGGATCCTTCCTCCGATCCGGCCAACGCCAAGTCGCGCGAGAGGAAAATCCGGAAGCGGCTTCCCTCGCCTAGGACGCTGGTGACGTTGATGCCTCCGCCCGCCTGGCTCACGATGCCGTACACGGTGGCCAAGCCCAGACCGGTCCCGCGTCCGCCGCGCTTGGTGGTGTAGAAGGGTTCGAACAGGCACTCCAGGGTTTCCTCCCCCATGCCGGTGCCGCTGTCCTGTACGCTGATGACCACGTGTTCGCCGGCCCCGGTGGCCAGATGCGTGAAGGCCGATCCCGGAGCCACGTCCATCACGTTGGTGGTGAGGGTGAGGGTGCCTCCCGCGGGCATGGCGTCGCGGGCGTTGACGCAGAGGTTGAGGATCAGTTGCTCCAATTGGCCCGGCTCCAGGCGCACGGCCGCATTCCCGGCTTCCAGCTTGACGCGGAACTCCACCACGTCGCCGACCAGGCGCTGCAGCACCGGAGCCATCTCGCCGATGGCCTCGTCCACGCGCATGCTGCGCGCCGTCCCGCCTTCCGATCGGCTGAAGGACATGAGGCTGCGCGTCATGGCCGCGGCGGTGTCGCCCGCGCGGCGGATGGCCTTGAGCCCGGAGGCGATGGCGCCTTCCGCGCCCGGCAGGGTCAGCAGATGTTCGCTGTAGCCGTTGATGGCCGTGAGCAGATTGTTGAAATCGTGCGCGACGCCGCCGGCCAAGCGGCCCAGGGCTTCCATCTTGCGGGCCTGACGCGCGTGCTCCTGCGCGGCCTCAGTACCACCCATGTTACCTTGGGAAGCGCTTCCGGCGGCGGCGGCGCCCGCGCGGGACATGCCGCGGCCCGTTGCCCCGTAGGCGGCTTCGTCCTTTTCATCCAGGGAGGCCAGGTACAAGGCCACGGCGGGGGAATCGTTGAGCATGGCCCCCGTCACGAACACCTGGCAGCGCAGGGCGGGCTTGCGCGGGCGCTCCAGTTCCGAGGTGAACCGGGATTCCTGGATCTCGCCGGCGGCGGCGTCCAGGGCCTTTTCGATCCGGGAACGGGATTCGGGAGGGAACAGATCGAGGACGGATACCGAGGCCAGATCCGTTTCCACGCGGCCCAAAATGTCCAGGCCCGCGGGATTGGCCATGATGACGCGGCGGCCGGCCGCGAGCAGGATGCCGATGGGAGCGGAGTCGAACAGGGCGCGGAAGCGGCGGGCTTCGGCGCGGTTCCGCAGCACGGCCTGGCGCAGGGCCTGGGCCAAGGCGCCGCCGTCGAGGCCGTCTTTGTTGAGGCAGGCTTGGGCGCCTTCCGCGATCAGGGTTTCCGCCAGGGCCGTATCGTCATCGGGTTGGATGGCCACCAGGGGCGCGCCCGGAAGCAGCGCGGCGGCGCGTCGGAAACTGTCGAGGCCTTTGGAATCCTGGAGCGAGAGATCGATCAAGATGACCTGGAACGCGCCCGGGGATCCGGCCTGCGCGCACAGCGCCGAGGCTTTGGAAATGCGATCGGCATGGACCACGGTGAATCCGGTTTGAGAGGAGAGCAAGGCGCGGGCGATGCCGCCGCGACTTTCAATCAACAGGATGCTCAGGTTTTCCGGCATCGGCCTTCCGCTCCTTGGTACGGCTCGGAGGCCGACCTTGGTAAACACGTCTGGAAACTTTACCATGGAAGGAAAGGCCGCTTCAACGGGATTGCGTGTTTATCGGCGGGAAAGGTTGCGGGCTGCGCGCCCGGAAAAAGATCAGGGCCAGGGGTGTTTCGGATACCTTCGTTTCAGCTCTTTTTTGACTTCGGGATAGGTGTTTTTCCAGAAACTCGAAAGGTCCGCCGTCTTCTGCACGGTCCGGTAGTTTGGGGCCAGGATATCGTAGACCACTTCCACCTTGCCCTCCAGGATGGTGGTCCGTCCTTCCATGCCCACGAAATCCCCCAGGCGGGCGGACAATTCGGGAGGGGAAGTTTCGAAATAGGTGAGCTTGCCCATGCGGGTTCCGGGCAGCTTCATGGAAACGGGCGCAGCCTTGTCCACGAAGGCCGCCAGGGATTGGCCCAGGTATTCCCGGATGGCCCGTGACACGGAAACGCCTTCCAGATCCCGCACCGAGGATCGGCCTTCGCAGATCTCGTGGTAGATCAGGCGCCAATCATCCTCGTCCAGTTTCGGCAGGCCGTACCCGGGGAAATGCTTGGCGGCGATGCGGATGCGTTGCACCCATTGCTTCGCCTCGTCGTCGAAGTTGGGCAATTCGATTTCACCGGACACGAGCTTGTCGACCAACAGGCGCTCGGACTCCTCCGGGCTCAGCACGCCGTCCTTCAGGGTCTTGCGCTCCAGGGCCAGGCCGCGGAACAGCAGATGTTCTTCCTGGGTCACGCGCTTGCGCGCTTCGTCCCATCCACCCACCTTGGACCAGCGGCACTCTCCCGGAAAGGCGGCTTCCACCCATTCCGGTTCGCACGGGAGCAGCATGGGAATACCCACCTGGCGGTTCTGGTTCGCGCCGCCGGTCTCATGCAATTCCAGCGCCAGGATCACGTTGATGCCCGCGGGCACCTGGCCCGCTTCCACCACCCCTTTGCGCCCGTCCGCCAAGGTAAAGCTCTGGGATTTCTCCGTGCGCACGGCGATGCGATCCTGGAACGGGATCAGCCAGCACTTCGTGGCCGCGGCGCGCAGTTGATCTTCTTCCTGTTGCGGGGTGAGGCGATGGGTCGAAGCCGACGCGGGTTTGCCCGCTGCGGGATGTTTGCCCGGCGGCGGTATCGGCGGTATCGGCGGTATCGCCGGTTTCCCGGGCGACCCAGGCGCGGCGCCCGGCGCGGTTCTCTCCTGGGGAGATTTGTCCAGCAGCCTGAGCAATTGCTTATAGGACTCGCGGGTTTCCCGATCGAAGCGGCGCGCCTCCACGTCCGAGGCCAGATCGATCCCGAGGATGAAGAGATCGGCCGGAGCCCCCTTGGCTCGGCGGGTCTGGGATTCCAGCACGGCGGCCATCGCGGCGGCCTGGGATCCCACGCCCGCCTGCCGCGCGTCGAGCAGGACCCTCGCCAGCACGGGGTGGGCGGGAAAGCGCACCAGGGTGCGGCCGATGTCCGTGATGCGGCTGCCCCCCGAGGCCCCGTCGGGGCGCTCCGTTGCACCGGTGTTACCCGTATCTTTAGAGTTACCTTTGAACCCCATGGGATCGGGATCGGTTTTCCCTTGGGAGGCGACCTCCGGCCGCAGGGCGCCGATGCGCTCCAGGGATTTCTCCGCCATGTCCCACAGGGCCAGCGAAGGCGGGGTGAGCCACGGGATCAGCAGGCGCCCCCCTGGAGCCGCGTCCTTGCGGATGCGCCCGAAGCGATCGGCCAGGGAGTGCAGGGACAGGGCCATGTCCGTGGGTTCGACCCGCAGGATCTCCGGATCCAGGGCGGCCGGCATGGCGCGCTCCCGATCCTCCGACCACAGGCGCACGCAT
>OBEQ010334267.1_pt1 | contig 14849 bp, 16 predicted proteins | sample 1670901 | NCBI WGS metagenome assembly OBEQ01 (sample SAMEA104232315, study PRJEB22302) | groundwater metagenome | biome: forest; feature: aquifer; material: groundwater | place: USA | collected 2011-08-07 | depth 5.4 m | reverse complement strand
TAAGACAAAATTAAATTGGTCAGGCACAATGATCGGCGCTTACCATAACGACAAAATGATTACTGGCGGAAAGTTGGCACCGGGGCAAGTGATCATTGGTTTAAAAGAAAATGGTTTTCGTTGTAATGGAATAAGTTCTATCCGAAAAGCACTCAAAGCAAAATTTGGAAAAGAGTGGTGGAAAAATCCGCAGGCTTTTGAGAGTATAAAAGAAGCAGCGACTCCATCTGTGCTTTATGACATGTATGTTAGTACGCTTCATGGTTGGTTTGATAAAAATTTTAAACCAGAAATTGCTATACATTCTGTGGTACATCTCTCAGGAGGAGCTTTTAAGGAGAAATTGGCTAAAGATATTCTTTTCCCCAAAAAGCTTTCCGCAGAACTTTCGGATTTATGGGAACCACCTAAAATCATGAAAGAGTGCGCATTTTGGCGAAATATTACAGACGAAGAATTTTATGAAGTTTGGCATGGAGGACAAGGTATGCTATTAATTATAGACAAGAAAGATGCTGATTATTGTATTAAAAGAGCAAAAGACTTTGGGATCCAAGCAAAAATTGTAGGCAAGATTACCAAAGAAAGTGAACCTAAAGTTTCGATAATTTCCAAATTAACCAACGGCAGAAAAATTATATATAATTAATAAAATCTTTTTTATGCAAATAGAAACAATAAAAGAGCACATAGAAGATGTAATAAAAGAAACAAATTTCTCAAAGCTTGGTGAAAAAAAGGTTGGTAAAGTGCGCGATATTTATTTACAAAAAGACAAAATTATTCTCATCACGACTGATCGCCTTACTGGATTTGACCGCCTGCTCGCGTATATTCCATTTAAAGGGCAAGTGCTTAATCAAGTCAGCGCGTTTTGGTTTAAAGAAACAGCCGATATTATTCCAAATCATCTGCTAGCAATTCCAGATCCAAACGCAATTGTGGGCAGGCGATGCACCCCGATAAAGATCGAAGGCGTGGTGCGAGGATATTTGACGGGGGTGACCAGCACTTCGATTTGGACGCGATATTCAAAAGGCGAACGTAAATTTGGAAAAACTACTTTACCAGAGAGGATGAAAAAAAATACAAAGCTTCCAGAACCCATTTTCGACCCGACGACAAAAGAAGACCTACATGATCGAACTCTGACAAAAGCAGAAATGATCTCGGAGGGACTTGTTTCAGCTGAACTTTTTGCGGAAGTGGAAAAAAATTCTCTGGCGCTTTTCAAACGCGGGCAAGAAATTTCTCTGAAACGCGGATTGATTTTAGTCGATACAAAATATGAATTTGGAATTGATTCCAAGGGGAATTTAATGCTGATTGATGAAATTCATACCCCCGACTCTTCCAGATACTGGCAAGCCAAAACATACGAGGAAAGAATCGCAAACGGGCAGGAACCGGAGAATTTTGATAAAGAATTTTTGCGCCTATGGTTTAAAGATAATTGTGATCCATACAAAGACAAGGTGATGCCTGATGCGCCAGTCGAACTCGTAGCCGAACTTTCCCGCCGATATATCCAAATCTATGAGCAAATCACCGGAGAAAAATTCAAAACTGACGCGGAAGAAAATATTTTAAAAAGAATCGATAATAATTTACAAGTTTATAAAACCCGCCCGAACGACCGTTCGGTCGGGCGGGTATAAAATTATGGAAAATGCAATAAATCCATTAGACGGAAGATATTTTGAAAAAACTCGCGAACTCGCGCCGTATTTTTCCGAGGAGGCGCTGATGAAGTATCGAGTCATGGTGGAAGGGGAATATTTGATTGCGCTGTCGCTTTTAGGAAAAACTGCTCTGCGAAAATTTACTCCGGCAGAAGTAAAAATTGTTAGAAGTATTTATGAAAAATTTAATACCGCTTCTTACGAAAAAATAAAAAAGTTTGAAGAAACTACCAATCATGATTTAAAAGCTGTTGAGTATTTTATTAAAGACAGCCTTGCGGAAACATCACTGAAAGACAGCATTGAATGGGTACATTTCGCCCTAACTTCCGAAGACACAAACAATATTGCCTATGCTTTGATCTTAACCGAAGCTATGGAAAATGTTTTAATACCAAAACTCCAAGAAATTTATAAAGAACTTACGAGACTTGCAAAAGTATATAAAGATATTCCGATGCTCTCTCGCACCCATGGACAGAGCGCATCTCCCACTACTTTTGGTAAAGAGATGCAAGTTTTTTCCCAAAGACTAAGCAGGGGGCTCGATCATTTGATGGGTCAACAAACACTCGTGAAGTTAAATGGGGCTTCTGGGAATTACAATGCTCACATAGTGGCATATCCGACAGTAGATTGGCTGAAATTTTCAGAAAATTTTATTGCAGGGCTAAATAAAAAAAGACTATTATCGCTTGAACTTAATTCAATAACAACCCAAATTGAACCGCATGACTCTTATATTGAACTCTTTGATCGGATCAAACGTTTTAACAATTTTCTTATAGATTTTAATCAAGACATGTGGAGGTATATTTCTGATGGCTGGGTGGGGCAAATACCGAAAGCGGGGGAGACGGGCTCGTCCACGATGCCGCACAAAATAAATCCGATTGATTTTGAAAACAGTGAAGGCAACCTCGGTATTGCAAACGCGCTTTTTGAATTTTTCGCCCGTAAACTTCCGATTTCTCGACTCCAGCGCGATCTCTCAGATTCCACCGTCGAGCGCGCATTCGGCACAGCTTTTGGGCATTCATATTTGGCTTACACTTCACTCTTGAAAGGCTTAGGTAAAATAAAAGTGAATGAGGTAAAAATGTTAGAAGATTTGAATAAACATCCGGAAGTAATCACTGAAGCAATCCAGACAATTTTGCGTCGCGAAGGAGTATCAATGCCGTATGAAAAATTAAAAGAACTCTCGCGTGGTAAAGAAACAACGCTCGCTGATATTCATAAATTCATAAACGCACTCGATGTCAGCGAAAAAATAAAAAAAGAACTTCTCAAAATCACTCCAGAAAATTATACAGGACTGGCTTCAAAACTTGTCGACCTATCATCGACATGGGATGTCGATGAGTTGGCAGGTTGACAAGTTTTGAAGTTAATATAATTTTTGCTATAATTACCCTATGAGCTTCAAAAAGGTGGCGATTGTGTTGTTGCTGATATTTGTTGTACTTCCGACAAAAAGCCATGCGCAGACTTCGAACGCTGGCTTTGTTTCAGGCAATATCTGGTATTCGGTAGATCCATTTTCCGAAGGTGATAAAGTTAAGATATATACCCTTATTTTTAATCCAGACAGCAGAAAGCTTTCGGGAACTGTGATTTTTTTTGACAACAACGTATTTTTAGGTAAAAAAGATTTCATCGCGGAAGGGAAAGGGGTTAAAGATGTATCCATCGACTGGACCGCCACCGTCGGAGATCATAGTATTTTTGGCAAAATTGAAAATGCCAAGTTTTTAATATCCAAAGAGAAATATGAGGATGTATATCTGACAGGAAATGAAACAAGTAAAAGTTTACGCACAGTAAGTAAAAAAATAATTGTAGAAACAACTAACCCAAAAGGCACGAATAAAAATGCTGAGTCTTTAATTGCTAATGCCGTTAACGCTGGCTCTGAATCGGTTAAAAATATTGAAAAGATCATCGAAGAAAAAACACCGGACTTTATAGCTAAACCCGCAGCTTTAACTGGGAGTGTAATTGAAGGATTTCGTTCTAATTTAGGGACTGCATCAGAAAATAAAAAGGAGTCAGTCCAGAGTGAAATTAAAATCATGGACAGTAAAAATCAAAAAAACGCTAAAACTCTTTCAGACCCAAAAAATACAGGAGGAAACACACTTCTAAAACCTTTCAAATACGCCGAGCTTTTTTTCTTTGGTTTTTTGTCTTTTATTTTTAATAATAAAATTATTTTTTATGGAATTTCAGCTATTATTATTTTCTTTGTTCTGCGTTACATTTGGCGTTTAGTTTTTTAACATGATGATAATCAGAATTTTTGCTTCTATCATACTTCTAATTTCAATCCTTTTTATGCCCTTTTGGGTGTCTGTGATTTTGGGATTAGCGGGTATGGCATATTTTCCATTTTTTCTGGAAGCTGTCTTTTTATTTTTTCTGTCAGACTTGCTTTATGGAACGCCCGAATCGAAGCTTTTTAATATAGTCTTTGTTTCCTTCGCTTTATCGCTCATTTGTTTTATAATTTTAGAGTTATCAAAAAAGAAATTAAGATTGCAAACAAAATAAATGACTTTCCGAAAATTTAAAAAAGGGATTAAAAATACTTTTGTAGACCCAGATGAAATTTTTTTAGATTCAAAAAATCTACAAAACTTTAACCGCCAACAGTTTGAAGGTCGGATAGAAAAACCTATTCCCAAAAAAACCATCAGTTTTGTCGGCATTTTTTTTCTCGTTATAATTTTAATATTCGGAGCGCGACTTATATATCTCCAAGTGCAAAATGGCTATGCTTACAAAAAAAGAAGCGAGAACAATATCTTAAAAAGAGTAAATATTTTTACTGAGAGAGGTATAATTTATGACAGAAATAAAAAAGAGTTGGCTTGGAACAACAAAGTGGATTTGGGAGCCGAGCTCCCACTTGGGAGCTCGGCTCCCACAATCCGTTCTTATCTATCACCCGGTTTTTCGCATGTCTTAGGTTATGTCAGCTATCCAATAAAGGACGCGCAGGGGAATTATTGGCAGGATAAATTTATAGGCAAAGACGGTTTGGAAAAAGAATACGACAATAAGGTGAAAGGCGAAAACGGATCAAAGATAGTCGAAGTGGACGCAAAGGGAATTGTGCATTCGGAAAATATTATAAATAGCCCTAAACAGGGAAGTGACTTGACAACGAGCATCGATTCACGAATTCAGACACAGCTGTTTTCTATAATTAAGAATTTATCGCAAGGTAATGGATTTTCGGGCGGAGCTGGAGTTTTAATAGACGCACAAAATGGAGAAATCATAACAGATGTCAGTTTTCCGGAATATAATTCTGAAATTCTTTCGTTGGGTAAAGATGAAAGTAAAATAAACGGATATCTAACTGATAAAAAGAAGCTTTTTCTGGATAGAACTGTATCTGGACTTTACACTCCGGGTTCAATTATGAAACCATTTTTTGCTTTAGGCGCTTTAGCAGAAGGCATAATCGACCCGTCTAAAAAAATTCTTTCAACTGGATCAATTTCGATCCCAAATCCTTTTTTCCCGGAACAAAAAAGTGTTTTTAAAGACTGGAGAGTAAACGGCTGGACAGATATGGCACAAGCTTTGGCTGTTTCTTCCGACATTTACTTCTATACAATTGGAGGAGGATTTGGTGATCAGAGGGGTTTAGGTATTGATAATATTGGAAAATATACAAAGCTTTTCGGCATCGCGGAGAAAACTGGAGTTGACTTACCGAATGAAAAAAGAGGGACAATTCCGAGTCCACAGTGGAAAATAGAAAATTTTAAAGGAGACCCATGGCGTATTGGAGACACTTACAATACCGCCATTGGGCAATATGGATTTCAGGTCACGCCCATGGAAATGGCGCGCGCCACGGGAGCAATCGCAAATTATGGCAAGCTGGTGACCCCGCATTTTATTTTAGGAGACACAAACTTGGGGGTTCTTCCTCCACTTGGAGGAAGAACCCCCAAGTTCATAGACATAAAAAAAGAATATTTCGATGTAGTACATGATGGCATGCGGCAAGCGGTGACTTACGGCACAGCGGTAGCGTTGAATGTTCCTTATGTGCAAGTCGCCGCCAAAACTGGTACCGCCCAGCTGGGAGTCTCTAACACTAGAGTAAACTCCTGGATAATAGGATTTTTCCCGTATGAAAACCCCAAATACGCCTTCACTATCATGATGGAAGCTGGACCAAAAACCAACAGCGTCAGCGCATCCACGGTGATGCGGCAACTTCTGGACTGGATGTCCGTCAACACACCGGAATATTTTAAGTGAAAAATATTTTTATAAAATATATACAATAAAAATATGTTATTAATATTTACTAAACACGCTTTAATAAAACTTGAGCAAAGAAAAATAAACAGACAATTTGTGCTTGAAACAATTAAAAGTCCTGAATTGATAAAGCCAAGTTATAATTTAAAAGAAGAATTATACAGAAGATTTGGTAAAAATTATTTAAAAGTTGTAATCAAAAAACGAAAAGAAACTATATTAGTCATAACCATGCATTGGGTTGCAAAAACAAGGAATAAGTTATAATATAAATGCATATGAAAATAAGTTACGATAAAGAAGCAGATGCCTTAAATATAGTGCTGAAAACAGGTCCAGTAGATAAAACTGTGGAACTTTCCCCTGAAATTTTTTTAGATTTGGATAAAAAAGGCAACCCGCTTTATCTTGAAATACTGGGAGCGAGTGAAAGGGTTGGCAAGAAAAATTTTGGAAAAATAACAATAGGAAGCAAGCTCGTTTCTTTGCCAGCATTCGCTTAGTTTAAAAAATTATGGAAAATACTCAAACTGAGATAAAGAAAGTAAGATGGCATCAATCACCCGAAGCTGGCGGCATACTCTCGATATTTTCTGCTGTTTTATCGTTAATTACCCACAATCCAGAAAGCAGTGCTGGATGGAGTATACTTGGATTTATTGTAGGCATATTTGGAATAATAAAAGGAAACAGACTTGGGAAGATACTATCTATTATCGGAATAATCATTAGCGTTGTTAGTTTTTTGGTGTTTAATCCATTTCAATCACATATCCAAACTGCAGATGGAAGTGTCTATTCAAACACGGAATATGGTTTTCAGATTACACCACCGACTGGTTGGACAATAAGTAAAACACCAACAAGCGGCGCAATAGTTGCTTTTGTTGATTCAGTTGCACCACAAAGTGATTATCCCGTTATAACCATAAATTTATTATCTGCCGATAATGTAAATCTCGATGATTATGTTAACAACGGAACCACAAATGTCCCATACTTTTCTTTGATAAATAAGAAAAAATTTGGATCTGGCGGTGATAGTTATTATATAATCGAAAGTAAAATGGATATTAATAAAATATCTGACGGTAAGATAGGAAACATAGGATCATCAGCACATGCCTTAATGTTAACGAAACAGGCAAAAGATGGAAGATTTTTTATAGTAACTGGTGAAAGTGATTATGCAGCTTGGAGTAAATACGCTACAATTATCAAAAACTCTTTGCTTTCTTTTGGTTCTCAATAATTTGCATTTTGCGCTTTCTTGAAATACAATATACCCATGATAAAAGCGTATATACTTTTGGTAGTGGGTATTTGGGTGGCAGTGTTGCCATACCTAGGCTTTCCGTATTCCTGGAAAGATATTTTAACGACTGTTTCCGGTCTTGGGCTCATTTATGTCAGTTTTGTGCTGTACAAAGAATATAAAATAAAAGGAGAGAAATTTGATAATTTTTCAGAAAATAACTTTGAGGGCAAGCGAGAACTATCAGAATAAAAATACCAACACATGGAACAATTTTCAAAAACAAGACATATTATTGGGGTCGTTTTTCTTGTCGCTATATTTTTTTTCCTCGGTGTTTCGGTGGGTCTAAAGGGTCATCCAGAAATAGAAAAGGTGAAAGGTCTTTCCAATAAAGAAACGCGGGTGGCAACGGACGCGGACTTTTCCACCTTTTGGAAAGTTTGGAATACTATTAACGAAAAATATCCGAAGGCTGAAAAAATTACTGATCAGAACAGAGTTTATGGAGCTGTTTCCGGTCTGGTGAGCTCTTTGAATGACCCTTACAGCGTATTTTTCAACCCAGACGAGGCAAAATCATTTGAAGATGAAATAGCGGGCAATTTTTCTGGAGTGGGCATGGAAGTAGGCATCAAGGATAAGACGCTGACAGTCATTGCTCCCTTAAAAGACACTCCCGCCTACCGAGCAGGCATGAAACCTGGGGATAAAATTCTTAAAATTGACAAGACGGTCACCTCCGGCTTGAGTATAGAAAAAGCTATTAAATTAATCCGAGGGGAAAAGGGCACGACCGTCATCCTGACAATTTTCCGCGAAGGAGACAAAGACCCTATGGAAGTAAAAATTGTCAGGGATACAATCAATATCCCGACTCTGGATACAGAACTCCGACCGGATGGTATTTTCGTAATAAAACTTTACAGTTTTTCTGCTAATGCAGCGAGCCTTTTTCGTAACGCAATTCAAAAATTTGTGGAATCAAAGACCGACAAGCTTCTTTTAGACTTACGAGGAAATCCCGGCGGATATCTGGACTCAGCCGTTGATATTTCAAGCTGGTTCTTGGGAAGCGGAAAAACTGTTGTGACTGAAGACTACGGCGACAATAAAAAACCGGAAGTGTTTAGAAGTAGAGGCTACAATATGTTTAGTGACAAATTAAAGTTTGTTATCTTGATCGACAGCGGGTCTGCGTCAGCCTCGGAAATCGTGGCGGGGGCAATGCAGGACAACGGACGCGCCAAACTCGTCGGCAGCCAAAGCTTCGGCAAAGGCTCTGTACAGGAAGCGATACATGTTACTCCAGACACCCTTTTGAAAATTACCGTGGCTAAATGGCTCACACCCAAAGGGGTTTCCATCTCAGAAAAAGGATTGACACCAGACTATGTAGTGGAAAATAAAAAACCTGCCCGCAATGCAACGCATCCCGATGCAGGCGGGGACCCGCAGTTGGATAAAGCGGTAGAGCTTTTGTTAAGTGGAAAGTTATAAAGTTTATAAAGTTATAAAGTAAATATGAAAGTAATATTTTTAAAAGATGTCCCGAGAGTCGGCAGGAAGTATGACACAAAAGAAGTCAACGACGGCTACGCGACAAATTTTTTATTGCCGAGAAAGCTGGCTGTAGTTGCGACAGCAAAGGCTGTGGCAGAAATTGAAAATCGCAAAAAAGAAATTGCGATTGAGAGGGAAGTGCAAGAGAGCCTGCTTCTGAAAAATTTGGAAGAAATAAAAGATAAAACTGTAACAATTAAAGCCAAAGCCGACGAAAAAGGACACCTCTTCGCCCAAGTGCACAAAAAAGAAATCATTGAAGCCATGAAAGCGCAAAATCACGCCGATATTGGCGAAGAATTTATCGTCCTCGAAAAACCGATAAAAGAAGTAGGGGAGCACGAAATCCCAATCTCCATCAAGGGCAAAAAGTCTTCGTTTAAACTGATTGTGGAGGCGATTTAATCTAGCTACTTTACTAAACTAAAGTGGATAAATTATGAAAGAAATAATAGAAATTGGAAAAATAAGACAAGCGTTGGAAGCAAATAAAAAACTTGCAACAGAGGGAGACAAAAAACTTGGCGGATACGACACATCAGAAGAAGAATGGCCAACGTATGATTCTTCGCTTGAAAATTTTGAAAGCGACTTAGTTTTTTCTTTACCAAAAGACTACGAGCCAAATCTAAAAGAGGATCGTTTTAAAAAATATATAGAAGAAACACTATCCAAAGAAAAAAATCGCAATTTAACTGCTGTAGAGTTTGGTGGACCTGGGTCTCAGCTCTTTAGAGATTTTACGAAGAAATTTTTCACAAAAACAGTTGGCGTTTGTTTAAAAGATATTCGACCGGAAGATATTAAGAAACATGATGTAGAAAATAACCATTCTTTGATTATAGGCGACATAATGGAGGTAATAAGCAATGAAACACTAGAGGAGGTTGCTAAAAAATTAGGTACAAACAGAACTGATTTAATAATATCTAGAATGAAGGGACCACTTGATGATATAAATAAACACCCAGCCATTTTGGACCGTATTATTAGAAATTGGTATGGCATGCTGAATGATAATGGGCTTATGTTCATCCAATATGATAATTATATGAAACTTGAACCACTAGTAAGAAAATGGGTAACTGCTGTAAATCAAAGATTCCCACAAATTGATCTCCAACCAGGAGATGGGATTCTTAGATTGCATAAACGAAAAGGGTCACCGGAAAATTTGCCTTCAGTGGCGCAGTTTTTTAAAATATTTAGATTACGCTAACAGTCTTTTTGACTGCAGTCTTGCCGTTGAAGGAAGTCTTGCGTCTAGAGCCAAATTTGACTGTGCCATCTCGAAGAGCAAAAAGAGTGTGGTCCTTACCCAAACCAACGTTTGTGCCTGCCATGACGACTGTGCCGCGCTGACGGACGATAATAGAGCCAGATTGAGCCTTTTCGCCATCATAAAGCTTAATACCTAGGTACTGTGGATTTGAGTCTCTTAAATTTTTGGCGGTACCGCCAGCTTTTCTATGTGCCATATGAAATTAGGTTCTAGGTTATAGCTTCTAGGAGCTAGTTATTATATAATTCAATAACAGAATCAAGTATAATTCATTCTATGCAAAAAATCAAGGAATTTATAGAGAGCGAGAAAGGGAAGGATATTTTGATAGTTATTATCGTTATTTTGGTGGGTTTGAGCTCATTTGAACTAGGCAGATTGTCCAAAGGAAGTGACTCTTCGGGCATAAAAATTGAATATCCGAATCAGATAGGAAATCAGCCGGCAAGCGCAATTTTGTCACAAAATTATTTGTCAGCTAATACAAAAACTTCTAGAAAATCTTTTTTCGCTTCAAGCAAAGGAAATAAATATTATTCAATAGGCTGTTCCGCCGGCAAAACCATCAGACAAGAAAACCGCGTCTATTTTGCGACAGGGGAGGAAGCGCAAAAGGCAGGGTATGAGCCTTCGAGCTCGTGTAAGTAGTAAAAAATATAATAAAGATTTAGTCCTTTGTAGACATGGTTATTTATTATTATCAATTTCCTTTCCACCATGAAATTTTTCGTGTATATCTCGAAGTCCTTTATTGGTTACATGAGTATATATTTGAGTCGTAGACACATTCTTGTGACCCAAAAGTTCCTGTACACTTCTTAAATCAGCTCCATTACCTAGAAGATCAGTGGCATAAGTGTGCCGAAGTGTGTGGGGCGTAACTTTTTTGGAAATTCCCGCGAGTATTGAACATTTTGAAATCATCTTTTGTATCCATCGAGGAGTAAGTCTGTGGTCATTATCTATATCTTTTCCACGATGATTTATAAAGAGAGGCTTCTGAATATCTTTCCTAGATGCCAGATAAATACGAAGCCACTCCGCCGCGCGTGGAGAAATAAATATAGTTCGTACATGCTTTCCTTTACCTACAATCGAAAGTTCAAAAGTGCGCTTTGGATCTTTGTCCTTTAAAAATGACATATGATCCGCATTAAGCGCCACTAATTCCGAAATACGCATACCGGACGAAAAGAACAATTCCATAATTGTGCGATCACGAATACCAACTATCGTTTTAGTATCAGGGATTTTTAACATTAGTTCAATATCGCGAGTTTCGAGAAAAGAAATTGTCTCATCTGTTTTTTGTTTAGCTAATTTTACCTTTGAGGAGGGAAGCGTTTCGATATCGCGGTCAGCAAGAAAATCAAGAAGTGCTCGTAGGGCAATCAAGTAATAATTTTGAGACTTCTTACCTAAATATCCACCATGTCTAGTTTTATAGGTTCTAGCTAAATATAGTCGGTAATCCCAGATGAGCTCTGCGGTCAGTTCGTGCGGAAGAAGAGCTTCTTTGTCAATTTTTTTTAACCAGCCCACAAATAGCTGTAAGTACTGTTTGTAATTGCGCTGAGTATTATTTGATAATCCTTTTTCAATTTCGCAATAATCAAGAAAGGGAAGGATGTATTCTATTATTGGCTGAACGGTTATCTTATTCTTCATACATCCTAAAGTATACTAGTTCGCACAATATATGTAAAGCGAACTTATCCACATATTTAACAAATTGGGATTTTTCTACTTTAAGACACTACCAAAGAAAGACAGAAACCAATCTTTTACTCCGGTAAGAGTTACTCCGTAATACTTCATGATAAGTAACGCCACAATAATTAAAATAATTATTTGTATAAAACCCCCTTTTTGATTTTTAATTTTATTTACCATAATGGTTTCATTATACCACAAGCTATACGGCTCTAACAATACAAAGAGGCGTCTGTTCAGTCGTCTGCCCTAGTGGATTGTCCTTAAAAACCGATCCACAGAACGCATCGGTTATTTTCTTGTCCGAACGACCTAAGACATTGACTCCGAGATCATTGGCATCGATTATCACGCACTGATTTTTTATTTTTGCTGTAATTTCTCTCGCAACTCTATTTGGATTGGCTGGACCCAACTTTGCATATTCGTTGAATGGCGGAAGCGTATACGAACACGGACCATCGATCGCATTGATATTTTTGCCGACAACTTTATAAAAAACTCCGCGCATGCCTAATGGTTTGGTAATTGCCGAACAAAAAGCTGCAAAAAGAATTCTAACTGCGCCGGCTTCCCTGATGGCAAGTTCCATTGTCCACTCGCTGCCGAGTCCGATGCCGTATGGCGACTTGTGCACAAATTTAACCAAAAATTTAGCTAAACGTGAAGGGTGGATGTCTTTTATAGGAAATGCCCTGCCTTGCGTGATAGCCACTACCCTCTCGCTGATAAAAAGAATATCATTTTCTTTCAAGTGCGGACTGGCGTATTTGACGACGACGTCAATGATGTCGTCCCCTTCTTTGATAACATGCGTGTGTATTGGAATGCGTTCGTAATTTTTTCCATCAACTTTGATTATTAAATTTTTTCCTTTGGTTGATAAAATTTTTTCCATAAATTTTTAGTCCGATGCTGCTCTGCCTGAAGGAGAAATTAAGTTGCTAGGCAGTTTTGGTAAATAATAAAGCGGATCAAGATAAGCGGCAGTAGGAGCCAAAGGCATCGTGTAGACCCTGCCTTCGCATGTCGTGCTCGGTCTCTGTTGAACACCCGCCGCAGAAGAGACATACACCGAAACATGCAAATGCGGCCCTGTCGTATGTCCTGTATTTCCGCTATAGCCTACAACTTCACCTCTAGCCACATTTTGCCCTTCAGACGCCTTTATGAGCGATAGGTGTCCAAAAGCGCTCGATAGACCATTATTATATTTTATAAACACCCATTTGCCAAATGAAGTACCAAAGCAAGTGTCATCGGTGTTGCCGGTACCCATGACTACCCCATCGGCCATTGCTTTAACCGGAGTTCCAATAGAAGCTTTAAAATCAACTCCGCTGTGACTGCCGGAAGTGTAAAGCCTTTTTGAGGCGACAGTTTTGCCGAATAGTTGCGTCACATAGATGCTATCGAGCGGCCAGCTTAAAACTCCGCCGGAAGGAAGCTTGGATGGATCCAGAGTAAATTGCAGTTGCGCTTCATAGTCTCGCACTTCTTTTTCGAAAGCGTCTTTTTTGGCAAGTGTGTCGGAAAGCAATTTTTGGTAATTAGCTTCGTTATTTTTTGTCTGTTTTAATAATTTATTTTTTTCGTTAGTATTTTGCGCCACTATTTTTTGCTGGTCTCCCAGTCTAGACTTGAGGCGAGTAAGTTCATTTTTTGCATCAATTGTTTCCTGACGAGTATCTTCTAGTTGTCCTTTTATTTGTTTGAGTTTAACGATGCTATCTTTGAGTTTTTCACGAATAGTAACTATGTTGTCGACATCATTCCAAATTTCTGTAAAGTTATTTTCGGACAAAAGAGTTCCTAGAATATTAGTTTCTTCAAATTCATTAGTATTTTTAATTCCGGTAGAAATTGATTCGATATTGGTTGCGATAGAATTTTGTTTGTGGCTGATATCAGAACTGAGGCTTTGGATCGTGAAATTAGTCTTATCAATTTTTTTTTGAGTCACGGCAATGTCGGCATTCAATTTTTTTCTGGTCAAATCGAGCTCTTTTAAAGAGTTATTCAGAGAATTTTTCTGCTGTCCTAAATCGTCAAGCTGCGACTGAAAAGCCACGATTTCTTTTTCTAGGGCGTCTATATCAGAATTTTTTTGACTGATTTTATTTTGTAAATCTTCGACTGTTTGCGCAGAAGAAAAAACTAGAGGGGTTGCAATTAAAATTATTACAACTATTGCGCTAAATAGCTTTTTGCAGTCTAGATAAAGTTTCATTTTTGCCTATTATAGAGGCGATGATAAACGGATCCGGAGATTTTTCTTTTCCGGAAAGAGCGTAACGCACCGGATGCAAGAGCTCTCCCCTGCTTTCGAGAGTATCCGCAATTTTCATTAAAGCGCTTTTCACATTTTCTGTGGTAAAATTTTCTTCACCCAAGCCCCCCAGAGCGGTGATCGCTAATTTTAAATTACTAGCAATTTTTTCTGGAGAAGAATTTTTATAAATTAATTTTTCCTTGCTGTACTCTGGAGTCTTTGATTTTGAAAAGCAGTCGAGCTCCCCTGCTTCAAGCATAATTTTTATATCACCCCATTTGGAAATTCTTTCAAAAATAACTGGAATTAATTTTTCATTTTGAAATTCTTCCGGTAAATATGAAAATATTTTATTTCTTATTTCCTTGCTGGACAATCTTTTCATGTGCTCTTTGTTTATCCAGTCTAATTTTTCTTCATTAAATCTTGCTCCGGCTTTTTGAATATGTTTTAAGTCAAAAGACTCTAAGATATCTTTTTTAGACATCACTTCCCTATTGTCTCCACTCCCCGGATTCCACCCAATTAATGCTAAAAAGTTAAACATAGCTTCAGGCAAATATCCTTCTTTTTCGTAGTCTAAAATATCTTTGGCTCCGTCTCTTTTTCCCAGTTTCTTGGTGCCTGCATCTCCTAAAATTGGCGGCAGAGTCGCAAATTCTGGCCTTTTTATCCCCAAGGCTTCATAAAGAGCAAGATAATTTGGAGTTGAGGAAATAAATTCATCTGCTCTAAATATATGAGTCACCTCCATCAAAAGGTCGTCTATAATATGTGCAAAATTATATGTTGGAT
>OBEQ010540134.1_pt1 | contig 14850 bp, 18 predicted proteins | sample 1670901 | NCBI WGS metagenome assembly OBEQ01 (sample SAMEA104232315, study PRJEB22302) | groundwater metagenome | biome: forest; feature: aquifer; material: groundwater | place: USA | collected 2011-08-07 | depth 5.4 m | reverse complement strand
GTAAGTTCCATAGCAATACTATACCCCGCCTAAATAACTATGTCAAGTTTTCTGACGAAATTAGGCTAATAGACTAGTTTTAATCTTAAATTGTAGGAATTTTTTAAATAATTAATTATTTTTGTGTTGACACCTTTTTTGGTTATGTAAATATATGGCGTTACACCAAAATAATTCACTTTAACAAAATACATTAAGATAAGGAAGATAAGGAGATGGTAACAATATGGGAACTGTCATTTCTACAGGGCTAGGAGATTTCAGCAAAGAAAAATTCAATGCGCTTCTGAATGTGCGAAGTGTTGCGTTATCTGCTTTGCGAGATGGGCTGGTCAAAGATGGGTATACGGAAGTCTCAACTTCCTCGCTCGTAAATATCGCGGGTTCCTGCGAAAATCCTTATGTCTCTTTCAGTTTGAATTATTACGGACGAGAAGCGCATTTATCGCAAAGCGCACAGTTGCAACTAGAAGCGCTAGTCATTCGCCTCAAGCGGGGAGTTTTTACCGTCAATAGTAGTTTTCGAGAAGAAAATTATGATGACCCCGAAGCAAAAGGTCGCCGCCTCTCGGAGTTCACACTTGTCGAACCGGAAATTCCGTATGAGAATCTGACCGCCGAGGAAGCCTTAGAACAAATCATCGCAACAGAGGAAAAAATAATCAAAAGCGCAATCAAAGAAGTTTTGAAAAATTGCGAAAAAGATATTGCGCTTCTCGGCGGAAAAGTTGATTATCTAAAATCAGTTTTGGGCAAAAGTTTTGCGCGACTAACCTATGACGAAGCTCTTGGGTTGCTCAATAAGGAAGGTGGTAATTATAAATTCGGAGACGACTTGAATGTAAAAGAGGAGCGCAAAATTCTTGCTCATTTTGATAATATCCCGACTTTTGTTTCGCACTATCCGGCAAAAATTAAATTCTTCAATATGAAGCGTACGCCGGACGGCGAGCGCGTTTATAGCGTTGATTTGCTCATACCTCGTTTGGGAGAAACAACTGGCGGCGCGGTACGCGAAGAAGATGGAGAAAAAATTAAACAGTATTTACTAGAATCAAAAATCGCAAAATATATTCGCGAACAGAACGGCAATCCGCTAGAACAGTTTCGAGAATACTTTAATTTGTTTGAGCAGGAAAAACCGACCCTGCGTGGCGGTTTCGGAATAGGTTTTGAAAGGTTTGTTGGCTTCTTGCTCAATAGTAATGATATTCTCGAAACTATTGCGTACCGCGCCATGCAACCGAGCTAAATATGAAATGGCATGATGAAAAAGGGGTGGCGGTAAGAATTTGGTGTAGAGCCATCCCTGATTATGTAAACATACAGTGTCAAACCAAAATAATTCACCTTAACAAATCATATTCATCAAAAAGGAATAAATATGAAAAATAAGGATTACTCTACCGGTTATCCCGCTGGGGTTACGATAGGCTTAGTGATAGGTGGCCTTCTAACTTTCTTGTTTGTTTTGATGCCTTTAACCTTACTGCAGGATAGATTCGCGATAAGCCCAACATATCTTGGCCGCCTCCTGTTCATAATTGTAAACTGTTGGTTCGCATTCCTTATGTTGCCGCAAATAAGATCAATCCAGGGGGCAAGCAGGAACATATCACTTTGGCCTGGAAAGAGGGTACTCTACGCTTTCGTCGGCATTGCTGCATTTGGGCTCATGGTACTGCCACCAGAGTACTGGATGCTGAGTGAAGGGATCAAGCCACCGGCAGATGCACAAACGCTGAAAATAATCCAAGGCATATACCTTGCATCAGTCGTGGTGTACCTACCAAGTCTATTTACCTTCATGAGCAGCTTTGTGACGCAAGACGATGAACTCGTTATCCGCAACAACCATGAGGTAATCTTGCCAGGAGGACACTATCGGCGTACACCTTTCACCAATAACATATGCTACCTTGAAAAGCGTACCGAATTATCACAAGATGTGTTTAAGGTGATGTGTGCTGATGGAGCGTATAACCTCAAAGTTGCGTCAGCAATGGAAATCGACATAGGGAGTGCAGTAGCATGCGGCATTAAGGAGCTTAATCTCACTGAGACACTGAGGTCGGCAAAGGATCAATGCCAACAACTCTTGAAAGCCGTGGCGAATGAAAAAACCTATGGGCAGCTCTTGATGGGGAAACCGCTAACTGCATCAACAGAAGACGTATCTGGGCTATCGATTGGGTTAATAGTACAAGTTGAGGCAAACGATACGTACTACTACCCAGCCGGGAGCAGCCCAGTTGAACTGTAGTAAATTTAACTGTATCAATTCGAGCCAGGCACATCTACTCAGATGTACTTGGCTCTTTTTTTAAGTTATAGCTTATAGTGCCATTACAAACTCTTCACTAAGACTCCGAGTGCTATACTGGCTTTATGCCCAACGACTTTTATCAAGCCGTATACGAACTAGTACGCACAATTCCACCAGGGAAGGTAGCCACCTACGGCCAAGTAGCGGCCCTGCTTGGCAAGCCGCGCGGCGCGCGCCTGGTCGGGTGGGCGCTTAACGCGTGCCCCGATGATATACCGTGGCAAAGGGTCATTAACCGCGAAGGCATGATCTCGATTGAAAACCTCCGCGCCTCCCAAGACCTGCAAGCCAAACTATTGCAACAAGAAGGCGTTACGGTAACTAAGCGCCAAGGAAATTTTTGGGTAGACCTTACGCACTACCTGTGGAATGCTGAACATTCCTTATTACCCCGCCGGGTGGAATCCAAACGACCATGATAAATCCAGCTGAACTGCAAAAGCAAACCGTTATCCAGCTCGTGGGGCGCGTGCTGAACCTGGCTTTGGGTTTGGGCGCGGTCGCCATCATGACGCGCGCCCTAGGCCAGGCCGGCTTTGGTGAGTACACGACGGTAATCGCCTTTTTGCAGTTTGTCGCCATGGTATCGGGCTTTGGCCTGGGTATGACCGTGGGGCGCGAGGTTGGGCGTAACGACCTAGACGCACCAAAGTTCCTGGGCAACGTGGTGAGCTTCCGGCTACTCACTGCGGCCATCTGCTTTGCCACGGCCCCGCTCATCGCCATGGGTCTTGGCTATAGCCCAGAAATAATCCAAGGCATACTCTTCACTAGCTTAGGTTTTTTCGCGAGTAGTCTTACGGCCGCACTCGTGGGCGTGTTCCAGGCCAAGCTTAAGAGCGCGACCCTAGTTTACGTTGACCTGGTAGGTAAGTTAATCATGGTGCTTGGTGTGGCCGGAGTGGCCTACGTCGGCGGGAGCCTGACCGCCTACCTGGCGATATTTGTGGTAGCAAACCTACTGACGTGCCTGGCGGCCATAGTCGGCGTGTACCGCCTCGTGCCCTTCCGACTGCACTATGATAGAGCTGCTTGGTTATCGCTCTGGCGGATCACCTGGCCCATTGCCATTACCACCACCTTAAATGTAATTTACTTTAAGGCTGACACGGTCATTCTCTCGCTCATGCAGCCGGCTGAAGATGTGGCGCTCTACGGCGCGGCTTACAATGTGCTGGAAGTACTCCTGGCGGTGCCGGCCATTATTGGCGGGTTGGTGCTTCCGCTTATGGCACAAGCGCGCAGCCAAGCAGATACACAAGGATTCGCACGACTCTACCAGGGCTCGTTCGATGTGCTGCTCGGAGGCGGGTTGGCCGTACTCGTGGGCGCGCACCTGGCAGGCATACCCCTCATGACCTTAGTAGCCGGCGCGAACTTTGCACTGTCTGGCCAAGTGCTCGCCATTCTAAGCCTAGCCATCCTGTGCTCGTTCCTAGGCAATGCCGCAGGTTATGCGCTGTTTGCGCTGGATGAACAAAAGCGGCTCATACCAGTGTTTGGACTAGGAGCTTTGGTTGGCCTAGCCAGCTACCTTGTGCTTATCCCCCGCTACTCATACTGGGGTGCGGCTTGGGGCACGGTGGTAGTTGAGGTGATTGTAAACCTTGCGATGATTGTCGTACTGTGGCGCCTGGGGGTAAGGCCGAGTCTGGCGCGCTGGCCCAAAATAGCTCTGGCCACCGTAGCCCTGGGCTTAGGGCTCTGGCTACCACTGCCGCTTTTGGTGCGGGTTACCGTTGGAGTGCTCCTGTGGTTAGGGGTGCTCTGGGGTAGCGGGCTGCTCCCGCGCCGCGAGGAGCTTGTGCATTGACGCACCTACAACACGTACCTATACTATCGAAGCTCATGGCATAGGTACGGTCCGCCGTAAAGTGGAGAGGTGCCTGAGTGGTCGAAAGGGACGGTCTCGAAAACCGTTATATCCGCAAGGATATCGTGGGTTCGAATCCCGCCCTCTCCGAATGGTGCCCAATACCTTGGGCGACATTCGGAGAGGAGCAAAACAACTGCCCTTCGGTCTGAGCTCAGGGTCGAAGACTTGTTTTGCGTTGGGGTTCGAAGGGTTGGCCGATGCGCCTAGCGCCGGACAACCCAGGCCCGAAGGGGAAGTATAACCTGCTGTGTGAGGGCACAATCATGGAGAAACGAGAACTACTGGCCTGCATGAGGAGCAGGCTCATCATCAAGAATAAAGTATTGATCCTGAAAAATGAATAATAGAAAATAGCCTACGTTAACGCTCGAAAGGACCATAGCGGTAATCTTTGGCGCCTGGCTCGACTTTCCACTATACGATTGATTTGCGTTTTAACATAAGTGAATTGGATACGACGGAGATGGAGCTCGTGGCCATAGCTACTGAAGCGAAAATCGGATTCAGCAAGAGATGAAAAAATGGATACAGCATGCCCATGGCAACAGGAATCAGAATCACGTTGTAGCCGAATGCCCACACCAGGTTCATTCGAATTGTCTTCATGGTCTTCTTCGAGAGAATAATTGCCGCGGCAACCGACTTCAAGTCTTTATTGATGAGGGTAATGTCAGCGGCTTCTATGGCCACATCCGTACCACTGCCCATTGCAATGCCTACATCGGCCGCCGCCAGTGCGGGAGCATCATTAATACCATCGCCAACCATTGCCACCACCTTGCCCTCGGCTTGAATCTTTCTGACCTCGGCTTCTTTTTGATCAGGTAATACCTCGGCCAGCACTCTGGTAATACCAACCTTTTGCGCGATGGCATTTGCGGTGCGAATATTATCTCCGGTGATCATGGCAACTTCTAGCCCTAGTTTTTGCAGTTGTCTTACTCCCTCAATAGCGGTCTCTTTTACAGTATCGGCAACCGCAATGAGAGCAGTCAAACTTCCATCAACAGCCAACATCATTACTGTCTTACCTTCACTCTCCAATTTTTCGATATCTGCCTGCGTCGTGCTTAATAAAATTTGCTCTTTTTCCATGAGCCGTCTATTTCCGAGCACAACTCTTTTTCCTGTAACAATACCCTCAACTCCAGACCCTGGAATAGCTTGAAATTTTTCAACTTTGCTCAACTGTAAATTTTTATTTTCCGCCTCATTCACAATGCTTTCTGCCAATGAATGCTCTGAACCCTTCTCCAATGAAGCGGCCAACAGCAATACCTCATCCTGGCCCAGCGTTCCTAGGGTGAGGATATTCGTTACCTCCGGTTTACCTTTCGTAAGCGTTCCAGTTTTATCGAATATGATAACATTTATTTTATGCGCTGTTTCAAGGCTTTCGGCGTCCTTAATAAGAATACCGTGTTCCGCTCCCTTGCCGGTCCCGACCATAATGGCAGTTGGGGTAGCAAGTCCCATAGCGCATGGACACGCAATGATAAGTACGGCGACGGTATTCAAGAGCGCGAACGTGAGAGCGGGGGTAGGTCCGAAATCGTACCACACAACGAACGTTGCAATAGCGAGCATCAAAACAGCCGGCACGAAATACGATGACACTAAATCTGCCAGCCGCTGAATAGGCGCTTTACTACCTTGCGCCTCCTGCACCAGTTTAATGATCTGGGCAAGCATGGTTTCCTGTCCTACTTTTGTAGCCTTAAACGTAAAGCTACCGGTTTTGTTCATGGTCGCCCCAATAACCGTATCGTCTTTGGTCTTATCGACCGGAATACTCTCACCGGTAATCATCGATTCATCGAGTGACGATTCGCCCTCAAGAATCACGCCATCCACTGGAATCTTTTCGCCAGGCCGGACGCGAATGATATCACCAATCACCACCTCGCTTATTGGAATATCTATTTCCTTGCCACCTGCCCCGTAGGAAGCCGTAGGCTTTCCTTCGGGGTCACGAATCACCCGGGCTGTTTTTGCCTGCAAACCTATTAGTTTTTTAATAGCCTCGGAAGTTCCGGCCTTTGCCTTGGCTTCAAAGTAGCGGCCAAGCAAGATTAAACCAATGATGATGGTCGCTACGTCAAAGTATGGAAACGGCTCAATGCCGATGCTTTCAACAATATGCGGCAACACGGTAATAAACGCCGAATAAGCATACGCAACCGTCGTGCCAATTGCCACGAGCGTGTCCATATTTGCGGTGCGATGTCTAAGAGCGGATATGGTAGCTCTATAAAAGCCCCAACCAGCCCAAAATTGTACCGGAGTTGCCAAGATGAGCTGAAACCAAAAGTTACGAAAAAGTACCGGAGCAGTGTTCATGATTCCTGGGAAGCTCCCCCAAAGGACGAGAGCACCTAGGAAAAGACTCACACCGACTTTGTTTCGTAAATCCTTGAGCTCCTTTTGTTTTTCTTTTTGCTCCTCGTTCTCTGTGCGAACCTCATCATTGATGAGAGCCTGATAGCCAACATTTGCCACGGCTGATGTGAGGTGTGTGTCTGTCACCTGGTTGGGATCATACGAAACGGTTGCCTTTTCTGTAGCCAAATTGACAGTCGCATTTTTCACGCCTGCAACTTCTTTGAGCGCACGCTCCAAAAGTGTCACACAACTGGCACAATGCATACCCTTTATCTTGAATTGTTTTTTCATCATAGCCATAAGCGGAGTTGTTGGCGCAGCCTGCCCCATAGTGATGCAAAGCATCTACTACCGGGGTGCATGCCTTTGATTGAAAATGTTTTTTTAGCTTCTGTCATAGTTTTAATTTTGATTTTTAAATTTGACCCTATATTCTTCTACAATCTCTCTTGGAATGAATTTTAATCCTATCATTACCAATATAGGAATAATTACGATATCGTCTAAATGTCCGACAATAGGAATAAAGTCAGGTATTAAATCAAAAGGTAAAAAGAAATATCCAACTGCCATACCTAAAAAGATTTTGCCGAGTAAAGGCGTTCTCCTATCTTTAATAACTGCTTGATAAACCCTAATTTCATTTTTTAAATTTATTCCGATTGTTTTTAATCGATTTTTCAAGCTCATATCTTTTTCCTAACTAGCTAATGAACAACTATCTTTCCATGATACATATTCATGCCGCATGAGTAGGTAAATTCGCCTTTCTGTGTGGGCGTCAATTCAATGGCGACCTTTTGATTGAGGGGTAGATATTTGCGAATCTTAAAATCGCCAAGCACTACTTCTTCAAGACAGCTCGACGGATCTTTTCTGATGAAATTCACCTTGGTCGTTTTTCCCTTGGGAATAGATATTACCTCTGGCGAATAGCCGCCGGCTACAATGATATCTACTTGTAGTGAGCCTGTGGTTCGACTTTGCTCACCACCCTGAGCGCTAGTCGAATGGGTCGAATCTGCCGAACCAGAGACTGCGATTTCTTTTTCTTTTTTCATAAGGAAAAACCAGTAGGTAAAAGCTATTCCCACAAGACCGGCTATAGTGACAATGATTTTATCGGGTGTCATAGTGTCATCGTTTTCTTGAAAGTTTATAGATCTTTAGAATCTCTTGGGTCGGCTGTTTATCTTTGCCGGACTTGATCTGATTGACTACGCACGTGGAGAGATGATTTTCCAAAAGTACATCTTCAATACTTGAGAGAGCTTGCTTAATCGCTGATGTCTGGGTAATAACATCAATGCAGTAAGTTTCTTTCTCAACCATACCCTGAAGGCCTCGTACCTGACCCTCAATAATTTTCAGCCGTCGAATAAGTTTTTGCTTCTGAAGAGATTTCATACTGCCATGATACCCTAGATGGGGTATTGGGGTCAAATATACTTTCTAGCAAGCCGATACGATGCCCAAGGCAATATGACCATTTGCAATATGGGCAACAGGCCAACATTTGCATATGGAATAAGAGGCATAGTGGAAGTGTATTCCCAACGAGCGGTACCTAACGCCCATTTTTCTATCAGTACGGCTATGAGAGCTCCCACAGTGATCAACAAAATGACGTCTAATTTACTCATTTTGCTAATCCAAAGCGGGTCTTTCTTGATGATCGCCCACAAAAAGTACAGGACAAAAATTATCAGCACATCACCAAGCGAAGCTACTGAACAAATTGGGAGATGTTGCCAAAAATTGCTATATCCCTGATATAAGGGCGCCTGCAAATTTTCCCATACAAAGTTAAGCAAAAGACTAATTCCGGCAACTATTAATAATGTTTTGGCTAATTTACTCATGGTCTTTACTGATTTGTTGGGACAATGGAGCAGACTGCTTGTTTTACGCGCTCTCTTAATTAGCGTGTGGAGTCCATAATTAGCTATCGAATTGGGGTCCACGTATCTCCAGCATCCGTGCTCTTGTACAATTTATTTTCGTGAGTGAGCGCATAAACGATATTCGGCGTACTTCGGCTAAACGCAATATGGAGTATGGTATCGCCGCTGAATCCCTCAGCAACTTTCCTCCATGTCGTACCGCCATCGATGCTTTTTCCAAGTCCACCCAGCTTTTCGCTAAAGGCAAGCAGGATCTTTGAACCTTGAGGATGAATGGCAATTACCGAGACGGCTCCGCCTTCTAATGCTGGCGACAAGGAAGTCCAAGTCGCACCCTTATCGCGGCTAATCATTACTCCTTGCCCTCGAGGCGTGGCCGCATACACAGTATTCTCGTCTTCCGTATCGGCCGCGAGGTATACCGGTAGCAGATCGCGATTTACGATTTCCCACGTTTTACCCTGATCGGCGCTCCGCTGGAGGTTGCCTTGAAACCAGCCATACACAAGGTTTGGGGTTACGGGGCTGACTGCCATAGCGTGAAAGTCAACCGGCCCGTTTGTTCCATTTGAGATTTTTTTCCACGTTACACCGCCATCTTCAGACTTCTGAAATCCGATATTGCCGCCGAAACTTGGATGACCGCTGGAAAAGAAAACATTTACTTCCGTTGGATCAGGCGAAAAGCCCATGTAATCGTCTTTACTCTTTCCAACCCGGTAGAGGTCTTTGCCATTTTGGAGCAGGAGCAATCCATGATGGGTAGCGATGTACACTTTGCTGGAATCTTTTACATCCACTGCCAAGCCGTGACCATGAGAGATGGTCTGTTCGGGATACAAGTTGCTGGAAACAGAATTGCTCGTGGTGTCGTTGTTTCGTTGTGAGAATAAAAGAATCCCTCCACCAATAACAATTGCGGCAACAACGATCCATATATAACTTTTAGGTGTTTTGCTCATTGAATTATTGATTGACCCTTCGACTCTGCTCAGGGTCAATCCTGAGCCTGTCGAATGGATTGACTTCAACTTTATATTCACCAGAGTGTTCGACCTCAATCTCAGTGATTCCTGTTTTGAAGTCTACATCACAAGAAGTGATGCCGGGAATCTCTGTGCACACATCCTCAATCAGCGCCTTACACGCATTGCAATGGGCTCCTTGAATGGTGGTGATTGTTTTCATTTTGGTAACGAGTGTTTGGTAATTTCTAAGTTGCAACTCTTATGCTCCTGGCACCACCCTTGGCATTTCTGCGCCCATTCCTTGTCAACATACGTGAGGCCACATTCAGAACATGTAAAAATCTGCTTGGGAGAATGGGCATGATCGTGCCTGTGCTGCAGGCCAGCCATCATCACCATCATCGAGATCGGGCACGCCAGCGCAAGAAGCAACCATGCATAGCGGGTGAGTTGCGGGACAAACAAATAGCCAGCCAGAATCACCAATGCTATGGCAATGAGAACTTTAGGCTTGAGACAGGCTTTGAGCCACTGCATAGTAATTATTTTTTCTCCTCGTAGGCGATAACGAGCTGGTCTTTGTCGCGCAGTATCGTATTTTCATACGTATCTACTTGTGCTCCATTGAGCGTCACCTTAACTATATGGCCACGGTCAACCTTGGTATCGAGAATTTCATCTTTGCTGAACGGTTTATTCCACACCGCAAAAAAATCAGCCAAGCTAATAATGATTTTGTCTACACTCATACTATTTAATTCTTTATATTTTCCGAGATTCTCAATTTCCTTTCTCAGTATTTCCCACAGCATCTATTACTTTCTTAAGCTTTTGCTCAACTTGTATAGCTATAGCCAAAAGAGATGGGTTGGCTATCCTACTCATTGTCGCTGTGGGAATAATAGACGAGATTACAACCTTACCCCTGTTCTCATACACAATCACATTGCACGGGAGAAGCAGACCGATTTCCTTCTCCAATTGAAGAGCTTGGTAGGCCAGTGGTGGATTACAGGCCCCCAGGATAATGTACGCATCGTAATCAATGCCTAATTTTTTCTTTAACGTTTCTTTCACATCTATCTCAGTAATAACGCCAAACCCTTCGTTGGCCAGCTCAGCTCTAACCCTTTCCACAGCTTCAGGAAACGGGAGGCTAAGGTTTTTACTATATCCGTAATTCATGATCATCGCTTATAATTTACTAACGAATAGTAGTCCAATCCTTTCCTCCATCAATACTTTTATAGAGTACTCCATCATTGGTAGCAGCCAAAACCACATTACTATTTGCCTGATCAAATGCCAGAGCCGTGATGTTGGCCGCGCCGAAAGCAAGCTTCGAGAAACTCTTGCCCTCATCAGTGGTCTCAAAGATACCCTCTCTGGTTCCTACCAGCATCCTACCACGATTTACTGGATCGGGAGCCAGTGCGTAGATTGTGGCATTATCAGAAATACCCTCAGTTTTCGTCCAGCCGCAGAAGCACGCGAATGAACTATAGAGACCCCCGCCTGTTCCGGCCCAGAGATATCCTATGTTGGTGGTGTTGTCAGTTCTCATATTGCGATCCATTGAACTTGGGGTAGCCATATACCCAAACGCGCGAACTGAAGGATTGACAGGGCCATCATCAATGCGATACCAACTGGTTGCCCCGTCTTTTGTCCTAAAGACTCCGTTATCTACCGAGAATGCATACAGGCTATTAGGATCGAGAGGATTGATAGCCAGAGCATGGATGTCAGCACCCTTAACCCCGCTATCGGTTTTAAACCATGTACTCCCCCCATCAGTAGACTTCACAATTCCCACGTCATGGCCTCCCGCATAGATAGTGTTGGTACTTGGATCGTACGCAAAATTCATAAAGTCCTCGGCCGCTACTTCGCTTTTCGTTTCAACCTTCACAAAGGTTTTTCCTTCATCGGTGCTCTTAAAGAGGCCGTGGTGAGTCCCCATCAGAATAGTTCCGTCACTTGGGTTGCGGAATAACGAATGGATGTGACCATAGGTTGGATTTTCTGCACTGATTTCCTCCTGCCTTCCAGACGAAACTTGAGCCGGGGCTTTAGTATTTCTCTGAAAAAGATATACAGAGCCAACCAGAACTACTGCGACTACGATAATAGCTATAAGGTATTTAGATTTCATAGGATTATTTTTCATTTAAGTTAACTGTGTACTCTCCCAAACTTTCTATTTCTTTCTTGAAATGTTCCCAATCAGTGTGTTCATCGTGCTCGATTTCTGTTTTGCCCGTCTTGAAATCCACTGAACATGATTGGATACCAGGAACCGCGGTACAGACATCCTCAATCAGTGCTTTACAAGACGCACAGTGGGTGCCCTTGATGGTGAGTGTAGTTTTCATAGTTAACGAGCTAGCCGCTCAGGTGATTTGTTTTTATTGGCTTTAATAAAGTCGAGGACTGTTTTTTCGTCAAATTGATCTAGTTTTTGAAGTCTTCCCCAAGAAGCAAGCGCTATCTTAGAATCATTTTTGGCACGCGGTGTAACAATAACGCTTCCGGGATACTGTTTCCCGATTGTTTCCAATTGAGCTTTTGTAGCCTCATCAATATCCTTATAGGATATCCAGATGCCCCCATGCTCAAGATTATGAACCACTTGCTCATCGGGGAGCTCCTCCTGATATACGCCCCAATTGGCAGGCTGGGGATAATGCCATCCCGACGTCGGCGGGTTCGAGTTGTAAGCAGGGTGGCTGGTACCTATCTGAATGTGCTCCTGGCCTTGAATTGAAAAATCTTTTCCAGGCCGTTCTCCTTCGGAAACATTTGCCAATCGCACCAGGCCATATATGGCTCCCACAGCTACTGCCAGGCCGCCTGTCCAGAAAAGTATTCTTTTCACCTGGCGTTTCCTCGTATGCCAAGTATCTCGCTTCCTTTCTTCAGCGCGACGCAATTCTCTGCGTTCATTTTTGGTCAATTGTTGATCATTCATAATTTATGTACCTAATTTTTTAAGTTCTTCATCATAGCAAGGTAAAGCTAGAACCAAGAGGACTGCTAGCGTAGCGCTCTCGCTCGGTCCACGCCGCACGCCAGAGGGTCTTGTATTCGGCGGGAGAGTTGCAAGATAGAGAGGAGGAGCAGAGCGACGCCCAGGAAACCAAACTCGAGGCCGTGGAGAGGTAGGAAGCCGAGGAAACTACTGGCTGCGCTGAAACCAAGGACTAAAGACAGGATCACCGATCCGCAGGAGGCGCAGCCAATACCGAGCAAACCAAGGAGGCTGCCGGAAAGCGTCTGGCCGCCGACTCGGGCGCCCTTGAGTCGGCGCTTAAGGTAGTAGGTAAGCAGAGCGGTATTAACACCCATGAGCACCACCACACTGACGACCACCACCTGGCCCAAGACACTATAGTTGGTCTGCAGGAACTGCCACCCACTCCAGGCGAGCGCGAGCTTAGTTTTGAGGCTAAAGGCAGAGCTAGCGAAGAAGTAGCCTAACAAGGACAGATTACTAAGCCACAGCATGATGAACAGCACGCCTACCGCCACGACCAACGCTAAGACCAGGTAGGCCGGGCGGCGCAGGAAAACTTGGGTTATGGAGGCAGCGGAGCGAACGGGTGTCAAGCTTCAGGCGCATAACGTAGGCAGAAGGCAACCTGCTTAACTGCTCGGGGTAAACGCTGGCTTAACGCAGTAAACTGTCTACCACCGCTTTAAGCTGCGCGTATGGTACAGCACCCTCAACCGGCTGTCCGTTAACGAAGGTGGTTGGAGTACCGTTCACACCGAAACTCGTGCCTTCCTGGATGTCGGTTTGAACGTGCGCTGTAAACTCGCCGCTATCGAGGCACGACTTAAACTTGGTCTCCGGTAACCCCAGTTCTTTCGCTAAGGGGACCAGCGCATCAAGCGCGAAGCCAGTGCCGTTGGAGGTAGTGCGCTCGAAAATCTTATCAGTGTAGGCCCAGAACTTATCATTACCCCCCAGTTTACCAGCGCACTCGGCTGCTTCACCCTCTTTCTGCGCGTTGGCGTGGAACGAGAGTGGAAAATGGCGGTACACCCACTTAACCTTGCCTTGGTACTCCTGCATCAGCTGCTGCATAACAGGATGGAAGCGCTTACAGAATGGGCACTCAAAATCAGAGTATTCAACCAGGGTGATGGGCGCCTTGGCATCACCTCGGATATGATCATCAGGTTTCAGGGTAATGGTCACCTTAGCTGGCGGCCCTGGTGGTTGGTTGGGTACTGGAGTCGCGGGACTTGGGGAAGTTGCTACGGGCGTGCCAGTACCCGCGGATTGTTTCACTCTCAGAGACCCACCCGACAAACCGTAGGAGGCGGCGAGCACAAACCCAGCCAAGCTGATAACTGCGACACCAGTTACCAGACCCATGATAAAGGTGAGCTTGGGCGAGGCACCAGCAAATAGGCTCGAGCTAGGCGATGATTGAGGTAGCGCCGGCTGATCAAAGTCTGGGTCGTGCGGAATGTTAGTGTTCATCATAACTATATAACTATGATAAGGATTAGATGTTAGGTACCACGGCAATCTGACCGCGGTACATACTCATTCTTGTTGTAATGGTTAGTTTCCCATAGCAATAGAAAAATAAATGATAAGAGTTTTATCCGACTGCATTTTTAGTAATTTCTAAGTTGCAACTATGGTGTTCTTTGCACCACGCCGCGCACTTCTTTGCCCACTCGACCTCTTTGTATGACAGGCCGCATTCTGGACACGCAAATACCTTATCCGGTTGATCGCTACTATGATTCATGCCACCCATCATAAACATCATGGACAACGGACAGGCGAGAGCAAGAAGAATCCACGAAAATTTGGCAATTTGGGGAAAGAATATGTAGACCAGCACGATCCCCAATCCTATACCAATAAGGACTTTGGGATTAAGACACGCTTTTAAGATGTTCTTCATACGTTAATCGACCACGTTAAAGCTGGTTTGAATCACTCCCATACTACAAACAGCATTGACAGTGCCTGTCCGCGTCGGCGTAAACCTAATAACATTTTTGCCAATTTTAAGAAGTTGAGCCACGCCGTATTCAGGAATAGTCATTGTTCCCATACAACCTCCTAGATCAATCTGATCATCAACCATGAATTCAACGGGTATACCTTTTTTAACAGTGAGCGATCGGGGGTAAAAACCGAGCTCGCGCGAGATTTCTATTGAGACCCTTTGGCAATTGCCAGCTTCAGGATCGCATGGCGGCGTAGCTACGGTTGGCTGTTCTGCGGTTTTTGCCGCGACAATTCCCGTAGTGTTTGACACTACATTGAAGGCTGATCCCCCGGTAGTCATACCCATCGGGCAGCTGAAGGTAATGGAACCTGTTTCTTGGGGCGTGAAACTAATAACCGTGGGACTGCTGGGAGAT
>OBEQ011954178.1_pt1 | contig 14851 bp, 15 predicted proteins | sample 1670901 | NCBI WGS metagenome assembly OBEQ01 (sample SAMEA104232315, study PRJEB22302) | groundwater metagenome | biome: forest; feature: aquifer; material: groundwater | place: USA | collected 2011-08-07 | depth 5.4 m | reverse complement strand
TGCGCTTCCCGATACGCTCTTATTTTTGCGTCGGGAGTCACACCGGTTTTTTGCAGTTGAATAACTTTATCAAGCGCAACATCAATATCGCTTTTTAAGCTCACCCCTTGCGCAAAATACGACGTGTTATTAAGCGGTTTGGATAAGTCTTCGGCCTGTTTTCGCATGCTGGCTATTTCCTCTTGGGAAATGGTAAATATACTGTCATCAACTCTAACCTGCAGCGTCTTGGTTTCACCAGGTAACAGGGTAAATTCTCCCTGGTAATAATATTGATTTTTTTCGGCATCATAAGAAACAGAGAGCCCATCATCTACTTTGATGATATTTTCTTTTTTTACTTCCATAGGAAGATACACCGTAACCGGTACGGTTTGACTTATTAGTTGGGAAGGATTGGTAACAAGTGACTTAAAAATAATGCTTCCTTCCGAAAGCCAGGTGCTCGCGAATGCTGTCCCTGCTTTTTTGGCCAGAAGTTTTTTATTCGCGTCAACTACGCCTTGTAAGTCCAACACTTTATTTTTCCTGTTTTTCTCAGAGGAAGTCTGATCCACTGTTGTGAGAAGGAAGTCTGCTTTAGTGATCTTATTGAGTCCTCGGACTTCTTTTGACAAATTATTCACTTCCGACACACCAGTGTACGAGCCCCAATGAGCTAATAACCTATCTATGTCTGAGGATTTTTGGGCAAGTGCCAAAGCAAACTCGCGTACCTGCTGTATCTTCCCAAACAGTGGGGTTTCTAGAAGCGCTAATGTGTCCAAAGAGGCAACAAGACTACTCATATTTTTTCGCATGCCAGGTGACGCGCCAGAAGAATCAAGCTCTTTTCTTACCAAAGAAAGCTTTGCTTTTGCGTCCTTTGTTTGTGTATACACACCCTGTACTTCTTGCCAATCCCACGCATCATTTAGCCAATTTACCTGTGAAATGAGCGAGTTGTTAGATGAACTATCTTGTCCGACAAGTTGCGATATCTCATCGAGTCTTCTGGTGATGCCTCCTTCTTGAAGAGATTTCCACCGTGCATCAATCAGACTCGTTTTGCTTCGGATATATTGTGTGTTTGCCAATAATTGATCGGAGCGAGTTTTTGTTTCGTTAAGCTTACTCTGTAAGTTTGGAGTTTTATCTTCTTGCAAAGAAGTTTGAATGATTGGTTTGTTTACTACCTGCTCAAGGATTTGTCTTGTTTGCTGTGTCTCAGTTTTAATTGTGGTCAATTGTTGCGTTGTCGTAGTATTGGAAGCGCTATTCCAGATATCGTTCACTAAGGTTCCAAAGCTTGTGACAGTACGCGTTGAGTATCCCCACGCCGCTTGCGCAATGTCGTTTGCCGAAGGAACAATATTTTGTAATCCCTCACCAAACGATCCAGAAGACTTATACGAACTTCTATTAGCATTCCATACGGCACTTGCCACCTCCCCTTGACTTAAGGAGGATTGGGTCTTGACTTCAAAACTCTTATCCAAACACATAAGACTTCCCGAAACGGTGCAGCAGAGTTGCGAACGGTAGAGTCCTGTTGTTGCGGGTGCACTAAATGCATACGAGTACCACCCATCTGATGCAGCGGTAGCAGAAACATTGTTTAAAAACTGGGTGCCGTCTGGATATCGGCTGGTGACGGTGCAGGAGGCGTTTGCGATTGGAGCGTACGAATCATCATACAAAAATTCACCAATGGTGCAATTGGCATTTGGTTGGCAAACTGATCCATTCCCAGAAGCAGCCCAAGTGTTTATTGGAAACACAAGGGCTGCACCGAGAAAGATAATTGCCAAAAAAGTTTTGTGAACAGATCGGGCAGTTATCATGATTATTTTTCCTTTGCCGCTTCTCGGAACTCTTTTATTGAGCTTCCCATTCCTCGTGCCAGCTCAGGAAGTTTTTTGCCGCCAAAAAGAACTAATAAAATGACGCCAACGACGACAACTTCTGGTGTACCTACGCTACTAAGCATGTTAATCACCTCCTTTTCTAAGACTGTTTTCTAAATGTAACATTTAGAAAAAGTATCTTATCTTAACCGTATCACTATGAAAATTACTTTGTCAAGGGGCAAATTTAAGATTTTCTCTGCGGGATTAATCTTGTCAGAATCATATCATTGTGATCTTGCTGAGAAAGAAATGATGGTATATAATAGGATACATGATGTATTCAATCACGTATACACTTTCTGCAACTATTAAGACAACTATTCAAGAACTCGAGGATGCCAGGCAAAAAATTCTTCTTGCTCCTCTTATGCCCAAAACCGAACTGCAACTTCGCTGGTCAGCCAAACTAAACCGTATTTACTGGGCACTCTTGCCAGCAGGTAATAAGTTAAGCAAAAAAGAAGTTGCTATACTTCTTGGATATCCAGAAAAGCGAAAGCTTTCAGCTGATGAGCAAATGGTCATAGGCTACGCTTCGGCGCTTACCTACATTAGCCAACAGTGGACTGCTTCCAAACGGATTATCACCCCATCGACTGTCCTTACCCTCTACCATATAGTAACCCAAGATAAACGCTACCGCCTCAGTTCCAAGACAGAACAAGCGCTTTCCAAAATGCTTGAGTATTTACAAATGGGTGTTGAGCATCCAATTTTGGTAGCCGGCATAGCACAAATGCAGCTGATTATCCTTCATCCATTTCCTGATGCCAACGGACGAGTGGCAAAACTTTTGTGCCTTCTTTTCCTCTATAAGCACGGGTACGACGTGCGCGGCCTGTGGACGCTTTCTCAAACGTGGGGACGTGATAAAGTCTCTATCGCCCGCGCCACTGAGACTGCAATAAAGACTGGCAATGTGACACAGTGGCTTGAGTATTTTATTGACTGCGCAAGAGCATACCTGGAAAAGATACACGAGCTTTTAGAACTTCCCACCATACAAACACCGCTTCCTGAATCATTCTGGGAATTAAATGAGCGACAGAAAAAAATCCTCATGATCCTTGAAAATCCAAGTCTCACAATCACCAACCGTAGGGTCCAGCAACTTTTCCATGTTTCTCAAATCACTGCCTCTCGAGACCTGGCAAAACTTACCACCTTACAACTTATTTTTTCTCGTGGCAAAGGGAGATCTGTCGCCTATATGAGAGTCTAAGAGCGGGACGCGGCAATGGCACTTTCGATAAAGTTCTGACTCCAATCGTAGCTATTTCGCTCGTCCAAGGTGCTTGCCATATTCTGCATTCGTCGTCTTTTTTCATTTTTATCCATCTCGAGTGCTTTTTTGATTGCCCCTGCAACCTCTTTTGTGTCATAGGGATTAACAATAATGCTTTCGGTTAAATCGATTGCAGAGCCGGCAAATCGCGAGAGTACAAGCATCCCCGGGTTATCCGACATCGAGGACGCAACAACAAATTCCTTGGAAACCAAATTCATGCCATCGTCTCGTGGCGTCACCAAGCACACTCTTGCTTTTTGATAAAAGGTAAGTAAGTCGCTTCTGGCAAAGGTGTCAAAGACAAGATGGATAGGTTGCCATCCTTTTTTTGCAAACTTTTGATTAAGCTGCGCGCCGTATTCTTTAATTTGTTTTTTTAAGCGCTGGTAGGCTGGAATCGGCTCCCGAGACGGTGCTAAAATGCCAAGGTAGGTGACTTTTCCCAGGTATTTTGGGTTATTGTCAAAAAACTTTTCCAACGCTTGCATACGAAGAATAAGCCCTTTGGTATAGTCGAGCCGATCAACGCCTAAAATGACGTTGTATTTTTTAAACAGGGAAAGCAAAGCAGTATGCTTTTGCTCCGCAGTTACCTGCTTTTCTTCTTTCTTTTCTGAGGGTAAGATATTCGAAAGCACATTTGCCAAAAACGGCGTTTTCACTTCACCTTTTACCAAGGAACGAATCATAGTAGTATCAATCCCAAGCGGTAAGTTTTTGACAACAGTTTTGTTGTTTTTGTAGTAGATGGTGTTTGTTTCCTCGTCGACGCGGACTTCGAATTCTCTACGCACAGTATCCAAAAAGTTTCGTACATGATAGCCTCTGTGGAACGCCAAAAAATTGCACGAGAGCAAGCTTTCTAGAATCTCGTGTTTGTGGGGCAAAATACGAAACGCTTCCCAAGTTGGCCAAGGAATGTGCCAAAACATAGCAACGATAGTATTTTTTTGCTTGCCCAAAAACTTTGGCACCAAACACAACTGATAATCGTGAATCCAGACAAAGGTATTTCCTCTTATCTCATCTTTAATGTTGTTTGCGAACCTGGCATTGATTTTTTGATACCCCAAGTACCAGTCGTCTCGAAACTCAGGCGCCTCAAACGCAACGTGACACAGCGGCCAGAGCGTTTGATTGGAAAACCCATAATAGTAGTCGCTTATTTCTTTATCATTTAAGAATAAGCGCTTGAGCGTGTAGGAGCCATCACCATTTTGAATCTGAATTTTGTTGCTTCTATCTAAGACTTGTTTTTCCTCTTGGTTTTTTGCCCGGGCCACATAGATTGCCGAAGATGCTTTTGCCACAGGCTCTAACACAATAGAAACGCCGCCTGCTGGGATAACGTCAAGAAATTTGCCGTTTTTCTTAACGTGTACTCTTGGCTCTGCGTCTGCTACCATAATCAGGCGCATTTTTTTGTTTTGGAAAAAACGTTTAAGATCTTGATAGTTTTCCATTGTCGCGTATTATATCAAATTATAAACTAATATACTTTAATATCAATTAACTGATCTACTTTACTTTTTTACATTTAATCTTTAATCTTACCTTTCACTCTACCTGAAAAAAATTTCTCTTGCAATACCAACCACATGAATACAATAAGAGCTAGCTGGCGTTTGACCCGCCAGGGCTCTCTTATGAGTCGAAACAGCCACTCCAAGCCAATGCTTCGAACAAAACCAGGTGCTCTTTGCACAGCGCCACTTATATAGTCAAGCGATCCGCCAACCGTGACAAACGCCTTTACTGGCAGCTGTTTTTTATACTCATCAATCCATCGTTCTTGCTTTGGAAAGCCAAAAGCAACAAAGAGAATATCAATCTTTGTCTCGCCGATGGCGGAATTGATATTTTTTGATCCCTCCTGATGTAGTTTTTGAGCTTTTTTAACCCCGTCTCCTTCTTTTGTCCCATTTGTCTCCTCTGTCCCTTTTGCCCCTTCTGTCTCTTTTGATGTCTGATGTTTTGCGTTTTCTTTGACAAGACGTTGTATGTTTTGCGCGGTTTTTTGATCCGGATTTCCCGCTTCGGCAAAGACAACCGCAAGCCCCGGATAGGTTGTCTGTAAGCACTCGGCTGCTTTCTCTGCTACACCAGGCCCTCCGCCGAGAAATCCCACCGTTATAGGCTTTTTTACAACCTTTTCACAGACACTTTCCACGAAATCGACGCCGGCAAAACGCTCTTTGAGTGGTTTTCCTAAAATGATGCTCGAAACACGCACACCCACGCCGTCGCATAGAGCAATTTGACTGCTATTTAAGACTTTTCGAAAGGTTTTATCTTTATGTGCAAACACCAACATTTCGGGGTTGGGGGTGGTAACAAGGATTTTTTGGGAAGTATTCTCCACTAAATCGACAAAATACTCTAGGATTTCTTCGCGGGAAGCATTGGTAATGCTAATTCCCAACAGGTCTGTTTTCACCAACATATTCTGAATATTATAAGATATTTTTGCTGGTTTTGCTACTAGCTGAAAATTGATTTAATTGCGCAGGTTTTATGCTCAAGAATTTAGTCATAAATGATACAGTTGTCCGAGATGAAAGCGGATTTTTTCGGCCTTTTTTCGAATTGTATACTATAGTCCTAGTAGGCTGTGAAATGTCGGAAGCTAAACTTGTTTGTATGGCAGGCATGATGTTCATAGATTAGTATTATAAGACAAATTAGAATTTATTTTCTAGAAATGCTCCTCTTGTACAATTCTATATTCTCGAGTGCAACGCCTGTTCCTCTAACCACACACAAAAGCGCATCGTCGGCAACATGACAAGGAACGCCAGTAATTTGGGTCATGAGCTTATCAAAGTTATGCAACAAGCTAGTTCCACCAGAGAGCACTATTCCCTTGTCGATAATATCAGAAGCAAGCTCTGGCGGCGTTTGCTCCAATACTTCTTTAATACCACCGATAATATCCAAAAGCACACCTCGTATTGCCTCAGAAACTTGGGCATCGGAAAGCTCGATGGTGCGGGGAAGCCCAGACACGCTGTCTCTTCCTCGAACCTCCATTTTTCTTGTCGAAGCAGCAGCTTCCGCAGCTCGTTTTTCCTCCGAAGGCAGCAAGGCATTACCGATTGTAATTTTGATTTCCTCTGCTGATCGCTCGCCAATTAGTAGGTTAAACTTTTTTCTGACATAGCTCGCAATTGCCTCATCGATTTTGTCTCCGCCAACCCGAACCGAACTATGTACTACTACCCCACCCAACGAAATGACCGCAGCCTCGGTTGAACCACCACCAATGTCAACGACCATGTGCCCGGCAGCCTGTGCTATCGGCACTTTTGCGCCAATAGCAGCAGCCAAAGGCTCTTCAATTAAATACGCTGCTTTTGCTCCAGCAGACATAGTGGCGTCTAAGACTGCTCGGCGCTCAACCTGGGTAACACCCGAGGGAATACAAATCATAACTTCTGGTTTAAAAAACCGCGATTTTCCACAAGCTTTGTCAATAAAGTAGGAGAGCATTGCCTCAGTTATCGTGTAATTAGCAATCACCCCATCTTTAAGTGGTCTGAGCGCAACAATATTTCCGGGAGTCCGCCCAAGCATTTCTTTTGCTTCTTTGCCAACGGCAACCACGCGGTCTTCTTCGGCAGTCACTGCTACAACCGTTGGCTCATTTAACACAATCCCCTCACCTGCAAGATACACGAGAGTGTTCGCAGTACCAAGGTCTATACCAACTCTTTTGGAGAACATATACTTATTATAACAGTTATAAAAAAATTATAACGTTATGAGTGTATCAAAATACTCACTTTCTCTATCAAACTTGCCACGAAAGCGCGTACTTCGACTATAACATCAGCGTTTTTGTCTTGCAAGTAGATTTTTGAAGACGTATAATAGAACCGAAGCATTCTATGAAGAAACTCGCTTTCGTAAAAAACCCCTTAAAAAAGCAATTCCTTATTCCCCTTATCACATTTCTTTTCTTGTTTATTGGTACTGCAGTAGCGGTGCTCTATGGTAGAGGCTACCGGCTTGGTGGATTTAACCAAGGAAGAATTTTAACCGGCACTGGTCTTTTGGTTGCAACAAGTACACCTGACTCTGCGCAAGTATTCATAAACGGCCACTTAACCACAGCCACAAACAACACGATTAACCTTGCCCCTGGCACCTATACAGTGAAAATTTTTAAAGATGGCTATTTCCCCTGGGAGAAAAACATAATCGTCCAAAAAGAAGTCGTTGCCAAAGCAGAAGCACTGCTTTTTCCCCAAGCGCCAAAGCTTGAGAGCGTCACAACAACTGGTGTGCAAAATCCAGTGATTGACCCAACCATGAGTAAAATTGCCTACATCGTGGCATCACAATCTGCCAGAAAAAACGGTGTGTTTGTCTTGGACATGAACTCGCGACCAATTCTTGCCCTCCAAGGCGCATCAGTGCAACTTGCCGACGACACAGCCGATACTTTTTCCAAAGCAACCACCCTTTCCTGGTCGCCAGATGGCCAAGAACTGTTGGCAAGTATCTCAGCAGACCCAACCCTTCCCCCAACTCTCTACTTACTCAAAACCAGTGGCTTTAATCAAACGCCCCAAGATGTTACAGCAACCATAGAAACAGTCAGATCAAGTTGGAAAAAAGTACAAGACGAAAAAGACAAAGCCCTTTTTGGTAGTATCGACGAAAGGGAGCGAACCCTTGTAAAGCAAAACTTCCGTATTCTTTCCTGGTCGCCAGATGAAACTAAAGTCCTATACCTTGCATCTGTGTCTGCAACCCTGCCTCCGGCAATTGTTCCCGGACTAATTGGCACCAATAGCACAAAGGAGGAGCGAAGCATTAAAAAAGACAATCTCTACATCTATGATCTTAAAGAAGATAAAAATTTTTCCTTGCTTGGAGCAGGCGCCAACACAGCTCATGCGTTCTCGTGGTTTTCTGATAGCAAACACATCATTTATACCCACGACAAACGCATCGATGTCCTCGAGTACGACGGCTCAAATCTTACCACTATTTACGCAGGCCCGTTTTTGGATAGCTATGTCTTCCCTTGGGTTGGCGGCTCCAGAATTACTATCTTAACCAACCTTGGCAACCCAGACATCCCCCCAAATTTGTACACGATTGGGATAAAGTAACACCACTAAGACGTATATGTCGTATAGATCTTATACGGACCTATTTAGGACGTGCGATAATCAGCAACCGCTTCCACGTTGTCCCAGGCGGCCAGCAGGTTTGCAGAATGAGTCTTTCTTGTCCAGTTTTTTGACTGTTAACTAAGTAGGAAACATCTTGGGGATCAATAATTTTTGAGTCAGAAACTGTGTAGTTGTGGCGTCTTCCTTCGAAAAACACAATAACCGAATCACCTGCCGAAAGGTCTTTGAGTAAGTAAAACACTGCGTTGTAGCGACCAACATCCCAGAAGTTATCGGTTGAATGCGCAAAAAGGTAAATATTTCCCGCCATTCCAGGAAAAACGCTGCCAGCAGCGTGTGCGATTCCCTTTTGCAGAATTGGTAAAAACGCACTTTCTTGGGTTGGATCAACATTGGGAAATATTTTGGAAGTGGCACCAATCTTTGGTATCACAAGCGAAAAATCTGTATCTTTTGCTATCAGAAACTGCTCCTTTGGACCAGTAATAACAGAGGAAAATCCAGTTGATGGTTTTGGCCCATTTTTTTCTTTGGATAAGATTTCTCCAAATAGCGAGGGCTTCCCCGGCTCTTGGACAGTATAATAAATTCCCCGTGCTAGGATAATGCGGTACTGCACTTCAAAAAAAATGGCTGGGCCAAAGGTGGCGATTACGCCGTAAATGGCAAACAGCAGCAAAAAATTGCCAATGGTGCGCAAAATGAGAAATTTCGCTAGCTCCCTTCGATTCATAGGTTAATTTTAGACGCTCCTGTGATAAAATACAAATGCGTCCCTATAGCTTAAACCGGATAGAGCCGCTCACTCCTAACGAGCAGATCCCAGTTCGAATCTGGGTAGGGATACAAAGAACCGGGGTGTAGTGAATCGGTATCACGCTGCGTTCGGCCTGCCCGCCATAACTGCGGAGACTAGTTCATCGGTAGAACGCTCGGTTCGGGTCCGAGAGGTACGGGGTTCAATTCCCCGGTCTCCGACAAGGCAAGTGCGGGCGGGGTCGCAGAAACACGGAGTTCAATTCTCCCCACCCCGACCCATTTTTAAGAAAAAATAACTGGTATTTACACTGAGTAGTTTTTTAAATCGAGGATAAATTTGCTAGAAACCTTATTAAGTAATTTTTTATCAGCGGTTAAAAAAATAGCTTGCAAATGTTCGGCTAATGCTACGTAAGAAGCATCATAAGATGATATATTAAATCTAATTGCTATCTCTAATGTAGAAACCATGAGAAATTCCGAAGAGTAAATAATAAAATCCAGATTCAAAAATGCTTTGTACACTTTAATGGCTTCGCGAGTATCAATACGTAAAGATTTCGTAGCTGTTTTTAATATATTATTTATTTCGTAGAATAATAGTAAGGGAATTGCTATAGAGATACTTCTATCAATAAATTTATCCTTCAATATAAGTGCTTTTTCGTTATCTACCTCAGGGAAAAACCATTTAGCAATTACTGATGAATCTAAAATAAGAGTGGTATTTGTCACTTTTGCTCGTTTTTACTTGCTTCTAACAAGTTTTTTAAATCTATATTTTTATTTTTCATCCTTTCACGAAAAGTATCGATTTGTCTCATAGACTGTTTTGCCAAATTTAAATCCGTGATATGTTTGTAACCTATGGCTAATCCCTCATTGATAACATCTTGTAAGGAAGTGCCTTTTTTAAAGGCAAGTAGACGGGATTGATCAAATAGATCTTGCCTAATACGAATTGTTGTTCTTACTGTAGTTTGCATATATTTATATATAGCATATAGACATCTATATGTCAAGATGACAGATATTGTGCTTTGTGTCGCAGGTTTGGAGGGTTCAATTCTCCCCACCCCGACTGCTAAAATCCTATTGTAATTCAATCCTGTCTTTGAAACAATAAATTTATATGGAGATGGAGAACCAAAATCAGCAACAAGGTACTTCTGCTTCAAACACAAATCAACCACCTACTCCTATAAGCTCATTGAATCAATCAAGAAAACTTATTGACATCACACCTCGGAGGGATAATTCTCTTTTGCTCTACATCCGACAAACCCCTTCACTTGCTTGACAATATGTACATAATGTACTAATATCTCCTTATGACACTCATAGTTTCTGTTAGTCAGCTTCGAAACAACATGGCCGAGTACCTTGAAAAAGTTAAAAGAGGTAATCGAGTCCTCATTCGTGATGAAAAAAAAGACATTACCATTGCAGAACTTACCCCAACAAAGTCCTTTGATCCCGAAGCCTTCGGAAAAGCACTCAAGATCGCCTCAGGTATTTTCACAGCTAAGAATCATCCAGAATGGAGAACAAAAAAAGATGTAATCAAATGGCTTGAAGCAGAAAGAAAGGCTTGGGATCGCAGTTTTTAACCATGTACGTAATTGATACAGATATTATCATATGGGTTTTGCGAGGCATCAAAAAATATGAAGAATATCTCCAAAATCTGAAAGACAAAGCTACGCTTTCCATATCAACGGTAACAATAGCAGAAGTATATAAAAATATCTATGCTTCTGAAATAATAAAAACAGAAATGGTATTGACGGAGTTTCAAGCATGGGATGTAACTCCCCTCGTTGCGAAACAAGCAGGACTTTACTTTCAACAATATTCCAAAAAACTTAAGAATTTAAGCCTCCCCGATTGTCTCATCGCAGCAACGGCAAATGTAAACGAGGCAACACTTGTTTCACTTAACACCAAACATTTTCCCATGAAGGACATCAAAGTATTAAAACCACTGGCATAATAAGCTTAGCACTTATTTCTTCTCTTCTTTGAGGTAGATTTGGGAGTAATCGAGTTTATCCCAGTCAAATATTTCTGACTTCTCAAACATTAACGCTTCTTCTTTCTCTGCGGCTTCGTTGCTTTCTGAGGCATGGACAAGATTGTATTGCTGAGACATGGCAAAGTCGCCTCTTATTGTGCCTGGCTCTGCATCTCTTGACTTTGTTATGCCAATCATTTTTCGGATTGTTACTACAGCATCTTTTCCTTCTAAAAGCATTGCAATAACGGGATACGACTGCATGTAGGTTTTAAGACTAGCAAAAAACGGCTTATCTTTATGATGCTCGTACCACTGCTCCAAAATCTCGTCTGAGAGAGAGACCATTTTGAGCGCAGCAAGTCGCAAGCCCTTTTGCTCGAAGCGTTTAATAATCTCGCCAACAAGGCCTCTTTGTACTCCATCTGGTTTTATTAATACTACTGTTTTTTCCATATTCACAAAGGGTGAGATACAAAATTTTTGCAGTTTTCACTAGCGGGTTCTTGTTTGATTCAAAAGATGAACCATTATCGCGCTGAAAATTGCGAAAATTTTCGTATCGAACCCCTATAATTCCTCGGGCAGACGATTTATGCAAAGCAAGATTCGTCGTCATCCATTATAATCGTAGCAGTTTTTTGAAATCATGTAAAGAACCTACCTTGCCAATGATTGCCAAATTTACATGCCGATCAACAAAATAGGTTTTTGCCACCTCTTCAATCTCGCCCATAGTCACCTTTTCGACTTTTGCCAACACCTGCTCTGGCGTATCGGTTTTTTTCTCCAAGAGCTCTTGAGAAGCAAAAAATCCAGCCACAGCCCGGCTATCTTCCAAATCTAATACCAAATGCCCTTTTAAAAACTCCTTTGCTTTGGTAAATTCTGAATTATGAATTCTAGATTTTGAATTCCGAATTTTACCGTACTCCTCTACCATTACTTTGACCGCGTCTAACACCCGCTTTGGGTCAACTCCAGCGGTAGAAACTAAGCTGCCACAGTCCATGTAGTGATCAGAGCTACTCCGAACATAATACGCAAGGCCTCGCTTTTCCCGAACTTCGTGGAAAAGCCGAGAGCTCATCCCTCCACCCAAAATGGCTGCCAACACTGCTAAGGGATAGTGATGCGGATGCTCGCTTGGCACCGTTCGAACTCCTAAGGCAAGGTGGACTTGCTCGGTCTTTTTTTCTTTAATCATGACTGCTGGTTTATCTTGCACCTCTACTACTTCTTTATATCGCAAGGTATCGAAGCGCTTCATTTTTTGGAAGTATTTAGCAACAAGTGATTCGGTTTTTTTACTCTCTATGCCGCCGGCAACAACAACGGTAATATTGTGTGCGCTGTACAAACTTGCCAAGTAGGTTAAAAAGTCTTTGCGGGTCGTTTTTTTGATAATCTCTTTTTCGCCGCCAATATCCCAACCCATGGGTGTATCATCGTAAAGCAGTCGCTCGTAAATGTCGTTAATCTTTCGAACCGGCGTGTCTTCGTACAAATTGAGCTCTTCTAAAATTACACCTTTTTCTTTTTCGATTTCTTTTTGGTCAAAGAGCGAATGTTGCAACATGTCAGATAAAATGTCGAGTGAGAGCTCCACGTGCGCGGTTGACGATTTAATGTAATACCCAGTTGTTTCTTTGCCGGTAAACGCATTAACCTCGCCACCAATACCATCGATGAGGCTTGTAATACTCATGGCAGTTGGTCGCTTTTTCGTGCCTTTAAACGCCATGTGTTCTAAAAAATGGGAAAAGCCATTGTTTTGCTTTGTTTCGTACCGAGAACCTGCGCCAACCATAACCAAAACTGTTGCGCTCTCAAACGATGGCATGGGAATAGTTAAAATCCGAAGGCCATTTGGTAAAACAGATCTTTGAAAGTCCATAAGAAGTTTCCCTATTCTACCACCGCCTAAGAAGTTTGCCAAGGGGATTTTTGCATTCAAAAATGTTACTGAGGCCAAGCAATAGCAAGTTTTGCTCCCGGAGTAATAGCACCTGATCTGTTTGATGATCCAATTTTAGTTCCAATTAAAACAAAAGAAAGCCTATCGATCTGAGGTATTGTCATCTGAGCTTGCCATACTCCAATTGCAGTGTTTTTACTATTATCGTTGCTAAGTTTTACAACAGACTGTGCTTCAACCCTACTTCCATACATGCCATGAGGACCAAGCGCATTCCCCTCTTTATCTAAAAGGTATGCAGTAGGACTTTGGTCTTCATCTTCAACAACAGACAACGGAAGTTTTGCGCAAAATAAAACGTTTTGAAGCTCTCTTGTATTTTTCCCAAAGACAACACGCAGTGTTCCTGAATCTAAACCTTTGGTATCAGGGATAGGATTCGTATCTACAACAGGAGTACTTAATCCTTTTCGTTCTATAGTTAGAATAGTTGCTGGTGTTTTGGAAAACGCACTAACAATATCTCTTTGAAAAACCGCTTCTGGTGTATTTTTTTTTGGCGCACAAGAAGCAGCAAAAAGTACAGGTCCTGCTACTGTTAGACCAAGTAACGCACCCAAAGCTCTTCTTCGTGAAATTTCCCTGCTCATGAAGACAAATTATACCCTATAGGAATACGCAGTGCAACTTCACATCTTTTCGGGGGCTTCTATTCCTAACAAATTGAGGCCGGTTTTGAGGGTATTGCCTACTGCTTGAGTAAGAGAGAGTCTGAATGCTTCTTGCTCTGACCCAATCACTTTGTGTTTTTGGTAGAAAAGGTTGAACTGCTTTGCCAGGTCAAATAAATAGGCGCACAAAATGTTTGGGCTGAATGTATCTGCAGCGGATTGGACAATGTCGTTAAATTGAGCCAGTTGTCTAAGCAATAATTCTTCTTCCTCTTCAAATTCAGAATTCTGAATTCTGAATTCTGAATTCTGCGCCTTGCGCAACACGCTCTTTGTCCTGGCATAGGTATATTGAAGATATGGCCCTGAATTACCCTCGAGGGTTATTGATTCTTCAAAGGAAAACGCAATGTCTGATGTTCTGCTAAATTTAAGCATTGAGTATTTTACTGCCCCGACCGCAACCATTTCTGCGGTTTTTTCGTCCATTTCTTTGAATGCGTCAGAAATGCGTTTTTTTGCTTCGTCGAGTAACCACTCTCCCCGAACAATATTGCCAGTCCTCGAAGACATTTTCCCGTCTTTTAGTGTTACAAACCCAAACCAGTAATGCCTGGTTTTTTTGGCTAGCTCAGGACTTACTTTCGATAAAGCAGCAAGAACCACTTTAAAATACTCTGCTTGCTCTGTTGCTGTGATAATAATTGATTCGTCATAGACAAAATCTTTGTACTTAAGCGGTGCGAGGGCCATATCTTTTGCTTCGTAGGTTGCGTAGTCTTCTTTTGTGACAAATACCCTAGTGTGTAATCCAAATTCTTCTCCTCGAAACACAATTGCTCCGTCACTTTTATCAAAAATACCGTTTTCTACGTTATTAAGAACGATCTTTCTTCCCTCTTCTGCTATTTCGCTTTCCGGATAGTAACGTTTGAACGTTGTACCGACTCGCTTGTATATTTCTTCAAACATATCCAAGCTCCACTTTCTCCCTTTTTCCCAGAACTCTTTGATTGAAGGATCATTTTTATATACTTTGAGATTGATCGATCGTATTTCTTTCTTTGCTTGCTCATCTTCCTCGTAGGCTTTCGACCCCACCGCATATGCTTGTCCTAAAATCTCCACTCTTTTTTTTAATGATTCCTTTTCCAAATTTTGAATTTTG
>OBEQ010091888.1_pt1 | contig 14852 bp, 14 predicted proteins | sample 1670901 | NCBI WGS metagenome assembly OBEQ01 (sample SAMEA104232315, study PRJEB22302) | groundwater metagenome | biome: forest; feature: aquifer; material: groundwater | place: USA | collected 2011-08-07 | depth 5.4 m | reverse complement strand
CGCTACTAAAATTAGAGCGATGGAAATTATTGAGGAGCTTGAAAAGGTAAGGCGCGGGTTATACGCGGGTTCCGTGGGTTATTTTTCCTATTCTGGGGACATGGATATGGCCATTACGATTAGAACGATTCTATTTAATAAGAAAAAAATTTATATGCAGGCTGGGGCGGGCATTGTCGCCGACTCCATTCCAGAAAGAGAGGAAAAAGAGACGCGCTCAAAGGTGACTGCCCTCTTTAAAGCGGTGGAACTAGCGCAGAGTGGGAATTTATGATTTTGGTCATAGATAATTTTGATTCTTTTACTTTTAATTTGGTTCAATATCTAGGCGAATTGGTTGGAACTAGCCAAAAAATTTTAGTTCGTAGGAACAATGAGATAACGATTGATGAAATTAAAAAATTAAAACCAAACTCTATTGTAATATCCCCCGGCCCCCGCACTCCAAAAGAAGCAGGAATTTCTACTTCTATTTTTAATCATTTTTATAAAACAACCCCTATTCTAGGAGTTTGCCTGGGACACCAGTGTTTAGGCGCCGCTTTTGGCGGGAATATTGTGCGCGCCAAAAGATTGATGCATGGAAAAACCTCTCCTATTTATCACAATAAAAAAGACCTTTTTCAGGGTCTTTCTAACCCTTTTCAAGCCACACGCTATCATTCTTTATTGGTAGATTGGAAAAGTTGCCCTGAAGCGCTTAAGATTACCGCCTGGACTAAAGAAAAAGAGATTATGGGTCTTCAGCATAAAGAGTATCCATGGATTCAAGGAGTTCAATTTCATCCGGAATCTATTTTAACGCTCGAAGGTAAAAAAATTCTACAAAACTTTCTTAACACCAAGGTTGGGAAAAAATGAAGAGTTCTGAATTATTAGATAAGCTCTTAAATCATTTAAATCTTACTGAACTGGAAGCGTCTCAAATGATGACGGAGATCTTAAATGGCAATTTAACTCCAATACAGACCGCTGGTTTTTTAACGGCGTTAAGATCTAAAGGAGAAAGTTTTCAAGAGATCATTGGGTTTGTAAAAGCCTTAAGAAACTCTATGGTTAAAGTTTCTTGTAAATCCTCCATTGTCATAGATACTTGTGGGACAGGGGGGGATGGGGCTGGAAGTTTTAACATATCTACAGCTTCAAGTTTTGTGGTGGCAGGAGCTGGTTTGACTGTGGCTAAACATGGGAACCGTTCTGTTTCGAGCTTGTGTGGAAGCGCCGATGTTTTAGAAGCTTTGGGTGTAAAAATTGATATGAGTAAGGATGTTGCAGAGAGATGTTTGAACGAAATTGGCATTACTTTTTTGTTCGCTCCACTCTACCACCCCGCGATGAAAAATGTGGCCCCTGTACGAAAGGAATTAGGCGTTCGTACTGTATTTAATATGCTGGGCCCGTTGATTAATCCTGCTGGAGCCAATGTTCAAGTGATTGGAGTGAGTCAACCGGCAATGATTCCTTTGATGAGTAAAGTCTTACAGGGACTCATGGGTGAGAAGGGGTGCTCCCTAGTTTTACATGATTCCGGAACGGATGAATGGCTGCTCACAAATAAAGCCCAAGCCACCCTAATTCGGGATGGTAAAATTAAAACTGAAAAGTTATCTGAAAAACTGGTAAGAATTAAACGCATTCATTCCACAGAAATCTCTGGAGGAGATGCTAAAAAGAATGCGCAAATGATTACTGAAATTTTTTCAGGAAGTGAGAATGGTGCTAAAAATATAGTTGTAGCCAATGCCGCTTTAGCCATTCATTGCGCGAGATCTCTAGAAGAGAATAAGAAATATAAATTTCAGGATGCGGCCCAAGAAGCTCTGGAATCAATTAATAGCGGGAAAGCTTTAAAAAAATTAAAGGAACTTGTGGAATGGAGTCAAAAGAGTTGAATACGGTCCTGGAAAATATATTAGAAAGAAAGCGCGTGGCGGTTGCAAAATGTAAAGAAAATCTTTCTTTGCGGGCATTGATTGAGGAGTGCAGTGAAGAGAGTAATCCACCCTCTTTTATATCGGCTATTACGATCCCAAATCAAGTTTCCATTATTGCGGAGATGAAAAAAGCGAGCCCAAGCGCCGGAGTTATTTCTAACGATTATAAACCTGTAGAGATTGCAAAAGTGTATGAAAGAGCAGGGGCTCTTTCTTTATCTATTCTAACGGAAGAAGAGTTCTTTCAGGGCAATGTGGAAGACTTAATTCAAGTGAAAAAAGAGACAAAGCTTCCTATTTTAAGAAAAGATTTTATTGTGGATCCCTACCAAATTTATGAATCTAAAGTGATTGGGGCTTCTGCCATCCTTTTAATTGTAGCCGCTCTTACAGAAAGTTCCTATATGGAATTGATACAGGTGGCCAATAAATTGGAGATGGTTATTTTAGTGGAAATTCACAATGAAGAAGAACTAAAAGTCGCGTTAAAAGGAAATCCAAAATTGATTGGGATAAATAATAGAAACCTTAAAGACTTATCTGTTAATTTAGAGACTACATTTCAGCTTTCTAAGTTAATTCCTAAAAATATCACCATTGTTTCTGAAAGCGGTATTCAATCCACAGACACGATTAAAGAACTTAAATCCATTGGGGTTTCAGCGGCGCTGGTGGGGGAATCTTTATTAAAAAGTAAGGAACCAGCTGGCTTATTGAGAGCATTGGTTAAGGCGGGAAAATGAGAAATAAAAATAAGCCTGTTTTAGTTAAAATCTGCGGCATTACTAATAGTGAGGATGCGCTTTGGGCAACCAACTTAGGCGCGGATTATATTGGTCTAAATTTTTGCGCTTTAAGTAAAAGAAAAATTAGCAGCGAAAAGGCAAAAGAAATTGTTCAAGGTATTCCACCCTTTGTAAAGGTGGTTGGGGTGTTTATGGATCCAACTCTTTTTGATCTTGAGAAAATTATAAAATTAGTTAAACTCTCCGCGCTACAACTTCATGGGACGGAGACTCCTCTATTCTTGGCAGAATTAAAATCTAAATTCGGATTAAAAGTATGGAAGGCGATTTCCTTAAAAACTGAAGAGGATGTAAATCTTATTCCTCCCTATTTAGGAATTGCGGACACACTATTATTAGATAAACCCAAAGAAGATCCCACAAGCGAAACTGCTCCAACTTCTTTAGACTGGAATTTGGCTGCGAAGGTAAAATTTCAGGAAATTCCACTATTTCTTGCTGGGGGTTTAACACCAGAAAATCTGCTCGATGCAATTTCTATAGTAGAACCTCAAGGGGTGGATGTAGCGAGTGGAATTGAAAAAGAGAAGCACCCAAGGAAAAAGGATATTGATAAGATGCGACTATTTATTCAACGCGCTAAAGGATTATTATGAGTTCATTGCCAGATAAAAAAGGCCATTTTGGAATCTTTGGAGGACGATTTGTTCCGGAAACTTTAAGTTTTGCTTTAGATGAATTGACTCAAAATTATAGTGAAGTTAAAAAATCTTCTGATTTTAAAGAAGAGTTATCGGATCTATTAAAAAACTTTGCCGGACGGCCGACCCCACTCTTTTTTGCAAAAAATTTAACTAAAAAGTTTAACGGGCCTAAAATTTATTTAAAGCGGGAAGATCTAACCCATACGGGGTCCCATAAGATCAATAATACTTTAGGGCAATGTCTTCTAGCTAAACGAATGGGTAAAAAAAGGGTGATCGCGGAAACAGGGGCTGGGCAACATGGAGTAGCCTGTGCCACAGCGGCAAGTCTTTTAGGACTCGATTGTGTGGTCTATATGGGGGAAGAAGATGTAAGACGACAGAAGTTGAATGTTTTTCGAATGAGGTTGCTGGGAGCGCAAGTCATTACAGTGACTTCTGGCACGCGTACTTTAAAAGATGCTATTAATGAAGCGATGAGGGATTGGGTGACAAATGTTCGCAACACCTTCTATGTCTTGGGTTCAGTGGTGGGGCCCCATCCCTACCCAACCATTGTCAGAGACTTCCAATCTGTGATTGGAAGTGAATCCAGAAAACAAATTTTAGCCGCTGAAGGAAAATTGCCTTGTGCTTTAGTCGCTTGTGTGGGTGGAGGCTCTAACTCCATGGGATTTTTTCATCCCTTCTATAAAGACAGCGGGGTGCAATTTTTTGGAGTTGAACCTGGTGGGAAAGGACTCCATACCAAGGATCACGCGGCCACTCTCTCTAAAGGTAAACCTGGGATTTTGCATGGAGCGCTCTCTTATCTGCTTCAAGATAAGGATGGACAAATTCAATCCACTCATTCTATATCGGCAGGTCTAGATTATCCTGGAGTAGGGCCGGAACACTCCTATTACAAAGAGTCGGGACGGGCAAAGTATGTTTCAGTAACCGACAAAGAAGCTTTAGAAGCTTTTTTAATGTTAAGTAGAACCGAAGGAATAATTCCGGCCTTAGAGCCCGCGCACGCATTGGCCTATCTTAATCGATGCGCTTCAAATTTTTCTAAGAACGACTCACTCCTTTTATGTTTATCTGGCCGTGGCGATAAGGATGTGGAAGAAGTAGAAAGACTTCTTCACAAAATACCATGAATCTATTGGAACAGAAACTCAAAACTATTCAATCGGAAAAAAGACGCGGTCTATCTCTATTTCTAACGGCTGGTTACCCTACTTTAGAATCTAGCGCCGATCTCATTTTAAAGTTTGCGGAGTTAGGGGTCGATTTTTTTGAAATTGGATTTCCTTTTTCAGACCCCATTGCCGATGGCCCAGTCATTCAGAGATCTTCTGAAATCGCGCTAAAAAATGGGATGAATTGGGAAAGACTTTTAGGCTTAGGAAAAAAAATCCGCCACCATTCTAATATTCCATTAGTTCTTATGAGCTATGCCAATCCTCTCTACTCGCGTACTTGGGGGACAGCTTCTAAACAAATCTCCCAAAGTGGATTTAATGGTGTGATTATTCCAGATCTTAGTCTTGAAGAGTCACAAACTCCAAAACGAGCTTTAGAAAAAGAGGGGCTTTCTCTGGTTCAGCTTGTAGCGCCTACCTCGAGTTCTAAAAGAATTCAAAAAATTGCCAAAAACTCCAGTGGATTTATCTATTGCGTCTCTGTGACTGGAGTTACGGGAACTAGAGTGAATTTACCGGAAGAAGGAATTAAGCAATTCCTAGGTGAAGTTAATAAAGTATCGCCAGTCCCATCCTTTCTAGGATTTGGCATTTCTGAACCTAGGCAGATTAAGTTATTCAAAAAATATACGGATGGATTTATTATTGGATCCGCTTTAATTAAGTTTCTTGAAAAAGAGGGTGGAAAACCAAGCTTAAATAAGATGAAAGATTTTATATTGCCTTTCGTGGAGGAAGTTAGAAATGAAAAAAACAACTGAAACGCTTTGGTTAAAATGCGGTTTCTGCGATCAAATTATCTATAAAAAAGAGTTGGCGGAAAATTATAAAATTTGCCCAAAATGTAATCGATATCTACGGATGGACCCGCAAGAAAGACTGGAACTTCTGGTGGACAAAAAGGAAGATGGAACTCTTCAGTTTGAGGAATTTTGGTCCGAGTTAACATCCCAGGATCCACTCCATTTTGATAGCGCGGAATCCCAATCCACTTATTTAGCTAAATTAATTCAAGATCAAAAAAAGACTAAGCAAAATGAAGCAGTTCTCTGTGGGGAAGGAAAAATAGGGGGTCATAGAACCATGATCGCCGTATTAAATTTTGGATTTATGGGTGGCAGCATGGGATCTGTGGTGGGTGAAAAAGTAACCCGCGCCATTGAAAGAGCCTTAGAGGAAAATTTGCCATTGCTACTGGTCTCTTCTTCTGGAGGAGCCCGCATGCAAGAAGGGGTTTTGTCTCTCATGCAAATGGCAAAAACTTCCGCCGCATTGGCAAAATTAAAAGAAGCCTCTTTATTGGCAATCTCTCTTATTTGTGATCCAACCACAGGAGGAGTAACCGCTTCCTTTGCCATGCTGGGGGATATTAATATTGCTGAACCTAAAGCTTTAATAGCCTTTGCCGGTCCCAGAGTGATTGAACAAACCATTCGTCAAAAATTGCCAGAAGGGTTTCAACAGTCGGAATTTGTTCTTAAACATGGAATGATTGACGCGATTATTGAAAGAAAAAATCTTCGAAACCAACTGATTACATTCCTAAATTTCTTTAAAGCCTCTTAAATAGGATGGATCCACTAAAGTATCTCGACTCTACTATCAATAGAGGGATTAGCCCTGGACTAGAGAGAACTTTAAGTTTAATGCAAATATTGGGCCATCCAGAAGATAAATTTAAATCTATTCATGTCACTGGGACTAACGGAAAAGGATCCGTTTGCGCCATGTTAGAATCAATTTTAAGAAAAAGCGGATACCGCACTGGACTTTATACCTCACCCCATCTTGTGGATGTAAAAGAACGCATTCAAGTGAATGGCAAAAAAATTACATCTAAATCGTTTCAATATTGGATTGAATATATTCGTAGTCATGCGCAAATTATTGAGCCTACCCTGACGTATTTTGAATTGTTGACGGCAGTGGCCTTTGCCACTTTTGCCGAAAATAAGGTGGAATTAGCGCTTGTAGAAGTGGGATTAGGAGGGAGATTAGACTCCACCAATATTTTACCAAAACCAGAAATTTCTATTATTACCAATGTGTCTTTAGAGCATACAGAGTATTTGGGGATAAATATTCGTTCGATTGCCAAAGAAAAGGGAGGAATTATTAAACAAAATGGAGTTTGCTTAACAGGAGCCAATGGAGTTGCGCTAGAAGTCATTAAAAGAATCTCAAATGAAAAAAAAACAAAATTGATCATTGTCAACGGTCGTCATTCCGGCGAAAGCCGGAATCCAGTAAAAAAGAGCTTTTGGCTAGATTCCGGCTTTCGCCGGAATGACAACGATGATAAAAACAACTGTGAAGCTTTAGACCCATGGCTTCAGTGTAATCTCAAAGGTTATTATCAAACAAAAAATATTCAAATGGTGTTAAAAGCAACGGATATTTTACGCGAGTTGGGTTGGAGAATTCCTAAAAATAAGATTTTATTAGGTCTTAAATCTGTAAAGTGGCCTGCGCGGTTTGAGTGGTCGCGATTGATGTCAAATAAAAGATATTATCCCTTACTTATCGATGGAGCTCATAATCCAAACGCAATCCAAATGCTCTTATCTTCCATTCAAAAAACTACCTATGCTAAAAAAAAGTGTCTTCTTGTCTTTAATTGCCTAAATGACAAAAATAGTCATAAAATGGGTCGTCTTCTATTAAGTGGTCTAAAACTCTCAAAGATTTTTATTCCAAAACTTAAATCTCCCCGTACCTCCAACCCGAATAGGATTAAAAAAATATTTTTATCTCATTCTAAAAAAATTGAAGTGTCTCTATTTCATTCGGTCAATCAAGTTTGGAATCATATTAAAAAAATAAAACAAGATAATTCCTTTGACTGGGTTTTATTTACAGGATCTTTAATATTAATGGGGGAAATAAGGAGTCTTCATAAAAATGATAAAAGATAAAACATTATATTTGGGAGTTGATTGTGGAGGTACCAATATAAAACTTGCTTTAGTGGATTCTTCGGGCAAAGTCATTCGATCTAGGATGGAGAAGATGAATTACAACTCCCCTTATGAGGTTGTGATTTCCAAGATATCTAAAGATATTAAGAAGTTCCTTGGGGGAAGATCTAAAGTTGTTGGAATTGGAATTGGAATCGCGGGGGATGTGGATCAAACTAAAGGAGTGGTTCGATTTTCTCCTAATTTAGGATGGAAAAATGTTCCTTTAAAAGATTTATTGGGGAAAGATTTCAAAGAGACTATTTTTGTAGAAAATGACGCTAATTGCGCGGCGCTTGGGGCTTATGTCTTGGACGCGAAAAGAGATTGTGAAAACTTAATTTGCTTAACTCTGGGAACAGGAATTGGGGGTGGGATTATTCTAAATTCTAAGCTCTACCGAGGATCTACGGGATCTGCTGGAGAGTTAGGCCATATGACCATTCACTATAACGGGAAGCCTTGCAAATGCGGAAATTTTGGCTGCGCGGAAAGTTACATTGGGGCATGGGGATTGATTCAAAATGCTCAAGAAGGGTTAAGAAAAAATTTGGCCCCAATATTGGCTAAGCTTATCCATAATAAAGAAGATAAATTGGAACCCAAAATTATTAGCCTTGCCGCTAAAAAAGGGGACCCCTATTGCCAGCAATTATGGAGAGATACAGGGGAACAATTGGGAGCTTTACTCTCTAATTGCGTGAATAGTTTTAACCCAGATAGAATTGTTTTATGCGGAGGAGTCTCCAAGGCTGGAGATCAAATTTTAAAACCAGCGCTACACTCTTTAGGAGCGCGAGCCTTTGCGGCGCCTGTTCAGAAGGTTCAGGTAACTCTATCTCAATATGACGCGTGGCTAGGCGTGGTGGGAGCAGCTCTTCTTTTTACGGAAAATAAGAATTAAATTTTGGAAAAATTCTGGGCTTCTCTCTTTTTTATAAGTTCCATCGTTTTATTACAATTTTGTCAAAACCTTTATTGCCAAACCGCGCAAAAATCCCCTATTATTTTTGAATCTGATTCTTTAGAATATAGGGAAGGGGAACAAGTCATTTTAGCCTCTGGGAATGTGACTGTTTTTCAAACCTCTTATACCTTTCAATCTAATCGGGCTTCTATTGATATTCCTAATAAAAAAGTAAAAGCTTGGGGAAATGTAATCTTTAAAGATATTAATAAAAATGAAATTAGAGCCGACCTCTTAAATTACAACCAAAGTGATGGATCGGCAAAACTTGAAGTGGCTCAAGGTTCTTTTGGTCCTTGGCTTTTTTCTACAAAAAAAATTGAAAGAGATTCGGAGGGTGGTTTTATTCTAGAAAGAGCAAAACTTTCTAGTTGTGAAACAGATCTGTCCAAATACCATCTTTATGGATACCGAATCCGAGTTATGCCTAAAAAACGCCTTACGGTTCAACACGCGCTTTTTCGCGTAGGACCCATTCCAGTTTTATATTTACCCTACTACTACTATCCTTTAGGGGAAAAACATTTAGCCTTCCAAATTTTTCCTGGAAAAAGTGATTCAGAAGGCGGATTTGTTAGAACGGTATGGGGGTACCCGCCCACAGATGAACTTTATGTAAAACTTTATTTGGATTACCTCTCTTTAAGAGGCACTGGGACCGGCGGCGAATTTAATTATTACGCGGATAAAATTAAAGGCAGTCTCTATACCTATAGAATTGACGATCAAAAAAATCACCAAAACCGCTGGAACGCGCGACTGGCTCATTGGCAAAGTTTAACTCCCTCTTGGACAATGCAGGCAAACGCTAACCAAATGTCGGACGATTCCTTTCCGAACGATTTTTTTAGAGAAGATTTTAACCGCGTAGTTCGAGACCTAAGTTCATCTTTAGCTTTCACCTACCAGAAAAGATCGGCTACTTTTCGTATTTTAACTGAAAGAAAAGAGATTTTTAATCTGAATGAAAATAAATTTATTGCGGAAGATGCTTCCTTACCACGAATAGATTTTAATCAGGCGCAAACTCCTCTTGGGATTTTAGGGATAGATAAAACAATTTCGATTAATTTTACAAATCGATTTGCGGGAAAGTCCTCTACTGGAACATTGTTAACTAGAGACATTCGTCAAGAATCTCAAGCGCAATTTAATTTAATAAAAAGCTTCACTCTCTCCCAAGGTTTTCAACTGATTCCAAAGGTTTTTATACGCAATCACTGGATTAGTCAACCGCAGAATGACGAATTTAAGGTTTATAATGTCCAGCGGGCGGGAACTGAAACCACTTTAAGACAAAAGTTATTCTTATGGGGCACGATTGATTGGACTTATCGCTACACGCAAAGACTGCAAGAAAACCTTGGGGATGACCAGGGTAGAGATGAACATGAAGTCACATTTTTTTCCTGGATTAGACCGAATGATTCAGTCTCATTAAGATTAGATTCTGGATATCTTTTGCCAAGAATAAAAGGGGAAAATTTAGCTTTCTCCAATCTGGATAAATATAAACCCATTCGAGCGGAATTGAGCCTGGATCCAAATAGTCATCTGCAAATATTTTTTAGAGAAGAATATATACTGTCTGATCCTAATACGGGTTCTTCTCACCCCCTCACCAGTCAAAGTGAAATCATATGGGGGAAGAAAGCTTTAGGAGAAGATTATCTGGCTCTACAAACAAGTTATTTTAACAGCCAAGACCATCAATTCGAAATCCGACCTTCACTGCGATATTCTCCCTCCAAAAAATGGAAGCTGGAGGGGTCCATAAGAACTGCCTTATTCTACAAGAATCAAAATATTCTGTATGTAAGTAAAGCCGACTTGGTCGAGAAAGAAATTCAATCTAAATTTGAGTGGCGCTGTTGGAAATTTGCTGTTTTATTTAGAGAAAGAAAAGGAGTCTTCGAATTTTTATTCAACTTAGAACTAGAATTAGATGAAAAAGAGAGAAAAAGTCAACAAAAGCCAAATCGAGAGGCTGAATTTTACCCATGGAGAAAAGCGACTTAGCCTAGGAAATAGGCGCTATTTTTGATATATTTTTATGTTTAATATGAAAGCACTTGTTCTCTCTGGGGGGAAAGGGACCCGACTTCGGCCTATCACTCATACTTCCGCTAAACAGCTAGTTCCTATAGCGAATAAGCCCATTCTTTTTTATGGTTTGGAAGCGATTCGCGACGCGGGAATTAAATCTGTAGGAATTGTGGTTGGAGAAACGGCTAGTGAAATTAAAAAGGCTGTAGGGACGGGCAAGTCTTGGAACTTAGATGTGACTTATATTCCTCAAGAAGCTCCTTTGGGGTTAGCCCACGCGGTTAAAATTAGTGAAGATTTTATAGGGTCTGATCCGTTCATTATGTATCTGGGTGATAATCTTTTACGGAGTGGAATTCATGAATTTGTCCAACAGTTTCAAAAAAATCGCCCTAACGCTCAAATTTTATTGGCACATGTAAAGTGTCCGGAACAATTTGGAGTGGCAGAGCTCGATGGAGATAAAGTGATTAAACTTGAGGAAAAACCAAAAAAACCTAAATCGGATCTGGCTTTAGTAGGTGTCTATTTATTCGATTCCTCTATATTCAACGCGGTTCGAAATATTCAACCTTCTCCAAGGGGTGAACTAGAGATTACGGACGCGATTCAATATCTTATTGATAAAAAATTTACCGTGACTCCACATATCGTCAATGGTTGGTGGAAAGATACGGGGAAATTAGAAGACTTGCTAGAGGCCAATCGTTTAGTCTTGGAATCCATTAAAACAACCTTATTGGGTACCATAGACTCACAGAGTAAAATTGAAGGAAGGGTTATTATAGAAAAGGGGGCCTCCATTAAAAAAAGCATTATTCGAGGCCCTTGTATTATTGGAGAAGGAACCCTCATTGAAGAATCTTATGTGGGGCCGTTTACTTCTATTTATCATCACGCTACTTTGAATAATTGCGAAATTGAACATTCTATTGTGTTGGAACATGCTCAAATAAAAAATATTAAACGCATCGAGGGCTCCTTAATTGGACAAAACGCGACTGTTTTACAGTCTCCATCCAAACCCTCCGCCTACCGAATTATGGTGGGAGATTCTTCTCGCGTGGAGGTACCATAATTTATGGCGCATTGGTTAGTGACAGGGGGCGCGGGTTTTATTGGTTCTCGTATTGTGCACACTCTTATTTCCATGGGAGAAAAGGTAAGAGTATTGGACAATTTTTTCGCTGGAAAAAAAGAATTCTTAGACGGAATTATAAATAAAATAGAACTCATTGAAGGGGATATTCGGGATATTCATGCCGTTGCTAAATCCGTTCAAGGGGTCGATTATGTACTCCACCAGGCGGCTCTTAGATCCGTACCGCGCTCCGTAGAACAACCCTATGAATATAATTCGGTCAATGTAGATGGGACTCTGAACTGCCTCATTGCCAGCGCGGAGAATAAAGTAAAACGATTTGTTTTTGCTTCTTCTTCTAGCGTTTATGGAGATACTAAAAAATTTCCTCAAGAAGAATCTGATCCTACGGACCCTATTTCTCCTTACGCGGTTTCTAAATTAGCGGGAGAATATTACATTCGCATGTTCGCCAAAACTTATGGATTGCCCGGAATCTGTTTAAGATATTTCAATGTCTTTGGACCTAAACAGGATCCTAAATCAAAATACGCGGCTGTAATTCCAAAATTTATTATTGCCGCCATACAAGGAAAATCTATAGAAGTTCACTGGGATGGTCAACAAGCTCGTGACTTTACTCATATTGATAATGTGGTACAGGCTAACATTGTCGCGGCGCAATCTAAAAAGAGTGAGAGTGGAATTTACAATGTAGGCTGTGGTAATTCCATTTCACTTCTGCAGATTGTTGAAGGCTTAGAAAAGATATTAGGAAAAAAACTACCAAAAGAATTTTTTCCTAAACGAGATGGGGATGTAAGAAAAACCTACGCTAGCATTGCGGCCTTACAGAAAGATTTTAACTATACACCCAAAGTGACTTTTGAAACGGGACTAAAAGATACTTTTCAATATTTTTTCGATAAGGATCGCTGGAAAGAGTACCTATGAAAGTATTGATTACCGGAGGAGCCGGTTTTATTGGTTCCCATTTTACGAGGGTCTGGATTAAGAAATATCCTAAAGATTTTATTACGGTTTTGGACCTATTGGATTACGCGGGTAACGAAGATTTTTTAAAAGAGATCAAAAGCCGCAGTCAGGTTCAATTTGTTAAAGGGGATATTTGCGACAAAAAATTGGTTCAGTCCCTAACAAAGAACACCGACGCGGTTTTCCACCTTGCGGCGCAAACTCATGTAGACCGCTCTATTCAAACCAGTGATCCTTTTGTCCAAACCAATATTGTGGGGACACAAAACCTTTTAGAATCTTCCAGACAAAATAAAGTAAAAAAATTTATTTATATCTCCACAGATGAAGTCTATGGTTCTATTGCCCATGGAAAATTTAAGGAAGAATCTCCACTCCATCCCTCTAGTCCCTACTCTGCCTCTAAGGCGGCCGGAGATCTTTTGTGTTTAGCTTATTGGCATACCTACCAGTTTCCAGTCATCATCACACGCTGCTGCAATAATTTTGGTCCTCATCAATTCCCTGAAAAGGTGATTCCGGTTTTTATTACCAATCTCTTGGAAGGAAAAAAGATACCCCTTTACGGGAAAGGGAATAATGTGCGGGAGTGGATTCATGTTTTAGATCACTGCAAAGCGATCGAACTAGTATTCAAAAAAGGAAAGAGTGGAGAAATTTATAATATTGGAACTGGCAAAGAATTAAATAATTTAGAATTGGCAAATTTAATATTAAAAAAATTAAATCTTCCTTCTAGTTTTATTCAGTCCGTGTCGGATCGACCTGGACACGATTTAAGATATGCCTTAGACTCCTCCAAACTTAAAAAATTGGGATTTAAACCCGATCAACCATTTTCGGAGTATATTCAGGAAACAATTCGTTGGTATGAAGTGAATAAAGCATGGTGGAAGAAAATTAAAGATGGGAACTCTTATCAAAAATACTCTAAAAAACAGTATCCAACCATTCAAGGCCGCTAAACAATGAAAATTGTCATCACGGGTTGTTCTGGTCTGGTAGGAAGCGATCTTTGGAAATCCCTAGAAACTAAACATGAACTTTGGGGATTGGGACGCAACAAACCAGAATTTATCGCGCCGGAATATTGGAGAGATCTCGATATTGTAGATTCGGATCTTACCCTACGGACAATTGAAAATCTAAATCCTGATTGTCTCATCCACTCTGCCGCTATTTCTAATCCAGATGAATGTGAATCTCACCCTGATCTCGCCGCTCAAGTGAATGGAATAGGGACTCGCAATCTTGCTCTAGCCTGTCAAAAATTTGATACCGAAATGCTTTATATTTCCACAGACCAAGTATTTGATGGCAAGAAAGATGCCCCTTATACGGAAATGGATAGACCTAATCCTGGAAATGTATACGGCCGCTCTAAACTTTGGGGAGAAGAGTTTGTTCAAACCCTTTTAAGAAGATTTTATATCGTAAGAACCGCTTTAGTTTATGGCCCACGAAGACCTACTTTTGTAGATCGCGTGATCCAATCCTCTAAAACTAGAGAGAAGGTTACAGCCGCAACGGACATTATTAATACCATTACTTATTCAAAAGATCTGGCAGAATCTATTCTTTTTCTGATCGATAAACACACTTATGGAATGACTCATATTGTGAATGAAGGGTGTTGTAGCCGCTATGAATTAGCTCACTTTATCGCGAAATTTCTCAACGCGAATCCAGATTTTATTATTCAAGGAATCAGAGAGACTCTTGCCTTAAAAGCGAAAAGGCCAGGTTTTAGCCCGCTAGAAAATTTTGTTTGGAAGTTAAATCAATATCCAAAGCTAAGAAGTTGGCAAGAGGCTTTGACCAACTATATAGAATCGAAATATACAGCATTGAGGTAATAATAGAGTTATGTTTAATATTTCCATGATTGGGACTGGCTATGTAGGATTAGTGACGGGAACATGCCTGGCAGAAATTGGACATCGTGTCATTTGCGTAGACAACGATAAAAAAAAGATACAAATGTTAAAAAAAGGGAAAGTGCCCATCTATGAACCAGGGTTAGAAGAATTGATCCATAAAAATGTAAAGGCAAAAAGACTTTCATTTTCTACTTCTATATCAGAAAGTATCAATCGTGCGGATTTTGCCTTTATAGCGGTGGGAACTCCTCCTCGCTCGGATGGCTCTGCCGATCTATCCTATGTGGAAGAAGTCGCCCGAGAAATTGCCACTCACCTAAAAAAATATCTTGTGATTGTTGAAAAATCTACCGT
>OBEQ010809944.1_pt1 | contig 14857 bp, 8 predicted proteins | sample 1670901 | NCBI WGS metagenome assembly OBEQ01 (sample SAMEA104232315, study PRJEB22302) | groundwater metagenome | biome: forest; feature: aquifer; material: groundwater | place: USA | collected 2011-08-07 | depth 5.4 m | reverse complement strand
TATGCAGATTGCGACATTGAAAAAGCAGGCAAATTCCAAACATTCTCTAAAGTAAATACCCTAGCAGGGTGTGTGCGGAATTATGGCGATGAGTGATATAATTAGCCCCGCTTATGAGAATTTCATTTGATAAGATTCCTCCCGAAGAAGTCGCAACTCATTTGGATGTTCAAGGAGCTTTAGAGGGGCATATAAAGCAAACAATGGGACCCGACTTTCTGAGCCGAGAGGCTGAAGAAATGAGGCGTGCGGGAATTTATAAAGTCACCGCTGCTACCCGCCGAGGAGTTATCGTAAGGTTCATTCCGGTTAGAGAGATTGAAGGCATTGTGGCCCCGACCACTAGCACGAGTTATCGACGGGAAGAGAGTCCTTCAGAAAGTCTTGAGGGAGAGGCTCCAAAAGCACCTGCCATAGAAAAAGGTGAATCAAGCATTAAATCCGCTCAAGCCTTGAGTGCCGTGATGTTGGAAAAAGGAATTGATTCCCGGCTAGACCAACAAAATGGCGAAAGTGATTTTGAAGTGGTCTCCGAGGAAGACTTCATTTTAAGTTTGCCCTGGGAATTATTGAATGAAGCATACGTCAGAGATAACGAAATTTCTTTTAAGCGAATTGTGCCTATCAATGCAGCAAATCCCCCGAAAAGAAGCCGAAATTTTGTGGCCTGCATTTCTTATGGCTGCGTTGATAGTGAGGGCGATATCGGGGGTATCGCGGATGGAATAACGGCGGAGCTGAAAGCTATTGATCAAAGCCTAAATCATACGCTTAATGAATTTTTACAGAGAAGGCACGATTTTGAACGGCCGAACCTTTTTCAGGTTACACGATTTATCACTCGAGCCAGTTTTCAAGGCGTGCAATGGGGAGCGTTTCAGATCGCCCATATCATAGCGCACGGCAAAAACGGTTTTTTGGCGTTCGAGTCAGATCGCAGCCATTGGAAAATTGAATGGGCCGGGTACGAGGTCATAATCAAAATTTTAGAGCGGAACGGCTTAAGGCAATCTCCTTACGATTTGTTCTTTATTGCGGCCTGTCATTCAGCCTCAGCTAATTCTAAGGCCGAATCGAGTCTTGCTTTCCGCATTGTTAAAAGTAGTCTATCCCGATATTCTATAGGCTTTAATGGCGGAATGGGTGGGGATAAAGCCCTCCCAGGTTTTTCGGAAGTTTTTTATAAAAATTACTTAGTTTCATGGAACATGGAAGCGGCCTTTTTGCGCGCTTCCCGGCATTTAATCCAAGAAAATAGCCGTTACTGGCATCTGCCCTATCTTTATAAGGGCGAATTAAAGGTGAGTTAATATGAGTACCTCCGGGCGTGCAAATATAAGCGGTATTAACAGTCAAATGTTTTCCGCCATTTCATTATTTTTGCAGTACCTCAAAGAGCCTTCATTTATAAAAATTGTTTTGGAAGCACCGAAAATGCAGGACTTTGTTTTGGTGTTTAAGGACGGTCATAAGATTATTTGTGAGAATAAAGATCATGCGAGGTCTATCAGCTATCCGCAAATCAAAAAAATCATAAATGGTGTGATGCTTGGCAACCAACTAAATCAAGAAGATGAAATTCTAATCGTTTGCTCAAAGTTAAACTCCGCTGCGCGTAATCATATTGAACACCTTAAGTATTGGCCTTTAGCTGAAAAAGAACTTAGACGGAAAAATTTTAATGAAGATGAAATTAAGGTTCTTAGGCAAGTAAGATTTTGGGAGGTGCAATTCGAACAAACCCAGAATTTAGCATACCGATTATTTTATGAAACTTTGAATATGTGGTTGCCGGAAGAGGATTTAAAAAGTTATTTAAACAATCTGATTATTAACAAAATTTACGAGAGGTCAGCCAAGGGGGAGGAATTTACTTCGGCGGAAATTTGGCAAGAAATAGAGCAGCTTAAAAAAAGAAAGATAAGCGAGCCTGGAATGGATGATGAAGACGTCGCTTTTAAAGAGCGCTTAGGCGAACTATTCGTTGCTCTAGATAATCCCAAAAATACGGCTCTCGCCAAGAGTCGATTAATAGCAATGACCGTTCAGCCGTACAAAATGTACTTTTTGATTGATCGATTACAAAAGAGAAATGACTTAAATCTTAAAGAATGGGATGCGCTGTGGAAGGCTTGCATGGTTGGATTGTATTCGTTTCATGTCTTTGAAGCATTTAAAAACAATTTACAGACAAAAGAGAATCGCAAATATGTAATTGGTTTTCTGCATGAAATTATCCCCAATTATTCTGCTTATTACCGTTCAAGTTACGTAGAAACTGATACCGCCACTATATGCGCCAAGATATTAAAGTTGGAACCGGAGTTTTTTAAGGAGATTTTTGACGTTCTTTCCTGTTTAATTATTAAGGGAAGAACAAATTACTTTTATCTGAAACCGCACGAAGATAACAAATGGCGGGAAGAAGAAATATGCAAGGTTTTAAAGGCTGGTTATCTTCTTAGTCCGGCTAAGCTTCAAACGGAAATAATTTCATTTATTAATAAAACATTCAACTTGGTGGAAGATGACCATCAGTATTGGCATTATACACCCCCTTCTATTTTCGAAATAATCGCGGCTGAATTGCGTAAAAATCCTGCTAAAAACATTCTTGCGTTTAAAAGAATTTTTGTTGATCAATACGATCGATTTTATTCTCAATTTGGAAAGGGTTTGGTCTTTAGTGGGTGGGAACTAATGGGAAGTGGTATCTCGCAGGCTGGTGATAGTTATTCGATTCACGATAGGCATTTTCTCGCGCTGGCACTTATGCCGGCCCTAAACGAGTACTATGCGGCAAACCCCTCTCAAGCTTGGCAGTTTATGATAAAGAATTGCATTGAGCGCAAGAAGACAAATGTAACTAGAAATAAGCCTGATTTTATGAATCGGGCTTGTATTGATATTTTGCTTAAAGAGTTTTTGAATGGCTCTAAGCATAAAAGAGAGGCCTACTCGATTCTCGCGGATTTTATAAAAATGAGAAAAGGTATCCCGCATAAGAGTGACATAATTTTTTCGCAAATTTGTGGCGCTGAAGTAAGAGATGAAAATAAATGGGCGCTGGTGAAGGTTGCTTTGAAGTATTATGAGTTGCCGATCAACCCATTTATGGAAAAAATAATTGCGGATTTGGCTTCAAAAAATAACATCGACGCCGTTGCTGCAATTATAAGCTGGATTACGAATCCTAAATATACGGGAGGGGCGGGCCGAGGAACCTTCAATGTTAGAAATAACATTGAGAAACTTCTGAGTGCAAAGGAAACATTTAATAAGGGTATTAAGGCCTTTGAATCCTATATTTCTCAAGAAGGTTTCAAGCAGCGTCTTGATAATTTCGATGCCTATAAAATTGCTGAATTATTAGCGTTGATTGTGCGAAAGGATTATGGGCAAGGATTGTCTATTTATCGAACAATATATGGCTACTCAAAGCTTACGATAAATCAACAAATACTTCTTTTTGCCTCTATTGATGATGTGGCTGATAAAGATATTGAGATGGCTAAGCTTATCGTAGACGATTTTTTAACACCCATGCTAGAAACATCTCAAATTAAAAGTTTTTCCAAAAAAGTCTCTTTCTCGCATGCTAGGGAGCAAATTGTAAGATGCAGTGAGAAATTGGCTAAAAACCATGATTTTGAAAGAGCGTTCAAAATCGTTTCTTTTTTCATTGATGATCCGGACCCTCAAATTACTAATAAAGAAGACGATCCGAAGGGCGAATACAATTATCATAAACGCGTCATTGAAGGAAGTGATGCTAGTTCAATCAGTACCGTTAGAGGTTATTGTTCCTGGGCATTACAGGAATTTGTATGTGCTGAAGGACGCGATTACATTGAAAAGATCATTCCGTTTGTAGAAAAACAGATAAAGGATGAAAACTTTTATATAAGAGTCCAAAGCACTGTACCACTTATGGCGCTAGCGAACATTCGACATTGCATTGAGCCTGGCAATGCGCAAAAGCGGTTTTTGCCGATAGAGATTGCCAATAAAATTGAGAGTATGGCTTTTGCAATGCTTGAAGATGAGAGTAATCGACAGGCAGTAGCCATTGTAAAACGAGTTGCAATGGTCTTTTCTTACTTTCGAAGCTTAAATCATGAGGATGCTTATAAGGTTCTCAACAAATTTTGGCTTATCGCCCTCACGAAAGATGAAAAAAGCCAAGAAAAAATTTTCGAGGAAGTTGTCGGGTTGCTCATATTTTATTCAGAGTTTCGAAAAGATGCTTTTAAAGATGACCGATATAAGGCTGTGTTTGGCGCAGCGACCTGGCAGAAAATGAATCAATATGATGATGGGCCTTGTCGCGAACTTTTGGAGCGGACCTTAACTCAAGGAGGCATACCACTCAAAATTCATTATGCGTGGCATTTCTGGCAATTACCCAAAGAGGATAAGTCTGATTTCCCCATTTTATTTGAAATATCCTATAAATATCTTTCGAAATTAGCGGAAGTTTACAACCATTCTGTTTATGAGCGGATTTATCATTTCGTCGATGACTTTTTAGATAAAGAGTATGACCGCTGTATTTCTCTTTGGAAGAAATGTCTGATTAATGAAAAGAACTATTGGGAAAATGCTTCCAAAGATGAGGTGAATGACTTTAACCGATGGCTTAATTATAAAAATAATGAAATTTTGATGAAGGTTGCGGAAAAGGAAGGAGAAGAGGAATTCTTAAAATGGTTGGACCATATATGCAATTATCCTCGAAAGTTTATCGCAATGGGCGACGTTAGCGCGGTAATAGCTCTCTTAAAGAAAGGGAAAAATATCGAGGCGATAGCAAAGGTCTTCCCCAAACTCTTAGAAAGAGATACTCGCTTTTATGAAGATTGGAAGCAGTGGGCGACCGAGAATAAGGTTAAATAAGGGCCATTATCTTCGGAATATCGTATTCTCGTCGGAATGCGAAATTCTGATAACCAAAGGTTTCTGGTTCAAATCCAGCCTCTGCTACCAATTTAAGTGAAGAGGCCATCGTGAGTTAATCATGGTGGCTTTTTTATTTTTTGGGCGCTAAAATGACCCCTGTTAACAAAAGTGTTAATGGTTTTTCATTTACAACTATCTTGATTGGGTAGAGTTCACTTTTATACTGTCTGATTTATTGAGGGGAGAGCTGTTGGCTATAATCGATAATAAATCAAAAACAATGCACGATGCGCTTATCAATGCATTTACAAGTGTAGACCGTGTAGATATCGAGGTCGCTTTCTTCTACTTTTCTGGCTGGCAGTTATTGGCAAAACATCTCCGAGATAAAAAAATACGAATACTTGTTGGCAAATACATCGACCCCGAGGCTGTGCCTGAGCTTTTATCCAAGATTAAACAGGAGGGTGGGGATGTCGATCTTGAGCCCTTTCAATCCCGAAAAGCCATGCCATCCCGCGTTGCAAAAAAGCAAGCATACGTTAGCAGTTTTCTACGGTTGAGTAATGAATCAGCTCTTCTGGACGACAGCGATGATCAAGACGCATATAGAATTCTAGAGAGCAAAGTTAGTGACGGATCATTAGAAATCAAGCTTACTTCCACCCAAGAACATGGCAAAATGTATATTCTGCACAACAAATTCGAGCTTAGTCAGAACGGAGATTTTCCAGGCACTGTTTTCATGGGTTCTAGTAACTTCACCTATCAAGGCCTCCTTAAGCAGGGTGAGTTAAACGAGCGTTATAACGATAAGGAACACTATGAGGCATATCAAAATAAATTCGAAACTCTTTGGAAAGACAGTAAAAATATTGATATCGCTACGCTTGAAAACAAAGATGACCTGCTAAAGCAACTTAAAAGCGATCTCTGGATTCACTCCGCGCCAAGTCCGTATGCAGTCTATATTCGAGTTCTACATGAACTTTTTGGTAAAGAAAGCCCCGACGATTTCAAAACCCCCGGCCAAATTACAAAAGAGAAATACTCAGACTTGGAATACCAAATAGATGCCATTAAATCCGTGCTTGATAAACTTAAAAATTATGATGGTGTGATTCTGGCTGATGTAGTAGGCCTTGGTAAGAGCATTATTGCCTCAGCCGCAGCATACAACTACAAATTAAATACAATTATAATTGCTCCACCTCACTTGGGTGATCAATGGGAAGACTATCAAGAAGAATTTAGACTGCCGGGCGCGAGGGTGTTTAGCTCGGGGCTTGTTGAGGATGTTCACGAGCGATATAAAAACAATACGGAGCCGCTTTTAATCATCGTCGACGAAGCTCATCGCTTCAGGAATGAGGACACGGATGACTATCGGATGCTTCATCATATATGTAGCAGTCATCCCGACAATAAAGTAATACTCCTCACAGCAACGCCATTTAACAACGACCCAAAAGACGTATTTGCCTTGGTGAAGCTTTTTCAAATCCCCGGGCAGTCGACAATTCGCTCAGTTGATAACCTGAGTTTACGTTTCAGAGAACTAATTGATAGGTATAAAAAACTCAATCGAGACAGGCGAACAGGGAAGATAGATCAACAGCAGATCGACAAGGAAGCCGATGAAATTTCTCATGAACTACGGCGCTTGATTGAAAATGTAGTTATCCGGCGGTCTCGCTTAGACCTTAAAGCAATAACAAGATACAGAGAAGATCTTGTAAGGCAAAAAATTGATTTTGCCAAAGTTGAAGGCCCAGAACTTTTAAAATACGACCTTGGGGATCTACTAGAACTTTATCTCGATACTATTCTCAAGATTACTGCTAAAGAAGAGGACGGCGGATTCATTGGCGCACGATATAAACCAGCGGCATATTTTAAAGATAAAAAAGAATTCTTGAAGAAGTTTGGTGAAGATCTGGACGAGTCGGACCTTGAAACGGCGCAAACAAACCTAGCGGAATTCATGAAGAGATTGCTAGTAATGCGATTTGAGAGTTCAAAAGACGCGTTTCGTTCAACATTGGAGAACATGATTAATTCCACCAAGATGATCGAAGATTGGTGGCATAAACTAGGCAAAGTTCCCATTATGAAGAAAGGGAAGATCCCCAGCGCTGATTCGATTCTCGTTACAACTGATGATGACACTGAGAAAGAGCTAAATGATCAGACCGCAGAACAAGAGCTTAAAAAACTCAAAGACGCAAAAGGGCTGATCGCTGTGGAGGCATCATTTATTACAGGAGAATTTATAGAGAAAGTCGTTCGTGATAGAAAGTTACTTGAAAAAATCCACGACAATTGGTTTGGACCAAATGCAAAACCCAATAAGCATATCGACCCCAAGCTTGATAGAGTCAAAAAGGAAATAGACAGGTTGCTGGCAGAAAATTCTAAAAGAAAAATAGTGATTTTTTCTTCCTACGCAGACACTGTCAATTACTTGTCAGCAGACCTTCTAAAACGAGGACTAAAACGTGTCCTGAAATACACCGCCGCTGATGCAGGTAAGGCGATGAAAAAGACTATTCGCAGAAACTTTGATGCCGGGATCAGAGAAGAAGAACAAGAAAATGATTACGACGTGCTTGTTACCACCGATGCATTAAGCGAAGGATATAATCTACATCGCGCCGGGGTAGTTATTAACTATGACATACCCTATAATCCCACAAGAGTTATTCAAAGAATAGGCCGTATCAACCGTATAAATAAAAAGGTATTTGAGTGTCTTTATATTTTTAACTGTTTCCCAACAGAAACCGGAGAGTCGGAGATCAGGATTAAACAGATTTCTACATTAAAAATGCGGTTGATAAATTCCGTTGTAGGTAGTGATACTCAAACACTCACCGATGACGAAAAACTACAAAGTTATTTTAAGGATGAATATCAAAAAGCTGAGGACCAAAACGAAACGCTTTCGTGGGACGCGATACATCGAGAGACCTATGAGCAGGCGAGAAAAGACAAAGAGCTGTTTGACGAAGCTCTTAAAATAAAGCCAAGAAGTCGTGTTGTTAGAGAAAATCAACGCCGGTCTGCCATTGTCGCTTTTGGGAAAAAAGGTACACACGCAGTTTTTGCCTTAAATGAAGCGCAGGATCCGGTTATTGTAGCGGCGGAATTAGCGCTGAATTATTTCAAAGCTAACCGTGACGAAAAGGGGAGAGAAGCGGACAAGCAATATGACGAAGTATTTAAGATTGTTCGTGACCTATTGTTCGAAAAACATCAGTTGCCAGCTATTCGAGGTCGAAGGGCAGATGCGCTTAAAGTTCTCAAGGTAATAGAAGATGGTTTGCCAAATGCAAAAGATTTCTGCCGGGATCTAGCCGATGTTATTAAAAAATATGATGGTATTAATGAGGGGGACTTGAAATTAATCGCTCAGCTTTCAGTAAAGAATCTTGAGCAGGCGTATAAAGAGCTGAAGGATTATATTCCTGAACATCAAATTACATCAATAATTGATCGTGCCGCACGACTAGAGGGTGAGCATGAAACAATTGTTCTTAGTGAAGATATTAGGGCATGAACCTCCAGAAACAATATGACCGTAATGAGTTTCTAGCTTTCTTAAAAGAGTTCCTTCCCGACTGCACAATTGATATTCGTCGCGTTATGGCTAGCGGCCTTCAAGCTACAAAAGAAGTATCATATTTAGGCCAATGCTCCCTGCTGGATCTTCAAGTGTTTGAGATAACACATCTATCATCCTCCGATGCTCGTGTCGCTTTAGCTACAGATGGCTTCAAAGTTATGAAGGATAGCGCTACTTATCGCGCTTTGGTGGCCTATCGATTGGCAAATAGTGACTCTTGGCGGTTGTCCCTGATGACCGCAACGCCAGTAGCTGATGAAAAAGGCAAAGTAAAACAAGCCCTTTCAAATCCTCGCCGATTTTCTTTTTCACTCGGACCCGATGCAAAAACCCACACACCTGAAGAATCTCTTATCAATCAAGGCCGTGTTAAAGACTTCGAGGATTTAAAGAATCGTTTTTCCATCGAAGTTGTTAACAAAGAGTTTTATACAAAGATTGCGGTTCTTTTTACCCAACTTGCAGGCGGAAAGCGAGAAATTGGTCGGAAATCCATAGATGCCGGGAGCGGATCCCTAAAATTACCATCAACAAACGATGATACTTTACACAAGGAATTTGCAGTCCGGCTTATTGGCCGATTAGTATTTTGTTGGTTCTTAAAGAAAAAAAAATCAGATAAGAAGATCCCATTACTTCCAGACGAGATTCTCTCATCAGAAGCGGTAATAAAGAATAAAGGTTACTATCATGATGTTTTAGAGCCCCTGTTTTTTGAAGTGCTTAATGCGCCTACGACTAAACGCGAAAAAAAATTCAATAATGACCCATGGACACTCATTCCATTTTTAAATGGGGGGCTCTTTACTCCGCACTTACATGATTTCTACGATCCGGGTTCTGTTGGGACTTCGAAATATGTGAATACCCTTATAGTTCCTAACGAATGGATAAAAGAACTTTTCGAGGTATTTGAAACATTCAATTTTACAATTGATGAAAATACGACTGTAGATGTCGAACTATCAATTGAACCGGAGATGTTAGGGCGTATTTTTGAGAATCTTCTTGCCGAAATCAATCCAGAGACAGGCGAGACTGCTCGTAAGGCAACTGGAAGTTATTATACGCCACGCGCGATTGTCGATTATATGGTTGATGAAAGTATTAAGCAGTACTTATTAGGCAAAACAAATCTAGACAAGAAAAAGGTTGATGCCCTTCTGTCTTATGAAGTTACAGAGATAATGCTATCAGATTCAGAAAAAGAAAAGGTCATAGATGCTCTCGACATAATTAAAGTCATTGATCCTGCCTGTGGAAGCGGCGCCTTTCCTATGGGGATACTGCAAAAGATGCTTCTCATCCTGCAGAAGGTCGATCCCGAGTCCCAGCTTTGGTTGGATAAGAAGCTCGTTAACATACCGGATGCATCCCTTCGCAAAGAGCTTAAAATAAAGCTTAAAACGGACAATTTTAATTACATCCATAAGCTTGGTATTATCCGCGACGCTATTTATGGAGTAGATATCCAGCCAATTGCAACGGAGATTTCAAAGCTTCGTTTTTTCTTATCGTTGATTGTTGATGAGGCGGTAAATGATTCAAAAGAAAATCGTGGAATTGAACCTTTGCCAAATCTTGAATTCAAATTTGTTTGTGCCAATAGCTTAATTGGTTTGCCAAAAAATGATACCCAGAAATCTTTTTCAGAAGCAACAGACGACATAGCAATTCTTAAAAGTTTGAGAGATGAGTATTTGCGTAGTTATGGTTCCGAAAAAAAGCGGGTGCAAAAAAAGTTTATGGAAATGCAAAGTAAAATGGCTAAGCACGCGCGAAGCTGGGCGCTATGGGGTAGTGAAAAGTCTCAGACAATGAAACTCTCTCAATGGGATCCTTTTGCGGAAGATCCTTGCGGTTGGTTCGATCCTGAATGGATGTTTGGGATAACAGATGGATTCGATATCGTTATTGGCAACCCTCCGTATGGCATTTCAATGTCAAAAGAATATAGAGAAAATATCCTGCGCCATCTAAGTAAGGTTCCCGACTATGAAATATATTATTTTTTTATCGAGATCGCTTATAAACTCCTAAAAGAAGGAGGAGTAAAAGCCTATATTATTCCGAATACAGTCCTGTTTAATGTATTTGCTGCAAACTACAGATTAAGACTATTAGAAAATTGGCGCCTTAAGGAGATTTTGGATTGCACTAATATCGTTGTTTTTGAAGCCGCTACCGTAAGAAATATAATTACTCTCTTTGTTAAAGAAAATAAATCTACGCGTGTTGGATACAGAAATACTGATCAAATTTTAGATTTCGAGCATCTTATAGCACGGCCTAGGTTGGAACTGAAAAGAGAGCAGTTTGTATCTAATAACCAAAACTGGGGGCTTCTTTTCAAATTATCCAAGGATGTTATTGATTTAATAGAAAAAATTAGAAATGGGAAGCAGCGCTTAATTGATAATTTCCCAGATATTTCTCAGGGTTTAATCGCTTACGACAAATATCAAGGTCAATCTGAAAAGACGATAAAATCAAGACAATATCATTACACAACAAATATAAAAAGGGGTCTCAAGCCATGGTTATGGGGTGAGGACGTTAGTAGGTATCATGTGAGATGGAATGGCAAGGAATACATTGATTATTGCGATGGCATTGCGAATCCTAGAGAGCCAAAATATTTTAAAGGACCTAGAGCGTTGATTCGAGAAATTACTAATCCCTCCGTTTTTGCGGCATACACGGAAGACGAATCATATAACGATCCAGCTATTATTAATATTTTGCCGGGGAAATCTATATCTATAAAAGCGCTTTTGGCTGTGTTAAATTCTAACTTGGCAAGCTTCTATCATTTTAATTCAGCCCCAAAAGCAACAAAAGGAGCTTTCCCTAAGATTCTTGTAGAAGACATCAAAAATTTTCCATTAGTAGGTTTGGGCGTTAAGACAAAGAATATGTATGATCAGCTAGATAAACTTTCAGACTCAATTATCAGAGGTGGTTACAATAAAGTAACGGACGAGCACATCAACGCAATAGTTTATGAACTTTACGGACTTACTAAGGATGAGATGGTTATCGTAGAAAAGTTTAGGCCGAATCTATAAACGGAACGTTCGGTATATTGACTTGGGTCTTTATTGCATTAATCTAACCCATTAGGAGACGGAAATGAATACAACGCCCGATAGTTATTATTTAGGCTCTCAATCATTTTCTCTTAGTGACCAGCCTTCAAAAGACAAGCTAATTCAAACGAAAAAAGGGGTCACACATAATTTAGGTGACGGAAAAATAGGTATGACCCCATTTACCAGCTTGTTAAAGAAGAGATTCCATAAAAGCAATAAGCCGATCCCGGCAGAGCTTTCAAAAAGAAAAGTAAAAGAGTTTATTCTTCGTGAGGCGTTGGCATTGCGAGATGATACCCATGCGAAGTTTACTACGGAAAACCCGATTCGATCTCCGCATGACGAAGAAGTGGAAAAGAGAAAAATATTGGAATCTTATTTTCGCGAAAACTACGACCAATGTATTCAACGAAAGCAAATTCCCCTTCTATTATTAGATAGCAAAGAAGTGCTTTTGCGTTTTCGGAAATATGTGAGCAGCAATCACAAAATATCATTTTCTGATTCCGAAATTCTTCAGGAATATCGTGCTAAGGAGCTTCCCGAAGACCTGAGGGAAATGATGCGTGAAATACTCAGTACATTTAAGTAAATCACAGGCGTCCTGCGGGCGGACATGAATTATGGGAGCAAAATATTCGTCCTTTTTAGATGATGTTAGAAATATTCCCGGTGACATCTCACGAGGTGTTGGCACAGCTAAAGGTATTGTTTACCTCGCCTTATTAGCTTGGATAGGGAACGATTTCATCGCTAATGTTTTTTACAGTCCAGTTGAAGCGCAATACGGCGTCTTTTTTAGCATCATAGGCCTATGCTGTACTTTTGCGGCACTTTCTTTTGGTGGCAGCAGGGCCTCAGAAGACAAAGTAAAAATTCATTTGAGAAATGCAGGATACGACCTTTTCGCTGCCGGATTGCACGGAACCAAAGCGCTCCTTTTGAGATATATTTTTGATATTCTACGAAGACAAACATTTTGGGAAAATATGCGGCTTGCAACGTTTATTGCTGATCATCACTACATTCAGCGAACGGCCTTAACAATCACATATATAGCGGCAACCATTTTTATAGCTTTGTCTATTAGCCTCATCGTTCCTGCTATAAACGAAATCAATGCAGCGTTTAAGAACAAATTAACCGGACCGGGTCCGGCGGAGAAGGGTAAGCCGCGTTAACTCCGCCTTTCGTGCCGTCGTCCCTTAAATTACATGCGAAAGAAAATTGAATGTGTAGAGAGCTAAAACAATTTTGGGAAGAACGGAAACAAAATTGGCATGTCGTAGATACGGAAGGATTAAGCCCAAAATTCGTCGATGTAATGGAGGTTATATATGGCATTATTTTGGCAGTGGCCCTCAGTAAGGTTGTGCTGGGTTTGCAAATCACCTGGTCGTATGTTTTGGGTGTAGTTATTTGTATCGGTGCACTTGTGCGTTTTTTCTTTGCCCCAACAAAAAATATTATTTGCTTAGGCCAAGCTGACATGAAATGGAAATGGGCAATAATGTTCATTGATGTGCCCATTTTATTAACGCATTCCATTTTTTATTATCATATGTGTGCAAACATAACACCCGCCGTTGTCGGTTTCTATCTAGCTTTTGTTTATTTATTACTTATAAACGTGTTATGGTTAGGGTCAATCTGGCTCAGATTCTCAATGATGAAAAAGCAATGCCCCAATTATTTAAAGGTGTGGACGATCAATAACGTAATTTTCGTTCTTGTTATTGGGTTTTTAGTCTTATTGGGAAATATTCATTGGGGGTGGCTTTTTGCGGCTGCATTTTTCAATTGTTTTTTAGATTTGTTAATGACGTATCCTGATTACCTCCGTACACAGTGTGAAACATAGGCGCGCCGGGTATTTTAGGATTTCCCAGCTTGTAATGTCATACTATCCCTCGATTGCAACATAAAGGATTGGCAAACTATCTACAAGGCCGAGGAAATCATATGGTTACGAAACATGAACGATTGAGGGCTGGGCATGCGGAGATTCAAGGTGAAACTATAGCCAAATTCGAATTGTTCGAGCAGGGGTTCAATCCCTACAGCCGCTATCTCGATATAGACAAAGTGGATCTTATTCTTCGTCGGCGGGACGGGAATTCTATTTCTTACAGAGAGGTTCAAGTAAAATATGGCCGACTCTATTTAGTTGGCCCAAAGTGGGAACGAGAACTATTCGATGTTACTTCCTGGCGATTCTTTAAACCGGATGATTTTAAGAATTGTCCAAAACATTTATTTATAGTCTATGTCCTGGCTTTGCCATCCCCAGATGCCTACAAAGGCGATCTGTTTATCTTTCCCGTCCACGATTTTCATGAAATTATTAATGATGCAATCAAAGTTAACTCAAAAAAAGGCCCCACGCGAAAAGTTTATTTCTCAAGGGCCCTGCATGATAAGAAATGGTATTTGCGAACCAAGAGTAAATTTAACAAAGATGATTTTTCGGAATCTACCATTTCCATTGACAAATACCGACGCAATTTCAATTTGTTGCGTTAGGCGGACGAAGTTCCGCATAAAATGACTAGAAAGGTACCGGATACCAACGGGACAGATTAAATGAGCAATCCTAACGGCGTCTTCCTCCTCAATAACGATGTCGAAAAGTTTCTTTATTAAATAAATGTCCAACTTCTATCGAGGTAAGAGAAAAGGCAATATCTTTGATCCGCAGAACAAACAACCCTATCGGTTGAGTCGAACTAAAATTGAAATTTTCTTGCAATGTCCAAGATGTTTTTATCTGGACCGGCGTCTGGGAGCAGATAGGCCGCCTAGTTTTCCATTCACCCTGAATAGCGCTGTTGATTTACTTCTCAAGAAGGAATTTGATTCCTATCGAACCAAAGAACAAATCCATCCGTTGATGCAGTCATGCAATATTGATGCAGTCCCTTTTCAACATGAGAAAATTGATGAATGGCGGGATGCTTTGCATGGAGGTATCACATATTTACATCAGCCCACGAATTTCCTCATTACAGGGGCTATCGATGATCTGTGGATTAACCGAACAGGCGAATTACACGTTGTTGATTATAAGGCTACTGCCAAAACGGGTGAAGTAGATTTGGATGCAGATTGGCAGGCTGGTTATAAGAGACAGGCGGAAATTTATCAATGGCTATTTCGGCAAAATGCCTTCAAGGTTTCAAGAAGGGCTTACTTTCTTTATTGTAACGGCGATTTAAAAGCAGACCGCTTTGACCAAATCCTT
>OBEQ012376606.1_pt1 | contig 14858 bp, 13 predicted proteins | sample 1670901 | NCBI WGS metagenome assembly OBEQ01 (sample SAMEA104232315, study PRJEB22302) | groundwater metagenome | biome: forest; feature: aquifer; material: groundwater | place: USA | collected 2011-08-07 | depth 5.4 m | reverse complement strand
TCTTGAGAAAAATATCTTAATATTTTTCTAAATTTTGGTTCTGTAATATGCGACTTAACAAAATATTTGTTTTTCATCGTCTAGATAATCTATTCTAGCAAATGTTAGATGCTAAAGTAATCTAGACCCAATACATATATAATAAGGTCGCTTAGCTCAGCGGTAGAGCACTTCATTCACATTGAAGGGGCCAAAGGTTCAAATCCTTTAGCGACCACAAATTATTTTGTCCAATTATTTCGTAGATAGAAAAGGAAAAGAAAGATCCCTCCTAATAATCCTGCAAAACCAAAAATCAATTTTTTATTCAATAGTGATGTTTGAATTCCTTCTACTTGGCCTGTTTGAGTAATTGTTGCGCTTGGAGTTACAGCCAATGACTCTTTAGATGTAGCAACACCTAAAACTCCCGGAGCAAATCCAGGATGTGCCAGCGTTGTTACAACAGCGCCTGTTGGTTTTCCTGCAACAGTTCCACCATCACTTACTGTTACTTTCGATTCGGTGCCAACGAAACCGACTATCAGATTAAATTTAGCTTTTGTTCCTTGGAATTCATTACCCAAAGTTCCCGGCATGCTAATAGTAAGAGTGTATGATGTTGTACTTCCCGATCCAATATCAGAAAGATTGGTTTCACCAATATCCCAAAAATTTTTTATTGTTTTATCGTTTGCCCCACCGTACCTATTGGTTGTTCCTTCGTCTAATCGAAAATAAAGATTGTCAGCGAGATTGCCTGTTTGAAAGGTGTTTCCTGCTTTTAATGATGCAGTGTGGGTCCCTCCGCCGATGTTTTTGACTGAAAATGATTTAGCGATGGTTAATCCCGGATACCAAACAGTAGTGTCAGGAAACATGGGTTTGTCATACGTAACCTGAAGATCACCGGAAGTTTCCGTAACGGCATATGCGGGATGAATAAAAAATGAGGAATAAAGAATAATGAATAAAAAAACAAAAAATATATTTTTTTTCATTAATTTATTGTTGTTGATTGATTTGTATGGTGTTTGCTTGCGAATCGTATAAAATAATTTCCAATGTAAAATTATGTATACCCTGATCATAGGTGCAGACGCCGCTTGAACAGGTGGCAAGATCGAAGTTTTGGCTTGTGTATTGGCTTTGTCCATTGAGCATTATTTCACTTGGTCCGATGCCACGTTTAACGGCATATGCGTCGTAGCTGATGGTATAGCTGAATTTTATAAACTGAGAAATGCTATTCAGATAAAATGAAATTGTTTTTTTATCTCCGTTCAGATTCATCAGAGCAGCAGGTTTTGCTTCGGGAGTTGCTATCGGAGTAGGAGTCGGTAAAACAATTGATTGTAGAGAGTCAACAGACTGTAGAGGCGTTAATCTATTTGGACGACCGGGAGTTGGAATAGGATCAAACCAGGTATCAGTTCCATCAGGAAAGCGGGCAAATGATTTATTTTCCAGGATAACATCGCCCAAGCTACTGTCATAAGAATGTTGATCAATAAGATTTTCTCCGCTATTGTATAACCTGACTTCATCAACATTTTCATTCAATTCAAAATCACTATCACCGTTGCGATACACGACAACAAATCCATAAGGAGCAATGACGGTTCCTGTTGGAATGTCAAGCCGGTGAGAAAGATCGTTATCAGTGAGATACCAACCGGTCAAATCATAGGTGACCGAATCACTTCGGTTATAGAGTTCTACCCATTCGCCGTTTGGCATAGGTGCAGTATCATCGCCGATTGGATTGGGTAAAAATTCATTTATGACAATGTCGTGAGAAGAAGTGTCACCGATGCTCATGCCATTTGTCTCAAACGATTGCTCGGATGAAATAGCTTCATTACCAATGGCATCTTTACTTTTTACTCTATAATAATAATGAGTGTTGGTAAGGAGACCGTTAATCTCTCGAGTATGAGAAGTAGTATCCGGTATTGTATCTTCGGGCTCTTCCTGTGTCCAGGGATCAGTCTGATCGATTCTCCATTCTAGATTACTGGTAGCATTATCATTGGTATTCCAAGTTATAACTGCTTTGGGAGTATTACTATTATGAGGGGTAGCTACAACAGCTTGAATATGAGAGATCGTGATACCCCAGGTGCCAGCCTGGATATAGTTATTACGAGAAGTTTTATTGGCAGTGTAAAAAGAGTTAGTTGTTCCCACAAAATAAAAACCTGTCATCAGACCGATAAAGAGAAATTTAATGATTGTGTTCATGTTTCTTTTTTATCATTGCAATGAGCTTATTTTTAATGGTTATTAACTCGCTATACACAATAATTGTTGCCGGAATAACAATCAAAACAATAAGACCGGGGAGAGTTTTAGCATACGAAATCGGATATCCAAGCAAAGGAATGATGAAAAATACTTTGCCTATGATATTTTGAGGCAATAGCTCATTCGAATCATTGGTTTTATTTGCATCGCCCCTGGTGATAAAGATCGTTTGACGACTGCGTTGTTCTCTTCTGACAATACGGTGCGTAATGGTTTGTTTGGGTATTGCTGTTCTAAAGGTAACAATATCATTCACGGAGTATTTTGATAAAGGTCTGACAAACACAATGCTTCCTGTGGTGATTGCGCGATACATTGAGCCGGATTGTACGCTATAGATTTTATAATTGCCGGGGATGGGAATAAACGACAGCGCAACAATAAAAAAAAGAATTAAAAAGCCTTTTGTTATCATCACGCTCCTCACAGCCAATCTGTGAGGAGAAAGCGGTAACAAATACGTTATTGACCAGTAGTTTGTCCAAGTTCAAATGTCATATCAAGCTGTGCCACGTCACCCTGTCCTTTATTATCATTCGGACCTGACGGCCAGTTGACAGCCATAGTTATATAATTTGCACTGCCGGCCGAAAGCGGAATATTGGCGTCGTACGAAGTGGCTAAGCCGTTTAGCAATCCGGAATAAATCGTTGTTTCGCCGCTGTCCAAAATACCATTGTTATTTGCATCCACAAATAGAGTAATATTGAGCAAACTTCCTAAACTACCAACATCGGGATCTTCAACGGTCAGCTCGGGCTCGGTCGTTGTTCCCGGACTATGCGTTTGTGTAATATTATGCATATCAAGATAGCCGTCAATCGAACCTGTATTACGGATTGTCCAGGTGCCTATGTGTGTATCACCAGGTTTCATGCCGCTGACGTTGAATTTAGCAACATTTGAATTAGCGCCATCAAGCGTCAGATTGAGCGTTCCGGTGGAAAACGTATTTCCCGATGACGTTTCTGTATCGCTAAAATAAGCTGTTGTGGCTTTAATAGTTGTACTAACAATAGCTAAAATAATGATGATGCTCACAATAATTTGTTTCATACCATCACCTCCTTTCTCATGTTTTTTGTATTTCCATTAATAAGTCTCCAACGGTTTTGAGCATAATCTCGGCATAATTAAGATTATTATTCTGTCTTTGATTTTCTGCCGTTTGTAGTTTAGACCGTACGGTGTAGAGTGTTTGAGTTCGTAATGAAATGTCTTTGCCTTGATTTTTGAGTGCCAGAAGAACGGTTTCCAGGGAAGCGGTTTTTTGTTGGTAGGACGTTACTGATTGTGAAAGTTTTGTTGAACTTATTCCTTCGGTATATCCGCTGAGAGAAACATAATAGAGATTTTCCAGTTTATCCAATACAGCCAAAATTTTGAATTTATTGCTTGTGTTTAGTGTTTTCGATCGGGCAGCGATTAGATATGAGTGAGTCAATAGGAGCGTGGATTTCAGTTTTCGTTTATCGTTTGTCTGAAAAAATTTTGCGGCTTGTTTAAAACTGTTCATGGCATAAGTAATTTCGGGAATAGTGATGGTTTTTTTAAGGTCGGTCAGAGCATACATACACTCATCAAAAGATGATTGAGAAGAAAGAGGACCTTGAGGTGATGAAGAATTAAAATTGATCGTGTATGAGTCGACTTGAGAAGTTGCCGGCGTTTGAGTGATTTCTCCATTTATTGTACTCCATTGATCATTTTGGTTTCCCACCTGACCGATCAAAAGAGAATATTTACCATTTTCTTTACCTGACACTTTTAATGTGTAGTTGCCTGATTGAGCATTTGGAATAAAAATAATGCCATCGGTTTCCGAAAACGTTTGGCTGTTGTATGTTACTTCCATTGTTGCCGGTGAAAAAAGAGCAAAAAACAAGGAAGGCGTGATTGTTGTTTGGCTGCCTTCAACAATCTGGCTATTCTGATAGCCAATATGAAGTGTGTCTAAGATTTTTGCGATCGATTCTTTTTTGTAGATGATTTCACCGTGATCATAGGGAAGTACTGAAGGATTGTTTCCTGCTTTGGCACTGTTTGAGATAATCACCGCATCTCCGATTTGATATTGATTTTCACTTGGGCGGCCGTCGGGATATAGATCAAAGAGCTGATCAAAAATTGTTCGGTTACTAACCTTAAATCCAGAAAGGGTATCGCTTTTTTCACCGGCAATCGTAAAGAGAGAATTAAGGATAGTAGGGAGGTTGGGATTATATGAAAGAAGTACGTCGTTTTTCATCTGCATGGCGGCGATGGAAATTTCCTGATTATTGCTATTTTTCAAAAAATTATATGTTGGAAAAAGATCTTTGACAGAAGCGAGACGTTCATTGATGATTTGTTTATTTGTTTTCACGCCGTCTTTATAAAGCTGGAGAATAAACTTTTCTCCGAGCCAGAGAAGGGAATTATTCATATCCAGTTCGCCAGATTCGATGGGCTTATACACCAAGGCAGTCCCTTGGTGTGGTGAGCCGATAGTAACAATGTTTTCAATAGAAGAACCGCTGTATTTTTGACCATAGATTCTGGCAACCAATCCGCCATAAGAGTGGCCGACGAGATTAATTTTTGCATCTGGTTTATTATTTAAAATATTTTGCTCAACAAACAATCTCAAATCGTCACTAAGAGCCTCAGTTCCTTTTCTCCAGTCATACGAAAAGATAAAGAAATCTTGATTCTCTTGATAGCCAATGTTTTTTAATGTTCCGATGATTCCGTCGTATTCTTTAACAAAAGGGGTAAGTTTCCAATCTTTTTGTGAAACCTGCCGATTATGTAAGACTGCATCCTTGTTCCATGATGCTAAAAATCCAGGGATGAGAACAACTGGTTTTTTTTGAGGAACCGGTAGTTCAAATGTTGCGAGTCCGATTTGCCAATTTGGGCCATTTGATCCACCATACCAGAGATATAATTTTCCATTCTGTTCGAGAACGACTGGCGCTACCATTCCCTGCGAATCAAAAGTATTGTTTTCGATGTGTAATACGGAACAATTCCCATCACATGACCACTGTATTCCATCACTAGAAACAACATGATAAATATCAGTATTTAATCCGTTACCGGTGTGATACCACATATGATATTGATTGTTGATTTTTGTCACTGTTGGTCCTCCAACAAAGCCGAGTGTTGGTATATTCAAAGGATTATTTGAGTTCCGTGTCCAATTAATGCCATCCGAAGAGGTTGCAAATCCCATTTGCCATGAAGACGTATTTCCAGCTGCAGTATACCACATTTTATACTCATTATTTTCAAAAATAATAGAAGGATTAGTTGGACCGGTATATTCCCAGGATTCCTGACTTTTGGTAAAAACAGATTGAGGATTAATTGTCCACGTATTGCCGTCGGTTGAAGTTGCATAGCGTATCCGGTTTTCTCCAGGAATATATTCCTTAAACCACATTTGATAATTTGAAGCATTTTTAATTACCATTGGTTCAACGACTTCATACCCATTAGCTAGTCCCGGACTTGAAACAGTAATTTGTGGTTGAGATGAAATATTCCAATTAACCCCATCACTCGAATAAGCAGATCCTATTTTAAATGTTGAACCATCGTGTCCCTGAAACCACATTTTAAATAAGCCTCCATCATAGATAACATGAGGACCGGTTGCATGGATACTATACCATGTATTAGGAGTAGCTTTTAATACGGGGTTTTGAGGATATTTAATCCATTGCGCATAGACGGGGAAGAGAAAGAGAAGATAGATGATACATGATAGGAGATAGGTGATTAAATACTTCATTTCTTCCTTTTAAACGAAGTTTACAGAAAGCACAATGGATTATAATCCACAATTACCTTATTTTTTCTTTATATAGAGCTCCAAAATACTTCCATATCCGCCGATATTAAGAAAAAGAGTACATACTGGGGCAATTATCTTGTCAAAAAGGTAATAGGTAAGCTTTTTTCTAATAAATTTAAAATTTTCAGTTTTCAATTTTAAATCAATGTCTAAATTTGTATCTTGGACACCCTTAGGGTGTCTAGGCACGAGTTTTTTCATTATGCCCATAAAATGTTCTGAATAACTGTAGCTTGAATAAGATTGGAGATACAATTCAGGACAAGCCACTATAATTAATTGTAGTAACTTAATGCTAAAGATCCATATATGATCGGGTGGAGTAAGGAAGGTGTAGTTTTCTTTTTCTACTTTTGCAAGCCAACTATCGAAGTTCGGTGTTTCAATATAGAGAATTCCGTTTTTATTCAACATTTTTGAGGCCATTCGTATAAAATCTTTTGGGTTAGGAATATGTTCAATAACATGAATGAGCGATATAAAATCAAATTTAACTCCTTGGTTTCTTTTATAAAAATTTTCAAAAGAAGAATAAATTATATTTGTATCAATTAATCGATTAATTGATATTGAATGAAGATTTTTTGATGGTTCTATTCCTGTCACATCGAGATCGCATTTTTTTGCTTCATCGAGAAAATAACCGAAACCTGATCCTACGTCAAGGAGTTTTTTTCCAGTTGGATTAAGTTTTTTCAGTTTTGTAATAATAATTCTTGCCCTTTTTCGTATCCGATTTTCGTTTTTTTTTCCTGCTGTATATTCAAACTGAGATTTGTAATATTGTTTTATTACCTTTTCAGACGGTTTTGGATGAAGAAAAAGAGCATTGCAGTCTGAACAAAAAAAATAATGAAAATTACCGAGACTATAAAGTGGTTTAACTTTTGATTTACATATTGAACATGAAAGCATAGAGGTATTATCTAAGAGAGAATGAAGTTTGTCTGTAGATTATAGTCCATTGAGATAAGATATTATCTTGTTAGAACAATATTATTTTAATGAAGTCTTAACTATAAGGTGAAATTACTCTCTATTGTATAATTATTACCAAATGCAGCTATCTTTTAGCCTTGTTATAATAACCAAAAATGCAGAAGAACTCCTTGACAACTGTCTTCAATCAGTGCAAGGACTAGTTGACGAAATTGTTTTGGTTGATGACTATTCAAAAGATAAAACCTTAGAGATTGCAAAAAAATATAATGCTCGGATCTATAAACATCGGGAAAAAAATCTAGGGAAACAAAAGGCATATGGATTACAAAAGACTAAGAATGAATGGATCTTATTTCTTGATGCTGACGAACGCTTATCACTAAAGTTAAAAGAGGAAATTCAGTCGCTTAAAAATTCAAATTTCAAATTTAAAATTTCAAATTATTCTGGTTATTATATTCCTTATCAAAATCATTTTCTTGGTAAACCGATCAATCATGGCGGAGAAAATTATGCAATGATACGGGTTTTTAAAAAAACATACGCCATTTCTCATCAATCATTGGTACATGAAAAAATTGAGATAAGAGAAGGAAAAGTGGGTAAACTAAAAAATAAAATCTATCATTATTCTTACCGTACTTTTTGGCAAATGTATAGTAAATTTACCGATTATGCTGTTCGTGAAGCGAGTCAAAGAGTAAATAAAGGAGAATCCAGCAGTTTAAAAAAACTTACCCTGTATCCTCTCCACATGTTCTGGGTGAGGTTTGTCAAAGATAAAGGATATAAGGATGGAATATTCAGATTACCATTGGATATAGGTTTCGCGTATATGGAGTTTCTCACCTATTTGCTACTTTGGTTTTATAGTTGGAGAATATCAAAAATCAAATATCAAATATCGAAATGAAAGATCAAATATCAAAAATAGCTTTTATTATTGTTCTTTATAACACTCCAAAAAAGGAGTTTGAGAGATTGAAGAAAGAAATTAACGCTTTAGGACTAACGAATAAAGAGATTTACTTCATTGATAATACCAAAACGGGAAGAGGATATGCTGAAGGAGTAAATGAAGGAATTCAACGGGGACTCAAAGCCAAAGCTGATCTTTTTGTCATTGCTAACCCAGATATCTCCATTTCTAACCTGAGAAGTTCGAATTTGGTTATTACAGCAAATTATTTTGACGTTTGGGGGTATGCGATGAAGCAAAAGGGAAAGATATATTTTGGCGGTATCATTGATCCATGGAGAATGAGTGGGGGAATGCGGGAAGTTAAACCAGATCAGAGATATGTAAAGACTGATTTTGTCTCCGGCTCTTTGGTGTGTATTAAAAAAGAAGTGATAAAGAAAATCGGTTTATTCGACGAAAATTATTTTATGTACTATGAAGATGTTGATTACTGTTTACGGGCAAAAAAAGCTGAATTTAAAGTTGGAATTGATAGTAAGATGATCTATGAACATTTCGAGAATCCAATGATTGGTTACGATCGTAAAGAATTATTAGATAAAGCTAGGCACATTTTTTTTAGAAAATATAGCAGCATTCCTCAAAAAATATACGGAATTATTCATAGAGTATTACATAGTCCCTTCTTGTTTAATTTTTTTAGTTTGAATATTTCGTCCCTTATTGTAAAACTGACAAGCTTTGTTAATTTTCTTTTTCTTGTTCGCTATCTTACCGCACCGGAATATGGTATTTATACTTTAGTTTGGGCCCAAGTGACGCTTCTTTCCCCACTGGCTGATTTTGGGACAACTTCGTATGGAGTGGTATATTTGCCCACTGAAAAAGAAAAAAAATACGAGTCACTTTTTAACTTCAGGATTTTTATCTCCTTCTTTATATTTATTGGAACCGTTCTTTTGTCACTTCTTTTATTTAAAGGGAGTGTAAAGATGTATGGATACATTCTTGTTACTGCAACAGTAATATTCACCAATATGTTTTCCGGGAGCTATTTTATTCTTAATGCCTTAAAAAACAAGTTATACAGATCATCGCGAAATTCAATTATCTTCAATGTGTTTTTGGTCACTGCAATGGTAATAAGCCTAGTTGCCTTTAAGAGACTTCTTACAGTATTTATTACTATTTTTGCATTTTACAATGTATATTCCTTAATCAATCTTTACCTAATAAAGAAGGAGATACCGAAGTTTCGCTTTAGATTTGATTTTAAGGAATGGGGGGGTATTTTTAAGAATCTGTACGTATTTGTACTGATTAGTTTTTTTGCCGGGTTATATTCTCGACTTGATGTATTTCTTTTAAAGATGTTAAAAGGGGAAGCTGAAGTAGGTATTTATTCAGCAGGAAGCAAGTTTCTTGAAGCTCTCCTTTTTATGGCGTTAAGTTACAATGTTACCGCGACGCCAATCCTTGCAAGACTTGTTAAAAACGCAGAGTCACTACGAAAAAAAATTACCAAAGATATTCTTTTTTTATCTGTGATAGGATTTGGAACAGCATTTGCCCTCTCAATTTTTTCGCCTTATTTTTTTATATATGTTTTCAAAAAAAACTATCTACTTGCCATTCCGGTTTTACGGATTGTGATTTTTGCTCTTCCATTTATTCTTTTGAATTCCATATGGCTTAATACCCTTTATGTTCTCAAAAAGTCTTATGTGGCAATCTTTGTATTTCTTCTCCAAACGCTCATTAATTTAGGTTTGAATCTCATTTTTATTCCACGGTATTCCTATATTGCTTCTTCCTACATAACCGTTTTTTCGGAAGTCATGAATTGTGTTATTCTTATGATCCTTGTACGTTTCATGTGGAAAAAAAACTATGAAAATATCGATTGATGGGGGAGGATTATGTGCTCAAATAAGTACCAAATTCGGAAACTATACGTTTACCAAGAATATTATTCAGGCACTTCTTAGATATGACCTGAAAAATAACTACTCTATTTACTCATTTTGCTCGATACCATTTGATATACATTTAACTCCCTTATGGAAGTACAAAATCCTATTACCTACTCGACTTTGGATGAAACTCCGAGTCAGTATAGAGGAATACATAGACAAAAAGGATGTTTTTTTGGGTTTGAATCAGGCAATCCCCCTCTATAGCCATGCCAAGATTATTTCATTTTCCCACGGACTCTCCTATTATTATTTTCCCCATTTGTATCGAGAATCATATGCGCGTCTTTCAACACAGCTGATTCCTATGGTAAAAAATTCCGCCTACATTGTTGTTTCATCTGAAAAAGTGAAAGCGGAAATGAAAGAGGCATATCCTTGGTATAAGCATGTAGTATCAATTCCCTACGGAATTCCATTTGATATGGAGAATGATACCACTTTGAAACGATCGCATCAAAATGGTAATGGAAAATACTTTCTTTTTGTTGGGATGAATCATCCGATTAAGAATATTCGATTTATCGTTAAGTCTTTTTTAAAATTTCGGTCAATAAAAAAATATAAGGATTACAAACTCATTCTTGTAGGCCCAATGAGAATAAAAAACTCTCTTATAAATGGTATTCAGGTAATTCAAGAGATTTCCCGTGAAGAATTAAAGAAATTATATCAACATGCTACCTCATATCTTACCTCATCGTTCTATGAAAGCTTTAATTTACCCGTTCTTGAGGCTTTATCTCAGAACTGTCCTGTCATTGGATTACCATCGGCAATTATTCCAGAGTTTGAACGGTATGTTTCAGTCGTTGAAACAAAAAATGAGTTTATAAATTCCATGATTACTACGGCAGAAGGTACATTTAAAAAAAATGATAGAAAAAAAATAATTAAAACCTTTAGTTGGGAAGGCTATGTGAGGAAACTTATTAAGTTATACAGTTAAGTTTTGTTACAATTAGAAAAGTATATGAATCAATATTCTATTTCTGCAATTATTCTTGCTAAAAACGAAGAAAAAAATATAAAAGGAGCTATTAAATCAGTTCATTTTTGCAAGGAAATTATTGTTATTGACGATAATTCTACTGATAAAACAATAGAACAAATCCAAAGTCTAAAGTCTAAAGTCGATGGTCTAAAAATGTATCAAAGATCATTGAAAGGAGATTTCGCAGGACAGAGAAATTATGCGATGACTTTAGCATCAAACGAGTGGATATTATTTATCGATGCGGATGAGGAAGTAACAGAAGAACTCAAGAAAGAAATTATTAAATATCTGCAATTTAGCAATTTAACAATGAAACAATCCTTTTACATTAAACGACGTGATTTTTGGTGGGGAAAAGAACTTAAATTCGGAGAAACTCAAAAAATTAGAAATATCGGAATTATTCGCTTAATTCTAAAAGGTTCAGGTACTTGGATGGGGAATGTTCATGAGATATTTTATACTGCAAAATCAGCAGGAACCTTAAACGGTTTTTTAAATCATTATCCCCATCCAACGGTAAAGGACTTTCTTCAGGATATAAATAACTATAGTACGCTTCGTGCCAAGGAGCTACTGAATCAAGGAGTATCAGCCAACATACTGCAGATTGTATTTTTCCCGCTTTTTAAGTTCATTCTTAATTATTTTATCTATCTTGGATTTCTTGATGGGCCGGCAGGCTTTGCCTATGCCTTTTTTATGAGTTTCCACTCGTTTTTAGTTCGAGCAAAACTCTACCAATATCAACATGTTCATTAATTTTTGTTTATTTGCAACTTTTTTTTTATTTTCATTTGGGCAGCTGGGGAGAATATCTTTTTTCAATCAAGAGATAAATCTTTATACATATGATATAGTTCTCTCATTCACTTTTTTAATATTCCTTTTTAAATATCGTTTTAAGCCTATACAACAGGTATTTAAAAAATACAAAATTATATTTTTCTTTATATCTTCACTCTTTTTTTCGTTTCTATTACGTATTCTCCAATTTAACTGGAATCAAAATATAATTTCCTTTTTATATTTTACCCGTTTTGTTACTTACATCCTCTATTTTCTTTATCTTCACTATCATCTAAAAAAAAATAATGATCAGATACTTTCGAAAACGGTACGTTTATTCTTTCTCATAACAATTATTTCTTCATTTATTCAATACTTTTTTTATTCAGATCTACAAAACCTGGTGTATCTTGGTTGGGATCCGCACTATCACAGAATGTTCGGAGTCTTTCTTGACACCTCCATTGCAGCTGCTATTTACGGTTTATCTTTTCTTTTTATTCTTCTCTCGCGCTTTAATAGTCTTGCTTTGATGTTTCTCGTTTCACTAATCCTTACATTTTCGAGAAGCAGTTATATCGCATTGTTTATTTCACTTTTCTATTTATTCTTAACAAAAAAAATAATTCGTTATACCTTATTAGTCGTTCTTCTTTTTTTTCTCCTTTTTCTTCTGGTTCCTAAAGAGTTTGGTCAAGGAGTCGGATTAACTCGCACATTTTCCATATCTTCAAGAATATTTGATTATCAACAGGGGATTCAGATCTGGTCAAGAAACCCTATTTTCGGTATTGGATACAACAGATTGCGATACATACGCGAAGAACTAAAATTATTAGGACAAATGAAAGTTCCTTCACACGCTGCTTCAGGGTTATCCTCGAGCTATCTCATTATTTTAATCTGCGGAGGAATTATAGGGCTGGGTTTTTTCATTGCTTCTATAGTAAGTCTTATAAAAATGAATAGGGAAATAGCTACAATGGTGATTTTTATTGCAGTATTATCTTTTTTTGATAATGTTTTTCTGCACCCGTTTGTTTTATTTCTTCTGGGAAGCTTTCTATGCAGTCTTAGTCTTCCTTCTGGTAGGTTAAGGAAATAGTTTTTGTTTCCGAGTTTCCTGCAATATCCAGCGCAGTAATGGTGAACATATTTTCTCCGTCTTTAAGCTGAACTGTCGCTTCAAAATTTCCCTGAGCATCAACTACTATAGGGAGCTCATTGATCTTGACGAATATTTCCTTATCTGTTGAACCTTTTATTTTTATTTCTTGTTTAGATGTCTTTGATTTGTCCGCAGGTTCAGAGATTTTCAGTTTTGGCTTCTCTGCTTTGTAAATTACCGTAAATTTCCTGGATTGTTTTGTGTTCTTCGAACCGTTTAATGAGCCTTTTATGTATATGATATTTTGACCTTCCTTTAATTTGCCAATTTCCTCAGAAAAAGAGTCAGAAGAATTTAACGATATTTCCTTGACTTTTTCGGAGTTGAGGAAAAAATTAAGACTGTTCAGATTGGATACTGAACCGGAAACAATAATTTGTGAACTATTTGTTGCCGTCGGAATAAAATCAATATCGATAGATCCATAGGTATCATCTACCTTTGTGATCTCATTAGTAGCTTTTTTGGAAGTAAGATTTGCAATAAACACCGATGCATTTAAAAGAAGCCGGATACCAACGGTAAAAATAAAATATAAGAGAAGACACAAAAGAATCATGAGTCCAATGACCCGTGTCTTAAATTGCTTTTGTTGATGTGTTTGAAGTCGTGACATGAGCCGATAATCGGACTTGAACCGATAACCTGCTGTTTACGATACAGCTGCTCTACCAATTGAGCTACATCGGCATTAAATCAAATTTATTATATCACTGGTTCAATGATTCTTGTATAGTTTCTTTTTAAAATCTCGTCAATCTCCTATGCTATAATTAAATGATAATGACAATTAAACCTGCAGAAGTTGATATAAGTCTTCATAAAATTTATTCCGAGGACGCTTTTGAATTAGATAGTATTTTATTTGAGCCAAAAAAAAAGACCAACAAAATTATTATTCATATTCACGGTAAAGAGGGTAATTTTGTCCAAAATCATTTTGTTACTGTCATGGGGTACAAATATCCACTTGAGGGTTACTCTTTTTTGACATTTAACAATCGTGGCCACGATTACATGGCTGATTTACTTAAGAGATCATCAAACGGATTTGAATGGATTCAGGGTGGAGCAGCCTTTGATTTAATTGAAGACAGTTCGAAAGATATAAACGGAGTTATTGAATACGTAGCAAATTTAGGTTACGGCACTATCATCTTACAGGGTCATAGTTTAGGTCCGCACAAAATTGCATATTATCTTGCAAATAGGCCTAAATACTTAATTTCGAAAGCTATATTTATTTCTCCCGGTGACATAATTTATTTATTAAATACATTTGTTAACGATTGGAAAAAATATGTCAATGTAGCAAAAAAGCTGGTTGACGATAATAAAGAAAATATGATAATGCCAATAAGAATTTGGAGTAATGCACCAGTAAGTGCGAAAACATATTGGGATTATACTAATCCTAATTCCAATGCATGGATTTTTAATTTTACTTCGCCAAATCAAGAATTTAAGCATTTCAATAAATTAACGCTGCCTATTTTGGTAATTCAACCTGAGAACGATTTTGCAAATGGCGCTTCTCATAAACAAATTGTTAAAATGCTTTATGAATCCTCTATTAGTAAAAAAATAAGTGTAAAAGTTATTTATGACGCAGTTCACAATTTTGCCTCAAAGGAAAAAGAATTATCTCGAGTTATTCTAGATTGGTTAAAATCAAAAAAGTAATTTACATTGAGTAGGTTTTCGTTAACCAATGAGCTATTCTTAAACAAAGTTCATTTTCATTTCCAACATAACTATGGTTTGTGTGAGGAATAATTTCTACGGTTACTTTCTTCGAAGATTTTGCTTTACTTTGAAAAAGCTTTGAAACAAATTTTGCATTATTTTCTCTACATGAACCATTGACATATATATCGTCTTCACCAAAAATTGCAAGAATAGGTTCCTTGATCGATTCCAAAGCTTTCCATTTTTTT
>OBEQ010049259.1_pt1 | contig 14861 bp, 16 predicted proteins | sample 1670901 | NCBI WGS metagenome assembly OBEQ01 (sample SAMEA104232315, study PRJEB22302) | groundwater metagenome | biome: forest; feature: aquifer; material: groundwater | place: USA | collected 2011-08-07 | depth 5.4 m | reverse complement strand
GTTCTCGCTACCTCTCCAAAACTCTTGTTCTGCTGGAGCATTTTCTCGATGCAGAACCGCTCCTCCTTTCGGAGGTGCTTTTTCTTGTTTGTCGCCATTTAGATAGCCTACCCTTCGTATTTAAAGGTCGGGGAAAGAAGGGTAAGCGAATCTACGTTCAGGAGTAACAATATGGGTGCACTCATCAGGAATGTGGCTTGGGAAAAGCGTCAGTTGCCGGACATTCCACAGTGGATGACCTTTCGAGGTCGATATGTACACACCGACAAGAAACTCATCGAATATATTAAACTCGAAGATCACCACGGTAGTGTTATTCGCGTACTCGATGTTGGATGCGGTGTGCTACCTTTTGGGTCGCCAACGCTTCACGACTTATGGGATGTGCTCTCCATACACGGAGTAAAGCCGGTAATGGTTGGTGTGGACGCAAACCTCCCGTGCAATATCGAACCCACCTACCTGGATATCACATACGCGGCAGAGCTGAATCAAGTGTCTGGGAAGTTCGATGTGGTGCGCATGCTCCACTTGGTGGAGCACCTCAAAGGCAAAGACTATAACACCTTGCGGAATGCGGCGCTTAGCAAGCTACGGCAGGGGGGAATCTTTGTTGCAACCCAAAAACTCGAGAGCTACAATCCGCGCAAGGAATACTGGTCTTTACTCCCACCCTCGATAAAAATTGCCCAGAAAGTGGCTGATGGAATCCGAGCGATAACATTATTACCAGAGGTGCAACTCCGGTCATGGATGCTCGGTTACGTTTTGGGGGGAATAGACCTTGGGGCATACGCGCAACACAAGAAAAATATTCTCGAGGGAAAAGAAAAAATGCCCCTCAAGCTTGCTCTTGGGCAACATAAAGAGGTTATGGAACATCTGGTCTACTTTAAGCCGGATGCCCTAGACTACGAGTCGATGTGGCGAGAATATGGTGGTCGCTATCCGGGAGATGTCTATGCCGAGCACAAACAGAAACTTGAGGACTACTTTAGTGACCCTCGGAAGGTTGTAGAAACTTTTTGGAGACACCACAATCTGTAGAAGTAGCCGCCCCGCAAAGGCGGTTCTTTTCTTTTGGGCACGACCTACTGCGCGGACTTGACAAGTGGGTTGTATATTGTTATCCTTCCATCGGAAGTAACGTCTAACCGGAAAGGAGTTCCTGATGACAACAGTCGAGTGCGGTCCGATTGTCTCGGTTCACAAGGACGCGAGGCGGGAAATCTCGGAGTTCAACGGGGAGGGTTTCTCACTCCAGAGCTTCGAAATTTTCGAGCGGTTACCCTTGGGCAACCACTTCCATACCAACAAGAACGAGACGTTCGTGATCTTGGAGGGCGGCGCAAGTTTATTGACCAAATTGATTACCGCCGACTCTACGGATGTCGTCCACACGCGGACTGTGTCGAAGGGCGACGTGGTGCGCATCCCGCCGATGGTCGCCCACACGTTCCTGCTCGAGCCGGGGAGCAAGATGATGTGCTTCTCCTCGGTGCCGTTCAACCCCGACGACATGGACATGACACCGCACAAACTCGTTTGAGCGGTCTTGGCGACAACCAATAGGAGGCAGAAATGCCACAGACAGTGTTGGTGACCACGACGTTTAGCAAGTCCGCGGAGGACTTGCGATTCCAGCTCGCGCTCAAGACGTGCGGCGCGGCGCGGAAGGCGGGCTACCCGCTTATCATCGTCGACGGCTCCCCCGATGAGCGTCTGCGCGACCTGCTTCGTGTATGTGGTGCCACGGTCTACAAGCAGGAAGAGCCCGGGATGGGTGCTTCAAGGCGCGAGGCGCTACAAGCTGGCCTCGCCACCGAGGCCGACGTCATCGTCTGGCTCGAGCCGGAAAAATACCCGTTCGTGCCACTCCTCAAACCCTGCATCGATATGGTGCGAGCCGGTATCGACATCGTGGTACCAAGCCGCAAGAGCTTGGAAAGTTACCCGATGTACCAGGAACTCTCCGAACTGCGGACAAACCGCGAGCTCGGGCGCATCACCGGCAGCCACGACCTCGACTTGATGTTTGGACCCCGGGTGATGAGCCGCACCGGAGCGGAATTGCTTCTCAGCTACACCGGCCAGGCCGGCGGAGATAATTGGGAACTTACGTTTATCCCCATACTCTGGGTTCTTAAGAGACACTTGATGTCCGTGAATTCGGTGGTGGTCGACTATGTGCCCCCGCCGGAGCAGACTGCCGCCGAGCAGGGCGACGAGGAGATGAACAAGAAACGCGACACTCAGCGACACACACTGGTCAACGGTATGCAACGCGCAGCCGAGTACCTCAAGAGATAGAGGTTCAAGAAACACTACCCGCTCTTACACAAGGCGGGTATTTTTATTTTATGCTTCCGCAGGTTAAACCTGCGGAGAAATGCGTGTGCGGATTTCGGCTATGAGGTGCGGGGTGAGTGCGTCGATGCGGAAGTAATTACGGTAGGCGGCGCGGGCGTTTTTTTGCATTTCTACAAAACGCTCTGGCGAGAGAGCGCTGTGGAACTCGGCGATACGCTCGGGAAGTTTTTTGATATCGCGGAAATCGACTTTGAGAGAAAATGTCGAGTAGTCCAGTTGCTCATTAAAGGGAAAATTGCGCTGCGTGTCTACAATCACCGGGATACGCCCAAGCGAAAGCATCTCAAAAAGCCGCGTCGAGGCGTTTGCGTCGCCGCGCACATCGAGCCCGTAGTCGCTCCCCAGCAAATTGTCGACAAACTCGCGGCGCAATACATTCGGGTCTTTTTCGTGCGTATCTGCGTGCCCTGAATAGGATGTGCGGGTGAGAAAATTGCAAACCACTTTGTCGGAGCGCTGTAATATCTGTATCGCTTTGGCGCGAAAAAATACGCCCTTCTTTTTGGCGCGCCACCGACTGTCAAACAAACCGTACACGCGGTCGAGGAGCTCTTTTACTATCGTGCGTAGCTGCTGGCGCCACAACAAACTCCCCCACCCGGCAAACGCAATAATCGGTTTTGCGTTTTTTGCTCGCAACTGCAACTGTCCATTGCAATATACTTCCAGCAAATCGTCGGCGTAGGGCGGGATAAAAATTTCATTCCCTTTGCGTTCAAACCGGTAGCCGCCGTAGCGCAAGACCAATACGTCGGGCGGGATTGGATTTTCGATATCCCCTATGCCGTCAACCAAGAGCGGCTTCCTCAAACGCTTTGCCGTGGTGCGGCATTCCTCAAAAAGCTCCGGCATCGTGCGCAAGACCCAGTTGTGCGCGTAGGGCATCAGCACCACGTCGGCCTCCTCTGCTTTGTCGACAACTCTGTAGTACGCGGGGTCAAAGCTATAATGCTCAAACAATGCGTGTTGGAAGGGTACCCGCGCGGGGTCCAGAGGGTTGCCCCAAAATGGATAGAGCAGGGGGGTATGCTGGTGCCCAATGCGGCGCCACGCTGGGTCGACAAAAAAAGATAGCGGTTTAGTGTCCATACTTTTACGATAACTGCTTCAACAAATCCGTAACGATATTTTTTGCTCCCAGGTGCTGCTTAAAAAATGTACCCGCATTTTCGCCCAGCTGCCGGCGGCGCGCCGGGTCGCGCGCAAGTGTACGCAGTGCCTCGGCGAGTGCGGCAGGGTCGGCCCTCGGCACAAGCACGAGAGGTCGATTGTTGTTTCCAAACAACTCGCGCATCGCGGGTGTGTCGGCGGTTATAACCGCCTTACCCATCGCGATACACTCAAACACTTTGTTTGGCACCACGCGAGTGGTCTTTTGTGTGTTGCCAAAGATACCTAAGCACACGTGCGACGCAGCGATGTAGCCAGCCAACTGCGCGAGTGGCACACTGTCTATAAATTCAACATTGTGGAGCCCCCATTGGTGCACTGTCTCCCGTATTTTTTTAGACTCTTGACCATTCCCTACAATGCGGAACTGGATTGGCTCCTCGGCCAAGAGCCGCGCCGCCTCGATAATATAAGAGACGCCCTGGAGTGGGATGTGCGTGCCGTGGAAGTGCGCCGTAAACGCTGCGGGCTCTGCAGTATCTTGCGGGTAAAACACTTTTTCGTCGGCACCAACCCACACGCGGATACACTTTGCCCGCGCCACCCCAAAAGTCGAGACAAAATAATTGATATGCGCGTTGGTATCGAGCAACACCTTCCACGCAAGGTGGCAGGCGCTCCAGTCGAGGAGCCAGTCGCGCAGGGCACGCACGCTGTGCGCCGGGTACAGGGCGCGGTCAAACACATTTGAGTCGTATATCGAGACAAATGCGTCAAACAAAATCCGGCGGCCAAACAACAAACGTGCGACAAGTACCACAAGAGCACGGCCAGGGAAACACACTAAGACATAGTCAAACTGCTGCCGGTGCAACGAGCGTCCCTGCCTCCAGAGCAGTCGGTATTTACGCCAGCCCGTATGCTGGCGAGGGTCTACCCGACAAAACACTACCTCCCACCCGCATTGTGCAAAGCCCTCGGCAAGCACCTTAGTACGTGCATAGTCCGGGTCGAATATGCCAAAAAAACAGATGCGCTTCATACCAGTGTGGCCACAATAGCGGGGATGAGTTTGTGCAGCGAGTGATGCTCGCGCACATACTCGGAACCTTCTGCCTCAAGCGGCTTGAGTGCGGGGTCGGCGGTGTGCACTGGCAAACCGCAGGCAAGAGCTTCAAGTACGACTTTGTCCAAACTACCCGTCTCGCTCGTGTGCAGCAAGTACGCGGCTCGCCGATACTCATCTCGCAATTGCATCTGGGTAAGCCCGCCTAAGAACTCTACGTTGGCAGTGAGCTCCTGCGCGAGATGCTCTAAATGTTGGCGCTCCGGCCCTTCCCCCGCTATCCGAAGTTCCCGAGCCTCCCCCACTGCCGCGCGGATTGCCAGGTCGTGCCGTTTACTTTTTGTGAGCCGCCCAACCGAGAGCGCCCACTCGCCGCGGACAACACCCGGGTCGGGAGTAAAAAAATCAGTATCTATCCCGTGCCCCATTATGTGGAGTTTATTGGTGCGAAGTCTAAAACTTGCTTTGGATGCAGTCAAAACTACATCCGCAAACAAAGTCGCTACTCGCAGTCTTACGTTTACCGCTTTGTGCGTGTACCAAAAAACTATTTTTTTACCCGAGAGCCGCCAAAACCACCCGCCCAGCAGGATATATTCAGGGTTCATATGGACAAACACAGCATCGTATTGGTGGCGCAGCACTACGATATATCGTAGTGCTTTGAGCCACCGCCCCAAACGTGAAGATTTATTTTTTTCCTTGCCGAGAGAATAGACTTGCACATTGGGCGGGAGCACATACTCGCCACGGCGCAAGCAAATAACTTCCACTTGCTCGCAGTGTTTGGCAAACTCTTCCACCCACCGCACAAAAAACCCAAGCACCGGGTCCTGGCTATCAACCGCCTGTGTGCAGATTAATAATTTCATAGTCTATAAGCGATATTCTCCAGAGCTTTGAGTACCGTGAGACCTCCCGAACCAGAATCAAAAAGACCAATCATAAAAAATTATGACTCAATCAACCCCAAACTTATGCCAAGTGCAGTGTCGACTTTCCGCATAGTTGATTTGTCTACCTGCCCTAGCTTATGAATAAGTCGGGACTTGTCTATGGTGCGGATTTGGTTGAGCTGTATTAATGAATTACGATCAAGACCACCCCCACCTGCAGAAACTTCTACTTGCACAGGAAATGATTTTTTACCTGCCGCGGTGATTGCTGCAACAATAGTTGTCGCACTGTACTGATTGTAAATATCATTCTGAAGAATCAACGCCGGACGCGTTTTCTGGATCTCGGCTCCGATCGTCGGATCAAAATCGACGAGAAATACATCACCTCTTTTGGGGATCATTGGTCGAGCTTGTCCCATACTTCTTTTTCTATATGAAACCAATCGGTAGCAATTTTTCGATCCTGCTCTGCATTTGCTATGGCTCCCTCTTTAAGTAGCTTGCGCAGATTCGCACGACCATGTTCCTTTAGGTAGAAGTTGACCGCCTCATCTATAACCCGACTGCGTGTTCCTGGTCGGGCAACACGATCAATCCGCTGGAGCGTTTGGCTCGGCAAGGTAATATTCACCCGCTGTAAGTCACTTTTCATATTTGCAGTATACACACGATTAGTGTGTATTGCAAATGAACGCCGTAACATCCTCACCTGTTAGCCTCTAGTAAACTCTCATACCAGGCTTTTGCCCATTCCTCGGCAGTGGGGAGTTTGAGTTTAAGCTCGCCTTTCTTACCGGAGCGAATGACTTCAACCACTTTTTCAGCAAGGTTAGCAGAGCGAGACCTTGGTACAACAATGGCGCCGGCCTCAAGGGCAATGCCAACATCGGGCGCGACCACGGGCACCCCAGCAGCGAGCGCTTCAATAATACTTGCGCCGTAACTTTCGTGCTTGGAGGTACACAACACCACATTGGCAAGGGCCAAATAATCTTCTGGTTTTTGCCAGCCAGAAAACTCTACATATTCCGCGAGGTTTAACCTCGCGGTTTCTGTGCGCAAAGATTTCTCGAGGCTTCCCGCCCCCAGCAGTACGAGCCTAGCATCAACTCCTGCCTCGCGCACTTTTTGGAGAACAGAAATTGCATACAGTGGATCTTTTTCTTCTTCAAATCGCCCAATCCACAGTATTGTTTTTTGTCCGTGCGTTTGTCTTTGTAGAGAACGAAATCGTTCTATGTCTATAAAGATCGGCAAAACATATATAGGTGCCTTCACTCCCATCTGTTCGACCTGTTTTTTTATTTTTTCTGACACGACGCGCACCGAGCTCGCTTTGCGCAAGTTAAACCCAGCCCACGCGCGCTTGAGCCACGGTAGCGCCGAGAGGTCGGTGTGCACCTGCAGGTTGAGTGTAGCTTCAAAAAACCACGCCAAGTGGGCTGCCAAGTGCCCGCGCAAAAAAGGGTCTTGTGCGGTCACAATATCAAATGGGCCTTTAGGAATGTGCGGCCAGAGATGCCCCCGCCCCCAAAAAACAACCGAGAGTTGCTCGACCGCCCTGGCCTGCAAATCGTAGCGTGGGTTGCCGGGCTTAAAATTTCTATCTCCAGTTATCATTAAGACTCTTGCCCCGCGTAGCTTTAGCGAAGTAGGGTTCATATCATTCAACAATGCTACGAGCTGTTTGATTGTAGTATCAATAGAAAATTGTTTTGTCTTGGCGCGCGCAGACTCTGCTCGAGCTCGTGCCTCTTCTTTATGTTGCTGTATGTTTTGCAAAGCGGCATAGAGCGCTTCATCATCTTTGGGAGGTATAAGCAAACCATCCACTCCGTTTGCAATCAACTCGGGATTGCCACCGACCTCGGTTGCCACAATCGGCGTGCCAAGCATCATAGCCTCCACAAGGGTATGCGAGAGCCCTTCGTAGGTGGAGTTGAGTACAAATACATCGGCCGCTTTTATCCAGCCCAGAGCTTGTGGGCGTGGAAGATTTTCTGCGAGAGAAAAGTGCCAGGTTGGCTCGCGCGCCACTACCCGCTCGATTGCATCAAAATGCTTCCACGGCACGCGGCGACCCGAGCTCACTATTAAAAAACCTTCTGGCCGGTCCCGCGGCAGTTCGTACGGGACAGAGAGGTCGATGCTGCTGTAAATAACGCATACTTTTTTTGGGTCAGCCCACGTGTCGACAATACCTTTCATATACCCGCTCGGCACAATAACCGCTAGTGCTTGGCGGGTAACAAATTTTTGAACGGCACGCAAAGATTCTACACGGGCTCCGTAGCGTTTGTGTTGGAAATCATCAAGCAATTCTTTAACCCCAAACCGCTGCACGCCTTGCTCCCAGGAATAGTCGCCCGGCACGCGCACAACAAATTTTTTGCGTGCAAGCTTGGCTGCAAGTGCTGCCGGCAACCCGACACTCACCGTGTCTTGCGCAAACACAATATCAGCGCGCCGCGCCATCCTAAAACATTTCCAAAAATACGCGGCGTGCCGCAAGATTTTTGGCAGCCGTCGCACCACACTAAATGGCAACACGGCAACGTCAAAACCGAGCGCCGGCAGGCGCTCCTCAAGCAACTTGGTATACGTCGCAGGGCCGCCCACCTCGGGCGGATAGAGCCCCGTCGCAATTAAAATTCTCATACTGTCATTGTAGCTAGTTTTTGAGTATTCTGCCGAATACCATCTCTCGCATACCTTTTGCTATCAAATCCCAATCGTACTTCTCCACGGCAAGGGCACGGGCAGTATCTACAACCTTTTTTGTGTGCTCGGGGTTGCCGAGGATGTTTTTGACTGCCTCGGCGATTTGCCTGGGACTATTTTTATCGACGGCCCAGCCGGTTGTTGGTTTTTCGGGATTACGCTTTGCATCAAACAAAAAGTCGGCGATGCCGCCTTCTTGCGTTGCAACAACCGGCAAGCCCGCCGCCATAGCCTCTATAAAGGAAGCTCCTTGCCCCTCGGAGCGCGAGGGGCGGATAAAAATATCCGCCGCGTGGAGATACCCAGGCATATCCTTGTGCGCAACATACCCGACAAACTCCACACGGTTTAAAACACCCTCTTTTTTTGCAAGCTCTCGTAGCATCGCCTCGTCGGGCCCAATGCCCAGTATGTTAAATCGGACGCTGCCCGGCAAAAACGGCAGCGCGCGGATGACATCATCAACTGCATTTTTATGTACCAAACGCGAGGTGGTTATAAGCACCGTCCCCTGATGCGGCACAGGAGCACCCGAGAATTTTTTTACATCAACACCGTTGGGTATGATTTCTATTGGCCCGAGATATCCCATCCGCCGCGCCCACGCGCCAAGAAAGTGCGAGAGCGGCTGTACGATGTCGGCTTTTGTAAATGCTCGGCAAAACAGCGGCCACAGCGAGCGCATCGTGCGCTCAATAGCCTCCGGCGGGTCGCCCTCTTGTAAATTAAGAATATAGGGCACTTCTGGATGAAGTATTTTAAACATCGCGGCTGGCACGCCGGCCGAGTGCGCCATCAGTGCCCACGTGGCACTGTAGTGATATTTTTTATGCAGATGCAGCGCAGTGCGTACCGCCAAAAACTGAAAAAGGAGTTTGTTGAGTCGGCCCGACCCTGCTGGCGAAGTGCGATACACAAACACATTGCCTATTTTTTCTTCCCGGGCTTCAGTATTACTCCAGCGCATCGTAACCATATGAAACTCGATGTCGTCCGGTAGGGTGCGGTCGGTGATTTCCTTCACCGCTACCTCGGCTCCGCCCACGTGCGGGTAGTAGGCGAGAGAAAAAATGAGTACGCGCTTCATACGATAGAGGCAATATACTCCCTCAAGGAGCGCTTAGGTTGCCACCCGATAGCGTTTGACTTGGTTACGTCAAGCGCCGAGTCCATACGGTTGCCGCGGGCTTCGGGGCGCATCTCCACGCTGCCCCCAAACATCTGCGCAACCTCTAGAATTGAAAAAGATTCCTGGTCTCCCAAGCCAAACTCGTCTCCTTCGCCCCGCTCGCCCACCAACATAAGACCGTCGACGATGTCGTCGATGTGCGTAAAGTTGCGTTTTTGCGTACCGGGTGCATTAACCCCGAGCGGCTCGCCAGCCGAGTGTTTTTGCCTAAAAATTTCTATCACCGTGCCGTACTTGCCCGCGCGCTCGCCGGGCCCGTATACATTGTAAAAATAGGTGATTGCGTACGGGAGCGCGTACCACCGGCCGTAGTTTTGTACGAGCTCGGTGTTGCTTGCCTTGGTCCACGCGTAGGGCGTTTGTACGCGCCCCAACCCGCCGTCGCCAAACTTGGTAGAGGAGCCAGCATACACCAGCTTGCATTTTGCTCCATTTTTTTGCTGGCGTTTACGCCAAAATTCTGCCACCCCAAACGTGCCGTGCGTGTTTAAATCCCACACCACATCCGGCTCGCTCAAACTGACTTCAACCCGGGAGTACTCACCCAAGTGGTACACCAGGTCTGGCACCTCGGGTATGTGCTTTTCGATATCTTTGGTGTGTCCCTCACGATACTCGACACTCTCGATATGGTTTGCCTTTAAGCCGGTAAAATAATTATCAAGAGATATTACCCGATGCCCTGCGGCCACCAGCCGCCCACAAAGGCGCGAGCCGACGAACCCGGCTCCGCCGGTTACTACAATAGTCTTGTATACCTCTGCCATAAGCTCCTACTCTAACTCAAACTCGCCCTCATCAAAAGCGGTTTCCTTCCGCGCTGCCGGGGTCGGCTCGCGGGCGCGCACATACCACACGCCTGCGCCCCCGACTGCCAACAATCCAGCAAGACCAAGAAACGGGGGCCACAGAGGAGCGGTTTCGCTCTCTGCTGCTGCCGCAGGGTTTATTGTGGTGTCATCTGGTGCGAACGGCTGCTGGCTAGCGGCGGCTAAAGGTAGCACGGGTATTTGGCTGCGCGCTGGTGTCGGAGGGGAGATTGCAACTGGGGGCAACCCGCCCGCCGTGGCAATCGGCTCACCACGCAAAGGCGAGTCGGCGCTCGGGTCGGCCGAGGCAGCGACTGACTCGTTCGGGTAGAGAAGCTTCGCGTCGGTGTCTCCAAAAAATTTTGTGATGACGGGAGAAAAACGCACTCCTTGCCCCGCGAGTACAATAGTATTTTTTGGAATGACAAACGTGCCGCGCAGGGAGGCAAGCGTCCACAACCCGATATCTAGGTCGTGTTGCGATTTGTTAAACACGGCGAGCGAGCCGTCGGCCTGCGCAACCAAAGCAACTTGTGCCGCAACTGCTTCGACCACGCTGCGGTCGGCACCTTCGGAAAAACCCGAAGCCGCGTCGAGCGAGACCGCATACTTGCCCGGGTAGGAATAGCTATGAAAAACTGTTTGACCCTCTGCCGTGGCGCCATCGCCAAAATTCCATAGATAGCGGGCATTTTGTAGCGGCAGCCCCTGCGTACCAAATGCGGTGCCGGAAAAATAGGAACCGCCACCAACCATCACCATAGTGTCACCGCTAATGTGCGCGGTGATAGGAAGCGAGCCTCCCGTGCTCTGCGCTACTGATGCTTGCACCGTGCCGGTTGTGGTAGCCGAATCGCTCCCTGCGCCGGATGACTGGTTACTATTTTGAGTATATATTCCAGGGTCGGACACCCCGGCCACAAACGAGCTCCCGCTGCGACGCAGAGAGTTGCCGTCGCCCGCAGCCCCCATACCAGAGTCGTACGCGACCGAATCTAGCACACTAAGTGTTGCGTCTTTTACTGCGATAGACTCCCCGGTGTTTGAGAGTGAGAACGAACTTTTGAGCAGAGTGCCGTGGAAGCTTGGCCAGTCGGCAAGAAACTTTACTTCGTCCTCGACAATCACTGCCGACGTCTGCGGCGACAAGACGGCACTACCCGCGACAAGCGTGAGTGCATGGTTTGTATTGGCCTCAAAAAATTTAAAGCCGCTCGCGTCAATTGCGCCGGAGCCGAGGTTTGTAATCTCGACCCATTCGCGCCCCGAGTCACTGCCCGAGACATCGTACATAATCTCGGTAATTTGGACTGCGGCAATAGCCCGCACTGGTTGAGTGTGGGCTGCAACAAGACAAAAAAATACGAAAAATAGATTACGCGTTTTCATCCGTGGTGTCGCTTACCCCGAGTGTAACCGAGTGGTCAACTGCAAGCATCTCGCGCAAAACTTTTTCCTGCAATGGTGCTGGTTTGTGCGTATGAGGAGTAGGCGGCGGGGGTGATGCCACAATTTTGCTCAACGTCTCTTTTAAATCTGGGGCGTGAGTGCGTTGTACAGGGGAAACAGGAGTCTTTCTCGATGCTTCGACCGGAGGTCCGACTTCAACTCGGTGTTGCCCGGTAACCATTGCGAGCGCCTCGCGCAAGCTGTTTGTACCGCCCAGGGGTGGGCGCTCCGGAGTAGGCTTTTTATATGGGGCTGGCTCTTTGCGGGCAAACGGCCTCGGAGGAGGCGGAGGTCTGTGGGGCTCCGCCCGGGGGGGTGGAGTGGGCACTACTCCGGGCTTGTGGAGTACAGGAGCCGCCGGCGTTGGAGCCGGGCGGTGGACAGCCGTGGGAGGTGCCGTGTGCTCTCGCGCTGGAGCTGCAGGAGCCTTAGGGACCTCGGTTTTTGGGGCTTTTCTTGGCGTCTCGTCTGGCTCGTGCCACTTGGCCATAGCAGCCTCCACCTCGGCGCGCGCGCTGGCAAACTGCTTGCGGGAGCTCTCGAGCGCCTGTGCCACAAACCGCTGCGGCGGCGGGTCAAACGGCGGCAGAGTGGTGGCCGAAAATGGCGGCGAGCCAACGCCGTCTATCATCAACGTTAAGTAAATCTGCGCAAAACCAAGGTTCACCAAATCAGTCTGCATAAACTGCGGTTGGAAAATAGTTTCCAAAACCTCGGCGTCAAAAGGCCCGACGCGAAACGCCACCGTCGTGCCGACGTTGCCAAACACCGCGTCGCGCACCTCCTCCTCCATTTGCTCGATGTACTGGTGCGCGATAATCAAATTTAATTTATATTTGCGCGCCTCCGAGAGGATGTCGGCAAAACTCTGGTTGGCAAAGCTTTGGAATTCATCGACATAAAAGTAAAACGAGGGGAGCCCGGCCATCACCGCCGCAGGCACATCGGCGCGCGACATCGCGGCCAGATATATCTTGGTTACCAGCATCGAGCCAAGTAGAGTTGCGTTGACTTCGCCCACGCGGCCCTTGGAGAGGTTTATAATAATAATCTTTTTCTCGTCCATCATCTGCCGGATGTCAAAAGAGGATTTGGGCTGGCCGACGATATTGCGGATGAGCGGGTTGGAGGTAAACTGCCCTATTTTGTTTTGTATCGCAGGGGTTGCCTCTTGCGTGTAGCGGTCGCCGTAGTTGGCAAACTCGTCGACCCAAAATGAGCGGACAATCGGGTCGGTGATATTTTCCACCACGCGCTTGCGGAATGTTTTGTTAATTAACATCCGATTGACATCAAGCAGCGTTGCGCCCTCAAACTCGAGCAGTGCCAGCAAGGTGTTGGACAAAATGTATTCCATACGCGCACTCCACGCATCTACCCAAATTTTGCGAAATGCCGAGAGTAAACCGGAAACAACCAGGTGCCGCTTGTCGTAGCCGACATCCTCCATCACGTTAAACGCAACAGGGTAGTCCATATCAAACGGCGCAAAGTAGAGTACATCTTTAATACGCTGCTCGGGAACGTACTCGAGGATGCGCTCAGCGGTGGAGCCGTGCGGGTCGATAAACGCAATCCCCTCGCCGTTGCGGATGTCTTGTATCGCCATATTCTCAAGCAGGGTCGACTTACCCATACCCGTCTTGCCGATGGTGTAAAAGTGGCGGGCGCGGTCGCGCCGCTTGATGCCAAAAGGCACCTCCTTGCCACGCGAGTTGGTCTGCGCAAAGTAGGTTATTTTCTCCGGGTCTTCCTGCACCAGTTTAGTATATCAGTGGTATTGGAAATAGCGCACTGACTCCAAAATGGCATAGGTGACTACTGCCATTAAAACGTAAATAATAAATTTGGTTCTCCTTGATGTTACTCCTGATATCCACTGCATAATATAGTTGGCTAAAGCTAACATCAGAAAACCAAAAACCATACCCACTGCGCCAAAAAATAGCCCTATAATTGCAAAGTCTTTAATCGTACCGGTGCCAGTGTCGTTAAAGAGTGGACCCAAAAGAAATGTAAACAAAAGAAAGAGGAAAACTCCACCACCGGCGCTCAACTTAAGAATAGTTTTATAACTCATATCTCTAATTAAGCGAATTGATGCCCTCTGTGTGCTCGGGGTGCTCTGCCGCTTCGGGTATATGTTCGACAAACGAGTGGCTTGAGTGGTGGCCGCGGCCGGGGTGTATACGAGGGCCTTTTGACATCGCTTCGCCACGCAAGAGAAAGCCGAGTACAGCAATACCAGCACCCGAGAGTACTAAAAGTACCGTACGCCACGAGCCGGGCACACCTAGAAAAGGCACCGCAAAAACCCACAAACCGAGAACAAGAATGCTTGTTTCCTTTGACATATGCCTATACTAACACACCTCCTTCTTTACCAGACAATCACGACAAACTCGCCGCGCGCGGATTTTTTAGCCTCTAATTGTTTCCCGAGTGCGGCCGGAGTCCCCACAAGCACTTCTTCGTGGATTTTCGTAAGCTCACGCGCGATGGTTACTTTTTGTATACCAACTTTTTCTAACTCCTGCAGGAGTTTAAGGATGCGATGCGGCGACTCATATAACACAACCGTGTACTCGTTCGCTGCAATTTTTTTGAGTGCCGTTTGCCGCCCCTTTTTGTGTGGCAAAAATCCTAAAAAGATAAACTCACTTGTATCAATGCCCGCAATCGAGAGCGCTGCGGCAAGCGCCGAGGGGCCGGGTATCGCCTCGATTGTTGCATCGGGTACATGCCCGCGGACAAACGCAACTAGGCGCGCACCCGGGTCGGCAATGCCGGGTGTGCCCGCATCGGATACAAACGCAACGCACTCTCCTGCCTCGAGCCGCGTGACAACGTCTTTTGCTTTTTTGAGTTCGGTGGTTGCATCCAAACGCTGGAGCGGTTTTTTGATCTCGTAGCGCGCGAGCAATTTGGCAATTACCCGCGTATCCTCGGCATACACGACGTCGCACTCTTTTAGCGTGCGGAGCGCCCGCAAAGTAATATCCTCGAGGTTTCCTATGGGTGTGGCGACTATGGAAAGTTTGCCTTTATCCTGAGTTGAATCGAAGGACAACATACGCCATACTCTAGCAGATGGAGTTCAAAAAAGCCCATTTTATCGGGATTGCTGGCGCAGGGATGTCTGGGGTCGCCAAGCTCCTGCGCGAGCAGGGCGTTGTGATAACCGGCTCCGACCAGGAAGTCTACCCACCTATATCAACCCTGCTTGAACGAGAAAAAATTGCTTGGAT
>OBEQ012079644.1_pt1 | contig 14866 bp, 4 predicted proteins | sample 1670901 | NCBI WGS metagenome assembly OBEQ01 (sample SAMEA104232315, study PRJEB22302) | groundwater metagenome | biome: forest; feature: aquifer; material: groundwater | place: USA | collected 2011-08-07 | depth 5.4 m | reverse complement strand
CACTCCAGTAATCCGTCCCCGAGCTTCGCGTATACGCACCAAAAATATCAACTTCTCCTGTCACCCCCGCATGATTTTGTGAATACAAACTTGCAGCCGGATCAATCACATAGGTGGTTGCCGAAGAACCCCATGCGCGGATGTTGGTATTTGCTGCCAGCCGCAGCGTGCCATACACATCACCGCCAAGCGTCTTCGTGTTGAGCGTATAATTCGTTCCGGAATTAAGCGCGAGGGTTGCACCTGCCCATGTTGTTGATGCACCGCCGATCACCGTCGAGAAAGTCCCGCCCACCGCAAGGGTTAGTCCCGAATTCACCGTAAAGACGTTTGCATTCGTCAGTGTAAAATTGGATGTCGTCGTTGCGTTACCCGAAATTGTGACGCTTGCAGTTCCGTTAATAGTGACATTCGCAAACGAGGATGTTGCCGTCGTTATCGTTTGTGTACCTGAACTTCCATTAAAGAGCACGGTACCGCCGTTTGCAGTAAAGACACCCGAGTTTGCAAACGATCCGCCGATCGTAAATGTTCCCGTCGGGAAGGTGAGCGTACCCGTAGCAATCGTGAGCGTACCGGTAGCCGTCGCGTTCGTGTCGAGGATGGAATACGTTCCTCCGATTCCGGAAATATAAAGCGCACCAAGTGACGAACCGGAAAGACGGATCGTCTCACCAAGCGCCGTCGAGGTCATCTTCAGTGTGCCGCCGTTTGCCGTAAACGAGCCGGTGTTGTCAAAATTGTTTCCGATCGCAAACACGCCCGTCGGGAATATTGGCGTCCCCAGAGTAATAGTGAGATTGTTTGACGTCGTTGCATTCGTGTCGAGGAATGTCCATCCACCTCCCGAACCATTGAAGGTGAGATCATTCCAAGATGACCCATTCGCACGGACATTTTTTCCGGATGCGGTTGACGTCAGTTTGACGACACCAAAATTGTTTGCAAATGTACCGCCCGAATTATCAAACGACCCACCCACCTCAAGCGTACCGCCGGGCAAGGTCACAGTACCGGTTGCAATGGTGAGATCATTCGTCGTTGTTGCATTTGTATTGAGCCATCGCCACGCGCCACCCACACCATTGAAGGTGCAATTATAGAAGTTTGAGCTCCCCTGATTGATCGTCTTGCTTGTCGTCGTTGCGGCAAAGGTCACCGTGCCCGTATTTGCAGTAAACGTATGATTATTCTCCCAATAGCCGAGCACCGTGAGATTGTTGGCGCCGTTTGCGTCAAGCGTATCATCCGCGCCGATCGTCACATTAAAGGCTTTTACTCCGGAGCCAAGCTTGAGTGTCTTTGCGGTACCATCAATCAAAATATTTCCAAGGTCTTGCTTTGACGCAGTGCTGTCTGTCCATGTTTTTGATATGCTTCCCGAGAACGTCGTCGTTGCTGTTCCTTTAAGGAAAGTCCCCGATGCTCCGATAGTGAGATCGCCCTGAAGTGTCATGGTCTGTGCACCCGGTGAAGTACTTCCATAATTCATTTGCACAGTTCCGGTGGCAACAAACGCCGTGGAAAAACTCCACGTCGCTTGCGTTGCCGCTTCACCGAATGTGACGTTGTAGAATGTCGACGTCGCTGCACTCGTGTTATCAATCGTGCGCGTCGATGTTGTTGCATTAAAGATGACCGTTCCTGACTCAGAGGTAAATCCTCCGAGATTGCGCCACGATGCACCGACTTTAATCGTATTTGCACCGGCGTAAAGCGAACCTTCAATACGCATATCATACGTATTCACCGTCTTTGGAGTTGTCGTGGAAGGACGGAAGGTATTCCCCGCAAGTACAAGGAGGCTCGAGTCATAACAGACTCCCGATGATGGAGCACAGTGGTTATAGTCACCACCCGCATCAACATCAAAGAAGATATCGCCCGAGTCCGCCCCGGAATTTGAGTTATCATAGAGCGACATATCGGAGAGTGAGATAGATTGATTGGTCGTTGATGCTGAACCAATAGTCACGAAGCGTTGATACAAAGACATTCCACCGATGTCTCCTGAACCATCAGATTTTGCAATCGCGACCGCACGTGAAGACGATGCGCCACCTGAGACCCACACCTCAATCGTCTGCCCCGAAAAGACTGTGACATTGGAGATACTCCAAAGACCACTCGCATTGATCGTGCCTGTTTTCCCGGACTGTAGTACTCCATTTACTGCAACCGCAACCGTGCCACTCGTCACAAGTGTGGAAAGATCATGCTGTTTGGCACTCCCTGAGATATTTAATCCCTGCGCCCACTTTACCGTCCAATCGTTTAGTGTCGGGCAGTTACCAAGCACACACGTCGAATTACCCACGAGTCGAATTTGTGCATAAGTAGTGATATCGAGGGGCCGTAAATTGATCGGGGAGGTTGATGTACCCGAAGAATTACCCGCAAGGTCACTATCAGGAATAAGCACCCACGAGCGCGATGCGGTCTTATAATATTGGACCTGCACGGTAAATGTACTTGATCCATTGAGCGTTGAGGACCACACCACCTGATCCCATGCCGGCGCATTGCCATCTGAAAACGTAATTGTCGGGGAAATGATTGTTCCTTGTGTTGCGGCATTTTTCGGAGCAATCATAAAAGGTTGCAAATATGGGGAAGCAGTGACCGAAGGTGAAGTTTCAAGTGTTGTTGATGCGGACCACGATGCTCCGTCCCAATAACTGAATTGATAGCGTTGCGCAAGGTGTTCAAAGAACATTGTCAGTATTTTCCCATCAAAGGCGCGTTTTGCATCAACGGTCCACGCGCGGCCGATATTACTCACCACTGCGACTACGGACCATGCGGCTCCTGTCCACACGCTATAGTGTGCACCCGTTGCGGTGTTGTCGCTATACGGCAACATAATATCCCCCGAGCGTCCTGCCGTATTTTCAAAAACACAGGACATATCCTTGCCATCCTGAGAATTACCGATGGTGGAAATGTTCACGTTTGCGCTCCATCCGGCGGCTACCGTCCATCGCGAGACACTCACATCATTTGCTGCGAGTGTACTATAGCAAGCAACCATGTTGGGCGTATTTGGGTCACGCGCAATATCCATCCACTCCATGCGCCGTGCTGTTGCAACGGTTGCCGTAGTCGCCCACACTGATGATGTACTTGTCCAAAAAGTCCAAGCAAAACGATTATTCGCACCATCCGAAGTGGTGACGTAAGCGCGCGAACCGCTTGCGTTATATTCGATCGCCATACCTTCGTTTGCGGTCGCGGTGATGGAGCCAAGCGTTGTCGAAGCAGCACCAGAGAGCCAAGAGGAACCGTTCCAAATAAGCGCCTGATAGCGGGATCCGGTATCGCGCTCGACCATTGCGATCTCATTTGAGACAGGATTTGATGCGAGGCGGATCCACGTGCAATTATTTGCACCATTCATGGGAATCGTTTGAGAAGAGCTCCACGTCGAAGAAGTGCTCGTCCAAATACGATAGACAGGATTTATACCGCCATTACAAGATACCGCGATCGCCCGCCCGGTGAGCGTCTCATACGCCGCATCAAAACCACGCGCCTTTGCGTTTGAAAGAGTACCGCTGAGAAGCTGCTTATTCCCCCACGTCGTCCCATTATAAACTTGGAAATTTACATCGTTATCTGTCCCGAGCGTTCCCATCAGATATTCACCGGTAATCGGCGATGCGCGTGTCACCACCCAGTTAATCGGTGCATTCACTGTAAGTGCTGATGATTGTGCGCCCCATGATGTTCCATCCCAAATACGATACTTCGGTGTCTGTTGTATTCCTTCACCATAACCAATAAGCGCTTCTTGTGTCGTCGTCGCAACATAGACGGTATCCGTTGCAAGCGACGTGAGACCGGTCAGCGTATCTTGACTCCACTGCCCGACACCCGTCTGAAACCATGTTGACACCACCGTTGTCGTATCCGGGGTAAGACTGCGTATTGGCGACCAGAACGAATTTACATTCGAAGCGTTGATATCCTTCGCGCGCACACGCCAATAATAAACCGTCGAAGATGACATAATGTAGGGAGTTTGAACGGTGTAACGGATACGATCACCTGATCGATACGGGCTCGTATCAGCACCATTAGTTACATCGGCCCACCCTGCCGAGGTCGTTGCGGAGTTCACTGTTGAGGACGATGTAAAGCTCGTCGAAGTCGACCATGATATTTCATACTGTAGGTCCGCGCCAAACGGATCGGTCGCCATAAACTCAAATGCCGGTGTGCGCGTTGCAACTTTTTGATCATCAAACGGCAAGTATCGCGTCGGCGTATTTACTTTATTCCCCCACTCAATTGTCCAATCAAGCATGATCGGTGTTCCTCCCGAGGCGGTGAGGTTCGCCCTCGGACGTATCGTTGTATATACCGTCGGGTCAACCGTAAGGAGCGAGGTCGATGTCGCAGCAAACCCCGCCGCATTTCCCGGAAAGTCAGCATCGGGAATAAGCGCCCACGAACTCGTCGACGTAAAATACTCAAGTTGTACGCGAATGTTGCCCGGAGGGGTGGTCGATGCAACTTTGAATTTTCCCCAGACCGTTCCTGTCGCATGCAAACTAAAATCAATCGATGATCCCCAGATTGTACCAGTCGCCGCACCGACGTTAATCATCACGTAATCTGATGACGATGAATTTGCGCCACTAAATGTATCGTTTTGAAACTGTGCGCTTGTCGTCTGATGCCAGGTCGAGATCGTGACCGCAGTATCAATTGTAAAACTCCATCCTCCGGACCACGCCCCCCATGTATTCGAACCGTTTGTATCTTTCGTACGCACACGCCACCAATATGTCGTGCCGTTCGTAAGTGCGGTCGCCTGATAATGGATAGTATTCCCTGAGCTAAACGGCGCTTTGTTTGCGGGAGTATCAAAATTGTCGAATAATTCGGGATTTACCGTTGAGTCCTTATCGAGCGTCGGCGCCGTAAATGAGGCATTCGTGTCGATCTGTATCTCATAATCAAGATCATCCGCCTCAGGGTCACTTGCCGCAAAGTAAAAGTTTGGAGTTGTTGTGCCGACTTTTTCGTTATTGAAAGGCGTCGATTGTGTCGTCACGTTCGGCTGTGTATTTGTGAGGGCTTGCGGATAAGTTGAATACGTATCAAGCGGTGTACCGTCGGAGAGCACCATGCGGAAGCAATAGTTTGTTGCAGCAACACCAAGATTATTTTGAATCACCCAGTCCCACTCCGCATTTTGCCCCATTGTTGTTGTCGCGGGTATTCCCGGTGAATTGTTCTGCTCAACATAACTCTCCCCGACATTCGACGTCGAGAGGGTGCTGCTTGCCATAAGTGCACCGTCAGTCACGCCGGCATTATTATATCCGCGCCAAATCGCCGTCGACGAACCAATCGCCGCAACGTCCGTCCAGTTAAGTGCGTTCACACAATCCGTCCCCGCCACATATTGAAGCTTGAATGCTTTTATCGAAGGTGTCGCCGTCGCATTTGCAATCGTGAGATTCATGCGCAAACGGAGCACGTCTGTCGGCTTTGCAAGCACTGTCGATGAATCGATAGGAGTATTCTCAGCCAGGTCGCTGCTCCCTGAAGGCCAAGGGTCGGTAGGGGTATTCACGTTTTGGTTTACATAAAAGCGATAATCATTCTGTGTCCATTGGACGATACCATAAAGACGCTTTGCAAAGATCACATCGAGGTATGGAGGAATGTGACTGTCCGTGGAAAAGCCGGTAACATCAACCGTATGGTAGTGATTAATAGGCGCCTCTCCAACAGATGCACTTCCGTTTCGAGCGTTCCCCGCGCCGGAAGTAACGGTGGTGGTTGCCCCGATGATATCCGCATGCGTGTGTGATGATGATCCGCCGGTCAGTCCATACGTTGTTGATGCCTTAAGCATTCTTCCATTAAGCGGCTGTCCGACATCCGAAAGTGATGTCCAACCCGCCGGTGGGGTGTTGTCCCACATGGTGATGAGATAGTTCGGCATCGTCGTTGTGGCAACCGAAAGTTTACCAAACAACACCTCGATGTATGGGGGTTCATTGTTCACCACGTCTGTTGTTGTCGTTGAAAGATAGTGGGTATGTGCAGTGGGTGCAGCATTCGGCGCACCGCCACCATTCGAACGTAAACCCGTTTCGGGTGGGACGCTTGTCGTTCCCGTTGCCGTATGAAAATGCGTATTTGAACCACCTATCGTGCCGCTTGAAGAAGCTGCGAGTGCATAATATCCATCCTGTGCACCATAACGATTCCATCCATAGGGCAATGATGATGAGGCAATATCAAACGCGACGATCATCCCGGCAGGCAAGTTTGCCGGCTCTCCCGCACTCTGAGATTGTATGAGCCGCAGCGTTCGATAGCGCGGAAAATTCGATACGCCCGAAATTACCGGTGTGAGTGTGTGCGAATGTCCGATTGGCGTATTCAGTGTATTAGTTGTTGTAACAGGACCGACACCGGCGGTTGAGGTTGCATATACCGTCGCCGATGCAGTCGGTGTGTGTGTCGCAGTCCCAAAACCCGTACTACTGTACGTCGTACTACCCATCGCAAATTTCTGATAAAAAACTCCGGCACCCGTACATGAAAGGCATGTCCATCCTGCAGGCACCGTCACATCATCATCCCAAAACACCATCATTTTCCCGGCAGCATCGGACGCGATCTGCCACTCGCGCGTTTCGGCGAATGCGTCACCCTCTTTCGGTTTCATCGTGAGCGGTCCCATCAAATATAGATAAGGAGACCGATCCGGCGCATCAAAAGTGTATTCAAAGTCGATCGTTTCTCCTGCCGCAAGTTTCGTCGGCCAGGTCGCCGTGATGAACGTGTGCTCCTGATCACCCCACTGCAAATCTGCATTTCCACGATCGATGAAGACAAAATCACCGGGGACTTTTTCAACGATGTCACCCTCGAATGCCTCGTTCGCATGGACACGAATCTTCATCGGATAATGCGCCACCGGATAAATACGCGTCGGACCGATGCGTTCAATCTCATAAGGCACCGACGAGTGTACTTCGAAACTATCCGACACCTGGCTTGCGACATTGTCATTTTCGTCAAGCCGTACCAATTTCACTTTATATGTTCCCGTCGCCGTAGCATCGGAAGGAACTTTATACACTGCGGCATAGTCCGGCACATCGACAACATTGTTACCGTTACATTGCCCTGATGAGGTGACAGGGATCTCGTTGTCGACACCAAGCGGATTGGTGATCCAAAGTTTGAGTCGCGCGTCACAAAGCGTATTACCGTTATTTGAAAGTGCACCGATGGAAATGTTATTTGTTTCTCCGGGGGTAAATATCGACTTATTGTAATTGATCGCAAGTACACCCCAATAAAAATCAAACTCATCGGTGTAGGTATCTCCGCCCTCTTCCATTTCAACACGCAGGGTATATTTTCCGGGGCGGATATGTTCATGATCTTCATGGAATGTGAGTGCCCACTCATTATTGTCCGCATAAGCCACGTCGTATTGAATCGGAATCTCTCCCAATGAAGGATGAACGAGTGTCACCTTTGAAATAGTGAAAGGTGCAATACCGAACGCATTGCGTATTCCACGAAAAACACTATTTGACTGCGGAGTATATTGAAACCGGAATCCGGGAAGTTGATGAACGGAAAACTCACGCTCCTTCGAGAGGAATTTATTAATATGCTTTTTCTCATTCCCTTCGATGTCCATATCAAGCTTACGATGCTCACCCGGCACAACGAACTCTTCCGCACCAAAGGAGATGCTGGGGTGATTCGGAGACTCGGAGCGCAGGAGCGGTGCACCGGCAAGCAATGCTACGGAATGCGCGGTATCGGCAAATGCTTTTGGGTCACTCTCGATCAGTGCCATGAATGTGCCTGTCACACTATCGAGCACACGCAATTCCGAACCAAGTGCAAATGGAGTTTGCCCCGAAGAAAGAAGTGCCTTCCCGGGACGTATCCCTTGTCCCTCGCACGTCGTCGAAGCAATGAGTGAACGCTCCGGATCAAAAAGACCAATGGTGACCACTCCACCCTCCGGAGCACACACGAGCGCAATGTGTGAAGTCTCTTCGGGGATAATGTACGATGATGCAAATTCACTCTTTGGAATAAACGACGAGAGATCGCCGGAATGTTCAACAAGTGCCGCAGTGGGCATGTTGAGCTTACTGATCCGGACCGCATCGGCATTCACTATGCTACCCATAGTGCAGTGATCAAGTGCCGTTGTCATACCCTCGCGGCGTCCATCAACTTCCTTACGCCCACCGGATGAACATATTGCGGTCATCCCGGAACCGTCAACGCCAAATCCTACTAATATTTTTTCGAAAGAAAGTCCATAAAGATCCTCGTCCGTCGAAGGATAAAGCGGTGTGGCAAGAAACGCATCCGATGAAGCGAGGCGGAGAAGGACATCGTGGTCCGCATCGATCCGCGCTGACTGTGTAAGATCAAGAGGGCTCGCGGCGATACTTCCCGAAATTGGATCAACTGATTGTGTCTCCCCCGAAAGCGTGATCGACGCGTGTGTTGCTTCTTCTTCCACCGCAGCAAGACCAAGCTCGCGAGTACCGCCTATTCCGGGGGCAATAAAATTCATTCCCGAATACCCCATCGGGACAAGACTTGCGGCACCGCCCGGTGCTTCAACGGAAAGTGTAACTGGACCATCTGCAAGCACTTCCATGCCGGGTGCAATGTCTTTAAAGAGCGCACTCTCTCCGGCACGCAGCACCGACACATCGTCGCGACCCGCCATGACCACGTGCACATTCTCCGCAAGCGCAATAGCGTGGACGGTCATATCATGCTGGCTTCCTCCGAACACGATCGCACGCGGCGTGGGTGTCTCGGTACGAAACGGCGCAAATTGATCTCCGTGTGACTCGGCATCTTTATCACCCACGTATGCAAAGATCCTCGTTGTTGTTCCGTTGCTGCCCTTAGGAATACGCACCCATGCAAGTCCGTCATGTTCCTCCGGTCTCCATGATGCGATCCAATACGGGAGCTCCGTTTCACCCGCTCCGTCGACGAAACGCACATCGGACGCATCGGGGTTCACGTGAGTCCAAAAAGATATCGGGAGATTCGCAAGCGCAATCGGCACGACGTACGAACCGCTCGCCTCGAGTTTCTCGTTGGAAACATTCACCGGGGTACGATAATTCCATGAACCGTCCCACGCCGCATGCACCAGCCCATACGCACCGCTCTCCGCCGCCGCCTCAACATAAAAATCTCCGCGACCGTTGAGCGGTGTTGCGATGTCCGCTCGGAAATACGCCGTTGCACCTGGCTCAAGGAGGATGGAATCTTCAACATGAGCGACGGGTATGAGCGATGAAGGGATCGTATCCTTAGGAAGCTCACCCAAGATAAGATCGATCGCCTTGGCAAATATTCCTGATTCGTCGCGGAAAGATCCATCCTTCACCGCAACCCTATTCCATCCGCTTCGGTATTCCGTATTCTCCTCAAGACCAACACGCGCACTGTTTTGAATACAGTTTGTTTTATCATCATTATACGCATCACACGAACGCACCTCTTGTGTATCACCGCAAATTCCACGCCCGACCGCATTCGTCCCTGTCGCACTCAGCCATCCGCTCGCACAAAAATATCCGATCGCATCGCGCTTCAACGTCCCCACCTTGTACGGCACATTGCGCGCGAAACGTGATACCTGAACCACCTTGCCGCCCTCGCTCGGAAAATGAAATTGAAGGCGAAGCACCTGTGCATCCGCGCTCTCGTTCGTCACATTAAAATATGTTTGTGCATTTCCAAGCGCATGATACATATCGCGATCGGTCTTGATCGCAAGTTTTGCATTGCGGTGTTCATCCGCATGCACAAAGGAGACGACGCGCTCGTCAGGAAGTGTGAGCGTGTCGCGGCGCGCCTTCCGTGCTTCTGCATCCTTTGCAAAAAGCGCACCGCGTATGTTCGCACCCGAAAGCGCGAGTGATTCGGGAGAAGATGCATCAACAAGCGTATCTTCGCCATACTTTGCATTCACCCAAATACCGTCAACATAGAGCGACGCAGTGTCGCCTCCTTCTTCTCCCCCTTCGCGCACATATTCCACAACAACCTTAAGATCGGAAAGATCACTCCAATGTGCAAAACTCGAAAGTGGGAAAGAAAGATATCCTCCGCGCTTGCCGTTCGAAAGATCACCCTTCACCTCTTCCTCGCCAAGAAATTCCCATCGTCCGGAATGGTACGCACGTACCATCACGCGATCATGAGTCTGCGACGAAAAGCTTCCATGGCTTGCAAGTGAAAGATCGAGCGAGGCGGAGAGCAGCGTCTTCTTATCGAGCGCACCACCCAAACCAAACCCGTCAAACACCATGAGATGACAAAGCTTTCCCAGTGTCTTGCACGATACCACGGTGTACGGGTCGCTCGACATCGGAGTGACCGCGGTCACATCAGACACTGGCGATGTGCTTGCGGCAGTCGAACTCGAAAATACATCAGGAGTCGTTGTCGCATCATATGTATCCTGATCGGTTGTACTCGCAACATCGAGCGCGAACACCGTCTCTAGTCCGAAAATTTTTGAAAAACTCTTGAGGAGTTTTGTGTCAAACGATTGCGCCCTTACCGCCGGAGTATCCGAAGAATTATCAGTAGGTGTTGCCGTATCGATCGACTGCGGAACAACCATCGGGACAAACGGGTTTGGTGCCACAACGGGAATATCAAGCGATGAAGTGGCTGAGGAAGATGCGGTGGAAATTATTTCCGCTGAGGGAATATGTTGTATCGATTCGAGCGGCGACGGGATGACCTCCGAAGAAGTCGCAGTGGTTGTCGCGATCTCAACCGAAGTACTTCTAAAGAAAAGCGTAGCGGAGTTGTCACGATTAAAATCCGCAAGCTCCGCATCGGGTGAAAGATCCTGCCCCAATGCCTGTGTATCTCCCTCAAAGCCTTCACTGGTCACCGCACTCGGGAAAACATAGACACTCGCTTCCTTTTCAGCAAGGACGAGCCGAGCAACGATCCATGCCGAGGAAATGACCACGAGGAGGAGCAATATGATGCGTACACGCACCGAAAACAAGCCCGTACATACACGCAAAAATCTCCTCAAAAATACGCTCGCTTTTGGTAACATAAAAAACAAACACCACTCCTCCAATGATGGATTGGTTATGCTGTTTATTTTATCAAGAAAACACGAAAAAATGGCTTTATATCAACACAAAATCATGCTCAAAGCATGGCTCAACTGCAACGTATGCCGGAACACTCACGCGTTATCCACAGTATTTTCTCGCGCGCGCGTCCTTATATAGAGAAAAGTTGACATAAATTATTTAAAATGCTAGAGTATTTACTCGTTTGTACATTCAGAGGACTGGTTAATGAGCAGATATACACTCGATGAGTTAGACAAGCAGGCAGATTACGGGGATGTGTCGTATTTTTTGTGTTTCTACCTTTCTCGATTTTCCGATCCGGACGCAAGGCTGCGCGCAAATCAAATTCTCCAGAAAGGAAGGAAGTCTGCAGCACTCGCATGGCTCAGATCGATCGACGAAAAAGGCGTGTGTTTTGAAGTAACAACAAAAGCCGCGCGAATCATGAAAGCGAGGACATACGCATCCTTGGCAAAAATCGACATTGAAGTACTCGCCAAAGAACACGACCTCGAGCATCTGCTCAAATAACACAAAAATCTCGACCGCGAGCCCACACCATGTGGGCTTTTTTTATACAAAAAAAATTGACAGCATGAGTGTCAAATGCTAGAAAAGGAACAGATATTTCTTTCCAGACGGAGTCTGTTTATGGAAACAAAGATATTGCGACCTACGGGACTGGTTGAAAATGTGGTCGGCGGTATGTTCCATTTTATCGGCATCTTACTTCTCCTCTATGTGATGGAATGGGTATGCGGAACGTGGGGTATAAAAATTACCGTAACCCAGGCGGCGATCACACTTGGGTTAGCGGTGGCGATTGTTGAGTGCTTCTTTTCAAAACTTCCCTACGTTGGAATGAGCGTCGCTGTATGTCTCTCACTGGGGCAAACAGCGGCACTAAGTATTTTTTACTGGCCACTACCCCCACAACAAATGCTGCTCATATGGTTCACACTGAGCGCACTGTCCTACAATTTCGGACTCGTCCGCATTGAACGTTTAAAAAAACGAGGCTTCGTGGAAAAATGCGAAGATGAAGCCTCTCAAGGCTAAATAACTCAATCGCCATCCTTTATCAGATAGCGATTTTTTATATCCAAAACTTGTTGCCGAACGACAACGAGTTGTGGATAGATAAAAAACCTTTCAGCAACACACATCTCCAACGCAATTCTTCAAAGCGAGGGCAGAATCTTTTCGGAGACTCCGCAGACGCGAAGCTTGGACCCGTCATAGTGCATTTATACTTGACGGGTTCGCACCGAGGACTGCCTTGCCGCCCGCAGGAAGGCGGCAAGGTTGCTCCGAAAAGATTTACTGCCCGAGTGGATTACATCAAAAGTTTTCGCACATCTTCAACTTCCTTTGACAAAAGTTCTTCGGAAAGATCTACCGCTTCATTAATATTTTCCATAACTTCGCGATCTTGTGCGGAGGGATTGGGTTTATCAAATAATCTTCCGACCTGCTCCCCCACCTCTTCACGAAGTGCGGCAAAAATATTTCCCATATTATCGCGCAATTCATCCGCTTCGCGTTTGGTAAGATATTTTTCATGACGAAATGCATTACGTTCATAGAGCATGTAGCCGATCAAAAATGCGATGATCGCGATAAGCCCAATGTCCATAATAAGACGCCAATCCGTAGGCTTTGGCTCTCCCGTGTCGACCGCATTCTTTGCAGCATTCGGATTTACTCCGCCCGTAACCGTAAATTTCTCGTCGACCGAAGTGGTATTCCCCGCCTTATCAAGTGCATTTACTTTTACGGTATGCTCACCATTAGACTGACCGGGGAGTACGTACGATCCTGGTTTGAGGTCGTTGAGCGATGCCTTTATTGGGGTTCCGCCATCAACAATGATCTCGTAGTGATCGATACCGGAGAGCGTATCAGTTGCATTAAATTTCAGCGTCACATCAGTTGAAGAAGCATCAGTAAGCACATCGAGTTTAAATATTTCCGGAGGAGTCTTGTCCACCATGATCTTCTTGTGCGTCGTCGGACCAAGCCCTGAGTCATTCTTGTAACGCAAATGGAAATACATGGCCCCATCCGTCAGTTGGTCGAATTCTTTTTCGGCAATAGCCGGATCGTAGCTTGTTGTGGGAATCGTTTTTTCTTTTGTATCAAGGGATAAGCGTACCGCAGTGACATCGGCAGGAAGGTCCCAGGTAAACTTTGCCTTAGCAGCACCATAATAGGCACTCTCGTTGGGGTGTGTCGGCGAAGTAACTTCCGGGGCATCGGGTATGGGTCCTGTTGATGCTGGGGATGGAGGCGGTGGTGGCGGAGATGAATCTTGCGGAGCACTCCCTGAAATATCAAAACTTGCTCCATCTTTTACGCCCAAAATATCCGTTCCCTTTCCATCAGCGGCAAGTATTGAGCCCGACGCAAAAGAGACAGCTGCCTTCCCTTCTTTTAGGGTTTTAAAAGTGATAACGACCATCGTCTTCTTCCCTGAAAGGGGCGTGGTGTTGCCACCCTCGAAACTCACCGTTCCGGCACTATTTGATGACGAAGGCTCAACCGCCCAAAGTGAGAACGCGGAGCTCGACTTTGAGACACTCGTTACAGAAAGGAGGTCTTTGTCAAAATTAATCGTTGCATTTGCAGAATTAAATGGATCAGGGGAATTTGCATTGACGGTCACCGTGAATGTTTTTCCGACGCCGTATGTGCCGCTTGCTGGAGCAAAGGAGAATGAAGCCGGACCGGCAGTTTGTGCTGAAGAAAAAAATGGAAGTGCCCAAAGCACAAATACACCTAAAATAATAAATCGTAGCGATCGGAGTGTGTGTAAAAAAAACATAGGAGATTAAAGAGCGGCAAGCACAATGCTATCAAGAGGAGCTTGCAGAGAGCTTGATAATTTGAATGCAGTGCGAAGTCTTGGACCGTCCCGCATTCATCTTAAGTTGCCAATAGAAGATGAACTGGGACGCTCGAGTTTTGCAACCACGCAGGAATGCCGTGGGCAAAATCGGCGAAAGACGAGCAATGCGTCAAATTTTCGAGCTCTCCTAGTTGGAGTCCACCTTCTCAACATGCATACGCATCTTATTTGAGGAATGCCCCTTGAGCGGCAAATGCAGTACGAGCACCCCGTCCTTTACCTTCGCTTGCGCAGCAGTCGCATCAACCTCTTGGGGCAAAATGATCTGACGAAAGAACTTTCCCCATGCACATTCTTCGAGCGTAAATTCTTCATGCTCTTCCGCTCCATGCCCACCACTTGAGATAGCAACATCACCTTCCTGTTTTGCTCCGACAAGGTCTGTCGGGCGATGCGATGTGCCCGAAATAGTGATTACGTCGTTATCTCCCTCAATAGATACATCGAGATCTTTGATCTCTGTACCGGGAACCTGTGCGAATATGGTAATCTCGGTATCGCTTTGCTCCACATCAACAGGAAGCTGTGTCACCCCTGAAGGAATATCCGACTTTGCCGAATTTACCGGCGTTGCGGTATGTTCTTCTGAAACACCCACACCCTTCCCCTTCAATTTTTGTAAAAATGAACTCATACGATATAAAGTACTAATTAACGAGTAAGCGCCTCCTTTGAGCCTGCCAGATAACCCCGATTCCGGCGCAAATATTGCAAATATTCCAAATTTCGGCTATACCAGTTTTTCTGAAATTTCACCGTAGCGTATCTTATACGGCTCATTTCAGAAAAACTGTCTCGCTCGAAATTTGAAACATTG